>Ga0247727_10004092_pt1 | contig 31339 bp, 20 predicted proteins | sample WisWelCaveWW1625_FD_202498 | JGI IMG/M metagenome (GOLD analysis project Ga0247727, IMG submission 202498) | Biofilm microbial communities from Wishing Well Cave, Virginia, United States - WW16-25 | ecosystem: Environmental > Aquatic > Deep subsurface > Groundwater > Cave microbial mat | place... | reverse complement strand
AAACCCTTCGTGTGGACCAAGAGCGCCGATGAGATCCTGGCCAGCATCGCCCGCTTCGCTCAACGAACGATCGCGATCGAGCAAACCGACTTCTGATGCTAACTTCTGTAACAGGACACTAGCTTCAAGAGCGAATAGCTCTCGTTGCCCCAGACTCGCAGCGCCTGTTCGGGAGGGATCTGCTCCTGGACGGCGGGGAAGTCCAGCAACAGGTAGTCCGCTCCCCATTCGGCGCCCAATGCGATCCAGGCGCGCAGCTCCCTGGCGGGTGAGTTCAGGGCCCGAAGGCCACGGACGCGTTCCCGTCGGGCGAGAAAAGCGGGCAGGTCCCTCTGGTTGGCATAGAGAAGGACGTTCGCGTCCTTCTCGGTGAACAGGACTGGCCGCAGCGCTTCGTACCGAACCGCGAGCCCTTCGGCTCTCGGCAGGATGAGCGCGCCCGCCGGGGTGAGCCGCCGTAGAGCGCCCAGCGCCTCCGTCAGCTGGACGCCCGCGCGTCGACGCTCGTCCCACGACGCGAGCCGCCGCATGAGCCCCTCGTCTCCCTGGTCGATCCACGCGAGGCCCAAGGGAAGCGCCAGGCAGGCGGCCCAGCGGAGCCGATCGGGCCGGCGGGCCAGCAGTGCGAATGCCCAGACACAGGCGATCAGGAGCAGGGGCACGAGGTAACGCAGGCCGCGGATCAAGTCGACCTCCAGCGGCAGGCCTCGGTGAGCCCGCGCCACGGCCTGATCGATCGTGGGTACGACGGTCGACACCGCGAGGAGTCCGACCGTCCAGCAGCCGAGCAGGGCGACCCCGGAGCGGTCCGGCTTCGTCGCTCGCCACACGACCACGGCGGCCACGAGCGCGCTCGGGAGAAGGCCCAGATTCCAGAGGGTGCTGGCGAAGTCGGCCGTCGCGCCGGGTGCATCCCGAAAGGATACGTACACCTCCCGCGACCACATCGCGACAATCTCGGGAGGCTTGACCCCATGCTCGTAAGAGCTCATGTAGAGCCAGGCAAAAGGCAGCGCGACCGCAAGGCAGGTAAGCCCCATGAGCGCTAGCCAGGCTGCCCGCTTCTTCATGGGCCAGTTACTGGGCAGGAACGGCCCGAAGCCCAGCCAGATGGCGGCTGCCCAGCCTGGCGCGCTGACCGGATGCACGTATGTCAGGGCGCCAGCCGCCATCATCAGCCATGGCCACGCTTTCACCTGTGCCCTCCACACGTACGCCGCGGCCAGAAGGAAGGGCAGTAGCGCTTGAAACGTCACCCGCGGCAAAGCGTCGGGCCAGAGCCCCCAGATCTCTCCCAGGGGCAGGATGAGGGTGACAGAGGTCACGACGGTGAGAGCGAGCGCCCACAGCCATGACTGAAAGAAGACGCGGCCGAGGAGATAGAAACCAGCCAGTTGCAACCATACGTGTACCGGGAGGAGCAAGAGCGTCGAGGTTCCGTAGCTGCCGGTGAGCTTCCCGAGCACGAGAAGGACCGGTATGTGGATCGTCGCGTAGAAGCGGTAGTTGCTCGAGTTCGCGAGCACGGGGTCCCCTGCAAACAGCTCCGGGTGCGCCCGTCCCGCAGCGAACGTCGCGATGTTGGCGGCGTCGCCCGTGAGGCGCGCGTAGGGAGTGGTGCCGGCCCACACCGACACGCTGTACAAGCTCGCATAGGCCGCGAACGCCATCAGAGCGATGCGGTCCAAGCGGTGGAGCTGGCCAAGGAAGCGCCTCACGAGTGTCCACATCATCCGCTGACCCACCGACCCCTCGCAACTTGACGTGCCACGAAGGCAGTTGTAACGTCACGCGTTCAATTGGGAACCTCTGTGCCCACGACCCAAGCCTGGAAGGAACGGGCCGGCGGTCGACCTGCCGACGGGACCAGCTCCTCGCCGACCTCGAACGCCTGCCTGCTCTGCGGGGGGACGCTTCGCCGCTGGTTCGGGAGCAACAGCCGCCACTACGAGCGGTGCTCGGGTTGTGGCCTGCTCACGGTACCCGAAGGACTCGCGCTCGACGCGGACGGCACCTCGATCTACGAGTCGGAGCACGCGAACGTCTTCGAAGCCGACGGTAACGAAGGCTACTACTTCGACCACGCCACCAACCTCGCCAACAGCCGGCGCAAGCTGGCCTTCGTGGAGCGGCATCTCCCGCACGGCTCCCGGCTGCTCGACGCCGGAGCGAACTTCGGCCACTTTCTCAAGGTGGCCCGAGACTGCTACCAGGCCTCGGGCTTCGACCTGAGCCCGAGCGCGGTCGCCTGGAGCCGCGAGAACTTCGGCGTGGCCAATGCGGTGGGATCCGTCTATGCCCCTCGCTCAGACGGGGCGCCCTGGGATGGGATCACCTGCTGGGACGTGATCGAGCATCTCGCCGACCCGCAAGCTGCGCTCGGGCGCCTGCGTGATCTGCTACGGCCGCAGGGATGGTTGTTTCTGTCCACGCCGGATGCGGGCAGTCCCGTGGCTCGAGTCCTCGGGCGGCGCTGGCACTACCTCGACCCGGTTCAACACATCACGGTCTTCTCGAGGCCGAATCTCAGGACATTGCTCGAGCAGGCCGGGTACGAGCTGGTTCGGATGAGTCGTCTGGGGCACAGCTACCGCGTCCGGTACGTCTTCGACCGGCTCAGCTACTTCCACCGCCGGGGCGCGATCGGCCTCGCGCTGCGAACGGCTCGTCTTCTGAGCCGACCCCTCGGAGGTCTTTCCCTCTACCTCCAGCTTGGCGATGTCGTCATCGCGAGCGCCCGGCGCCGGGACTGACTCGAGCGTGCGACTCGTCAGCATCATCGCGCCGGTGTACAACGAAGCGGCAGCGCTCGGGAACTTCATCACCCGGACCCGCCGAGCGCTCCTGCCACTCCTGGACCGCTACCGTTTCGAGATTCTCCTGATCAACGACGGCAGCAGCGACGACTCCCTCAGCGTGATGAAGTCCCACCTTGCCAGCGAGCCGTGGCTCCGCGTCATCGACCTGTCACGCAACTACGGTCAAACGGCGGCGCTTCAAGCGGGCCTCGATGCGGCTCACGGAGACGTTCTCGTGACGCTCGACGCCGACCTTCAGCACTTTCCCGAAGAGATCCCCCGCTTCCTCGAGACCCTGGATCAGGGCTACGACATGGTCTGCGGCTGGCGGCATGCCCGGGCGGAAGGGATCGTTCGGCGCTGGCCCTCGAGGGCCGCGAACTGGCTGATCCGGAGGATCTCCGGCCTCAGTCTCCACGATTTCGGGACCACGTTCCGCGCGTATCGGTCGGAGCTTGCCAAGGAGATGCGGCTGTTCGGCGAGTTCCATCGCTATATCCCCGTGCTCGGGCACCTGGCTGGCGCCCGGATCACGGAGATCCCCATCGAGAACATCGTCCGGCCCGCCGGCCAGAGCAAGTACGGGCTCAGGCGGTCGCAGGGCGTCTTCCTGGATCTGCTGGTGCTGCTCTTCTTCGCCCGCTATCTCGATCGGCCGATGCGGGCCTTCGGCGCGCTGGGGCTGCTCGGCTTCCTGGCCGGCGCAGGCATCCTGGTCACCCTGGTGGTCTGGGCCTACGCGTTCGACGTGGCCACCGTGCGCGAGCACAGCGGCTGGTACCTCATGTCGATCATGCTGCTGCTGGCTTCCGTTCAGATCACCCTCACGGGCGTCCTGGCCGAGCTGCTCGTGCGCATCCACTATGACGTCGGCAACCGTCGCGTCTACCGTGTGCGCCAGGAGTGGGACGCGACCCGTCTGCCCGGGCAGGAGAGCTAGTCTCCGCAGACTGGAACGCTGAAGCAGCCCATGTGTGGAATCGTCGGCCGCTTCGCCTGGGAAGACCCTCTGCAGGAGGATCTCGTCCGGGGTGTGGTGAACCACCTGCAACACCGGGGTCCCGACGAAGGAGCCTACTGGGCCGACGAGCGGTTCTTCTTCGGCCATCGACGGCTCGCGATCATCGACCTGAAGTCGGGACAGCAGCCGATGGGGACGGACGAAGGCGACCTGGTCGTCACGTTCAACGGCGAGATCTACAACTACCCGTCGCTGAAGCGCGAGCTGCAGGACCGCGGACATCGCTTTCGCACCAAGTCCGACACGGAAGTCCTGCTCCACGGCTACCGGGAATGGGGAACGGAGCTGGCCGGCCGGCTGGTGGGAATGTTCGCGTTCGCGATCGCCGACCGGTCCCGGGGCGAGCTGTTCCTGGCCCGCGACGCCTTCGGCGAGAAGCCGCTCTACTACGTGGACGCGCCGGGATCGGTGACGTTCGCCTCGGAGCTGCGGCCGCTCGTGGCGCTCGGCGTGACCGACGGACGCATCGACGTAGCGGCGCTGGGCGGCTATCTCTGCCTCAACTACGTCCCGGGCGACGCCACACTGCTGGCGCAGGTTCGACGCCTTTCACCTGCAAGCTGGCGTCTGTATCGGCCGGGCACGCTGCTAACGCGCCGCTACTGGTCACCGCGGGCGGAGCCCGCTCCCGTCACCCTGGAAGACGCGCTCGAAGGCCTGCAGCAGCGGCTGGACCGAGCCGTTCGGCTGGCCCTCGTCAGCGACGTCCCCGTGGGTATCTTCCTTTCCGGCGGGATGGACTCGTCGCTGATCGCAGAGAGCGCGGCTCGCCAAGGTCGCCTTTCCCAGGCATACTGCCTGGACTTCAGCGAGGGAGGCTTCAGCGAGTGGGAGCGGGCCGAGCGGGTGGCGTCCCGCCTGGGCATCCCCCTGACCCGGGTGTCGCTCGGCCAGGACGCGGCGCCTCAGTTCGTTCGGATCGTCGAGCACGCCGATGACCCGCTCGCCGACTCGTCCGCGCTTCCCGTCTGGACGATCTCACGCGAGGCGGCGCGCGGCAACAAAGTCGTCCTGGGCGGAGACGGCGGCGACGAGCTCTTCGGTGGGTACCTCACCTACCAGGCCTCCCTCCTGCACTCCCGGCTCTCGAGAATCCTCCCCGCGCCGCTGCGGCGGCTCATGGCTCACACCGCGCCGTGGCTGCCGACGAGTGAAGGCAAGGTCTCGAGAAGCTACCAGGCGATGCGTTTCGCGAGGGCGGCGGTCCTGCCCACTCGCGAAGCTCACTTCAGCTGGAACGGCACCTGGCTCCCGGCTCAGGCAGCGGGGTTGCTGCGTCCCGAGGCGGCCCGTCAGGCGGCCTCCGGCGCGCTGGCCGCTGTCGCGGACCGGCTCGGCCTTCCGTTGCACCCCAATCTCGACAGTCTGCAGAAGGCCGACATCGCGGAGTACCTGCCCAACGACATCCTCGCCAAGGTGGACCGCATGAGCATGGCTCACGGTCTCGAGGTCCGTGCACCATTTCTGCAGACCGCCGTCGCCGACTTTGCGCTGTCGCTGCCGGCCGAACTGCGCTGTGCGATCGCGGGTCGACCCAAGCGGCTGCTGCGGGAGCTGGCCCGACGAACCTATGGGCCGGAGATCGCGGATGCGCCCAAGCGAGGTTTCAGCATCCCCATCCATGCCTGGCTGCGCGGCCCGCTGCGGGAAGTGGCCGAGGACCTGCTGAGTGTCGTGGCCCTTCGGCCCATCCAGGAGCTCGAACCGGTGGCGGTTCGTCGGGTGTGGGAGGAGCATCTGGCCGGCCGATCCCACGGCTGGGAGGTCTGGGGGCTGATGGTCCTGTCAGCCTGGCACCGCGCACGGGTTGAGACGCGTCCGTCCGTCCCCGCCGCGGGAGGTGTGCTGCTGCGTCGACAGTTTCCGGCAGCTGAGGGCGGAGCCAGGCGGATCACGGGATGAGCATGGCAGGCGAGGAACCGGAGAATCTGCGGGAACGAACGGTCAGCGACTTCGGGGACCAGTGGCTTCGGTACTCCGACAACTCGGGCTTCTACGGCTCCCTGGAGCTGCTGCAGGACGTCTTTGGCCCTCTGCTGGCGCCGGAGAGCATCGCGGGCCGCCGGGTCGCCGACATCGGAAGTGGTACCGGGCGGATCGTGCAGATGCTGATGGCCGCGGGCGCCCAACACGTGACGGCGATCGAGCCGTCACAGGCCTTTTCCGTGCTCGAGGCCAATACGCGCCACTACGGGGAGCGCGTGCGCTGCCTCAACCTGCGGGGCGACGAGATCCCAGAGGAGGGTTTTGACCTGGTGGTTTCGATCGGCGTGCTGCACCACATCCCGGAGCCGCGCCCGGTGGTGAAGGCAGCCTGGCGCGCACTCCGACCGGGTGGGCGGGCGGCGATCTGGTTGTACGGCCAAGAGGGCAACGAAACCTACCTAGCTTTGGTTCGGCCGCTGCGCGCCGTGACGACTCACCTGCCCCACGCACTGCTCGCGGCCCTCAGCGGATTGCTGACCGCCGGGCTCGGCCTGTACGTGGCGGCGTGCCGTCTTTTACCCCTGCCGCTGCGTGGGTACATGCGCAACGTCGTGCGGCGTCTGACGTGGGAGAAACGCTACCTGACCATCTACGATCAGCTCAACCCCGCGTACGCCCGCTACTATCGTCGGGAGGAAGCGGTCGAGCTTCTCCGCTCGGCCGGCTTCACCGACGTGCAGCTGCACCACCGCCACGACTACAGCTGGGCGGTCACCGGCCTGCGGCCGACTGCAGCGAACGGCGCCTGATGGTCGACGAGGAGCGCGGCGTGTCGACGATGACCGCTACCCCACCACGTCGCGGGCGCACGCTCGTTCTGCTGGGCGGGCTGATCGGCATCGTCCTGTGGCAGTCCGTCTTTTTCCGCCACGGGGACCCGGAGACGACGCTCGAATCTCCCTATCGGCTCGAGGCGTCGGGGGGCGTCCTCGCCTGGCAGCCGGACTTCGTCTACTTCCTCTACTACCTGAACCTCTACCCGGTCGCGTCGATTTCGACCAGCCGGTTTGAGTACAGCGTCGAGGGAGCACGGCGGGCGATCGCGGAGCAGGGCCACACGCTGGTCATGGATCGCTACTGGACGATGCGCTACGGCGACCTGGCGAAGACCTATCTGTATCTGCCTCACGTCTGGCTGAAGGGGCGACCGGTCAGGCCACGGATGCTCCACGCGAACGCCCTCGGCTTCACGCTGGCGCTGCTCGCGCTGTTTGCTGCGTTCTGGTCCGCCGAGAAGACGCTTCTTGGAGTGCTGCTCGTCGCGCTCATCGGCTCAAACCCGTTTCAGGTGTATCAGGTCTACGCCAACAACAACGTGTTCGGCTGGCCGATCACCGTCTCCGTGCTACTGATGGCCTTGCATGTCCCGCTGATGCGAGATCGACCGCCGAGGCTCTTGACCGCCCTGGCGATTGCGTTTTTGAGCGGCTTGCTGCTCGGCAGCGTGCGACAGATCCGCACCGAACCCGTGCTCGTCATGGTTTCTGCGCTGGGTGTCTATCTCACCGCAACGCGGCTGCGCTACTGGCTTCGGCTGGCCCTCGTTCTGATCCTCGGAGGGGCGTTCGTTTGGACCTCCGCTGCCTGGGCGCGCTACTTCGACACCAAGTACCGAGAGGCCTACAGGGTCGTCAAGGCAGCCGGCGGTCACACGTACGACGGTTCGCGCCACCCGTACCACTTCTTCTGGCATGCGCTCTGGTGCGGCCTCGGAGACTTCGACCTCAAGTACGGATACCAGTGGTCCGATCTCTCGGCAATCCGATACGCCTGGCCAGTGATGCAGCGGCGCGGGGTGACGGTGAACGGGTTTGCACCAGTTGAGCCCGACGGTCTGGACAGCCTGACGACCGGAGTGTACTGGGACCGCAAGGGGCAATACGCTCGGACGCCCTTTGAGCTACCGGAGTACATCGAGGTGGCCCGGGACAAGGTGCTGCGAGACATCCACGACGATCCGCTGTGGTATGCGTCCATCATCGGCCAGCGCGTCAAGCGGCTCCTGAGCGAAGGTACTCCTCCGACCCTGGCGCTGGGGAACGGGTCTAGTCTCTCGATCGTCTCTCTCCCACGAGCGGAGCTACGAAAGGGGGGGGGCGGTGCTGTCGTCGTCCCCCCGCGACAGCCGCTCTGGGGATACCTGACGCTCGTGGTCGCAGTCTGGCTACTGGTCAAGCGCGCCTGGTTCCACCTGAAGCTCCTGGCCTTCAGCTTGCCGCTCACAGTCACGGCACTGCTCGTGTACTCAGGGGGCGGGACCGTCTACTACAGCATCGTCCACCTCGTTGCGCTAGCGGTCGTGGGGGCGGTGGCGTGGGAGCGACTGCGAGCGCGGCGTCTCGATCCCGACGTCCCGGCGGACGAACGCTCTTCGCCCCCGAAGGCCCGGTCGTTCGTCTGGCGCAGGCCGGCGGCTCTTGGTCTCGCTGGGCTTCTGGTCCTGCTTGGCGCCGGCACGATCGCGCTGCGAGCCGTTGCCCCGAGGCCGTCGGCACCACCTCGCGCCGACGGGCCCGAGGTCGCGATCTTACGCTTCGACAATCAGACCGGGAGCGATTCGCTGGCATGGGTCGGCGATGCGGTGGGAGAGCTGCTCGCGGCGGAGGTGGCGAGCTCCGGGGTACGCGTGCTCGATCCGGACGCTGTGGCGTGGCTGGACGCCGACCTGGTGGTGTGGGGCCCGTCCAGCATCATGAGCGGCCCGAAAGCGAGAGTGGTCAACATCGCTGGCGAGCGGCCGGGGATCGGCCGGATCGTGGCGGGACGGGTCTACCAGGATCGCCAAGGCATGCGCGCGTGCGTCGAGGTCCTTGCGCCAGGAATGCGGAGTCCGGTCAGAGCGGAGCAGTGTGAGCGCGTCGATCCGGAAAGACTGTTCGAAACGCCCGCACAACTGGCCCGTGCCGTCCTGCCCGTTCTCGGTGGCGCTTCGGCCACGAGCCCCACGGTTCCGCAGACGTCGGTCAGGGCCTATCGGTTCTATACGGAGGCGCGGCGCTCGATTCGAAGACAGATGTGGGGAAAGGCCGCGCGCCAGCTCGAACAGTCGCTCCGGGAAAATCCCCGGCTGCAGCAGGCGCGAGTGCTCCGGGCTCGGTTGTCTTCCCGGTGGCGGCCACTCGCGCCCGAAGCGCTGCGAGACCTGGCCGGCGCCGCCAGGCCGCGTGGTGCAAAAGAGGCCCTGGAGGCCCAGGTGTCGCGGAACCCGCACTCGAGCGAAGCTCGGATGGACCTCGGCCGGCTGTTGATCGAGCTCGAGCAGTCCGACGAGGCGGCTGACGTCCTGAGCCCTCTCCTCAGAACGCCAGGCACGCCCGCCGAGGCTTTCGGGCTCCTGGCCACGGCTCTTTCCTCCCTCGGAGAAATGAGCCGCGGGTACCAGGCTTTGCTCGAGTGCCGGCGACGATCCTGGCAGGAGCCTCGCGGCAACAGTCTTCTGGGGGAGCACCTCACGCGCTGGGGCTACTTCGAGCTGGCTACGATGTCCTTCAGCGATGCGGAGGGCGAGCGACCCGGCCTGGGCATGCCCCCGCTGATCCTGGATGATTTCCTGAGCGGCTGGAGCATCCACGCGCTTCAGGGCGAGTGGCACCAGGCCCAGCAGCTCGCGTCCCAGATGCTGCCACTCGACGACCCGCGCGCGAAGGGAGCCGGCACGTTGCGCATGGCCCTCGGCTACTTGTTCGAAGGACGATCGCGGCTGGCGGGTACGCTCGCGGAGGAGGCGGCGGTGCGCTTCGTACAGCAGGACGTCGACGCCAGCGAGGCGCTCGGCACAGCTGTGCAGGTGCGATTCGAAAGGAACGATGCGACGGGGGCGCTCGACCTCGTTCGCAGCGTGCGCCCGGCGGAGCCGGATCTGTCCGATCGCCGGATCGCCTTCTGGGAGGCTGTCGTGCTCGGGCACCTCCGCCGGTGGACGGAAGCCGACAGCGTGCGCAAGCGTCTCGCGCAGGATCTCTCGGGGATGCCTGGCCCGGTCGGACGGCGGTTGCTTCACCACCTCGACGGCGAACTCTTGATCCTGCGTGGCGACGCTTCAGGCGCCCTGTCGTCGCTGTCGAAGGCCGCCGAGCTGCTCCCCGCGCGCGGCTTCTGCGGGGACCACGTGCTGGTCTGGTACGCCCTGGCAAGGGCTAACCTCGCAGCCGGGAGAACCGAGCAGGCCAAGACCTGGCTCCAGCGGATCGCAGGGGCGTCCCACGAGCGACTCTGCTGGCCCATCCCCTACGCGAGGAGTCTTGCGCTGCTCGGTCGAATGGGCGCCGCGGCCGGGCGACAGGACGAAGCGGCGGAGGCCTACGGCCGTTTCCTACGGCTCTGGGGAGACGCTGACCTCGCCAACGCCGAGCGGGAAGAGGCGCGCCGGTTTCTGCTCGCCAGAAAACTGCAGCAGTCGCCTACCCCTCCCGGCGAAACCGAGGCGGAGTCAGACGACTGACGCCGGATGGTCGAGAGGGTGGCCGGACGAGGGCTATCATGGTCGACCATGCGCGCAGCGGGAGCGAGCTCATGGAGAGCGACGGCCGACGTGAGGCCAGCCGGCCAGGCCCGTCCCAAGCGTTGAGTCTGGCGCGACTCGTCCTCCGTGGTCTGCGCAAGCCTCCGCGCGTGATCGTGAGCCGCGTCGCCTATGAGGTGCGGCTGCACGCGGAGCGCTACGTCGCCCCGTTGCGGGCGCGCCGCCTGGACGGCCGGGCCCTGCTGCAGCGCTGCGGTGAAACCGATCTGGACGCGCTGTGGCAGCGGCTCGCGGCGAGACCGTACCCCGCCCACACGACAGGGATCGACCCCGACGCGCACCGCCGCCTGTGCCCCGGCGACGAAGAGAAACTCCTGAAGGCGGCGGCCGACGCCCTCGCCCACCGCGTGAAGATCCTCGGGCCCGAGGCGGTCGATCTCGGGCCGCGCATCGACTGGCTGCGGGACTTTCGGTCCGGTGTCGCCTGGCCGCGCGGCTACATGCGTGACATCGCGTACGTCGACGCCGCCGACGCGAGCGACGTCAAGCTGGTATGGGACCTCTCCCGGCTGCAGTGGCTGATGCCGGCGGGCCAGGCGTATCTGCTGAGCGGCGACGAGCGCTACGCAGAGGCCGTCCGGGACGTTCTGGCCGATTGGATCGAAGCCAATCCTTACGCCTGGTCGGTGAACTGGTCCTGCACCATGGAGGCCGCGCTGCGGGTCCTGAGCTGGACCTGGTTCTTCCGGGTGTTCCATGCCAGTCGAGCCTGGGCGGACCGCGGCTTTCGCGAGCGCTTCCTGTGCGCGCTCTACCTGCACGGCGATTTCACCGAGCGCCACCTCGAGCTCTCGGACGTCAACGGGAACCATTGCACGGCCGACGCCGCGGGCCTCGTGTTCGCGGGCCTCTTCTTCGGGCGCGGCAAGGACCCGGCGCGGTGGCTCGAGCGAGGCTGGTCGCTGCTGCGCGGAGAGCTGCCGCGGCAGGTCTACCCGGACGGTGTCGACTTCGAGGCTTCGCTGGCCTACCACCGACTGGTGGCCGAGCTCTTCCTGCTGCCGGCGCTCTACCGGCAGGCCTGCGGCCTCGACGTGCCGGCCGACTACCGCGAGCGCCTCGTGGCCATGGCGCGCTTCACTGCCGCATACTCGCGCCCCGACGGCGGTACGCCGCTCTGGGGCGATGCCGACGACGCGCGCGCGCTCCCGCTCGGGAGCCAGGCCCTCACGGACCACCGCTATCTCGTGGGCTTGGTGGGCGTGGCTTTCGGCGTTCCGGAGCTGCGGGATGCGTCGGCCGGCAGCCGCGGCGAGGCCTTCTGGCTGCTGGGGCCCGCGGCCGCGGAAACGCTGCCCGATGCGGCGACGCCGCCGCGACCACCAGGGTCCGCCGCGTTCCCGGACGGCGGCTTCTACGTGATGCGAAACGCCGCCGATCACGTCTTCGTCGACTGCGGCCCCGTCGGCCTCGCGGGCCGGGGCGGCCACGGCCACAACGATTGCCTGTCCCTCGAGGCGATGCTCGACGGCGTGCCGCTCGTGACCGACTGCGGCGCGTTCGTCTACACGGCGTCATTCGCCGAGCGCAACCGCTTCCGCTCGACCGCCTTCCACAACACCCCGCGCATCGACGGCCACGAGATCAACCGCATGCACCCCGACCGGCTCTGGACACTCCAGAACGACGCTCGGCCCGAGCTCCGGGCATTCGCGGCGGGTCCCGAACGCGACCACTTCATCGGAGCCCACGCGGGCTACAGCCGCCTCGTCTCGCCAGTCACGCCCGTCCGTACGATCGAGCTCGATCACATGAGGCACGCCCTGGTCGTGCACGACTCCTTCGAAGGCTCGGGCCGCCATCGCATCGAGGTGCCGCTCCACCTCGCCCCGGGGGTAGCCGCGTCGGTCCGCTCCCCGGGCGTGGTCGAGCTGAGCGCGGCCGGACGCCGCTTCAAGCTCGAATGGGAACCGAAGCAGGCCTGGGCTCTCGAGATCGGGGCGGGCCGTGTCTCGCCGAGCTACGGCGTCGCCTTGCCCATCGTCCGGCTGCTCTGGTCGCGCGAAGGGCCGCTCGAGCCACCCCTGACCGTGCGCATCGCCCCCGAGGACGCGACATGACGGGCGTGCAGCGTGTCGCGTGGGCCGCGATGGTCATGGCCACACTCGGCGCCGCCTGGATCGCGCTCTTGGTGTGGCCGCGCCTCTTCGACTCCACGCCGGCCGGAGTCGGCAGGCTCGTGGCCGCCCGATGTGAGGGCTCGCCACAGGCCCCGTGCACCGTGAAGGCGCTCGCGATCAGCCCGGGACGGCACTGGCTCGAAGCCAGCGTGCCCGAGGCCGATCGTCTCAGCATCGACATCCAGCTGTCACCCTCGCAGGAGCCGCCGACGGCGCTCCTACTCGGGGTCGGTGCGGCGGGCCTCACGCCGACCGTCGAGCGCGCCTCTGGCCGCACGAGCTGGCAGCCGGTCGAGGCGCTTGAGGCAAGCGGTGGCCCGCGCCGGCGTGTGCTGCAGCTCACCGGCATCAGCAGCGGCGACCAGGTCCGGGTGGCCCTGGAGCGCCAGGCTGCCTCCCGGGAATCGGGCGAGCGCTTGCGCGTCGAGGAGGCCGGGCTCTTCGCTTCGGAAAAGGGGCTCCTCACAGATGCGCGCCGGTTTCTGCGCGACCTGCCGGATCGCCGGCTCTACAACGGTCTGCTCGCGCGGGCCTGCCTGTGGCTCGCGTGTCTCGGGACACTCGCCGCGTTCTGGCTGCCGCAGGCCGGCTCATCCTGGGCCAGGGCGGCCTTCATCCTGCTCCTCACCCTCGCGGCGACGAGCGTGGAGCTGTGGGTGGTCCACAACCCCTACTGGTACCGCGCGCGCGACCTGCGGGTGATGCTCGCCTCGGGGCCCGTCCAGGAAGGAGTCGGCGCCAACCTCAACTACGGAATGTACCTCGGCTCGAGGCTGCTCCAGGGCGAGGGGCTCACGTTCGGGCCGGGCTGGGTGCCCTGGGAACGCATGCCTGGATACGGCTTCTTCGGTGCCCTCGCGGGAATCGTGGCCGGGTTCAAGACCGATATCTTCACGATCGGCCTCGTGTCGATCCAGCTCCACCTCTTGTTCTTCGCGCTGGCGAATGCCGCCTTCGCGGCCGCGGCGGCGCGGGTGATGCATCCGGGAGCCGCGGTGGCCGCGGCGGCTCTCGTGTGCTTCATGCCCAACCAGCTCGCCAACACGCAGGCCGATTCGATCATGGTCCCGGTCTACCTGCTGACGGCCGCTGCCCTTTGTCTCTACCTCGACCGCGAGCGGCGGGGAGCGTGGCCCTCGTTCCGCTACCACTTGCTCGTCCATCTGTCCTTCGCCCTGTGGTTTCTGATACGGCCCGAGGGTGTTGTGGGTTGGACGGCCCTGTCGCTGATTCTGTACAGGCGCTCCTGGCGCTACCTGGCGCTCCCGGCGGCGCTCTATCTCACGATCGGGCTCGCGTGGGGCGCCTACAAGCACCGGTACACGGGCGAGTTCTCGATGACCACGAACACGGTCGGCGACAACGCGTGGATCGGGCTCTGGCAGGTGCCCCACAAGTTCCGCTGGCAGACGGCTGACGCGAGCTACTTCGAGTGGGCCACGCGTGTCGGAGTTCCCCCGACGTCCAAGCGGGCCTCCGATACCGCGCTACGCGAGGTCGCGCGCTTCACGGCGACCTACCCCGTCTACGCGGCGCACCTCGCTCTCTACCGGTTCCTGCAGTTCGTGGACGTCAACGTTTTCAACGGCATCCTGAGCTACCCGCGCGTCGTGTACGAGACACTGCGGGGGCCGGCGGTGTGGTCGCTCATGGGGGTCGTGGCGCTCTGCCTGGTGCTGCCGCATGAGGCGAGGCGAGCGCTCTTCCTGGGGTGGCCGCTGCTGTTCAACCTGCCGCTGTTCCTGCTGTTCTTCTCCGACGGCATGCGACACGTGGCCCCATGCAGCGCCGCGCTGCTCGTCACTTCAGTTCCCGCCCTGCTCGAAGCGGGCTTCTACCAGGCGCTCGGCCGCAGGCGCCGGCTGGCCCTCGCGCTCGCCGCGAGTTTCCTCGCCTTCTGGTTTCTCGCCCACTGGGCGGACCTTACGCTGCTCGCCTCGGACCGCTGGCGCTACTGGACGCCTTTCCTGGACCCGGCGCCGTTCGCTTGGTATCTGCGTTGAGGGGACGGGGGACGACCGCTCCGCTCGCGGTGCCCGACCCGCGCCGGGCACCGTATGATTGCGAGGATGGCCCCGGTTCACCGCAGATGACCGCGTCCCTGGCCTCGCCGGCGATCGTCGCGGTGGTTGCCTTCGTGCTGGCGCTCGCCCTGACGCCAGCGCTGCGAGCCGCCGCGAGCCGCTTTGGCCTGCTGGATCGGCCCAACCTCCGCTCCTCACACCAGGCCGTCGTGCCGCGCGGCGGCGGCGTCGCGATCGCAGCGGCCGTCCTCGGGGCCCTGACGCTGGCTCGGCCCGGGCTTGGGGGCCGGCTCACACCGGTCCTGCTGGGAGCCGTCGCGTTGGCCGTGGTGGGCCTGTGTGACGACCGCTACTCCCTGCCGGCGGGCGTCCGCGTCGCGGCGCAGCTGATCGTGGCGCTCGCCGTCGTGGCCGGACTCGGGGGACTCGAGCGCATGCCGCTCCCGCCGCCTTTCGACTGGCCGCTCGGGGCGCTCGGCGCTCCGCTCGCCGCGTTCTGGATCGTCGCCATCGTGAACTTCTTCAATTTCCTCGACGGGATCGACGGGCTCGCTGCACTCCAGGCTGCCATCACCGGTCTGGGCATGATGCTCGCAGGCTGGGACCCGTCCACCTCGCTCCTGGCCGGAGCCCTGGCCGGCGCGGCGGCCGGGTTCCTGCCTTTCAACTGGGCTCCCGCGAGCGTTTTCCTGGGGGACGCCGGCAGCTACTTCCTGGGATTCACCCTCGCGGCGCTCCCGCTCGCCGCGCCCCCGGAGGGGCGCCCGGGCGCGGTCCTCTTCGTGGCGCTGAGCCTGTGGCTTTTCCTGGCCGACGCCACTTGGACGCTCGCCCGCCGGGCACGGCGCGGCGCGCGCGTCCACGAAGCGCACCGCGAGCACCTGTACCAGCAGCTGGCGCGGCGCTGGGGCCACGCGCGCGTCACGCTGTCGATCGGGATGGCCTCGGCCGTGCTCACCGCGATCGCCCTCGCGGCCCACAGGAGCGAGAGCCCCGCGTGGGCCTGGGCCGCGCTCGGCCTCGCGGCGGCGTTCTTCGCCGCCGAGGCGGTGGCTGCCACCACGGAGCGGGCGGCGTGAGGGGCGACTGGCGCTGGCGCGCGCCGCTGTGGTTCGCCGGAGCCCGCCGGCTGGTCCTGATCCTGGGCCTCGACGCCCTGCTGATCCTGGCCTCGCTCTACACCGCCTACCTGCTGCGGTTCGACGCGCGGATCCCGCTGGAGCACCTCGAAATCCTGTGGCGCTTCCTGCCGGTTTTCCTGGTGCTGCGGCTGTCGCTGCACCTCGCCTTCGGGCTGCATCGCTGGTCGTTCCGGCTATCAGGGCTGCACGAGGCGCTGCGCGTGGTGAGCGCCACGCTCGCGGGAACCGCCGTGTTCGTGGCCGTCTTCTACTTCCTGCAGACGCCCGGCCCCCCGCGCTCGGTGCTGGTGATGGAGTTCTTCCTGACCGCGAGCCTGGTGGGGGCCTTCCGCTTCTCGCCCCGCTTCGCCCAGACCTGGCTGCTCGCGCAGACGCGCTCGCGCTCGGGTGCGCGCGCCCGCACGCTGATCGTGGGCGCGGGCTCCGCCGGCGACCTGCTGCATCGCGACCTGCTGCGCTCCGAGGAGCACGTCTACGACGTGGTCGGCTTCGTGGACGACGACCGCCGCAAGTGGGGCCAGTGGATCGGCGGCCGCCCCGTGCTCGGGCCGATCGAGCGGCTGCCGCAGATCGCCAGGAGCCGCGACATCGAGCAGCTGCTGTTCGCGATCCCGCGCATGCCGGCCGCACGCGTGCGCGAGATCCTGGCCGCCTGCGCCGATCTGAAGCTCAGCTACAAGATCCTGCCGGTGTCGTTCGCGTACCTGAACGACCGCGCGGGGCTCTCGGTCCTCGCCGACCTGTCACCGGACCACCTGCTGACGCGCCACGAGGTGCGCTTCGACGACGCCGAGCTGGATGCGCTCGTGCGCGGCCGCCGCATCCTGGTGACGGGGGCGGCGGGCTCGATCGGCAGCGAGGCCTGCCGGCAGATCGCCGCCCACGCGCCGGCGCGACTCGTGCTCGCCGACATCGATGAGAACAACCTCTACTTCCTCTATCGCCACCTCCGCTACCTGCACCCCGAGCTCCCGGTCGAGGCGCAGGTGGTCGACATTCGCGACGAGGCGCGGGTCGAGCAGCTGCTGCGCGAGTACCGGCCGCAGGACCTGGTCCACGCCGCCGCGCACAAGCACGTTCCGCTCATGGAGTACGCACCCGAGGAAGCGGTCAAGAACAACGTGATCGGCTGCCTCAACGTGATCGCCGCGGCCGACCGCCTCGGTGTGGAGCGCTTCGTCCTCGTCTCCACGGACAAGGCGGTCAACCCCGCGAGCGTGATGGGGGCGACCAAGCGGGTCGCCGAGCTTTTGATCCAGCAGCGCGCGGCGCTCTCGAAGACGCGCTACAGCACGGTGCGCTTCGGCAACGTGCTCGGCAGCGCCGGCAGCGTCGTGCCGCTCTTCAAGGAGCAGATCGCGCGCGGCGGCCCCGTCACCGTCACGCACCCCGACTGCCGGCGCTACCTGATGACGATCCCCGAGGCGGTGGGCCTGGTCCTGCTCGCGGGCCTCGGAGGCTACGGCGAGCTGCTGATCCTCGAGATGGGCGAGCCGATCCTAATCCTCGAGCTCGCGCGCTTGATGATCTCCCTGTCAGGACACGTGCCCGACAAGGACATCCGGATCGAGATCACCGGCCTGCGGCCGGGCGAGAAGCTGGACGAGGAGCTGATGAGCGCCGAGGAGGCGGCCCGCAGCCGGGAGGTTCGCCCCAAGGTGCGCGCGGTCCAGAGCCCCCCGCCCCCCAGCGACCTGCTCGAAAGGATCGACCGGCTCGAAAGCGTCGCCCGGAAGGGAGACCGGGACGCGGTGCTCGCGGCGCTGCGCGAGGTGGTTCCGGACTTCACGCCTTCGGTCGCGGCTCAGGGGCAGGATGTCTGGCCAGGGTATAGCGTGCGGTCCAGCGCGCCTATGGCATCGGAGAAGCTCAGTCGATAGGCCCTCACCGTCCCGCTGTAGGGAGCGGGAAGTATGGCGCGCTGCGCTCGGGTCACCTGCATCCCGGGGAGGTTCGGGTACTTGTGGAGGAACTGATAGAAAGGCTGCACGGAGCTGTAGTCGGCGTCCCACGAAAGGACCCACGTCGGTCGGATGAACGCCAGCCCCATCGCGTAGCAGAGTGACTCCGTGTCGACCCGCGCCAGGGTCTCGGCACCCCAGACCTCGCGCACCCCGTCCCGGAAGGCCGGGCTCCAGCGACCCCTGAAGTATTTAGGCGCTGGATAGGCGACCACGTCGAACTTCCGCCGGAGGTGGAACCCGAACGGCGACGGAACGAACACACGATCGCCCGGACGGGCGCCGGATTCCAGGAGGGCGTACGTGAGTGCCCCCTGGAGCCGCGCAAAAGGCTGCGGCTGGCCGGTGAGCCCGTCGCGGAACCGGCTCACGCTTCCCGCGCTCAGGGCGACGAGCGCCGCGATGCCGCAGAGACGCAACGCACGAATCCACGAGGGCTTCTCGAGCCGCCGTGCCAGGCCAGCCAGGAGCGCGTCCGCGAGCAGGGCCAGCGCCAGATACAGCGTCGCCTGGTAGATCGCCCGGTATGAGAGCACGAAGTGCTTCAGGCACAGGAAGTGCACCAGGAAGAAGAGACAGTAGACCGCCGCGAAGAAGCGCGCGCGCCGCGCCAGGGGGTGCGACACGACCGCGGGCAGGACCAGACAGGCCAGCACACCCAGCCAGAGTGCCGGTGGCCCGGCGTGGCTGCGCACGAACTCCCCGGCCAGGCTCCAAAGAGCGCTCCAGTCACGATCCAGAAGCGGCAAAAGCGTCCTCCCGAGCCTCACGTCTCCCCGGGAGGGGGCCAACTGACCCCGCAGGTTTTCGACGCTGTCCGTCAGGATGAAGTAGCCGTAGAGAAACGGCACGGCGAGATACGGGAGCAGCCCCGCCACGATCTCGCGCGGCCCGGCATCCCGCGCCAGGCGAGCCGCGAACACCAGTGCCAGGGCCAGCGTGAAGAACACCACCGAGGTGTGTGACAGCATTCCGGCGGTGAGCGCCGCGCTCATCCCGAACAGCACCAGCGGCCGGTGACGTCCTTCGCCGCGCCAGAGCCAGAGCGCGAGCACGCCCATCGTGAGACAGAAACCGGCCGTCATCTCCGGACGGCCGTGGCGGGCGGCGTCGACCATCCGCTCGTCGCTGACGAGCGCGTACAGGAACACGAACAGGCCCAGGAACGCCTCCCGGCGCACCAGGAAGAAGGCGCCGGCCGCGGCCAGCAGCGCGAAATGGAACGTGTTCGCCAGCGGGATCGACTGGGGGCCGTCCCCGAAGACGCGGATCAGCACGGCGTGTACCGAGGCGTAGTAGTAGACGATCAGGTTGTAGGTGCGGTTCTCGATGTTCAGGCCGGGGCCGAGCAGCGGCGAGCCGAAGTTTCCGCGCTCGGCCAGGCTGAACGACGGGTAGGTGTACTCGTAGTCGTCGTGCATCAGCGCCGGCTGGATGCCGAGCCGGAACGAGTAGATGCCGAAGAACAGCAGGAAGACGGCGGGAGCGACAACCCAGGAGAGCTTCTTCATCGGCTGATCCGGAATCCTCGACGCTTCCGGGCAGCGGCGCAAGAGGGTCGTCTCGCCAGAGCTTGACGCGCTCCGCGAGGCAGCGCTTATAGTTCGTTCGTGGGCCTCGAAGCAGCTCTGCGCGTGGCCGTGCTCGGGGCGGGGCGGGGCTCCGCCGAGCTCATCGACTTCCTGCGGGAGACCCATCCCACCGCAGAGGTCTCGGTCCTCGACGATCTCCATCCGGGAGGACCGCGGGAAATCGAGGGGTGTGCCGTCGTTGGGAGCCTGGAGGCCGCGCGGGAGCTCGTGGCCGGGGGTGCACGCGTCGCGCTGGGCATCGCCAACTCGCGCCAGCTCGGAATCCGGGGTGAGATCGCGGCTCGGCTCGAGCTGCCGGACGCCGGCTGGCTCACTTATGTGCATCCCTCGGCCACCGTTTCCGCCCGAGCCTCGCTCGGCCCGGGCTGCGTGATCTACCCCGGGGCCCGCATCGCGGCGAACGCGCACCTGGATCGCCTGGCGCTCGTCTACTACAACGCCGTCGTCCACCACGACGCCGTCGTCGGCGAAGGCGCGGTGCTCTGCGCGGGGGTGCTGCTGGCGGGCGGCGTCGTAGTGGAAGAAGGGGCCTACCTCGGCATCGGCTGCGTCGTGCGCGAGGGCGTCCGGATCGGCCGCCGTGCTCTCGTCGGGATGGGGGCGGTCGTCACCCGGGACGTGTCCGCGGGCGCCCGCGTGGCCGGCGTCCCCGCCCGCCCGATACCGGGCTGAGGGGGCACGCCAGCGAGCGTGGCGGCTGCCGCCCGGCGATCAGCGCTCCCGCAGCGTCCGCGCGAGCGCCCGCGCCGGCACGCCGGCGACGACGGCCCCGGCCGCCACGTCCTTCGTGACGACCGCGCCGGCGCCGATCATGGCACCCTCGCCGATCGTCAGCCCGCACAGGATCACGGCTCCCGACCCGATGCTCGCGCGCCTCTCGACGTGCGTGGGCTCGCACACCCAGTCCTCGCGGCCCTGGAGTGACCCGTCCGGGCGCACCGCCCGCGGGTGCCGGTCGTTCGTGAACACGACGCCGTGTCCGACGAAGCACTCGTCGTCGATCGTCACCCCTTCGCAGATGAAGCTGTGGCTCGAGATCTTGCAACGGCGCCCGATGCGCGCCCCGCGCTGCACCTCGACGAACGCCCCGACCTGGCTGCCGTCCCCGATGCTGCAGCCGTAAAGGTTGACGAACGCGAAGAGGCGCACGTCCTCGCCCAGCTCGACGTCCGCAGCGACGCGAATGAAGCTCTCGCGGTCGGAGGCCGCATTCCGCTTCGGGTGATTCATGGCTTTCCCCCGGCGCTCCGCTGAAGCTCCTCGAGCGCGGCCAGCACCTGCGCCTGCTCCGCTTGCTTCATGCCGTGGTAGAGCGGCAGCAGCACGGTATCGTCCCGAAGTCGCTCGCTCGTTGCGAGCCGCCGGCACGTTCCGGGGGCGCAGTCGAGCGCGCATCCCGCGGGTCCGCAGCTCCAGGCGGCCCGCGAGCGGTACGCGGGCTCCTGGTGAGCGTTGCCGACGCCTCGCTTGCCCGCGACCCCGCGGTCGAGCAGGAACTGGAGCACCGCCGTCTGTCCGAGCGAGCCCCCCTCGCGCAGCCGCGTCGGATAGCTCTGCCAGTTCGTGCGCGCTGCCGGCCGCTCGCGCGGAGGGCAGAGGACGGCATTCCTCGCGAGCGCTTCGTGGTAGGCCGCGGCGAGCCGGCGGCGCTCGGCGACGATCGCGGCGAGCCGCGCGATCTGCGGCCGCCCCACGGCCGCCTGGAGGTCCGTCAGGCGGTAGTTGTAGGCGGGCTCCAGGTACTCCTCGAACACGACCCTGTCGGCCTGATGCCGGACACTGTCCGGGATCGACATCGCGTGCTGTCGCAGCAGGCGGAATCGGCTTGCGAGCTCGGCGTCGCGCGTGGTGAGCATGCCCCCGTCGCCGGTCGTGACCAGCTTCCGGGGGTGCAGCGAGAAACAGGCCACCGCCCCGCGCGGGCGTCCGATGCGCTCCCAGGCGCCGCGCCACTCGAGCTCGCTGCCGAGGGCGCAGGCCGCGTCCTCGATCACGGGCAGGCCGCGGGAGCCGGCGATCTCGAGGATCCGCTCGAGGTCGCAGGGAAAGCCGAGCTGGTGCACGCACAGCACGGCGCGCGTCCGCTGCGTGATCGACTCCTCGAGCCGAGCGGGGTCGAGACCGAGTGTGTCGGGCTCGACGTCGACGAAGACGGGACGCGCGCCGACCGCTACGACGGCGTTCGCCGTGGCGATGAAGCTGTGGCTCACGGTGACCACGTCGTCGCCGGGGCGCACCCCGACGGCCGCGAGCGCGAGCTGCAGCGCCACGGTGCAGTTCGAGACCGCGACCGCGTGCGGCGCCCCCACCGCGGCGGCGAACTCGGCTTCGAAGGCCGCGACCTCGGCTCCCTGGGTCAGCCAGCCCGAGCGGACCACGCGGGCGGCGGCCTCCGCCTCGGCGTCGCCGAGCTCGGGCCGGACCAGGGGCACGCGAGCCACCGGCTACTCCCAGTTGCGGACGCGAATCGCGGCGGCGAGCGCGGCCACGCGTTCCGGCCCGAGCTTTCGCGTTCGTTCCACCAGATCGCGGACGCCCGCCTCGAGGCTTATCGTCCAGCGGTGCCCGAGCGTGCTCTCGGCTCGAGACGAGTCGGCCACGAGCCGCAGCACGTCACCCGGGCGCGGCGGGGCGTGCTCGATCGCCACGCCCTCGCCGCCGGTGACCCGCCGCACCAGCTCGGCGAGCTGGTTCACCGACAGCTCGATGCCCGAGCCCACGTTCAACGTCCGGCCCGCCACGCCGGGAGCGACCGCCGCGCGCGCGATCGCGGCCGCCGTGTCGTACACGTGCGTGAGGTCGCGCGTCTGGGTCCCGTCACCGAACACCACCAGGCTCTGCCGCGCGAGCGCGCGGACGACGAAGCGCGGGATCACCTCGCCCGAGTCCCCCTCGTGGTGCGAGCGCGGCCCGTAGGCGTTGAAGGGCCGCAGTACCACGGCAGCGAAGCCGTGGCAGCGATGGAAGGCTCGCGCGTAGCACTCGCCGGCGAGCTTGCTCGCGCCGTACACCGTGTGCGGATCGGTGGGGTGATCCTCCGTCATCGGCGCCGTACGCGCCGTGCCGTAGACCTCGGAGGACGAGACGTGGACGAGCCGCTCGACCCCGGCTTCTTGTGCCTGGGCCAGCAGCACCAGGGCGCCCGAGGCGTTGACCTCGTGGTTCGCGCGCGGCGAGTGGATCGAGTGCCGGACGCCGAGGCAGGCGAGGTTGAACACGAAGCGCGATCCGGGCAGCGTGCGTGCGAGCTTCTCCTCGTCCCGCACGTCGCCGTGCTGGAACGCCGGCTCACGCCCGGTCTCGGCGGCGCAGCCCTCGAGGTTCGCGGTAGCGCCGGTCGCGAGGTTGTCGTACACGAGAACCTCGGCCCCCGAGAGCAGCAGCACGCGCGTGAGCGACGATCCGATGAACCCCGCCCCCCCGACCAGGACGCAGCGAGCGCCCTCCAGGCCGGCCACGCGCGGCAGTCGCAGCTCGGCGCTCGCGCTCATCGCCCCACGCTCCGGCAGGCCTCGCGGACCGCCCGCACCACTCTCTCCGCCTCGCCGTCCGTCAGCTCCGGGAACATCGGCAGCGAGATCTCGCTTCGCGCGAGCTGCTCGGAGACGGGAAAAGCACCCGGCCCGAGACCGAGATGCGCATACGCGGGCTGCAGGTGGACGGGCCGGGGATAGTGAACGCTCGTCTCAACCCCCCGCTCGTCGAGCGCGGCCCGCAGCGCGTCGCGGCGCTCGTGGTATACGGGGAAGATGTGCCAGATCGGCTCGGCCCAGGGCTGCGGGCGGGGCAGCGTCAGCCCGGCGAGGCCGGCGAGGCCGGTGAGATAGAAGCGGGCGATCTCGGCACGGCGCGCGTTCCAGCGCTCGAGATGCTGGAGCTTCACCGACAACACGGCGCCCTGGAAGCCGTCCATTCGCCAGTTGAAGCCGAGCTCGACGTGGTTGTGGCGGCCGTCCTGGGCATGGTCGCGCAGCCTTCGAACGCGGGCGGCGATTCCCGCGTCGTCGGTGAGCACGGCCCCGGCCTCCCCGAAGGCGCCCAGGTTCTTTCCGGGGTAGAAACTCGTCGCGTTCACCAGGCCGAAGCCACCGGTCATCCGCCCTTTGTAGCGCGCGCCGATGGACTGCGCGCAGTCCTCGATCACCGGGATGCCGTGGCGCGCGGCCAGCTCCAGGACGGGGTCGAGATCGACCGGATGCCCGTACAGGTGCACGGGCAGTATGGCGCGCGTGCGCGGGCCGAGGGCCTTCTCGATCCATCCGGCATCGATGCCGCACGTGGCGGGGTCGACGTCCACGAACACCGGCTTCGCCCCGACGTAGCTCACAGCCCACGCGGTCGAGATCCAGGTGTGGGCGACCGTGATCACCTCGTCGCCCGGGCCGACGCCCGCAGCGACGAGCGCCGCGTGGAGCGCGCTCGTGCCGTTGTTGACCGCGACGACCTCACGCACGCCGAGGTAGCGGGCCAGCTCCTGCTCGAAGGCCGCGACGGCCGGGCCGTTGGCGAACCCTTGCGAATCCACGACGGCCTCGAGGGCGCTCGCGAGCTCCGCGCGAAGCCCCGCCACCTGCCGCGCGAGCGTCAGGAAGGGGATCGTCATCGCGGCCGGAGGTTGACCTCGTCCTCCACCAGGAAGCGCGGCCGGCCGCGCACCTCTTCCAGGGCGCGCCACAGGTACTCGCCGAAGATGCCGAGCACGATCATGATCGAGCCGGACGAGACCAGCAGCACGACCATCAGCGCCGACCAGCCGGTGAGCGTCACGGCCCCGAACAGCATCCCACCGGAAAGCCGGTTGATCACCAAGAGCGTCGCGTAGAGGAAGCCGCCCGCCGCGTAGGCGAACCCGAGCCCGGTGGCAAGACGCAGCGGAAGCGTCGAAAAGCCAATCACCGAGTCCAGCAACAGCCGGATCTTGCGCCGCAGCGTCCACTTCGAGCGGCCGGAGAGCCGCGACTGCTTCGTGTAGCCGATCTCCGCCTGTCGGAAGCCGAGCGAGACGACGAGCGCGAAGATCGAGACGTTGTGCTCGGGGATCGCGAGCAGCGCGCCCAGCACGCGCCGGTCGAGCAGGAAGAAATCGGCCCCAGTCGGCGGCAGCCTGACCGAGCTCAACCGATTCATCAGCGCATAGTACAGCCGCGAGCCGAGCCGCGTGACGAGCGACGTGTCCTCGCGGCCCTCGCGCACCGCCCATACGACCTGCGCCCCCGCGCTCCAGGCCTCGAGCAACTGTCCCGCCGCCTCCGGGGGATCCTGCCCGTCGGCGGCCAGGACGATCAAGGCGTCGCCCGAAGCGGCCTGCAGCCCGCACAGGATCGCCATGTGGCTGCCGGCGTTTCGCGCGAGGCGCAGGCCGCGGATGCGCGCGTCGCGGGCCGCCCACTCGCGCACGACCGCGAACGTCGCGTCGGGGCTGTGGTCGTCGATCACCACGACCTCGAGCTCGTCGGCGAGGTGTGCCTGGGCGATGAGCCGCGGGAACAGCAGCTCGAGGTTTCTGGCCTCCGCGAAGGCGGGCAACACGAAGCTCAGCCGCGAAGGCCTGCGGCGAGCGGATCCGCTAGTGGGCGATGCCTGCATCGATCTCAGCGCAGCTCCACCGGGCGGCCGCGGTCGGCCATCGAGCGTGTGGCCGCCTCGAGGATTTCGACCACGCGCAGGCCCGCGTGCCCGTCCGTCGCGGGCGGCTCGCCGCTCTGGATGGCGCGGACGAACTCGTCGGCCTCCACGCGCAGCGCCTCGATCGTCTCGAGGCGGGGCGCCCACATGTCGCCGGTGCGGTAGCCGATCAGCATCTGGTAGACACCTTCAGGGTGCTGGTTCACGGTGACGCCCTTGTCGTAGAGCTTCACCTTCTCGCTCGGCTCGAGGTCGTCGTAAACGATCATCTTCTCGCTGCCGCCGATCAACGTGCGCCGGATCTTGACCGGCGCCAGCCAGTTCACGTGGATGTGCGCGACGCGACGCTCCGGGAAGAAGAGCGTCAGGTAGGCGACGTTCTCCGGCTGCCCCGGCACGTGGCTCACGCCGGTGGCCGACACGGCCTCGGCTCGGTCGCCGAGGACGTAGTCGAGGATGGAAAGATCGTGCACGGCCAGGTCCCAGAGCACGCTCACGTCGTGCTGGAACAGGCCGAGGTTCACGCGCACGGAGTCGTAGTAGTAGATCTGGCCGAGCGAGCCCTCCCGAACCAGCTCGCGGATGCGCCGCACCGCGCCGGTGTAGGCGAAGGTGTGATCGACCATCAGCTGCAGGCCGCGGCGGGCGGCCTCGTCGATCAGCCGCCGCGCTTCCTCCGGGGTGGCCGTGAGCGGCTTCTCGACCAGCACGTGCTTGCCGGCCTCGAGCGCGCGCAGCGCGAGGCTGAAATGGCTGCTCACCGGGGTGGCGATCACCACGGCGTCGATACCGGGGTCGTCGATGAGCTCGGCGGCGCTGGTCAGCGCCCGGACCTGCGGGTGACGGGCCCGCGCGAGCGCGAGCCGCTCCGCGCGCAGATCCGACACGCTGCGCAGCTCCACCCCCCGGGTTTCCGCGAAGTTCCGCACCAGGTTGGGTCCCCAGTAGCCGTAGCCGATCACGCCGATCCGGATCACGTCTTCAACCTCCTGGGGGTGCGAGGTCCGCTCGCGGGCCCACGAGAGACCGGGCTTCGGGCTTGCCGGACCAGGCACGCTACCATGCGGCGGCGTGCTCGGGCTATTCATGAGGTCAGACTGATCTTCCTCATGAATAGTCCGATTTCGTTGCGCCTCAACTCTATGCGCTCAGCACGCTTGAGCTGCGCCGACTTCACTCTGTCGCCGCGGAACTACTCTCCTGTGAACCTTAGAAGCCGCCTTTCGACGGCTCAGAGCGGATCATTCACTCAGAAGATCGCGCGGCCTCGTGAATGATCCAGACTAGTCCCAGCGGATCGCGCTCAGTGCTATACCCAGCTCGCGCCGGTCGGCGGCTCCAGGCCGGAAGGTCCGCGAGACAGTGAGCCGGAGCGCGCCGGCCTCGACCGGGTCGAACCGCTTCTCCTGCGTGCCGGGCCGGCGGCAGACGAGAGACCCCACGTCACGCCCCTCGAAACGCAGCGATACCACGACCGGCTCGCGCTCGAGATCGGGGTGCTCGCACGTGAACGACAGGCGGAAGGGCGCCGCGCGGCGGATGTTGACGATGCCGCGCCGGGCCATCCAGCGGAACTCCCCGCCAGGGCCGGACTCGGGACGGTAGAAGCCCTCGAACTCCGCAATCTCGTCGGGCAGGTACGCCGTGAGCGCGAGCGCCCGCTTGACGCTTTTGTAGCCGCGATCCGCGGCATGGCCCGGCAGCGAGGCGAGCACGAGAGCGCCGAGCAGGAAGAGGGCCCACCTCCGCAACCGTGGCAGGCTCGCCGGAAGGGGGTTCGGATCGAGCGTCATGGCGTAGCCGACCTGGATCTGGAACAGGAAGAAGATCACCGGGATGTATGCCATGCCCTGAAACAGCCCGTAGAAGTGAAACAGCAGCATGCCGAGCGTCACCGCGACCGTCGCGGGCTCGGGCGCGCGAGCCAGCGCGAGGGCGGTCACCACGAGAGCCGAGCCGCCGAGAACGAGCCATAGCACGAGCCCGAGCACGCCCGTTCCGGTCAGGAACTGCAAATAGGTGTTGTGGCTGTCGTCGAACACCGTCTCCGTAGGGTCCTGCGCCGTAGCAGTGTTGACGACGCGCGCCACACCCGAGCCGGGCACCTCGAGCTGGGCGCGCAGGTGCATATTGAAGCTCTCGTATCCGAGGCCCAGGAGCGGCTTCTGCTTCGCGAGCTCGAGCGCGTACTCGGCCGCCACACGACGCGGAGACGAGAGGCCCAGCCCGCGGGCCTGCATCTCGCGGGCGAGCCCTTCGAGACGTCCCGGGGGAGCGTCGCCGCCCGCGCCGGCCTCACCCGAGGCCCCGGGCCAGTAGCTTCCCGCGGCCAAGAGCGCGAACACGGCGAGCGAGGAGGCGAGGGCGCTCCAGCCGAGCGGACCCGGGGCCGGGAGTGGTCGCCCCAAGCGGCGGGCGGCGACCCCCAGGCCAAACAGCGCCACGAGCAGCACGACCCCGGCGAGCCAGGAGGCCCGCGCACCCGAGAGAAACAGGCTGGCGGCGGACAACGGGAACACGGCGGCGTACAGGACGCGAAGCGACCGGCGCGCCTCGGCGAACTCCAGGAGCACGAAGGGCAGGGCGCAGGCCACGAAGCAGGCAAACCAGCTCGGGTTGCCGAAGGTCGACTGGAGCCGCCGGTACTGGGCGCCGTAGAACAGCTGCGACAGGTTGTAGCGGGCGAGCGAGACGACTCCCAGGAAATCCAGGAGGCCCAGGGTGACTGCCAGCATCACGGCCCAGGCGACCCCGCGAAAAAGCCGGCGGTAGAGCGCGCCCGCATCCGCCTGCGCCGAGAGCGACACTGCAAAGACGAGGAACAGCCACAGCCGGTTGACCGACGCGATGCCGTAGAGCGGGTCCTTCGGAAAAGCCGTCAGGACGGCCCGCGCCATGTCGCCGCCCTCGAGGAAGAGCCGGTGCTCCAGGACGCGGAGCGGCAGCAGCAGCAGCGAGAACGTGGCTGCGAGCGCGAACAGCACGAAGAACGGAAGCACGACCCGCATCCCCGCCGGTGCGGGGGTGAGGAGCCCGCGCCGAAGCCGCACCAGCAGCAGCAGGGCAAGGGCCGTCACGACGAGCTCGAAGGCCTGGTTCTGGGGCCGGTACGAGTGGAACCCGTAGAGGCAGAACGAGGCCCCGAATACCGTCAAGGTCGGACCGAGCCAGCGCGGCCGAAGCAGGCACAAGCTGGGACCGAGAACGGCCGCCGCGAGGACGAGCTTCGTGGCCGGGCTGCTCCCGCGCAGGGCGTCGACCCGGGCCACCAGGTTGACGAGCAGGAACAACGCCACGAACCCAAGGCCGATCGCGCTGCCGAGCCTCGCGCCGAGCTCCTGCGACGCCGCGCGCCAGACGCTGGACGACACCAAGGGCGGAGCTTATCAGGGCGTGAACGGCGGGGCATGCCGGCCCGTGGTAGGCTGCTCGTTCGATCGCTCGCATGTCCCGCCCCGAAACGGCAACGGCCCTCGTTGTCTCTCCCACCCCACCGTCCCCGGACACGCGGCACTTCTTCCTCGCCCGTTTTGGGCCGGGGGTCGTGTTCGCCGACCTCGCCGGCCTGCGCCGGGCGGGGCTCGGGGCGCTCCGGCGCTGGCGCACGCCTGCGGTCGTCGCCACGGCGCCGCCGAGCGAGCTGCTGCTGTTCGAGGACTACCTGGTGCTCCTCGCCTTTCTCGTCCCGGGGGCGAGGCGCGAGCGACAACTCCCGGGCGAGGCGCCCGTGCCGCTGGGCTTCTTCAGCCTGCTCCGCTCGGCTCTTCGCGTGGCTGCCGGCCTGGTGGCGGGTGCCTTTGCCCTCGTCGCGAACGGAGCGAGGGTGCTTCGCCTGGGCCGGCAAGCGTGGGCTCCCTACCCCCTGGCCGCCACCGCGCGCTGCCTCTACCTGAAGCCCACCCTCAGCTTCGGGGCGAGCGTCGGGGGTTCGGTGGCCCACGTGGCCGGCGTCGCCAATGCCCTCGCCCGCGCGGGTGTCGCGGTGCGGCTGCTGAGCGCGCACGAGCAGCCGCTCGTGGTCCCCCCCTGCACGCAGCGCGTGGTGCCGCCGCATTTCCTGATCTCTTTCCCGTTCGAGGTGAATCCGCATCGCTATCAGGCCGTTTTCCTGAGGGCCGCGCGCGAGGAGGCGGCACGGGGCGCCCCCGACTTCATCTACCAGCGCTACGCCCTGAACGACATGTCCGGCGTGCTGCTACGCGAGCGGCTCAAGCTGCCGCTCGTCCTCGAGTTCAACGGCTCCGAGGTGTGGGCCCAGCGCCATTGGGGCGAGCGGCTCCGCTTCGAGGCCCTGGCCGAGGGCATCGAGCGCGCGTGCCTCCGGCACGCCGACCTGATCGTCGTCGTCTCGCAGCCGCTCGTCGAGCAGGCGGTGTCACTCGGCGCCTCTCGCGAGCGCGTGCTTTTCTATCCCAACGGCATCGACCCCCTCGTCTTCGACCCGGCCCGCTTTTCGGCCGACGAAATGCGTCGCGCCCGCGAGGAGCTGGACATCCCGGCCGACGCGGAGCTGCTGACGTTCGTGGGAACCTTCGGGACCTGGCACGGCACGGACGTACTCGCCACCGCGATCCGCACGCTGGTCGACGAGGATCGCGCGTGGCTCGAGCGGCACCGCGTGCACTTCCTCTACGTCGGCGACGGTGCTTTCGCCGCGAAGGTGCGCGGCATCCTCGGCGCGGACCTCGGGGCGCCGTTCGTCACGCTCGCCGGAATGCGCCCGCAGGCCGAGACCCCGCGCACGCTCGCCGCCTCGGACATCCTGCTCTCGCCCCACGTCCCGAATCCCGACGGGACGCCCTTCTTCGGCAGCCCGACGAAGCTCTTCGAGTACATGGCCATGGCCAAGCCCATCGTGGCTTCCGACCTCGATCAGATCGGCTGGGTGCTGAAGGGATGGAAGCCCGGAGAGGTACCGCCGGCTGCGGGCGCCGCCGGTCGCACGCGAGCGGCGATCTGCGTCGACCCGGGCAGCGTGGCGTCGCTCGTCGCGGGGATCCGGAGCGCCGTCGAGCTGCCGAGGCCGGAGCGCGACGCCCTGGGCCGGGACGCGCGCCGCCTCGTGCTCGAGTCGTTCACCTGGGACCGCAACGTGGCGGCCGTGCTCGAGCGTCTAGGGGCGGCGCCGTGAGACGCGACGCTTTGCGAGCAGCGGCCCTCGCGCTCCTCGTCGCGGGCCTCTGGTGCCTGGCCTATGGGCGCACGAGCGTCGACAGCTGGCGGGTGCCGATCGACTACCACGGCGACAGCTGGCCCACGATGGCGCTGTTGAAGGCCGCCGCCGAGGGGCACCTGGCGCCATTGCGGCTCGTCGACGTGCCCGAGCTCGGTGCGCCCTACGGTGCCGATTGGAACGGCTACCTGCGCCAGCACAAGCTGCAGTACTGGCTCGCTGGAAGCCTCGCGCGCGCGATCGGCGTCTTCCCGGCCGCCAACCTGCTACTGTTGTTCGCGGCGGTGCTCGCCGCCTCGAGCTTCTACGCCGTGAGCCGCTACTTCCGCGCGCGGCCCGAGTGGGCGCTGGCCGGCGCCGCAGCTTTCGCCCTGTCGCCTTTTTTCTTCTACCGCTCGCTGAACCACCTCACGCTAGCCTTCTACTGGCCGCTCCCGCTCGCGATCCTGGCGGTGACCTGGGCCTTCGGCCGGCGCGGGCTCCGCCTGCGCTCGGGCCGCTTCGCGACCGCGGCCGCGATCGTCCTCGTGACCGGCCTGCACAACATCTACTACGCGGGGCTGCTCGCGCAGTTCCTGGTCCTCGCCGGGTTTTGCCAGGCGCTCCAGTCGCGGCGTCCCGCCCGGGTCCTGCCGCCCCTCGCGCTGCTGCTGCTGCTCATCGCGGCCGTGCTCGTCGACAACGCCAACGTCGCGATCTCGGCCTGGCGTGGCGGCGCGACGGAAGCCATGGCGCGGCCCTACGGCAACCTCGAGCGCTACGCGCTCAAGCCCATCGAGCTGCTGCTGCCGGTCTCCCATCCCGGCCTCGCACCGTGGGCGTCGCTGGGGACGAGCTACTTCCGCGGAGCGCTCTACCGCGGCGAAATGGGCGCCGCTTACCTGGGCCTGGCCGGTGTCGCTGCGCTCGTCTGGCTGTCTGCGGCCGCGACCGCCAGCTACCTGCGCCGGCCGAGAGGCTTCGTGCCGGCCGCCTTCCTGGCGGTGGCGTGGATCCTCGCCGACGCCGTCGTGGGCGGGCTCAACGGGATCCTCGGAACGCTGGGCTTCGTCTGGTTCCGGGCCACGAGCCGCTACAGCATCTGGATCCTGGCACTGGTCCTGCTGTGGGCCGTCGTGTGCGTGTCGCGCACCCGCTTCGCGAAGCGGCGCGGGGCCGCGCTCGTCGCGCTCCTGGCCGGCGCCCTCGCCCTCGCTGACCAGCTCCCGCCACGAAGATCCGCGGCGGAGACCTCTCGCACCGCAGCAACCGTGGCCTCCGATGCGATGCTCGTCCGCTCGCTGGAGGAAGCACTTCCCGCGGGAGCCATGCTGTTTCAGCTGCCGGTGGTCGACTTTCCGGAAGGCCGCCAGGTCCACCAGGCGACCGACTACGA
>Ga0247727_10004091_pt1 | contig 31347 bp, 28 predicted proteins | sample WisWelCaveWW1625_FD_202498 | JGI IMG/M metagenome (GOLD analysis project Ga0247727, IMG submission 202498) | Biofilm microbial communities from Wishing Well Cave, Virginia, United States - WW16-25 | ecosystem: Environmental > Aquatic > Deep subsurface > Groundwater > Cave microbial mat | place... | reverse complement strand
ATCGGCTGCGCGCAGTATGCCGTCGTGAACCGCATCCCCTCGGCCGCCAGCTGGTCGAGATGAGGCGTTCGATGGTCCTTGCGTCGGTAGCAGCCAAGATCGTTGACGCCCAGGTCATCGGCGTTGAGGAGAATGAGGTTGGGACGAGTGGGCGCGCCGGCGCGAGCCGTGGCGGTGCACGAAATGGCAAGCATCGCAACGAGCAGGCGTAGCTTCATGGACGCGAGTTTGCCAGCAGGCACGAAGCGAGGCAAGCCCTCCGAGTCGAGCCACAGGTGTTTCCGAGCCGCGGCGGGTGTTACCGAGCCGCGGCTCGGATCACATTCCCGTCAACGGCTTTGCATTTTCGACGTTGCCGGCGGGGCGGCAGCCGGGGCCAGGGTGAACGTCGTCGCCCAGATCGGCGCGGGCGCGTGCGAGCAAGGCCTCGAGTCGCTTCACGACTTCTAATTGCTCGGCGGCGAGGTTCTTCGATTCGCGCAGGTCGGTGGCGAGGTCGAACAGGGTCAACTCCGACGCCACGTTCGGGTTGGCTTTGCCTTTGGCCTTGGCGGCGACGGGGTCGGGATTCGGCAACAGCAACTTCCACTGGCCGCTGCGAACTCCTTGCAGGCGGCCTTGCGCGGTGTAGTAAAAGAACGCCTCATGCGGGGACTTCGCGCCCGGCGACGCGGTGAGCAACGGCCAGATATCCTTGCCATCCACGATGCGGTCCTTCGGCACTTCCGCGCCGCCGAGCTTCGCCAAGGTCGTGTACAGATCGAACGACGCGGCCAGCTCGTCCACGACCCTACCCGCCGGCACGCGGCCTGGCCAGCGCGCGAGGAACGGCGCGCGATGCCCACCCTCGAAGGTGCCGCCCTTCGCGCCGTGTAGTGGTGTGTTGGTGGCGCCCTGGAACACGGGGCCGCCGTTGTCCGAGGTGAAGACCACGAGCGTCTGTTCGTCGAGCTTCAACCGCTTCAGCGCGCCTAGCAGCTCGCCGACCGACCAGTCGAGCTCGGTCACGGCGTCGCCGAAGGTGCCGTTGCCGGACTTGCCGTCGAACCCCGCGCTCGAATAGTGGGGCCAGTGCGGCATCGCGTGCGGCAGGTAGAGGAAGAACGGCTTTGCGCGGTTCGTTTCGATGAACTTCACCGCTTCGGCGGTGTAGCGCCGCGTGAGCGTGCGCTGGTCGGGCTCTTCCTCGGCGACGCGCTCAGCGCGCAGCAGCGGCGTCTTCGGGCGGTCGGTGCGCGTCGGGCCTTGCTGCGTCATCTGCCCCATGTCGTTGCTGAACGGAATGCCAAAGTAGTCGTCGAAGCCGTGGCGCGTCGGCAGAAACTCGGGCTGGTCGCCCAGGTGCCACTTGCCGATTATCATCGTCGCGTAGCCCTTCGCCTTTAGCAACTCGGCCAGCGTCACTTCGCTCGCGCTGATCCCCTTCTTCCCACCGGGGAAGAGCACATGCTGGTGCAGCCCCACGCGCTTCGGATAGCAGCCCGTCATCAGCGACGTGCGCGTGGGCGTGCATACGTTGCCCGCCGTGACGAAGCTGGTGAGCCGCACGCCCTGCGCCGCCATGCGGTCGAGGTGCGGGGTGAGATGCCTGGCACCCTGCACGCCAATGTCGGCGTAGCCGAGGTCATCGGCCAGAATGAGGATGAGGTTGGGCGGCTTTGACTTCGCGGCCTCGGCGATTGGCCTGGGAAGGCAAGTGAGAGCGAGCAGGCAGAGGATGAGCGTTTTCATGGTTCACTCCGTCGGTTTGGATTCGGCTTGCAATGATCCCACGCCAGCGCGGCGGCGCCGAGAAACGCGCGGCGCTTGTTGAGCTTCGACAACACGATAGGCGTCCGTCCGCGCACGCCCGACAGCGTGTGCTGTTTTGCGTACGACCGGATCGTCGCCAACGGCAGGCCTCGCGCCACCGATCCGCCCAGCACGATGAGTTCGGGGTCGAGGGTGTGGACGAGGTTGGCGCACGCGGCGCCGAGCGCGTGCGCGGCGGTGTCGAGCACGACGCGTGCGCGACGATTGCCGGCGCGAGCAGCCGCAACGACCTGCTCGCTGGTGAGCATCGGATTGCCGAATTGCGCCGCCAGGTCCGGGCCGGCCGCGTATGCCTTTAGGCAGCCGACTGCACCGCAAAAGCAGTCGCGCCCTCGGAAGTTGACGGTGGCGTGGCCCAACTCGCCCGCGAATCCATGCGCGCCGCGCCGCAACTTGCCGTCGAGCACGATCGCCCCGCCGACGCCGGTGCCGACCGCGATTAGCACGAAGTCGCGCCTCCCCTTCACCGCACCCCAGCGCAACTCCCCAAGCGCCAACGCGTTCACGTCGTTGTCGACGACGACGCTGCGCCGCAGCTTCTTTCGCAAGTGGGCGCCGAGCGGGAAGTCCGTCAGCGCCGGCAGGTTGAAGACCTCGCCGATAACCCGCCCGGTTTTCGCTTCTACTGCGCCAGGCACGCCGAGGCCGATGGCAATCGGAATGAGATCTTCAAAGGAGCGAGCGCACGCGATGATCTGCTCGACGATGGCGGCGGGATCGCGAGCCGGCTCGACCGTCGCACGCAAGACTCGACCGGTGGCATCCACCGCGCCAGCCGCAATCGCCGTGCCGCCGACGTCGATTCCGAGAACGACAGGCGCTTGCTTCACAACGCCGGGCTACTCTTCTTCCTTGACCGACTTCACGACACCTTTACGGCAGACCAGCACGGTTTTCTTGGAATCCTTGGCAATGGCCGTGAACTCAAAATCGTCCGGCGCGTGCAGCTTGTAGCTCTTGAGCGCTCCGCCCTCGAAGCAACGCAGCACGCGCTCAACCGCCTCGGCGCTCATGCCGGCGCCTTCGAGCGTCTTCAGATTGATCTGCGCCGGGTAGCGGTTGCTGTCCATAAAGTCCATCTGCATCGACTTGGTAATCGCCTGGATGGCCGTCATCGCCTTGGCCATCGCAGTGGCGTCGTCGATGGTCCTGGCTGGATTGAGCAGGCCGACGGTGTTGGCGATGGCGCTAATCGGAGGCATCAGGCCTTCTTCCAATCCGCTGACGAGGAGCCGCAATGATTCCAGCGCGCTGGCGGCTTTGGTCAGATCGGGGTGGTTGGCCAACTCGGATTTCGTCTTGTCATCGAGCGGCAATTGATTGATCGCGTTTCCCAGCGCCTGGAGCGCGGAGCCCTCGGATATCGACTGGCCAGTGGCGGAGGCGTCGGCCACCAGGAAAAACTGCGGGCCAGCCGCCGCGACGAGCACACCAGTGCGGTGCAGCCGCGACACGCGCGCGGCCGCACGGGCAAGACTGACTTCGCCACGCAGATTCGCCACGATTGTGCCGGTGCGATTGGCCTGCACCCGCAGCACGGTCTCCCTGGAACCGGCCAGTCGCGCGCTGGCGTTCGACGAGACAATGATGAAGGTGGAACCGCTGCGAAACGGTCGCGCCCGCACCCAAACTTCGCCGTACCAGAGCATTAGCTCACGCACTGACTGGCCCTTGCGCGGTTTGTAGTCGAGTTCGTCCAGCGACACCAGCGAGTTCGGCTGCACCTTCACGCGTGCGCCGTCGAAAAACTCGAGCGTGACGGAATCGCTCGGACCGGTGGCGATGGTCTCGCTTCCGAGCACGGTTTCGCTGCGCTTCAAATCGGCGAGCGCGCCCCGGCGCACGTCATACCGTTTCGGCGAACCGGCGGCATTGACCACGTCGGCAGACCGAGCGCGGTCCGGTAAAGTCAACAGGTCGCGCATCCCCAGCACGAAGACCGCGGCCACCGCCGCATTGCGCAGCCAACCGATGACCCGGCGACGCTGCAAGTCGGCCAGGCCGGCTTGATGATGCCGGCGATGTCGTAACTCACGGACGTCGCTGTCGTGCAACTGGAAGTCAGCGAGCGACGGCGGCGGGCGATATTGGTCGGCCTCCCAGGGCGGTGGCGGTTCCCACTGACGATGCGTCTGGTGGACATGCCCCACCGGCTTGCGTCGGGCATGGAAATCGGCCACCGCTTCGGCAGCGCTGGCGTAGCGCTCGGCGGGATTCTTGGCCAGCATCCGATCGACGACGTGGTCGGCCCATTCATCGAGTCCGGGAATCTGTGGCGGCAGCGCCCCGTGGATTTTGCGAGCCACCTCATGCGCATCGGTTCCGGTGAATAACGGCTGGCCAGCCAGCAACTCATACGCGATCGCACCCAGCGCATAGATATCCGACTTCCAGTCACCGGAGAATCCCGTCAACTGTTCCGCCAGGAACGGCGAACCAAGCTTGTTGCGACAATGGCCGAGGCCGTAATTGATGATCTTCACGTGACCGTCGCCGGTAACCAGCACATTGAAGAGGGACAGATCGCCGTGCGACAGCCCCTGTTGCGCAGCGTAATCGACAGCCGAAGCAGCCTGTTCGAGCAACGGCCGCAACTGGTCGGGCGACATTGGGCCGTGCTCGTCGAGCAACTGCTTCAGATTCTTTCCGACGAACCACTCGGTGGCGACGTGATACAGTTCGTCGGTGCCGCCATCGCCAAACTCGATGATCTTGCCGATGTGCGGATGATCGAGCTTTTGCGCGGCTTCGAGTTCTCGCTTATAGCGCTCTTCCGCCTGGCGCCAATGTTCCGTGTCGACAATCTTCGGCCTGACAAAGCCGCGAAAGACAACTAACTGACCCGTCTCTTTGTCGGTGGCGGCGTACACTTTGCCGAGTGGACCGGTGCCGACCAGGTCCCCGATGACGTAGCGCCCAATCACATGTTCTGCCATGGAAGTTTACTCGCTTAGTTCGTTGAGAATTGCAACACTCGAACTCGTGCCCAATCGATTCGCGCCGGCTGCGATCATCGCGTTCGCGACCGCAAGGCTTCGAATGCCACCAGCCGCTTTGACCCCGAGGCGGTCGCCGACCTTCTGCCGCATCAAATGGACATCGGCGACGGTGGCGCCGCCGGCCGCGCTGAAACCAGTCGAGGTCTTCACAAAGGCGGCACCGGCCTCCATCGACAAGTCGCAGGCGCGCGCCTTTTCATCGTCGGTCAGCAGCGCGCACTCGAAGATCGCTTTCACCTGTTTGCCCGCTGAGGCCTGAACCACAGCTTCAATGTCATGACGGACTTTGTCGACGTTCCCGGACTTCAAATGACCGATCTGCAGCACCATGTCGATTTCGTCCGCACCGTCGGCAACGGCGCGCTGTGCTTCTGCTGCTTTCAGTCGTGAGGCGCTGGCGCCCAATGGAAAGCCGACCACACTGGCGATCTTGATCATCGAACCGAGCAGTCGCTCGTGCGCGAATTCGACCCACACCGGATTGACGCAGACCGCAATGAACTGATGGTTCCGTGCTTCGACGCACAGCCGTTCGATATCGTCGGCGGTGGCGTCGGGCTTGAGGACGGTGTGGTCGATGAATTGGGCCAGCTCAGCACGAGTCATGCGGCTCCTTTGTGCTTGGTCTGGCTGGTAATTCCACGCCGCTGAGGTGAATCCACCACGTCAGTCACCAAATTCAGCACCACACGGAGAAGAGCCTGCGCGACCCGGCTTGCCCTCGGCTGTCTAACGCTCCAGTTCAGAACAAAGCGAGGCTCGCATGAACTTCTTTCGCCAATCGTCAATTGTCCTCGGTCTGGTAGCAGGCACCGTGGGCAGTGCTGCGGCACAGACCTGCTTTCCGATGCTGGGCAGCACGTACCCGAGCGGTGGGCAGCGAGGGAAGACGGTCGAGGTGACCGTCACCGGCGCCGACGGCACTGGCGCGGTGGGCAGAAGCTTCTTCGGCGCAAGCAAGGTGCTATTCGACGCCAAAGGCCTGAGCGGCACGGTAGTCGTGCCGACGCCGGTTCCGACCAACCCGAATCAACCCACCGTGACGCTGCGCGTGACGGTGGCCGCGGAGGCTGAGCCCGGCATTCACGAGTATCGAATCATGACGCCGCGCGGGGTTTCGAGTGTGGGGTTGTTCGTGGTCGGCGAAGAGCCCGATGTCGTCGAGGCCGAGCCGAACAACGCCATGGACAAGGCTCAACTGGTGATGCTGCCGGCCACGGTCAATGGGAAGATTCAAGCGGTCGAGGACGTAGATGTCTACAAGTTCAAGGCGGAAGCGGGCCAAACGGTGGCGTTCCATGTGCTGTGCGGACGTTTGCAGGACAAGATGCACGATCTGCAAGAGCACGCGGATCCGATGATCGCCATCATCGATGCCACGGGCCGCGAATTAACCAGCAACGACGATTGCTTCAAGGCCGATCCGTACCTGGTCCATACCTTTTCGACGGCCGGCGAGTATGCGGTCGTCCTCCGCGATGTGCGCTACAAGGGCAACCCGCACTGGGTGTACCGGCTGACGATGACCAACCGTCCGTTCGTTACCCAGGTTTACCCGATGGGAGTGCAGCGCGGCCAGGCGTGCGAGGTGGAGCTGGTCGGCAGCGGCATGGGGGGGATGAAGAGAACCTCGGTACAATTGCCCGCCGACATGAGCCTCGGCCGGAGGCTTCTGCAAGTGCCAACGCCGAACGGCATGACCAACGCGGTGCCGGTCTATGTCAGCGATTTCCCAGCCTTCCTGGAAGCCGAAGACAATGACTCCGTCAAGTCGGCCTCTGCACTGGAAGTCCCCGGCGTCGCCAACGGCCGGATGGATAAGGAGGGCGATCGCGACTTTTTCAAGTTCACAGCCAAGCGCGGAGTGGCCTACAACTTCCAATTGCTGGCGCGTGGGATGGACTCGCTGCTCGACTCGCATCTCAGCGTCGTCAACGCGGAAGGCCGCGAACTGCTGGCCGTTGACGACACCACCGTTGGCGGACGGCCCATCAACCCGGATTCAACGATCACGGGATGGACCGCACCCGCCGATGGCGAGTATGCGCTTGCAGTGCGCGACTTGCATAACCGCGGCGGCGAGAATTTCGGTTATGTCATCGTCTGCCAGCCACAGCAGCAGGACTACGCGCTGCGTCATGACCCGGACAAAGCGATGATTGGTCCCGGCGGCAGTTACCCGATTTTCGTGCTGCTTGATCGGCTGGGCGGATTCACCGGCGAGGTCCAGGTCATGGTCGAAGGACTCCCGAAGGGGGTCACTGCCTCGCCGCTGACCTTTCTTCCCGGCTTGACGACCGGGGTGATCGTGCTCACGGCCGCTGCCGAGGCACCGATGGATGCCACCAACGTTCACGTAGTTGGTGTCGCAAAGCTGCAACGTGACGGACAGCCGGCGGACGTGCGTCGCATTGCGCAACCGATGCAGGAGATTTACTTTCCCGGTGGTGGCCGTGGGGTTTACCCGGTCGGCATGGCGACGGTGTCGGTCACAACCCCGCAGGATATTCTCATCACAGTGGACAAAGCGGACCTGACGCTGACTCAGGGGGAAACGATCACGGTGGACGTTACTGTAAAGCGCAACAATTACACCAAGCCGATCACGGTGGATACCATCCTGCGCCATCTGAACGGCATCCATGCCAACCCGCTGCCGCCGGGCGTGACGATGGAGCTGAAGATCATCGGCGATAATCAAGACAAAACCCAAATCGTCTTGCGAGCCAATGACACCGCCACGCTCGTCACGAACTGGCCGATCGCCGTCATGGGCCAGGTCTCCCTCAACTTCGTCGTCAAGACCAGCTACTCCACGCCGCCGCTCAAGCTGACGGTGCTGCCGAGGAAATGATTGCGCCGTCGGAAGAATCGCCCGGTAAATCAAAAAAAACTGGAGGATTGATCGATCATGCTTCGACTTTTCAGTCTGGTGGTGGTGTGCGTGGTCTTCACCGCGCAGGTCCGCGCCGACGAACTCAAGTGGACCGAAATCAAACTGACCCATCTCGATCCGCACCAGTGCCGACAGCTCAAATCCGGCTGCGGCGCTCTTCAAAGGGCAGGCCATTTCGGTAGCCATCAATCAGGGCAACGGCCGCACCATCGTGGTCACCGCACCCGGTTTCACGCGTGAGGATGGCATGCACCTGTTCATCCGCGCGACCGTCAACGAATGATCCTTCGTGACTTTTCCGGCCCGTCTTACCGCAACTTGCTCACAGCCGACCGGCGGCAGCTGCGAAGTCACCGTCGCCGGCCCCGTCGACCAGCGCACCGGCATGGTGATGAACATCGTCGAGCTGAAGCGCGTCGTGCGTGGAGAGTTGGAACGCGAGCCCTCCTCCCCTGCCCTTCTCGCGGATTTACTACGACCGTTGCTGCCCGCTGCCGTTCAATTGATCAGCGTCAAACTCTCCACCAACGGTTCGAACCGTGAATGGACGAATCTGATGAACGCCGTACTCATAACACGTGTCTACGACTTCCCGGCCGGGCACCGTCTGTGGCTGAACGATAGTTCGGAGGCCGAGAATCGCGAACTGTTCGGCAAGTGTGTGAATCCGCATGGACACAACTTCGGGCTGGAAGTCACGGTATTGGTCGCGCATGAATCGCCGTCCGAACCCCTCATCGAGGAGTCGGTGTTGGACACCTTGGTCGAACGTGAGGTCGTCGATCGCTACGACCACCAGTTCCTCAACGATCACGAGGATTTCGCCGGGCTGGTGCCTACCTGCGAGACCATGTGTCGAATATTTTTCGAGCGCGTCGAGCGCGCCTTGTGCGAGACGCAGCCGAGGGTGAAGCTTCATCACCTCGGATTACGCGAGACCCCTCGCAACTTCTTCGAGTACTTCGGAGACTGATGCCTGATCCAGAGCAGCTCGCCGCCGCCTACCGCGCAATCCTCGAACACGCCGGCGAGGACGCGTCACGCGAGGGCCTGTTGAAAACGCCGGCCCGGGCCGCCGAGGCATGGCGCTTTCTTACCCGGGGATATCGGCAAACGCTCGAGGACGTCATCAACGGCGCGGTGTTCGAAAGCGACTACCGCGAGGTCGTGGTAGTCCGTGACCTCGAGTTCTACAGCTTGTGTGAGCATCATCTGCTGCCGTTCTTCGGTCTGCTTCGTGTCGCTTACCTGCCCGCCGGCCGCCTCCTGGGTCTGAGCAAGATCGCGCGCGTTGCCGAGCTGTTTGCCCGTCGCCTGCAAGTGCAGGAACGGATGACCGGTCAAATCGCCGAAGCGCTGATGCAAGCGGTCCGTCCGCTGGGAGTAGCCGTGGTGTGCGAAGCTCAGCACTGCTGCATGATGATGCGTGGTGTGGAGAAACAGAATGCGCGCGTGGTCACCCACGCGGCGCTTGGCGATCCCGCCGCGCAAGAGGAACTAAACGCGCTATTGCGAACCCAATGACATCCCACTCTGGAGCACACCATGGCCCTGGATGAACGCGCCTGGCATGACGAGATGATTGCGATCCGTCGCGATCTCCATGCCCACCCCGAACTCGGCTACGAGGAAGAGCGCACTGGACGCGTCGTCGCTCAGCGGTTGCGCGACTTGCAAATCGAGCCGCGCACCGGCGTCGCCAAAACCGGAGTGATCGGTTTGGTAAAGGGCACCGCCACCGACCGTACAATTCTACTTCGCGCCGATATGGATGCGCTGCCGATTCACGAGGCCAACGACCTGCCGTACCGTTCGCAGCACGAAGGCAAAATGCACGCTTGCGGTCACGACGGTCACACCGCGATTGAACTGGGAGTCGCGCGCTGGCTGCGCGAAGGCACCCCGCCGAAAGGCACTGTCAAGTTCGCCTTTCAACCGGCGGAAGAGGGCGGCGCCGGCGCGAAGTTCATGATCGAAGACGGCGCGCTGGAAGACCCGAAAGTCGAGGCCGCGTTTGGCCTGCACCTATGGAGCGATCTCGTGGTCGGCAAGGTCGCTGTTCGTCCGGGACCACTGCTCGCCTTTGCCGACACGATCGAGATCACGATCACCGGCCAGGGCGGCCATGCCGCCGCCCCCGAACAGGCGATCGATACCGTGCTGGTCGCCGCCCACGTAATTACCGCATTGCAGAGCATTGTCAGTCGCAACGTCGATCCGCTTAAGTCCGCGGTCGTTTCCATCACCAAAATCCACGGCGGCTCCACGCACAACGTCATCCCCAATGAGGCTCACCTGCTCGGCACTGCGCGCTGTTTTGAGGATGACATCCACGCTTTGTTGCAGAAGCGCATTCCCGAAGTGGTGCATGGTGTGTGCGCCGCCCTGGGCGCCACCGCTGCCGTCAAGTACGAACTTGGTTATCCGGTGACGAAGAACGACCCGGCGTTAACTGAACTCGTGCGCCGCGCCGCGATCAAAGTCGTGGGCGCCGAGAATGTCGAAGAAGCCAAGCCGACCATGGGTGGCGAAGACATGAGTTTCTTCCTCCAGGCCGTGCCGGGCTGCTTTTTCATCGTTGGCGCCAAGAACGAAGCCACCGGCTGCTGTTACCCCCACCATCACCCGAGATTCAATATCGACGAAGACTCGCTGCTGATCGGCGCCAAAGTGATGCGGCAAGTGGTCGAAGACTACTTCGCGCAATGAACCGCTCCGAGCTTATCGCTGAACTCACCGCGCTCCTCGGCGCCGCCGCCGTCATTCACCAGCGCGAAGCGCTCGTCACCTACGACTGCGACGCCAATACCATCGACAAAGCCGATCCGGACGTGGTCGTGTTGCCGCGCTCGACGGACGAAGTCGCCGCGGTCGTGCGGCTGGCGAGTGAGCATCAGATACCCTTCGTCGCGCGCGGCGCGGGAACGGGATTGTCCGGCGGCGCGATTGCATTGCGCGGCGGAATCATGATCGCGTTGACGCGGATGAAGGCCATCTTGTGGATCGATCTCGCGTCGCGACAAGCCCTGGTGCAAGTGGGGCTGGTCAACCTGCATTTGACCAATGCGGTCACGGCGAACGGCTACTGCTACGCGCCCGATCCCAGCAGCCAGGGCGTCTGCACCATTGGCGGCAATGTGGCCGAGAACTCCGGCGGGCCGCACACCCTGAAATTCGGCGTGACCACTAATCACGTGTTGGCGCTCGAAGTGGTGCTGCCGAGCGGCGAAGTGGTTTGGCTCGGTGGCGCCGAGCGCGGCGCGCGCGCTGCAGTGGATGCGCCCGGCTACGATCTGATCGGCGTGTTCGTCGGCAGCGAGGGCACGTTCGGCATCGCCACCCGCGCGATTGTTCGGCTGGTCCATCAGCCGGAACGCACTTGCACGCTGCTCGCCATCTTCGATCAATTCGACGCCGGCGCCCAGGCCGTGTCGGCCATCATCGCGGCCGGCATCATCCCCGCCGCGCTGGAGATGATCGACCAGCCGTGCATTGTCGCATTGGAGGAGACCTTCAAGCTCGGATTCCCCATCAACGCCGAAGCCATTCTGCTGGTCGAGACCGACGGCCAAGCTGACGCCGCTGAGGAGGAGTTGCGCCGCGTCATTGCCATTTGCAACGAACAGGGCGCCCGCGAAGTGCGGGTGGCGCAAAATGAACGCGAGCGGATGCTGCTGTGGAAAGCACGCAAGGGCGCATTCGCCGCGCTCAGCCGGCTGGCGAAGAGTTACTACACGCAGGACGGCGTGGTGCCGCGTAGCAAGCTCTCGGAAATCCTTCGGACGATTCGTGCCATCGGCGCGCGGCATCGCATCCGCATTGCCAACGTCTTCCATGCCGGCGACGGCAATCTGCACCCCTGTCTGCTGTTCGATGAGCAGGACCCCGACGAAGTGCAGCGCTGCCTCGAGGCCGGCACCGACATCCTCAAAGCCTGCGTGGACATCGGCGGCAGCGTCACCGGCGAGCACGGCATCGGGGTCGAGAAGATCGAACTGATGAACTACGCTTTCACCCCGGCCACCTTGCAGGCCATGCGCGACCTGCGCAGCGTCTTCAACCCAGACGGCTTGTGCAATCCGCTCAAGGTCGTGCCGATTAACAACGTCTGCGTCGAGCGGCGCTACCTGAAGCGTGCGGCGCTGGCGGTGTAATTGGAGTGGTGAGCCGTCGGTCACCGCATGGCAATCCGAGCCGCGAACGTTAGAGAGCGGCTCGGATCATCACGGTCAAACTTTGTCATCTTCCTGCTCCGCCGATTCTGGCAGCAGTGCGTGTGGCGCACGGACCAGGAAGAGGAAGTAGATTACTAACCCGAGGTCGAACAATAGCGCCAATCCCGCGCGCACTAACGCGACGCTCTCCCCTTCCCGCCGGTACTCTCTCACCTGCACCGCTGCGAAGAAGAGGCAGAAAACGGTGCACGTGCCGATAAGAATCTTGTGGGCGCGTAGCAGGCTCATACGGCAATTTGCGCCGGGAACAAGACGTAGAGCATCAGGTAGACCAGCACGCCGGTGACCGAAACGTAGAGCCAGATCGGCAGTGTCCAGCGGGCGATGGCGCGGTGACGGTCGAACTGCTGTTTGGCCGCCCGCGACAGCGTAACCAGCGCGAGCGGCGGGACGAGCGCGGCCAGCATCGTGTGACTCACGAGCAGCGCAAGATAGAAGGGACGGACGGTCGGCGGGCCGGCAAAAACGACATGGCCCTGGACCAGATGATAGGCCAGGTAGCTGACCAGGAACAGCACCGAGGTGCCGAACGCGGCGACCATGCACACGCGATGCGCCGGCACATTGCGCCGCCGGATGCAGACCCAGCCGACCGACAACAGCACCGCGCTTAAACCGTTGAGCGCGGCATTGAGCGACGGCCACAACATCACATGCCCTCGCGGAGCAGACGCCCGAGCGCAACCTTCAACCTGGGGAAATCCACACTGTCGGTGCCGTTGAAGTAACCCCGCACGCGGCCGCGGCGATCCACCAGCGCGAACTTCTCACTGTGCGTGAACGGGCCATCGTCGCTGGGAACTTCAAAAACCGCCAGCTTGAACCCTGTTTGCGCGAGCGCGTGCAGGCTGGCTTTCCTGCCGGTAACGAAGAACCATCGCTCGTCGGCGTTCCAGTTTTTCGCGTAACCGCGCAACACTTCGGGGGTGTCATTTTTTGGATCGACGCTGAAACTGACGAACCTGACGTTATCGTCTTTGATTTCACGATGGAGCTTTGCCATTTGCGCCGACATCATCGGGCAAGTGCCCGCGCAACTGGTGAAGATAAAGTCGGCGATCCAGCACGAGCCGAGCATGTCCTGGCTTCGAAACGGCTGACCGCTGCGCTCAATCAAGTTGAAGTCCGGCAACTTCGCGACGATGGGGAGCGCCGAGGCCGAGCGGATGACAACGCGCGCGTTGACTGGCTTGGGCACAAAAAAACGAGCGACGCCCGTTGCCGCGAACGCCGCCGTGAGCCCCAGTGGAATGCCGAGCAGAGCCGAGCGACTCATGGAATGTGCGGCCGCAACAACTTGTGAAGTGCGTCCGGGGTTATTCCGATCAGCAGAATGCTGGCCACGATCAACGGAATTGCCACGATCGCCTTGAGCAGCACTTTTTCGGAGACCAGGTGCATGAAGTACAGCGCCACCAGACCAACCTTGACGAAGGCCAGGACCACCAGCATCATCACGAGTAATCCGCGCGGCATGTTAATGAACGTCAGGCCGATCTCGATGGCGGTCAGCACCGCCAGCGTGAAGAAGACCGCCAGGTAATTGGGTTCGGGATGTTCCTCGTGTTCGGTGTGTTCGACTTCGGACATGCGACCTCCTCAAATCAAGTACATGAAGGTGAAGATGAGAATCCAGACCAGATCGACGAAGTGCCAGTACAGACCGATCATTTCAACGCCGTCGTTGTTCTGCTTGGTGTAGCGGCCGGTCATCCCCTGAAATGCGCCGAAGAGCAGCAACAGCACACCGCCGGTAACGTGCAAGCCGTGGAATCCGGTGGTTACGAAGAACGTCGGCCCGAACAGGCTGTTGATCGGCTGGCCGTGCCACTTCGAATACTTCAGGTGAATGCCTTCGTGAATCAAGTGCGTCCACTCGTAGTACTGGCACCCGAGGAAGATGGCGCCGCCGAGCGCGGTGACCAGCAGCCAGACGCTCATCAGCGAGCGGTTGCCCTTGCGAATGGCCGACAGCGCCTTCACCATCGTGACACTGCTGCAGATGAGCAGAAATGTCATGAAACTAACGAGGGTGATTCCGAACACCTTACTGGGGTTGGGCCAGTTGCTGCCACCCATGCGCAGTGCGGCGTAACCACACAGAAAGCCGGAGAAGGTCAAGGCGTCGGAGATCAGAAACAGCCACATCATCACCTTGGTCCATTCGGCGCGCATCGGCGAATTCTCCGCCGCGCCGGGGCGGCTTTCGTACAGTTCGTTCCAGCCAGCTTCCGTTGCCAAGTCAATCCTCCGATGAGTTCAGATCACACACAGAATCACGTACAGGTACAGCCACATTGCGCCGACAAAATGCCAGTACAACGCGCAGGCGTCGAGTTGGGCCACCGCGTTGTGCCAGAACTCGTGCCGCCACAAACAGACCGTGGCATACCCCAGCGCCACTACGCCGACGAGCACGTGCAGCGCGTGAATGAAGGTCAGGGCATAGAAGATCGAACCGTAGCTGCCAGTACTGGCGCGCACGCCCGCCGCCGTGAACCGATTCCAAATCACAACCTGCAGTGCCACAAACAGCAACCCGAGCAGCAAGGTGGCCAGCGTTCCGCGCCGGGCATTGGCCCCCGCGTTGCGGTGCATCGCCCACTGCGCCCATCCCAGGGTCAGGCTGCTGGCGACGATGACGGCGGTGTTGATCCAGAGTTCGCGCGGCGGCTTGGGCAATCCCACTGGTGGCCACTGGTCGAAGCCGTGACGAAGCACGATGTAAGCTCCGGTGAATGCCGTGAACAACATCACCGAGGAGGCGCACACGAGGAGCGCCAGCAGCTTCACGCTCGCAATGGGCGGATTGGGTTCGCCCCGCTCGCGACGCCATTCGCCTCCGACGGTCGCACCGTTGCCATTACCGTTGCCAGTCCGGGCGACCGGGCGATCTGCCACGACTTCGCGCGCCTTCACCATCATAGCGTCACCCGATCCAGGCTCATCAAGAGCAACAGCGCCGGCAGGTACACTACCGAAGTCATCAGCAGCCGCTTCGCTTGCGGCTTCGTGCGTTCACGCTGGATGCGCAATCCCGCCGACAACATCCAGCTACTGAGCGCCAGCGCGCCGAGGAAATACCAGGCGCCGGCCATGCCCAGCCACGTCGGCAACAAACTGAGCGGAATCAGTGCAATGGAGTAGGCCACAATCTGCCGTGAGGTGAGCGAGCCGTCGGCATCGACCACCGGCAACATCAGGAAACCGCCCGCGGCGTAATCTTCGCGGTACAGCCAGGCAATGGCCAGAAAGTGCGGAAACTGCCAGACCAACAGAATCGCAAACAGCGTCCACGCTTCGAGGCTCAGCTCGTTGCGCACCGCCGTCCAGCCCATCATCGGTGGAATGGCGCCCGACACCGCGCCGATCGCGGTGCAGAACGTGGTGCGGGGCTTCAGCGGTGTGTAAACGAAAAGGTAGTTGGCGAGCGCCACCAGCGCCAATAAACTGGTGAGGGGATTGACCAGCAGCCAGAGATAACCGAGGCCGACCAGTGCGGTGGCAACGAGCGTAAACGTTGCCTCTGCGACGCCCAGACGGCCGGCTGGCAGGGGACGGTTGGCGGTGCGTTTCATCCGGCTATCGGGGCCGCGTTCGATCACCTGGTTCAGGCCGTTGGTCGCCGCCACGACCAGAATAGTGCCGACGAGCGTATGGAACATCGTCACCCACTCAATGCCGCCTCGGGAAGCGACGACCACGCCGATGAGACCGGAGATCGTCACCAGAAACGTCACCCGCGGTTTCGCCAACGCCAGAAAGTCGGAGGCGCGTGAGGGTGAAGGCGCTGAGTTCGGCATCACAACTGCGTTGCCGCTTAACAGCCGCAAGCGAATTGTCAACACCAGCGTTGTTGCCAGCAACAGGGCACCGGTCGCCACATGCGCCGCAGTAAAGACTTCCGACTTCTGGGTCCAGATTACCAGCGCGCCGAGCGTGAGTTGCGTTGCCAGCAACGCATGAAGGGCACGGCAGAGTTGTCGCACTTCTCTGCTCCCGGCTTGGCGACGCGCGAAGGCGGTCAGCACAATAAGCGCGCCCGCGACCACGATAGCCCCACAACGATGAGCGAAGTGGAGTGCTACTTTCAACTGCAACTCGTGGTGAGTGACGGGAAAGGGCGCGGTCTGATCGTTCGGCAGGTTCCCAAACGGTGGCACCAGATTGCCGAAAGAAGTCGGAAAATCAGGAATCGCCAACCCCGCGTCGAGATGGCGCATCAGCGCGCCGAGCAGCAACTGGCAAAACGTGACGCCGACGGCCAGCGCACCGAACCGATACCGGGGCGTGGATTCGGTCGGCACGGCGGCAGGTTCATCTTCCTTGCGCCCAGCGAAGAACGCGAGGCAGAGGGTCAGGCAGAAAACCGTCTGCGCCAGGCAGGCGTGAATGATTGCGATGGCGGTCTTCAACTTCTGCGGATGCACGCCGCCGGTAACGGAAAGCGCGGCGCGCTGCACCCGATCATCCGAAACCACCAGCACCCGCAGGCCCCCGAGGCTGGCCTGGAGGAGGACGGCAATGAAGGCTGCCATTGCCATCGTCCGCACCCAGACTCGCGACTCCAAGCGGCGAACTAACACGAGCTGAATCGTGATGAGCAGTCCAACCAGACCGGCGATAATCCGATGGCCGTACTCGTACAAAACACCGCCCACCATGCGCGGCAACACGCCCTCGGGTGAGAACGGCCAGGTGGGGACCGCGTCCCCGCTGTCGGTGCTCGTCACTAGCGCGCCGACTACCAGCAGGCTCAGGGTCGCCGCGGCGGTGAACGCCGCGAATGCTCGCAGCCCTCGCGAGCTGCGCTCTGCCGAACGTTGGAAATTGACAACCGTCGCATTCAAGGCTTAATGCTGCTCCGCAGTGGAACCATTCGACCCATTGGTCGAGCCAGTGCCGTCGTCAGTTTGCGGCAGGAATTCGCTGCTCGCGCCGGGATGGTTGTAGTCGTACGGGCCACGATGCACGACCGGGATAGCGTCGAAGTTGTGATGCGGCGGCGGCGAAGTGGTCTGCCATTCGAGCGTGTTGGCCTCCCACGGATTATTGCCGGCCGGCTTCCCCCGGAAGATGCTGTAGAGCATGTTGCCGAGGAGCAAGAACTGTCCGGCCCCGAGGCAAAAGGCGCTTACGCTCACCATCTTGTTGAGCGGCCCGGCGCCGGCCAGGTGCGCATATTCAGTCCAGGTGTAAATGCGGCGGTGCATGCCCATGTTGCCGAGCAGGAACATCGGAAACGCAAAGCCATTGAAGAAGACCAGCGTCCAGAGACTATGGAAGACCGCGACTGGCTCGCACATCATCCGGCCGAACATCTTCGGGAACCAGTAGTAAATGGCCGCAAAGCCACCAAACAGCGCGCCTCCGAACAGTACGTAGTGGATATGGCCGACCACGAAGTAAGTGTCGTGAAAATAAATGTCCACCGGGAGGTTGCCGAGGAAGATGCCAGTTAATCCACCGATGACGAAAGTGGAGATGAAGCCGAGCGCATTAATCATCGGTGACGCAAACCGAATGCTCCCGCCCCAGATGGTGCCGAGCCAGTTGAAGGTCTTCACGGCAGAAGGAACGGCGATGAACATTGTGGCGGTCTGGAACGCGGTGCCCAGCGTTGGATTCATGCCGCTCTGGAACATGTGGTGGCCCCACACGATAAAACCCAGCGCGGCAATCGCCGTCACCGAATAGACCATGGCCTTGTAGCCGAAGATCGGCTTGCGCGCGAAGACCGACATGATCTCGGAGTTGAAACCCATGGCGGGCAGGATCATGATGTAGACTTCCGGATGTCCAAAGAACCAGAACAGGTGTTGCCAGAGCAGCACCTGGCCGTTCTTGGGAGCCGCACCGTCGATCTGCTGCCAGTTAACCACCAGCCCTCCGGGAATGAAGAAACTGGTGCCCGCGGTCCGATCGAAGAGCGCCATCGCCAAAGCCGCCGCCAGCACTGGCGTCGCCAGCAGCAACAAGATTGCCGTGACGAAAAGCCCCCAGATGCTCAATGGCATGCGCATCAGCGACATGCCGGGAGCCCGGAGATTGATAATCGTCGTGATGTAGTTGAGCGCTCCGAAAATCGAGGAAGTTCCCACCAGCAACAGGCCGATCAACCAGAGGGTCTGGCCCGTGGCCGCCTCCGGCATTGCCTTTTCCAGCACGCTTAACGGCGCGTAGCCGGTCCACCCAGCCGCGGCCGCGCCGTACTTGAAACTCCAGAGGATGATCACCGCCGCTGGTAGCCACGTCCAGAACGAGAGCATATTCAGGAAAGGAAAGGCCATGTCGCGCGCGCCGATTTGCAGCGGAATCAGGAAGTTACCAAACGCGCCGATCAACAGCGGCATGATGACGAAGAACACCATGATGGTGCCGTGCATGGTGACCGCCATGTTGTAAAAGTCGGATTTCATAATGCCGTCTTGAAACCCGCCTTTGAGCAGGAACGAGTTGGCGAGCAGCGAGTGCCTGGCATTGGGCCAACCGAGTTGCAGCCGCATCAGCATGGCCATACCGCCACCCGCCAGCGCCATGAAGAGACTGCCGAACAGGAACTGAATGCCGATGACTTTGTGGTCCATCGAGAAGACGTATTTTCGGAAAAAGTTCGTCGGCGCGGGATGAATGCCGCTGTGGCCATGGCCGTGGGCGGTGGTGGTGGCGTGCGCGTGAGTTGCTTCGTGCATCAATGACTCCGGTTACAGGTAGCGGTCAGTGGTGTGGGCTCAGGAGGGCGCATTGTCCTTCAGCCACTGCTCGAAATCGGCGAGGGTCTCAACTTTCAGCGTACCTTTCATCTTGAAATGAGCGTTCCCGCATAGTTCAGCGCAGACAATCTGGAAGTCGAAGTCGGGGTAGACCTTGAGTTGCTTGACGCCCGCAGCTTTGATCTTCTGGCAGGTCTCGACGTCGATGATCAGCGAATCAGCCCCGACGATCTCTTCGCCCTTGCCGCTTATCGCCTCGGCCGAGGTCACCAATAAGCCCATCGCTACCTCACGCGTGACCTGCTCGATGGACTTCGCCGCCGTCTTCGCTTTCTTCCATTCTTCGAGCGCCTGGTTGGTCGTCTTGGTCACTTGAAACCAGATGTCAACCGTCATGCCGGGCACAGCATCTTGCTTGATGCGGACGTTGGGCAGGAAGAAGCTGTGGATGACGTCCTTGGAGGTGATACTCACCTTCACTGCGCGGCCCACCGGTACGCACATGATCGAATCGCTGATGATGTCGTCCTTGCCGGCGGCATCTTCGGGATCGAGGCCGAAGGGGTTTTCTTCGGTGATGAGCTTCGTTTTCGTTTTGCCGAACTTACCGTCTGGTCCGGTGTAGCGAATGTCCCAGGCAAACTGGCGCGCGCTGACTTCAATTGGAACGGCATCGTCGGGAATGGCGTTCGGGTCGCGAATCGTCGCCCAGAGCGACTGCCCCCCAAACGCCACCAGCGCCATCAGTCCAGCGGGAATTGCTGTCCAGAGCAATTCCAGCTTGTTGTTGCCCTCCACATCGCCGCGCACCCGCGCACCGGAACCCTGACGATACTGAATCATGAAAACGACCAGCGCCAGTTCGACGCCAATGAAGGTGATGCCGGTCAACGCCAGGATCACGAAATACATGGAGTCGATCGCACCACCGTAAGTGGATATGTTTTCAGGACCGAAACCCAACGGCTTCCTCCAGACAAGAATGTGGGCGACCCACGTTGCAAGGCGCCCCAAGTTTTTGGTTGACTACTTTGCGTTCAGCTCGAAATCCTGCTTGGTCGCGCCCTTGACGGCGACCTTTTTGTTGGCCGTGCCGGCTTTTTCGTGCCACACCTCAACGGTGTAGCTGCCGGCGGGAACGCCGTTGATCTTGAAATTGCCGCTCGCATCCGTTACCGCGAAATAGGGATGTTCGAACACGCCGATGTACGCCCCCATCCACTTGTGGACGTTGCACTTCACTTTGAACGGAGGCACTTCTGCCTTGTCGAACTTCACGGGCTCCTTCATCCCCTTGGTGGGCTGCGAGAGGTTCCGTCCCTTGTTATTCTTCGCCTGAGTCATGTTGATGTTGTGCATCAGGGGATCGCTGTTTGCCACGGTAATCACCTGACCGGTCATGACACCGAGCACATGCGGGACGTAGCGGCAGCCAACTTGATCCATAGTTGCCTGGGAGGGCTTCGTGCCGCCCTTCTTCGCGTCCTTCAAGTAAACCAGCACATTGGCCAGCTTGTCACCGTTGACGACGTACTCTTCAGTCTCGCACTTCTTGCCTTTGTGGATCGCCGCGCAGATCTTATCGGTCAACTTGATAACCTTGTTCGCCGGCGCGGTGCCCTTGAGCGTGACCGTGCCTTCGACGCTGTCGGCCACGGCGTCCCCGCCGGCTGCGAGCGCCGTCAACAACAGTGCGCTCATCGTCTGCTTGATCTTCATGGTGGATTCCTCCTGAGTTTGGTTCCGGGTTAGACCGTCCGACCGAAGCCGGGCGGGAGACTACTTCGAACCGAGCGACATGGCGTAATCACGAATCGCTCGTGCCTGCTTTGCGCGATTACCCACGTACGGACGGCCACCTGCGGCCAGGAACTTCTGCTTGACGTCCTCTGGAAAATCGACATCGACGGACTTGTAGCCACCCTGCAGGTCCCCAAAGAAGTTTGGCATGTTGGTTTTGGGTTGTAGAAACTGCGGGTCGGTGAGCCATTCGACCATGAACCGATGCGCAATGCGCTTCCGACTCAAGCCCAAGGGCGGTGCGGCGGAGGTCTTCTTCTCTTCGTCCAGTTTGTCGAACTCTTCCTTGGTGTTGGGGTGGCACGAGGCGCACTGCAACTGGTCGAACAGGAACTTGCCAATCTTCAATTGTTGCGGCGACACGTGTTCTTCTTTTTCGAACTTCAAGAGCACCTCGCCGGCGTCGCGCATATAGTTGCGCAGCTCTTCGACCACCGGCCGCACCTTCGGTGGGGTCATCGGGTTGGCGCGTTCATCCATTTCGGCGCGATGGCGCTCGATTGCATTGAAGTAGCGAATGACTTGCGTGCTCTCCTCATCGTGGAAGCCAAAGGTTGGCATCCGCGCATTAAGCCACATGCGGATCGGCTCCGGCTTGCCGAGGAAACCGAACAACCAGTCTTTGTTGGTCCGCAACCCGATGCTAAAGAGCGAGGGCGGCGCCATGTTGGCATCCACCATTTCATCGGTGCCGAGATCGCCGCCCCGTCCGGAAAACTCGCCCATTTGCGCATTGTATTCAAAGTCCACAATGTGACACCCAACGCAATTCCGCCGGCGCAGGATGCGTCTCCCCCGCTCCACCGCTTCGGTCGTCTCGTCCGGCTTGTATTCGAAGTGCTCGCCGACTTCCTCACCAGTGTAACTGAGCAGGACGGTCAGCAGGGTATCGGCCTCCGCATTGCTCAAATGATAATTTGGCATCCGCAGATTGGGCGCGCCTTTGATATCGCGGCCCGGACGGAACTGCCTCGGGTTAAGCACCTTAGCTTTGAGCCAGTCCGGCACAGTAGTGTCCATATCGTGGACTCGCTCGCCGAAGTCCAATTCATGAAACGCCTTGACCCCCACCTTCGCCAGGTCGGCTCCGATCTTCGAGGGTCGGGGCGGCGGCAGCTTGGACTTTCCCCCCCACAGCTTTTCCCAGTCGGCGAGTGAAACGCCGGAAGGCCGCTCCCAATCGACGGAATCGATCCGGGGAATATCGTGGCAGCCGACGCAGCCGTACTGTCGCGCGAACTGCTCACCTTGCGCGACCAGGGTCTTGTTGGTCAACTCTTCAACCGGGGGCACCGGCGGTAAGTCCTTCGCGTACCTCTGCTCCACCAGATAGGCCGTCAGGTCCTGGGCCTCCTGCTCGGTCAGTCGGAGATTGGGCATCCGCGCGTGTTTCATGTACTTCTTCGGATCCTGTAGCCAGCGGACAATGAAGCCGGGCTTCAGCTTGGTGGCCGCGAAAGAGAGATCGGGCCCAAAGGGCCGTCCGCCGGGCTCCGTTTCCACGCGATGTTTGTATTCGAAGCTGGTCTCGTCGTCGAGATTGCCCCCGATGGTGTGACAGGCGGTGCAGCCACGCTGCCCAACTCCAGTGAAGAGCGCTTCGCCGCGCTTGGCGTCCCCACCAGCCGCCAGTTCATCGGGAAACTCGAACTGTTCACCGGCGCGCCTGGCGTTGCCGCGCTGCTCGGCCATCCATTCGTTGCTGGCATTCCACAGGAACGAGACAATGGCTTTCACTTCCGCCTCGGACCTGGCATCGTCCAGCGCCTGCTGAACCTTGCCTTTGCCGAATTGCTGGAACCGGACCAGCTTCATGTCGCCGACCACGCGCAACTTGCCGTGAACGGTGTCCTGGCCGTCCACCCGGAACTCGCGTCCCGATTCGAAGAACTGCGGCATCTTCGTCCGGGGTGAGAAGTGCCTGGGGTCGCGAATCCAGCGGAACATCCACTGCGGGTCGAGTTTCGCCGCCAGCTTTTCCAGCGAGGGCCCGATCTTGGGCGCATCTTTGAATGCGGACATTTCGTGGCAGCCGACACACCCGTACTGCTCGAACATGCGTTTGCCCGCGTTGAGTTTGGTCGCGCCGGTGATTTCGGTCTCATGCCCATGGCAGCGCGCACAGCCCGCTTCGCGATACTTGGCATGGAAGAACGGTCGTTCGACGTGGTGGAACTGTTGGCCCTTCCTCTCCCCCGCTTCGGGATAGCGCCCGTGCGCAGAAGCCGCGGTGAGCGCAACACCCTGCCCTCGGTGACAACTCGTGCAGCCGAATCGCTCGATCGGATGGTTGCTGAAGAACTCGTTGAAGCGCGGATGCAATTTGTACACGGTTGCCAGTTCTTCGGGATTCTGTCCGGGCAAGGATAATTGTTTCCGCGTCGCCTCCGGCATCGCTGCCCATCGCTCTTGAATCATGTCCGGCTTGTCGATTCCCAGATGACACGTCATGCACCGCTGGGTCTCTTCGATGGTCTCGGCCCCGGCCGTTTCGATCAAGCTCTGTTCGATGCGGACCTTGTGCAAGATTTCGAGTGGCCCGATGCCGGCGCGCCAGAACGGATTGAGCAGTGTCTCCACCGACTGAAGGCGCGTCACCAGGCCGCCCAAGTCCACCCGGCGTTTAAGGCCTTCCAACTCGACCCCGAGTTCTTCGTCGCCGGATTCCATCCGCGTGGCTTTGCTCTCCGCTTCGGAGGCTCTTACTTCCGCCGACAGTTTTTCTCGCTCCTTAGCCTTCTTGATGACGGATTTCTCCTCCACTACCTTCTGCTTGGCTACGACTTCTTTACGCCACCGGGCCTGGATTTCCATATAATCCATTTTCTTGGAGCCCACCGCGTTGAAGACCTCGTCGGTCGCCCAATTGAACTGGGCGTTGGCTTCCTGGAACCTGCGATTCGCCTCCATCAGGTCTTCGTTAGCCGTTTGCCAGGCCTCCGACTTTTGCTTTGACTCCGTCCGCAAGTCGGCGGAGGACTCGCGTTCTTTCAGCGCCGCCGCGTACGGCGTTTCGGGATGCTTCGCTGCCAGTTCGGCGAGGGCCTCGGGCAGCCGCTTCGCACCGCGCAACGCGGGCCTCAGTGCCTGTTCGACGACCCGGTCGCTCGGTTCACCCGTCAGCAGCTTCGCGGCGTCAACGAGTTCGCGCCAGACCAGCCGATACTCAAGCGTCCGGTAACGCGCCTGATAGCCGCGCCATTCCGGAAAAACCTCGCGAATGCCCCACAGGAACAGCATGAACACAATGAACAGGTTCGAGACCCAGAACGCGAAGTTCAGTTTGCGAATGTCGTAGTAGGTTTCCATGCGTCGATTGCTTCGATCAGATGTAGAACCAGGGAGTGACGACCACGTATTTCAAGTGCCAGGGCACCACGAGCCGCGCGATCATCTTCGCCGGCAATCCGAACGCTTGCAGCAGAATCAGCATCGTCACCGCATAGCGCATAAAGCCGAGGTCGCGATAGAACGGCGACACCTCCCCGCGCGGCAGCAGGGGAAAGAAGCCTTTCTCGGTTGCCAGTTTGATCGGAAGCGCGCACACCAGCACAAACCCTGCTGCCGCCGCCGCCGCCGCCGCCACCTCCGGGATAGAAATATTGAAGAATTCGTAGGCGATCTTCTGACTGGCAATCAGCAGACAGCCCAGGGCAGTTATGGGGATGACTTGCCATCGTCGGCGCCAGAGTTCGGGGAAGTAGCTATCTCGCCATTTCGCAGGCAACAGACACATCAGCGCGCAGTAGCCCAGGAACAACAGGATTCCCGGCAGGCAAATGCCGAGGCGTCCGACACTGCCGTCCTCTTCCCGTTTCTGGCCGATCTTGCCCAGCACCGGCAAGTGGTCGAGGTGCATGGCATCGAAGAAGTTGCCGAGTGGCGTCCCCTTCTCCCCCAAATGCGGATGGTGCATCTGGCCTTCAATGACGACCTTCACATGGTGCTGATGTTCCAATACCGGCCAGTACCAGGCCCAGCCAGGCCCTCGCAACCCATTGCCGATGATGATCAGAATCCACCACGTGGCGAAGCCGCCGACAAAGAACAACCAGGCGAACTTGCGTTCGCTCCAGTTATAGTAGCCGCTGCCCCGGGTCGGATTGCGGTCGACGTAGGGAATCGCCATCAGTCCGACAATAATGGTCGTCGGCAGCACTACGCCGGCAATCCAGGGATCGAAGTACACCAGCATTTCCTGAAGTCCAACGAAATACCACGGGGCTTTCGACGGGTTCGGGGTGTGGTTGGGATTAGCGATTTCTTCCAGCGGAGAGCGAGCCAGCCAGCAGACCACAAGCAACACGGCTGAGAACACCGACATGCAGATCAGTTCGGTGTAAACCAGGTCCGGCCAGGTCAATACCTTCTCGTCCTCCACCTCACCGGTCGGCTTGCGACCGGGTCGCGGACCTCCGGGCGGCATCGGGGCGGAAAAACGCGGGGCTGCTGCTACCGTTACCGGCGCCGCCGCCAGGGCAGCATCAGCGGTTGCAACCGTTGACGGTGCGCCATTGCCTTCCTTGGGCTTGCGCAGTCCCTTCGGCGGTCGAACCGGGGGTTTGATAACTTTGCCGAGTGCCATGCCGGGTCCTGTTCCGTCTACAGCGAGTGCGAGATGCCGCCGTCCTTGCGGACGCGCCAGAAGTGAAAAGCCATGAACCATGCCGCCACGAACGGCAACGCGATGCAATGCAAAACATAGAAGCGCAGCAAGGCTCCCTGCCCGACAAACCGCCCGCCGAGCAGGATGAACCGCGCATCGTTCATCTCGGTAAACTTGATTAAGGCCAGATCATGAAACGGCCCTTCGGAACCCAGCACCGGCGTGGCTTTGCCCATGTTCGAACCGACGGTAACCGCCCAGATGGAAAGCTGGTCCCACGGCAGCAGGTAACCGGTGAACGACAGCAACAGCGTCAAGGTCAACAGCACCACGCCGATCACCCAGTTGAACTCGCGGGGCGGCTTGTACGAGCCGGTGAGAAAGACGCGCAGCATGTGCAGCCACACCGAAATCACCATCGCGTGCGCGCCCCAGCGGTGCATGTTGCGCATGAGGATGCCAAACGGCACGTCGAACTCCAGCGCCTTCATATCCGAATAGGCGTGCGACACCTCGGGCCGATAGTAAAACATCAGTAGAATCCCGGTAATCGTCTCGATCAAGAACAGGAAGAACGATATGCCACCCAGACAGAGCGTGAATCCCACCGGCAAGCCCGTGCGCGGAATCCGGGTGGGATGCAGATGGAGGAGCATCGACCCCAGCATCGTTACGATGCGCGACCGCCGGTTGGTGGGCCAGGGGGTCTTGTACATGGACCGCACCAACTGATTGTTCAGGGCGAGGTCGAGGAGCTTGGCGATCAGGTTATCGAGGGTGTCTTTCATCCAGCGCTCTCTGGCGGATTACGAATACTTCAGGTTGGAGCCCGGCAGACTCCACTGTCCCAGCTCGTACTGATAATGCACGGAGGTGTCCACCAGCAACTGGCCGTCATCGGCCAACGACACCTTCACTCGCTCCAGTGGCCGCGGCGTCGGGCCTTCAAAGTTGATGCCGCTCCGATAGTAGCCGCTGCCGTGGCACGGACACTTGATCTTGTCTTCCGTCGCCATCCAGTTCGGCGTGCAGCCGAGGTGCGTGCATTTGGCGTATAACGCGAAAATTTCGGTCGGCTCGCGCACGATCCAGACGCGATACAACTCCTTGAACTTCTGGCTGAACTCCTCAACAGCGTAGTCGCCGGGGAAGCCGGCCTTGAATGTGGTCGGCGGCTCGTACAGGACGTTCGGAAACATGAACCGTTGAATGAAGCCCAACAGAAACAGCCCAGTCCCTGAAAAAAAGGTCAGCCATGCCGGAATGGCAAAAGCGTCGTTGAGAAACTTGCGTCGCGAAGCCGACCTGGGCCGCGCGGCTCGGGTCGGCTTCGGTGCTGGCGCCGCCGGCGCTCCGCCCGCGCGCGCAAGTGGAACGAGAGCGGCGGCCACCGGAGTTGCCGTCGGCTCCCCGACGGCGGGAGAGGCAGCCGCTGGCGTCTCTAACTTCGCCTTGCGCAGTCCCTTCGGGGGACGAGTCGGAGGCTTCAGAACTTTTCCCGGTCCGGCCATGATGCGCCTTCCTGCTTCGAGGAGTTCGTTCTTTTGTTCACGAACTCCGACGAACAGAATTATACAGTGTCGTCAAGCGCTTGTGAATCGTCGGATCGAGTCGAGGTTTGATACTGCAAGATCACCTGTGGACGCCCGGTTTGTGGATGCGCCGCCACCATCACCGGCGTCCCGAACACCCCCTCGATTTGTTCTGGCGTGATAACGGCGCTGGGTGGTCCGGCAGCAACGATGCGCCCATTTCCATCGAACAATATCACGTTTTTCGCCACCGCCGCCGCCAGATTGATCTGATGAATCGCGACGACGACAGTAAGCCGCTGCTCGGTGTTGAGCCGCGACAAAAGTTGCATCATCTCGAATTGAAATCGCAGGTCCAGGTTCGCGGTCGGTTCATCCAACAACAGCACTTGCGGCTGCTGCGCCAGCGCGCGCGCCAGCATCACGCGCCGCCGCTCGCCGCCGCTCAGTTCGGTGACCAGCCGAGCGCGCAGCCCGTCCACCTGTGTGAGTCGCATGGCCGCCTCGACGGCGGACCGGTCGGCCGGCGAGGGCGACGACCATGCGTTGGCGTACGGAGTTCGTCCCAGCCGCACGACCTCTTCCGTTGTGAAATCGAACTCCAGTGTTTCCTCCTGCGCCACCGAAGCCACGAGCCGTGCGCGTTCGCGCGCCGGCATGCTCCGCAGGTCGCGGCCGGTCAACGTGACGACACCCGCCGATGGCACTTGAAAACCCAACAGCGTACGCAACAGCGTCGACTTGCCGCAACCGTTCGGACCGAGCAGCGCGACGAAGTCGCCGCCCGCTATCTCGAGCGACAGCTCAGTCAGGACAACCCGTTTGCGGTATCCGACCGTCACGCCGTCCAGCCGTATCATGTCGGCAACCGCCGACTGGTGCGGAGTAGGTACAGGAAGAACGGAACGCCCAACAAAGCACTGAAGATGCCGACTGGAATCTCGGTGGGCGCCGCGACGGTGCGCGCAAGTGCGTCGCAAACCACCAGGAACGTCGCCCCCACCAACGCCGCGCCCGGCAGTAACCACCGATGGTCCGGCCCGAGTAGCAATCGCACCGCGTGGGGCGCAACCAGTCCGACGAAGCCGATGAGGCCCGTGACGCACACCGCCGCCGCTGTCAGCAATGAAGCCAAAATCAATACTGTCCGACGTGTCTTCGCCACCTCGAGCCCGAGCGAATACGCGGTCTCATCGCCTAACAGTAACAGGTTGAGTGCGGGTGCCTGCGCGCCCAAGACCGCCATGCCCACCAGCAAGTAAGGAGCGGCCAGCAGCGGCTGCTGCAATCCGACGGTGCGATCGAAGCCGCCGAGCATCCACGCGTGCATGCGCATGAAGAACACGGTCTGATCGTTCGCTCCCCTCAGCACCAGGAAGGACATCAGCGCCATCCACAACGTGCTCACTGCCACGCCGGTGAGCAGCAATGCCGCAGTCGGCCCACCATGCGCGGCTCGGCTGAGCGTCCACACCAGCGCCACCGTGCCGAGTGCGCCGACCCCGGCGCACAAGGGGACCAGCGGAGCAATCGGCCAGTGCTCCTGAGCCAACATCGCCAACCCCGCACCGAAGGCGCCACCCGCCGACACGCCCAGCAGATAGGGATCGGCAAGCGGATTGCGAAACACCGCTTGCAGCGCGGTACCAGAGAGCGCCAGCGCAGCCCCGACCAGCGCCGCCAAGAGCACGCGCGGCAAACGCAGCACGCGCAAAATGTTCACGGCGGAGGGCTCGCCCAGTGGCAAGCCCAGCGCGCCGAGCAGGTCGGCAATCGTCGTCGCTTCCGCGCCCCAAAGAGCCGAGAATGCCAGCGTCACGGCGCATGCGGCGCTGAGCACGGCAAACAGCAAAGGGCGGTGACGCGGCGCAACCATCGGGATGACGCCACTATGGCACGCCCCTCGGTAGGTCGGGCTTCCAGCCCGACGTCGGGCGGGGACGCCCGACCTACTTGAACTTGAAATACACGAACAACCGGCCGAAGTTCTTACTGTCCTTGTCGAGGCGGTGGTACCTGACTTTGACGTGCGGCTGATCAAGGAATCGCAACACGGCCTTCTTCAGTTGGCCGCTGCCCTTGCCCGGAATAATCTCGACCTCGGGAATGCCCTTCGCAACCGCCTCGTCGATGACGCGGCTGAGTTCGCGCTGGATGGCCTGGCCGTCGCGCGCGATCGGGTGCAGGTCGAGCTTGAGTTTCGCCATTTAGAATCCGGGCCCGGCGACGAGCGAAAGCTCGGACTCGATCTCCTCGAGCGCGGTTTGCTGCCCCCGCAGTTTCTCGGTGCGCTCGGAACTATTGAACTCGGCCGATTTGCGTTGGCGATCGAGCCGTTCCAGCGTGTTCTCGACGTTGGCGATGGCGCTTTCCATCAAGCTGTCGATCTCCGCGCGGAATTCGCGTAAGTTCGCCTCCACCTGCTCGCGGATGTTGGTGTAGATGGTGCGGATCACCTCGAGCAACTGCGGATCGAGCGTCTGCTTGAGTTGATCCTTGACGCGGTTGCGATAGACCGAAGTCACCGTGTGCCCGGCGATCAGGCCGCCGAGCAGCACCACCGCGCCGACGCCGGTGCCCACTGCCAGCAGGCTGCCGAGCGACAAGGCCAGCGTCCCGCCAATGGTGATGGTCGTCACTTTTTGCAGATCAGCCCTGAACGCATCCGGGTCGAAATCGAACTTGAAGTCGAGCTGATGGGGAACGCGCATCGCTTCGAACTGACCGGACAGCTCTTCGCTCATGATGCCGACCAGCTCGCGGCTGGCGTCCACGATTTCGATGCGCAACGTGGCCACTCGATGTGAAATCGCATCAAGTCGTTTCTGGAGCGCCTCCTGCAACTCGTCGCGGACGAACAAGGGAATCGTCTGCGAGGCCGCCTGCAACTGCTTCCACTCGTAGGCGTCGAGCTGGGCGTTCACCGCGTCGCGAATCGTGTAATAGAGACGCATGTCGCCGACGCCGCTGCCTTCAATCAACTCCTGGACTCGTTTGACCCCGCGCTCCAGGCTCACCATGATGTCCTTCCCTTTGCCGTGCGCGCGCACTAGCGCCGGGCGGGTGGCCTCGATGCGAGTCTGCAAATCTTCCATGCTCAGTTCCAGGCCTTGCAGTTCGACGTTGCAGGCGTTGCGCAGGTCGTTCAGGTGCGCCAGCGCATTGTTCACCTGCTCGCGAATGAACGACTCGCCGCGGGCGCGAATCAGGAACACGTCCAGCCCTTGCAGGAAATCGGCAAAGCCGGAGGCGGCAAACTTGGCGTCGTCACCGGCGTCGCGCGCATCCTGCGCCATTTTCGCCGACAGCGGGTACATCTGCGGACTCGCGATGCCCGCGTACTGCTCGATAGTCCTGCGCGTGTACTCCACCGACTGATTGCGCTCGGTCTCGGTGTAACGATCGATCTTCGTCACCACGAACAGGAAGCGGTTGACGTAATCCTTCAAGAACGCCAGGAAGTGGCATTCCCCCTGGCTGATCACCGGGTCGGTGTTGATGAGGAAGATGACGGCATCGGCGCGATTGATGAAGCCGCGCGTCGCCTCGCCGTGCTGTGGGTTCACCGAACCGATGCCCGGCGTGTCGACCAGGCAGATGCCGTCGGCCAAAAACGTCGACGGCAGCAGAATGTTCACGGTCTTGACCCGCTTGCCAGCGACCTCGGGACCGGTCGCATCCTGGGCCAACACTTCCTCCGCCAACTTCTCGAGCTTGCCCGCCTTCTGAGCTTCGACGACCTTCCTGGTCATTTCGGCCATCTGCTCGCTGCCGTCGAGGTTCTGACCCAGCACATACTGCGAAAGTCCCTCCGGCGTGACGTTGTCGATCGAGGTGCCGTCGGTGAAGTCCACGCTGATCTTCTGCTCCTCGCCGTAGCGCAACACCGTGATCGCCGCGGTCGACGGCTCGATGGAAGTCGGCAGTAGCGCCGGCTGCTCCAACAATGAGTTGATCAGCGAGCTCTTGCCCCGGCTGAACTCGCCGACCACGGCCAGGACGAACTCGTCCTTGTTCAAGCGGTCAGCAACTTCGGTAATCGCCTGAGACCGCTTTATGGTCCGATTCTGAACGGTAACTGCCGAACCATCCATTTCGGCCAACTCCGACAGCCGGCGAATCGCCACCTCGGCCTTGCGCCGTAAATCCTGATGGTCGTGCAGCACGGTGCGAACTTGCATAGACGCCTGGTCTCCCGAGGTTGTGCGACGGGCTGGTACGCCTGGTAGGATTCGAACCTACGGCCTTTGGCTCCGGAGGCCAACGCTCTAATCCGCTGAGCTACAGGCGCGCGTGACGGTTCAGCATAGCGCGAGGCGCGCGGGCAAGCAACGGCGGCGAGAGGGTGACGACCTACAATTCTCGCAATCCGCGCCGACGCCTTCCGACTGCGAAAACTACCCCACCACCACCGTGCTCACGGCGCTTTCCGGCCCGTTGCCCTTCGACACGTTCTGGCCGATGACTTTGTAGTCGTAGCTGCCGGCGGTTAGGCCGGTAGCGTCGTAGGTCTTCTCGATGCGGTCGTCGGCCACCAGGACGAAGTCGGTGGCGCCGGGCGCCTTCTGCAACACGTCGTAGCTGGTGGCGTGGTTGGCGCTGTAGTCCAGATGCACCTGGCCGGCGCCGGGCGAGGTGGCGAGGGCGATGACGGCCTGGCTCGGCGCTTGCGTGCCCGGCTCGATTGGGACGTCGTCGATGATGGCGCGCTCGGGCGTGCCGGGGGCGTAGGTGGTGCGCCCTTCTTCCAAGGC
>Ga0247727_10004090_pt1 | contig 31348 bp, 12 predicted proteins | sample WisWelCaveWW1625_FD_202498 | JGI IMG/M metagenome (GOLD analysis project Ga0247727, IMG submission 202498) | Biofilm microbial communities from Wishing Well Cave, Virginia, United States - WW16-25 | ecosystem: Environmental > Aquatic > Deep subsurface > Groundwater > Cave microbial mat | place... | reverse complement strand
CGCTCTTGCGACAAGCCCTACAACGCGAACTCAAGCTTTAAATCGTCGCATTCAGTTCCCGCCCTGTCGGGTAGGAGCCGGACGATTGGAGCCATCTGAAATTTCAACTAAAAAAAGGCTTGACTCGGCTTCATGGGTTTGAAAGTCACGGTCAATGGCCTGCCGGCCAATGTCGCGGTTGGCTCCGGCACCAACGGCACGTTTGAGCGCACCGGCATCGCCATGCAGCTTGGCATGAATACCATCACGGCGACGGCCACCGACACGCTTGGCAACAGCCTCACCAAGCAAATCATCGTGGAGCGCGTCGATCCCACCGGCAAGCCCTACATCATCGTCGTCTCCGGCAACAATCAAAAAACGAGGGCCAATACCGTCGTGCCGCAAGCGCTGGTGGTGAAAGTGTTCAAAGGCGATGGCTCGCCTTTCGCCGGCAAGATCGTGACGTTCGACGTGATTCGCAGCGACGGCGGGCTTGCCGGCGGCCCGAATAAATTGGGCCGCATGACGTTTCAAGATCGCACGGATGGGCAAGGTTTGGCGCGAGCCTTTTGGCGGCTCGGCAGCGACGCCGGTTGCGGCAACAATCGCGTCGTGGCCTCGAGCGCCAGTGTCGTGGGAACGGCGCTGTTTTGCGCCTCGTCAAGCCCCAATCCCGCGGCACAAATCAACGTGGGCATGGGCAGTCATCAGCGCGTGGAGATCAGCTCGCCGGCGCCGGAGCCTTTGCGCGTTTACGTGAGCGACGCCGTCAATGGCATCGTCAACGTGCCGGTGACTTTCACCGTGAAAAGCGGCGGCAAGGTGAATGGCGTAGATCAGTTCACGGTGAGAACCGACCTCACCGGGCATGCCGAGGTGAATTACAATCTCGGGCCGCTGCCGGGCAATCAAATCATCGAAGCGAACTTTGCGGCGAATACCGGGCTGCCGGCAACTTTTGACATTGTCGCTTTGGAGCGCGCGCCACAACCGGCGTCCTTTGCCGGCATCGTGTTGGATAATTCCAACCAACCGCTGCAAGGCGCGACTTGCATTCTGCAGTACGGCACGAACACGCTGCCGCCGGCGCAAACGGACGCGACCGGCCATTTTGCTTTCACGAATATCCCGGCCGGGCCGGCAAAATTCCATGTTATCGGCTCGACGGTAACGGCGGTCAATGGCGTGCCGGTGCCGCAAGGCAGTTTTCCGGCCTTGCTGTTCGAGCCGGTCATCGTGCCCGGCGTGGAAAATCAATTGCCCATGTCGGTTTTGCTGCCGCCGTTGAACCCCAAGAACGCCGTGCTTTATGATGGCACGAAAGACGTCGAGCTGACCACCGAAGGCATTGCCGGCTTGCGCATTCTTATCAAAAGAAATTCGGTGACGCTTCCCGGCAATATCAAACCGAGTCCGTCCAACCCGGTGCTGCTGTCTTTCAATCAAGTGCCGTTTGGAAATATTTCCATGCCGCTGCCGGATGGTTTGTCTTCGCCTTTTGCGTGGACGGTGCAGCCGGGCGGCACCCGCTTTGATCCTCCGGCAAAGATGATCCTGCCCAACATGTCCGGCTTGGCGCCGGGCGTGGTGACCTATTTTTACGGATTTAATCACGACACCAATCGCTTTGAAGTCATCTCCAGCGCCAGCGTCACCGCTGACGGTCAATTTATGATAAGCGATCCCGGCACCGGCATTGCCACCGCCGGGTGGGGCGCATACTGCGGGCCGTGTCCGCCGAGAGGAACAGGGACGAATGGAAGTAACAATAATGAACCTCCTAAAGAGCCCTCCGGAGGAGATCCTGGAGAAAAGAGCGGTGGCGCTGACAGTACTGCTTCGGATCCATGCGGAGGAAATAGAGGAGGAGATGGCGGCTCTAAAAATGGAGATGGCGGTAATGGGGAGTCTAAAGATGGTGACGGTGGCTCAGAAGATGGCGGAGAATCAGGAGAGGGCGGGGGAAAAATGGATCCGATTTATTTGTTCTCAGGCGAATACTATAAAACAGCCGTTGATCTGCGCATCAAAGGGCGTGGCTTGGATTTCGCCTGGCGCAGAAAATACCGCTCGAAGATCGGACCGAAAACCGCGCAGGGCAACGGCTGGGATTTTTCATACAATATCTTCATCCGGGAAGAAGGGGAAAGCATTCGGCTCCGTGATGGCAACACGCGCAACGATCTTTATTTGCCGGAAACGGATAGCACGTGGGCAAGGGGGGAATTTTTCCGTGAATTCAAAAAAAATGTAGACAGCACCTACATTTTGATTTTCGCCGATCGCGGGCAATGGCAATTTAACCCGCTCGATGGCCGTCCAGTTGCCGGCAAAATTGCACGCCTCGTTGACCGCAACGGCAATAAGCTGACGTTTCACTACGCTAGCAATGGCCGGCTCGTAAAAATTACCGACACACTCGACCGCGATATCATAATCGGGTATAATGCTGATGGCTTCATTTTTTCGGTCACGGATTTTACCGGCCGCGCCGTGCGATATGAATATTATGGCCGCAATGAAACCGGCGGCAGTTTCGGCGATCTCAAATCCGTGACCACGCCGGCGGTGACCGGAACGCCCAACGGCAACGATTTTCCCAACGGGAAAACCACGACCTACACCTATTCCGCCGGCTTTGCCAATGAGCGGCTCAATCACAACCTGCTGACGATCACTGATGGCCGGCGAAATACTTACCTCTTCAACTTTTACGCCACCACCACGGATTCCAATAACATTAATTTTGATCACGTCGTGCGGCAAATTTGGGGTGGTGATACGGTCGATGTGGCCTATGTTCCTCAGCAGCCCTCGCCGCGAAACGGCAAAGCAGTTTTGAAAGTGATCGTGAACGATCGTGTTGGCAATGTGAAAGAATATTTTTACGATGTTCGCAATCGCGGCATCCTGGCGCGCGAATATACGGGCCGAGCCAATCCACAACAACCCACCACTGAAACCGCCAACCGGCCAATCGGCAAATTGCGGCCAACCGATCCGAGTTTCTTCGAAACGCGATACGAATATAATTTTGACGCCAGGCGCGCGCGCCTCATTCATCCGAACGGCAACGTGACGGAATTTGTCTATGATCGGGAGTCGAAGCCAACCGCCTCACCCCGTTCACGGGGCAATCTGCGCATTCTCCGCCGCTTGCCCGGCACTCACGCGCCGGTGGGCGATCAAGCGCTGATTGAAGAGTTCTTCGAATATGACACGGATTTCTTTGGCGGCTGCTGTGGCTTCAACTTTGTGACCAAACACACGGATGGCCGTGGCAATGTGACGATGCATGAGTATGACGATCGTGGCAATCGTATCCATACACAACAGCGCATTTCTAATAGTGAAGAGGATTTTGAATACAACGAATTCGGCCAGTTGACCGCACATGTTTGGCCGGACAACGGCAGCAACCATCGCCGCCGCGATGTTTTCACCTATTATGGCGCTAGCGTGCAGCGAGGCTATTTGCGCCAAGCCATTGTCGATTCCGCCAATTTTGGCCTCACCACTACATATGAATATGATCGCGTTGGCAATGTCATCCGCCTCATCGACCCGCGCGGCCACGACACGCAGTATGCTCGCAATGCGCTGGATCAAACGGTGCGCCGCATTTCTCGCGAAGTGAAGGACGGTTCCGGCATACGTTATCAGCGCGACTTCTTCTACGACGCCAACGACAACCTGATTCGCATTGAGGTCCAGAATATCGACGATCAGGGCATCTTGCAGGCCAACACCCATTTCATCACCACCTACGATTATGAAATTCTGAACAACCTCATTCGCGTGACGGAAGAAGTTTCTCCCCAGGAATTCATCGTCACCGAGTATCAATATGACAATAACCGCAATCGTAGCCTCATTCGCTTTGGGGAGGCCACCAATGGCAATCAGCCAACCAATATTAGTCGTCTGCTTTACGACGAGCGTGATTTGTTTTTTAAATGGATTAGTGCCGCCGGCGACTTAAAACAATCCACTACGCAGTACGACTATGATCGCAATGCGAATCTCGCCACCATTCGCGAAGGCCTGGAAAATGCGCCACGTCTGTTTATTCTCGTTTATGACGGCCATGATCGTCTTGTCACGGCGACTGATCCAATGGGGAATGTAATAGCCTACAATTATGACGCCAACAGCAATATGGTGCGCACGCGCCTGCGAGGTGAGCTGTTCGACATTCCCGGTAGCGCTGGCAACGTGCGTTTGGACAGCACGTTGTACGTCTACGACGAGATGGATCGGCTGGTTCGCACCGAGATCGCGTTCTTCGACACCGATACACAAGTGCAAATTGATGACGGCAAGGCGACGACGCAACTGTTCCATAGCGCCAACTCGCAGCTTACTAAAATAGTTGATGACAACAACCATCAACAACTTATCAGCTACGACACGGCCAATCGTCCCAATGTATTCACCGATGCCAAAGGCAATACCATTACTTTGGTCTATGACGCCAACAGCAGCGTAACCACGGCTACCGAAGTTGAAAAGTCCGACCTTAATACTCCCGACGAGACTTTTATCGCCGCCAATGTTTACGACAATCTCGACCGTCTCGTCAAAACCACGGACAATGCCGGCAACGTCAATGAGTTTGCTTATGACTCGCGGCACAATCTCACCCTGCTGCTCGACGCTTTGCGCACGGCGCCAGGCAATCCCGGAAACAAAACCCGCTGGGATTATGACGGCCTAAATCGCCTGATTCGGACCACTCGTTTTCTGACCAGTGACGGCACGGGCGCTGGCGCTCCTGCGGGTTCTATCATCACGACGCAATCTTGGGATCAAACTTCCCGTCTGAAAACGCAAACCGATGGCAAAGGCAATACCACAACCTACGGCTATGATGCGTTGAATCGTGGCATTGCGACGACCTATGCCGATGGCGCCGTGCACACAACCAGCTACGATGTGCATGACAATCCGGTTATCATGGCTGACGCCAATGGCAACATCGACTCCAGCTTTTATGATTTGAACGACCGTTTGATTGCCAAATCCATCAAGCGCGGCGCGGGGATACTTGGCACCACGTTCGAGGCCTTCAAATATGATGGCCGTTCGCGCTTGGTGCTGGCCAGAGATGATGATTCCGAAGTGACGCGCAGCCACAACTCGCTCTCGATGGTCACGCGTGAAACGCTCAATGGCAAGGCCACCAACTCGATTTACGACGGCGTTGGCAATATGCTGCAGTGCCTCTATCCCGGCGGCCGCAAGATCATCACGACTTATGATGATCTCGACCGCAAAAAACGCATTTCCGATCAATTCGGTCCCATTGCAAGCTATGACTACCTCGGTCCGGAGCGTGTGCAGCGCCGGGATTATGCCAACAACACCCGCTGCACCTACGCTTATGACAACGCCAAGCGCATGATTCGCACCACGCACACGCTCGATCCTGCCGGCACGCCGCAAATATTCGATGACCGCAGCTATGCGTGGGATCAAATGTATAACAAGATGTCGCGGAATGATCTTCTGCCAAACGGCCTGGGGCATAGTTATGCCTATGATTCAATCTATCGCCTGAGCCGATCCGTCAAGACGCCGCCGGGAGGCGCAAACGGCACAACCGCGTATGCTTTTGACCATGCCGGCAATCGCACGACGGTTACCGGTGGTTCGGATGCCGGCAATTACTTTTTAGATTCTGCCTTGCCGGAGCCTGCCGACGCGCAGATGAATCAATACACCACTACGCCTTTTGACGCCAGATTAAACGACAAAAACGGCAACTTGAGCGGCATCAATAATGGCTTGTCCAGCCAGCGGACTTTCACTTACGATTACCGTGACGATATGCTCACGCATATCGACGCAGCAGCCGGCATCAGCAGCAATTATTTATATGATGCGCTTGGCCGCCGCATCGCCAAGGTTGTTAAAAATGGCGCCAACACCGCAACCACGCGCTTTTTCTACAACGATTGGCAGGAAATCGAAGAGCAAGATGAGAACGGCGCCACACGAGCGAGTTATGTCTACGGCCTTTACGTGGATGAAATTTTGAGCATGGAGCGGACCGGAAAGGATTTTTATTATCACACCGATGAGCTTTACAATGTGATGGAAGTGACGGCGGCGAATGGCAGCGTTGCCGAGCGCTATGAATATGAAGACTACGGCCAGCCGGCGATCTTCAGTCCATCAGGCAATCTTATACCGCAATCTGCGATTGGCAATCCGTTTCTTTTTAACGGCCGGCGGTGGGATGATGAAACCAAGTTTTATTACTATCGCACCCGTTATCTGGATTCGCGGGCGGGACGGTTTCTGGCTCGCGACTTCATTGGCATTTGGGGAGATGCCTTGAATCTCGGCAATGGTTTTTCTTATGTCAATAATAATCCCATAAGTCTGCTGGATCCTTTTGGATTGCAAAAGTCCTCCAAATGGTACGTGGTTAGTCCACCTTTTACGAAAACGCCGCTGGGTCAAAGATTAATACAAGACGCGAGCAACAACGCAAGAACAACACCAACACCTAATTCACCCCGGGGTGGTCTTCCCGGATATACGCGATCAGGAGGAAGAAAATTTCATGGCGGGGTTGATGAACCCGCAAAGACAAAGGTTCCAAACGAGAACATGAGTACTGAAGCGGATATAGCTTGCTATTATGGATTGGTGCCTGGCAGGGTAGTTTACGTTGGGCTAGGGAAGTCTGGAAAATATGGGCAGCAAGTACACATAGAATTTAAGTATGGAAATTATACCTGGCATTCGAGAACGCTACACCATGGGGAGACATTGGTCAAAAAAGGCGATATAGTTAAACCGGGTCAAGCCATCGCTTCCGGAGCAGGTTATGGAACGCAGTTTTCGTCTCGGGAGACGGGTAGGCCACATATTCATTGGCAGGTCTCTAGAAGTGGTACGCTAGTGAATCCACTTTCTGGGGAGAGATTGCAACGCTGATGGCCGTCAATGGCCCCAATCTTGAACGCCGGGTTCGGCGGTGAGTTTCAGAATCTAAAACATTTTTACGTCTGACGAAGTTCGAGCGTGGATTGTACTAAAAGTGATTAAAAAATGACAACAAGAGCTATTGCGATTGCCGCAATCACGTTTGCGGTGCAATTTATTCTCGACATCGCCCCGGCGCTGGCCCAGCTCGACGAGACCTGCAAAATAACCTGCAACGGCCGCACGGTGGACGTCGGCTATGGCGGCGAGTTTACGCTTGCTGGCATTCCGGCCGGGCCGGATTTGTTTCGGGTCTATGCCATTTGCACGAAGGACGGCAAGACGCGGTACGGCCGGTCGGGGTTTGTTCAAATCATCGACCTGCGCACGTTCGTGATCAGCGAGTTGGATATGCAGTGGCGCGACTCGCCGTTTCCGACCCCGCGCTTCATCAATGCCAAGGCGGATAATCCGGTGCTCGGCCTGATCGGCCAAACCACACAGGTGCGCGTCAATGTCTTGTTTTCGGATGGCTCGCAAAAGGAGATCAACGCTCGCGCGTTTGGCACGACGTATCGCACGAGCAATCCGGCGATTGTCACTGGTGATGAAAACGGTCGCGTCACGGCGCGGGGCACCGGTATCGCATTCATCACCGTGACCAACGAAGGCGTGACCACGGTAACAGATGTCACGGTTGCAGCTTCGGAGTTGCTCACGACCATTGAGGGTGTGGTGGTTCGCGAAAACGGCACGCCGGTCGCCGGCGCGATTGTTATCGCGTCCGCTTTTAGCAGTCGGGATACCACCGCAGCAGATGGCACATTCGCCTTCACCGGTTTTTCGACGCGCTTCAAGCCGATCACGGTGACGGTGTTGTTGACGACGAACAATCCGCCGTTAGTGGCGCGCGTCAAAAATCTCCGGCCGATTCAGAACGGCGTTACGGATGCCGGCACTATTACGCTCACTGCGGCGTCGAGCAATTTTGTTTTCTGGGACGGCCCCAATAACGGCACGTGGCATACGCCAACCAACTGGAGCACCAACGTCGTGCCTGGCCCGAATGACGATGTCATCATCGACGTGCCGGGAAATATCACCGTCCGGCACACACAAGGAACGACGGGACCCGGTGTTGGCACGACTTCGATCAAAAGTCTTTTGTGTTTGGAATCCTTTGAGCTTTCCAACGGCACGCTCATTTTGGCCGAAGATTCCGATATGATCAACAACGTGACGCTTTTGGGCGGCACACTGCGCGGGAAGGGCGACTTTGCTGTGACAGGCTTGCTCACATGGGCGGGCTCGATTAACACAGACATGCGCGATTCCAGCCGGACGATTGCTTATGGCGGCATGAATATCAGCGGCTTCCAAAAATCTTTTTTTGATGGACGCGACATCGACAATGTCGGCACGGCGACATTGAGTACCCTGCTGATCGGCGGCACGGGCTCTTATTTTAACAATTTGAAAAATGCGACATTCATCGCGCAAAATAATGCCCTCTTCACTCTTGGCACCTTCAATAACTCCGGCACGTTCATCAAGCCCGGCAACTCTGCCGTGACTTTTAATGGCATGGATCTCAATAACACGGGCACAGTTGATTTGCAAGGTGGTACTCTGATTTTAGGTGGCGGTACTAACGGAGGCGCCAGCGCGGGAATTATCAAAGGAACGGGACAAGCGACGCTTGAATTTGGCATAGGGCCGACATATACTTTCAGCCCTACGGCAACGATTTCCGTGCCCCATGTGATCTTTCGCGGCAGCACCGTGAACATTAGCGGCAGCTATGAAGCGACGCGCAGCACCTCGATCAACGGCGGACAAGCCAATTTCATCGGCAAAGTGACCAGCTTGAGCGACTCCGTGTCAATTCGTGGCGGCACCGCAAATTTCAGCAATCTCGAAGGGGTCATTACGGTGAAAAAAATCACTTTATTTGGCACCTTGACCGGAACAAGCGATCTCAGAGTCACCGGCCAGCTCGATTGGACCGGCGGCACGATGAGCGGCACGAGCAGTACGACAATTCTGCCGGGTGCGGTCATGAATATCAGCGGCACCAATATAAAGTATTGGTCGCAACGCACCATCAATAATGCCGGCACAGTCACTTGGACTGGCAATAGCGATATTGCCGCCGGCTTCAATGCGACTTTCAATAACTTGGCCAATGCGACCTTCGATATTCAAAACGATCCAAATCTCGCCGACAATGGCTCCATATACCGCACCTATACCTTTTTCAACAACGCCGGTACGCTGATCAAATCCGGCGGTAGTGGCAAGACGACTTTGGTAGCTTTTTTCAACAACACCGGCACGGTGGAGGTACGAAGCGGAACGCTCTCATTTTATAATTGGGGCGGCGCCAGCAGTGGCAGCTTCACCGGCTTGGCTGGAACGACGCTCGATTTTTGGGGCGTCACGCACGACTTCAGCGAAGCCTCCAGTATCACAGCGCCGAGAGTTACTTTCACTGGTAACACTGTCGTCAATATCTACGGCAGCTATAACGTCACCGGTAGCACGGTTATCAATGCTGCCGACAAGGTTAACTTTTACGGTCGTATATTGCGAACGGGCCGCTTGCTTTATATTCGCGGCGTCGCGGTGAATTTCACCGGCAGTGTGGCCAGCCTGAGCGATTCTGTGATCATCGACTTCGGCACGGTGAATTTCAGCAACACCGAAGGCAACATCAATACCAGGGTGCTTACCTTCAGCAACGGTACACTGACCGGCTCAAGCGATATCGTGGTCAGTGATCTGTTGACTTGGGATGCACCGCGGTTCGGAAACCCTCCCGCGATGAGCGGCAGTGGACGCACGATCAGCAATGGCGCGATGCTGCTTCGCGGCAGCGGCGCCAGAGAGTTGCGTGGCCGCACGCTGGACAATGCCGGCTTTGCGAGATGGACCGATGATTTCGGTGGTATTTTAATGACGTTCAACGCCGTCTTCAACAATTTGACGAATGCGACATTCGAGGCGCAAAACAATGCTTCGATTACGGGCGCTGGAACGTTCAATAATAGCGGCACATTTATTAGATCCGCCAGCACCGGCACGATCTCCATTAACGGCGTGAGCTTGAATAACACTGGCACAGTCGAGGTAAGAACCGGAACACTTCAATTCGTGAGCGGCACCAGCACCAACAGCGGCAGTTTTACAGGATTGGCTGGAGCGACGCTTCACTTTCAAGGTGGCACTCATAACCACAGCGCTACTTCCAGCATTAGCGTTCCGAGAGTTATCTTTGGAATATCTGGGGCTATAGTGAATTTACAAGGCCGATATGATGCCAGTGGCCATACCCAAATGCGAGGCGGTACGGCTAATTTTACCGGCAACGTGGTCAATGTGGGCGATACGCTTACTTTTACCGGTGGCACGGCAAATTTCAACAACACCCAAGGGATCATCGACACGAAGGTACTCACGATTAATAATGGCACGGCCAACTTCAACAATACGCAAGGGATCATCAACACGAAGGTACTCACGATCAATAATGGCACGGCCAATTTTAGCAATACAGCCGGCGTGGTCAACACAACGACGCTTACCCTCAACAACAGCGGCACGCTGACCGGCTTGAGCAACCTCAACGTCAGCGGCTTGCTCACATGGACCGGCGGCGAGATGAGCGGCACCGGCCGAACGATCGCGAATGGCGGCATGAGCATCAGCGGCACCGCACCAAAATACTTGAGAGTTCGTAATCTTGATAATGCCGGTGTTGCCATCGTAACCGCCACGAATAATTTCTTCGGCGACGAAGGCGGGACAATCAACAACTTGGCCGGCGCCACCTTCGACATTCGCAGTGATATAAGTTTCCCGTGGCAGGGTATTCGGAGGCCTTTGCCGATTTTTAACAATTCAGGTACCTTCATCAAATCCGGTGGAAACCAAAAAAATAATTTTGGTTTTATTTTTAACAATGCCGGTATCGTTGACCTGCGAACCGGAACGCTCGCTCTTGGCGGCGGTGGAACGAGCAGTGGTTCATTCACGGGATTGCCTGGAACAAAGCTTGAGTTCACTTTTTTCATCGGCAGCACAGGCATTAATAATCTGACTTCCACTTCCAGCATCACGGTTCCTGAGGTTATCTTTTTTCAGGGGACTATAAATATGGCCGGCACCTACAATGTGGCGCGCAGCACGACGTTAGGGGCGAATCCGGCTACAGTCAATTTCACCGGCAGCGTGGTTAGCGTGGGCGATTCACTCGCCATCATTGGCAACGTCACGGTGAACCTCAGCAATACCGAAGGCCGGGTTGCCGTGAATAAACTCAATTTCGCCAGTGGCACCCTGACCGGATCGAGCAATGTGATCGTCAACAGCCTTCTCAACTGGACAAGCGGGACGATGAGCGGCACGGGGAAAACGACGGCGAACGGCGTGACCACCATCAGCGGTACACAAACCAAAACACTCAGCGGCCGCGCGTTCGACAATGCCAGCAGTCTCACGTGGACTGGAACCGGCAGCATCAACGCTATACAAAGCGCGCCATTTGTCAATGTGGCTGGCGGCGTGTTTGAAGCTCAAAACAACGAATCATTTTTTGGGAACGGCACTTTTGCCAATGCCGGCACGTTTCGCAAACGGGTAGCGACCGGCACCACGAACTTCAACGGCATTGCTTTCACCAATAACGGCACGGTGGACATGCAAAGCGGCATTTTGAATTTGATCACTCGCCATACTCAAACTTCGAGTGCTGCGCTCAACGTCTATATCGGCGGCCTCACGGCCGGAACGCAATTCAGCCGGCTCACCATCTCAGGCTCGCCGGCCCCGGCAGCAACGCTCAATGGCATACTCAATGTGAACTTGGTCAACAATTTCACGCCGAGTCTCGGCAACAGCTTTCAGATCGTAACGTTCAACACCCGCGGGAATACTTGCTTCGATCAAACCAATCTGCCGCCTTTGCCGCCGGGCTTGCAATGGCAGATTGACTGCACCACGACTTCCGGCCCCGGCCTCACGCTGCGGGTGGTGCAAGGCGTGAGCGCGGCACGCTGAAGGCATGGCGCAAATTACTATACAAACAATAATGAGAAGCAAACCGACACCAAAATTAAACTGGCTTGCCACCATCATAGTCGCGACGCAATTGACTGCAATCGCCACCCCGGCGCGCGCCCAACTTGACGAGACTTGCAAGGTGACCTGCAACGGCCGCACGGTGGATGTCGGTTATGGCGGCGAGTTCACGATCACGGGCATTCCCGCGGGGCCGGATTTGTTTCGGGTGTATGCCCTTTGCACGAAGGATGGCAAGACGCGCTATGGCCGGTCGGGGTTTGTTCAAATCATCGACCAGCGCACGTTCGTGATCAGCGAGTTGGATATGCTGTGGCGCGACTCGCCGTTTCCGACCCCGCGCTTCATCAATGCCAAGGCGGATAATCCGGTGCTCGGCCTGATCGGCCAAACCACGCAGGTGCGCGTCAATGTCACGTTTTCCGATGGCTCGCAAAAGGAGATCAACGCCCGCGGTTTTGGCACGACGTATCGCACCAGCAATCCGGCGATTGTCACTGTTGATGAGAATGGCCGCGTCACGGCGCGGGGCACCGGCATTGCTTTTATTACCGTCACCAACGAAGGCGTGACTACCGTAACAGATGTCACAGTTGCAGCTTCGGAGCTGCTCACCACCATAGAGGGCGTGGTGGTTCGCGAAAACGGCACACCGGTCGCCGGCGCGATTGTTATTGCGTCCGCTTTTAGCAGCCGGGATACCACCGCAGCGGATGGCACTTTCGCCTTCACTGGTTTTTCGACGCGCTTCGAGCCGATCACGGTGACGGTTTTGCTGACGACGAACAATCCGCCGCTGGTGGCGCGCGTCAAGAATCTTCGGCCGATTCAAAACGGCGTTACGGATGCGGGCACCATTACTCTGGCCGCAGCCACAAGCAATTACGTTTTCTGGGATGGGCCAAACAACGGCACGTGGCACACGCCAGCCAATTGGAGCAACAACGTCGTCCCCGGCCCGAATAATGACGTCATTATCGACGTGCCAGGGAATATCACTGTCCGGCACACGCAAGGCACGACGGGACCCGGTGTTGGCACGACTTCGATCAAAAGTCTTTTGTGTTTGGAATCCTTTGAGCTTTCCAACGGCACGCTCATTTTGGCCGAAGATTCCGATGTCATTAACAACGTCACGCTCTCCGGTGGTGAGTTGCGCGGCAACGGCGATTTCACCGTGACGGGCTTGCTGACATGGGCGGGCTCGGCGGGCTCGATTGACCCAGCCATGCGCGATTCCAGCCGGACGATTGCTTATGGCGGCATGAATATCAGCGGCTTCCAAAAATCTTTTTTTGATGGACGCGACATCGACAATGTCGGCACGGCGACATTGAGTACCCTGCTGATCGGCGGCACGGGCTCTTATTTTAATAATTTGAAAAACGCGACATTCATCGCGCAAAATGGCGCCAATACGACTCGTGGAACGTTCAATAACTCCGGCACGTTCATCAAATCCGGCGCCGCGACCATGACTTTTAATGGCATGGATCTCAATAACACGGGCACGGTTGATTTGCAAAGTGGCACTCTAACGATCGGTGGAGGTTCCAGCGGAGGCGCCAGCGCAGGAATAATTAAAGGAACGGGACAAGCGACGCTCGACTTTGGCTCGGGCCCACCTTATACTTTCAGTCCGACGGCAACGATTTCCGTGCCTCATGTGATCTTTCGCGGCAGCACCGTAAATATCGGCGGCAGCTACGAAGCCACACGCAGCACCACGATCAACGGCAGGCAGGTCAATTTTATTGGCCGAGTGATCAGCTTGAGCGACTCGGTGACAATCAGCGGCAACGCGAACTTCAGCACTCTCGACGGAGTCGTCACGGTGAAAAAATTCATGTTCGGTCCTTTTGGCACGCTGACCGGAACCAGCGATCTTAGGGTCACTGGCCAACTCGATTGGACCGGCGGCGCGCTGACCGGCACGGGCAGTATAACCATTGCGCCGGGCGCGGTCATGACTATCAGCGGCACCAATATAAAAGGTTGGACGCAACGCACCATCAATAACGCCGGCACCGTTACCTGGACCGGCAATGGCGAAATCGCCGCCGGTTTCAATGCGACTTTCAATAACTTAGCCAATGCGACTTTCGATATTAAAAACGATCCGTTTCTCAGCAACAATGTGGGAGGCACCTCCTATGCCATTTTCAACAACGCCGGTACGCTGATCAAATCCGGTGGTAGCGGCAAGACAACTCTGGTAACTCTTCTCAACAACACCGGCACGGTTGAGGTGCGGACTGGAACGCTCTCATTTTACAATTACGGCGGCACCAGCAGTGGCAGCTTCACCGGTTTAGCCGGAACGACGCTCGATTTTTGGGGCATCACGCACGACTTCGGTGAGGCCTCTACAATTACAGCTCCGAGGGTTACTTTCAGTTCCGGCACGGCCAATATTTACGGCAGTTATAATGTCACCGGCAGCACTGTTGTAACGGCCAACAAGGTCAACTTTGGCGGTCGTATGTTGCGAGCAGGCCGCTTGCTTATTATTCGTGGCGTTGCGGTGAATTTCACCGGCAGCGTGGCCAGCTTGAGCGATTCTGTTATCATCAACTTCGGCACGGTGAATTTCAGCAACACCGAAGGCAACATCAATACAAAGGTGCTCACCTTCACCAACGGCACACTGACCGGCTCAAGCGACATCGTGGTCAGTGATCTGTTGACTTGGGATGGTCCGCAGTTCGGAAACCCTTCCACGATGAGCGGCAGCGGACGCACCATTAACAACGGCAGAATGGTCATCAGCGGCTTCTTTAAGGACCTGAGGCGCAACCTGGATAATGCCGGTGTTGCCATCTGGACCGGCATCGGCGGTATCGGAACCTATCAGGGAGTAGTTTTTAATAACCTAGCGAGCGGAAGGTTCGAGGCGCAAAACAATGCTTCGATTACGGGCGCTGGAACGATCAATAACAACGGCACATTTATCAAATCGGCCAGTACCGGTACGACCTCAATTAACGGTGTGAGCTTTAACAACACCGGCACAGTTGAGGTAAGAACCGGAACACTTCAATTCGCGAGCGGCACCAGCACCAACAGCGGCAGCTTTACAGGATCAGCCGGAGCGACGCTTCATTTCGTGAGCGGCGCCAGCACCAACAGCGGCAGCTTTACAGGATTAGCCGGAGCGACGCTTCATTTTCAAGGCGGCACTCATAGCCACAGCGCTACTTCCAGTATCAGCGTTCCAAGAGTCATCTTTGGGACATCCGGATTTGGAGGCATAGTGAATATACAAGGCCGATATGAGGTCAATGGTCATACCCAAATGCAAGGCGGTACGGCCAATTTTACCGGCAACGTGATCAAAATCGATACGCTTACTTTTACCGGCGGCACGGCGAACTTCAATAATGCACAAGGAAACATCAATACGAAAATACTTACAATGAACGGTGGCACAGCGAACTTCAGCAATGCAACAGGCATCGTCGATGTGGCCTCGCTTGCACTCAACAACGGCGAGTTGACCGGAACAAGCAAGGTCACGGTCAGTGGTCCGCTCACGTGGACTGGCGGCACCATGAGCGGCGCCGGTCGCACGATCGCGAATGGCGGCATGAGCATCAGCGGCCCCGGCTTCAAAACCTTGCGAGTGCGTAATCTTGATAATGCCGGTGTCGCCATTGTAACCAGCACCGCTAATTTCAATGGTGACGAAGGCGGAACGATCAACAACCTGGCCGGCGCCACTTTCGACATTCGCAGTGACATCAGTTTTCCGTGGCAGGGTAATCGATTCCCCTTGCCGATTTTTAACAACTCCGGTACCTTCATCAAATCCGGTGGAAACCAAAAAAATAATTTTGGTTTCATTTTTAACAATGACGGTATCGTCGACCTGCGAACCGGAACACTCGCTCTTGGCAGCGGTGGAACGAGCAGTGGTTCGTTCACAGGATTGCCTGGAACGAACCTTGAGTTCACTTTTTTCATCGGTGGCACAGGCATTAATAATCTGACTTCCACTTCCAGCATAACGGTTCCCAATGTGGTCTTTTTTCAGGGGACGATAAATATGGCCGGCACCTACAACGTGGCGCGCAGCACGACGATAGGGGCGGCGAATCCAGCCACGTTCAACTTCAACGGCAGCGTCGTCAGCGTGGGTGATTCGCTCACCATCACCAGCGGCAACAGCACGGCGAACTTCAGCAATACCGAAGGCCGGGTTGCCGTGAATAAACTCAATTTCACGAACGGCACGCTGACCGGATCGAGCAACGTGATCGTCAACAGCCTGCTCAACTGGACAAGCGGCACCATGAGCGGCACCGGCAAAACCACGGTGAACGGCGTGACCACCATCAGCGGGGCGGCACTTAAAACGCTCAACGGCCGCGCGTTCGATAATGCCGGCAGTCTCACGTGGACGGGAACCGGCAGTATCAGCGCCGTGCAAAATGTATCTTTTGCCAATTTAACGAGCGGCGTGTTTGAAGCGCAGAATAACGCAGTATTTACCGGGAGTGGCACTTTTGCTAATGCCGGCACATTCCGTAAAAGTGCAGCGACTGGTACCACGACATTTAGCGGCATTGCCTTCACTAACAATGGCACCGTGGATGTGCAAAGCGGTATTTTGAGCTTGAACAATCGATACACTCAAACCCAAACTCCGGCCGGTATGCTCAACATCAATATTGGCGGTCTCGCAGCGGGAACGCAATTCAGCCGTCTGACTATCTCAACCTCTCCTGCGCCGGCGGCGACGCTCAATGGCACGCTCAATGTGAATTTGGTCAACAATTTTACGCCCGCCCTTGGCAATAGCTTTCAGATCATGACGTTTAGCACGCGTGGAATTGTTTGTTTCGATCAAACCAATCTGCCGTCTTTGCCGGCGGGCTTGCAATGGCAGGTGGCTTGCACTGGCACTACGACAAGCGCCGGCAGCTTGACGCTGTCGGTAGTGCCGGGGAGTACGATAAAAGCAGGCGTTCAAAAGTGACACGTTAAACGTAATGCGTAAAGCGTAATACGTAAAATCGGAATAGGCACGACATGAATTCTTCTCATAAAAAACGGCGCCGGACGAGAAGATGGCGGTTCAATCTGAGCGTGACAATTTTGCTCCTGAATACGGGACTGCCCTTTGCTCAATTCTTGCGAAGCGCAGTTTCGCCAGTGACGCAAAATGCACAGGCTGCGGAATTCCGCTCTGACTTGCTCATCATTTCTTTTCCGGCCGGCGGCTTTTATTTGGTCTCGCTGCCGATGGCGGTGGCGGATAGCTCGGTGAGCACGCTTTTTCCCATGGCGCTTGCGGCGTTCTCTTGGGAAAATGATCACTACGAGGTTGCCACGACCATGACCAGAGGCAGAGGGTACTGGCTGGCGATACCGCAGGCGTCTGCTGCTTTCATCGAAGGCACGCCTATCAAACAATTCCGCCGCCATTTTCTCCCGGGCTTTCAGCTCATCGGCAGTGTGTTGGATAGTGTGGATTTCTCCAACCCGAATGATACACCGGATGGCTCGGTTTTCTTGCCGGCATTCCGCTGGAATACCGCTGATCAGCGTTATGAGCCCACTACTTATCTCGAGCAAAGCTATGGCCAATGGATTGCGGTGTTGCAGGAGTGTGACCTCGTCGTTGGCAGCGGCTCTTCGGGTGCCATCGCAAAATATGTGGATGGCGCTCAGGGGCAGGCATTCGATAAACGCTTTGGCGCCGCGCCTCCACCGCCGCCTTTTGTTTTTGATCCGAGCTTGACGCAAAGAATGCCAATGGATTCACGGCTGTCGTATAATTATCCCAATCCATTCAATCCCGCAACGGTGATTCGGTATACGTTGTGGCAAGGCGGAATGACGCGGGTGGAGGTGTACAACAATCTTGGACAAAAAATCCGCACCTTGGTGGAACGAGAGCAACCGCCTGGCGTCCATGAAATCGTGTGGGATGGACGAGATGACCATGGCAGAGCGGTGGGTAGCGGCGTTTACTTTTATCGAATTATCACGAACGGTTTTGCCCGGACAAAAAAGATGTTGCTCATTCGATAAGTTGCCGGTTGCTGGAGTGTTGGAGTGATGGATTATTGGAGTATTGGATTGATGGGAGAAGCATGCTCCTATCAAGACGATCACCTTAAACGGGAGTTGAGAGCATGAAACTTCATTTAAAGTGTTTGGCTAAATGGCTTGCCGCTGGCATCTTCGCGGCCGGCTTGTGGGGATGCGCTTCGCACCGCATTACGCCCCAAGAATCCTATAAAAAATTAAAACCCGTCGACATTGCGCCGCAGACTTCGTCAACGCCCAATCTCATTATCCGGATCGATAACGTGGCCGACGTGGGCAAAAGCCGCAAAAATACCGTCGCGCTTTTTATCAATGACAAGCAAGTGGCGCCGAGCCATAAAGACGATGGGCCGCGGCGCGATTACACCTACGAGCTGCCGTTGGCGAGCGGTGTCTATAAGATCAAGGCGATTTACCGTGCCAAATCATTTTGGGAAGATAAAGAGTACACCATCACCACCAAAGACGGCAAGGTGAGAGTTTATCCCGACCGCGATACGTTTTTGTCGATCGCATTGGACAAAAAACCGAATGGCAAGTTAAAGCAAAAGAAAAGTTATTTTATCGAAAACGATCAATTGGCCGTCGCAAAAGAAACGCGAACAGCTTCTGCACCGGTGGTCGCGCAACCAGAGCAACGCGCGTCACAGCGCGTCGATAATATCGGCGAAATCCAGACCTTCGCCATCGAATTTGTGAACCAAGAGAATCCGAGCCGCAATTTGATGCCGCAGCGCCGGATCGAGTTTCCGGATCCCCGGAAAGCCATCACTTCAGCAAGACCGGATCGCATTCTGCCAGGACAAGGCTCGAAGCGGGAAGTGGTTGGGGAAAAGCCCGAAATGAAAATACCGGCTGCTGAAAGCACCCCGGTTGCCACAAGCGCCCTGCCGGTGCAATCGGCGCCTGAGGAGAGAATTGAGCGCCTGCCATCCCCTCCCGCGCCGGTCGTTGAGCGAAGAGAGCCGCGAGGTGATCAAATCGCGCTGCAAATCAACACGGTTCCGCTTCATGCCGACGTCATCGTCGATGACAAGTATTTGGGGCAATCTCCCTTGGTCACGCACGTCGACCGCCATACGGATCACGTGATCCAGATTTCAAAGCCGGGCTACGAGGAGAAAATGAAATTAATCGGCCGGCACGAATTGGGGGGCCAGAAGATTTATTTTTTGATTGAGAAGCTGGAAGCGAAAAAGTGACGAAAGGGGTTGCCGGCTGCGCCCGAAGGGTTAGCCGGTTGGCCGGTTGGCCGGTTCATTGAGTCGGAATAGCCAAATAAAAGTGTAGAGAGGTTCATCATGTTCCGAAGAAGAATTAACATCGCCATATCAATCATGCTCGTCTGCGCCACCGCGAGCCTCGTGCAGTCGCCGCATGTTTTGGCACAGACGTGGACGATCACGATGACGGTTACGCTCAGCGGCGGCGGGCAGGATGCGGCCAAGTTTGGCGCGCGAGCCGGCGCCACCAGCGGCCTCGATGCCAATATCGATGTGCCCAATCCTCCGGCGCCTCCCACCGGCGGAGTCGATGCCTATTTTGAGATCACGCATCCGCTTTTCCCGCGCTTGGCTGAAGATTATCGCTCCGCCCAAGATAGCTCGATCGCTTGGAAATTCGTTATCACAGGAACGGGCGGACAGAGCGGGACCCTAACTTGGAATGCGTCGGCTTTTCCGGTGGGAAATCCGGCGCGGGCGGTTTTGCAGATCAAACAGGGCAGCACGGTGCTCGCCAACATGCTGACGCAAAGCTCGTTGAATTTCACCGGCGATCAAAATCTGGACATTATCTGTTTCTCAACGGCGAAAGTGGCGGTTGAAACACGGCGCGTTGAAGCTGTGCCGGAGTCATTTTTCATGAACAGTTTCCCCAACCCCTTTTCCACCACAACCACTTTTGAAATCGGCCTGCCCATCGCGCGTCCGGTGGTGGTGCAAATTTTCAATCTTCTCGGCCAGGAAATCCGCACGTTCACACTGGCGCCGGTTGCACCGGGCCGTTCGACAATTTTGTGGGACGGAAAGGATGCGCGCGGCGTTCCGGCGCCGAATGGGGTGTATTTTGCCCGGCTGGAATCGCGAGGGGTTTCGGTGTGGAGAAAGCTGTATCGCCTGCGATAAGCCGCGCGTTATTGGCTTTCCCACGAAAATGAACCGGAGTACAATGCTTTAGCAGTGCAACAGTGAACTGTTGCACTCCGATTTTCATCATTGTGGGTGCCGCGCGCAGCATGGCAATTCTTCCAGAATGACGTCTCCACCGGTAATCTGAGGGATTACGGGCATATAAAAACAAAGCCCCGCCCTCTCGGCGAGAAAAGCTTGAGAGAGCGGGGCAAAATTTTTTATAATGATACTACAAAACGACGGCTACAAAAACGCCCACAGAAATAGAAATCTCACAGAAATGAATTTAAGTAAAACCTTTACAGAAAAAGCAAAAACTTTCACGCAAAGACGCAAAGGCATCGCAAAGAAAACCTTTGCGTCTTAGCGGCTTTGCATGATGCTTTTTTGTTTGGCTGCAACTCGTCCGGATTGTAGAGTTGACGCCATAAAAACCCAGACCGGCGGTCTGGGTTACGTTATCTTCCCGAATTAAGCGCGCGCTTCAGCATCTCCATTTGAATGGCGCGCAGCTCCTGTTCCATTTCACTCAGATCCGCAAAGCGTTTGTCGGCGTCGCGGTGGATGGCGCGCATGACGAAATCATCCCAGGCGCGGTGATGCGGCCTTTCCTGCTCGTTGAGCGGGGCGATGCGCGCTTTGAAAATGTCTTTGGGCGACTGCATCGATCCGACGGTGTTGTAAGGATGCCGGCCGGCGATCAACTCGTAGGCCATGATGCCGAGCGAGTAAATATCGCTGCGCGAATCGCCGCTTTCGCCGTAAAGAATTTCCGGCGCCAGATAGCGCCAGTGCGCCGGATAGAGCACGCTGGCGTTGGCGCCGCCTTCGGCAAAGCCCGAAATGTGAAAGTCCGAAATTTTGAGCTCTTGCGCTTCGCTGAGCCAAATATTGCCCGGCTTCAAATTCAAATGCGCCACGCCCTTGCCGCTCGCGTACAGCAGGGCGCGCACGATTTTTTGCAGCATGGCGAGAATCTCGCCGTCGCGCTGCTCGTCGCGGAAGCTCAACTCGGTGAGATTCCGGCCTTCGATATATTCGCGGCCGAAAAACAGCATGCCCTCGTGCTCGCCCATATCGTAAAGGAACGCCAGGGTGGGATGGCTCAAGCGCGCGATGGCGCGAATGCGGCTGTAAATCCGGTCGCGCTGCTCGTCGTTTTGCAAAAACGGCGCGGCGTCCGCCGGCAGCATCACCTTCATCACCAGCGGGCGGTCGAGCTGCAGGTCGTGCGCCAAAAAAGTGGTGTAGCTGTTGTGCTTGAGCAAGCGTTTGCGGATTTCAAAACGGCCAAAGGCGTAAACTTGCCCGGGCTTGAGCTGCGCCAGCGGATTGCGCCAAACCACTTCCGCGCAGGCTGTCTCCCGGCCCGGCAGCAGTTGCACCGGTTCCATCGCCATCAGCGTGAAGCCGGCGCCCGGATTCTTGCCCAGCGCCTCGTCGTCCGTGCGCAGCAGCAACGTGCCCACGCCAGGCTCGGAGGCGGCGACATTCTCCGTGAGGCGCAAAAGATGCGCAGCGTCAACCAGTGCGGCAAGCGTTTCACGATCGTTGCCTTTGTGCAGTTGCCGCGTCACTTGCATGCCGCCGATCAACATCACCCGGTCGATTTCCGGCACCGCGGCATTATAATCATCCAGGCTCTGCATGAAATCTATCATCGCCCGAATTTGCACCGCCGGCTCCTTGGCCAGGCTCACGAATCCCACGCCGGACTGCCGCAGGATAATATCCGGCAATTGCGCCAGGTGATTGCTCAACAAATTGCGCAGCCGATCCGGCACGATCTTGCCGTCATATTTGATGATTTGCGAAAACAGAAAGCTTTGCCACTCGCCATCGAGCGACTCGGCTTGCTGCTGGCTTTCTGCCGGTTTGGCCAGCGGCTCCAATACTTCTTCCCGCAAATTGAACGGCGCCACGGCAAAAAATTCTTCCCCCTCTGTTGCCGCTCCCGGATTGAGAACGAATTGCTGCCCGGCGTTCGAAGTGGAGGTTTTTTGATCACCGCTGAACAAGCTCAATCGCAAGGTCAAATAATCACGCAAATCCGCCAATGATTCCGCCGGCGTCATGGTTGGCGCCGCGGCGAGAATCGTTTGCAGGGCATCGGCGTTATTCCCAAGCCGGCCGGTCGCTAGGATTTCGTAAGCCTGCGTCACGCCGAGCTCTTTGGTGATGTAGCCATAAGCGCCATTGGTCTTGGGAGCGGCGCGCAACGCGGCAAGGGCTTCGGCAAATTTGCCTTCCCACCAAAGCTTTTCGAGAAAAGCGCGGATGGCTTTGCCGTCGCGGCTGTTGAAAATGGCCTTTTGCTCCTCGCTCTTCGCTTTGTCCAACATGCCCGCGGCTTCGTAATATTTTTTCAAATAAAGCCGCATTTGCAGCTCGTTGGCCGGCGCCCTTTCGACCATGTCCTGGCAAAGCTCGACGGCGAAAGGTGTGGTGATGCTGCGGTGCACGAACAAAGAGGCCAAGCCGCTTTTCAGCGCCGACGAGTCGGGATTGTGCGCCACGGCTTTTTCGTACAGCGCGAGCGCTGGTGAAGAAACATCATCCGACCCGAGCGCCGCGATGGCGGCATCCAAAAGAATTTCCGGATTTTCGGGTTCGAGCGCCAGGAGCTGCTTGAATTTATCGAAGGCCTCGGCGTATTGCTCCTTTTGCAAATACGCCCGGCCGAGCGTGTGCAGAAGCTGGTGCACCCGGTTGAGCTGGGAAGTTGATTCGAGGTTAGGCATTCGACGTGACCCTTAATAATTTCCTTGGTTCAGTTTCAGGCGTTCGGCTTTCAGTGCACTCTCCAGCACCGCGATCGCATCCGAATCCGTCCTGCCTTCTGTGAGGTAATTTTGCGCGACGATGGTGTTGATCTCGTCGTGCTTGTGCGTCGCGATATTCAATTGCAAGATCGCTTTGTAAATCTTGAGAGCCTGCTCGTCCTGGCGGCCCATGAGCAGATAAATATTGGCCAGCAGCGAGTACAACTTCACGCGGCCGGGGCGGCGCCGCAAAATCTTTTCATAAAGCTGCGCTGCGGCCATGTAGTTGCCGCGCAAGAGGTGAAGCCGCGCTCGCGCTGCCGGCGAAAAAACGATAAAACCAGCCAACGGGAACAAAACGAAAGCGCAAAACGCGCCGCCGACATAAAGCCACGTGTTGCTGCCGCCGCCGCCGGCAGCGGCAACAGTGAGATTCGCCCGCGCTTCGGCCAGACGTCCGACTACGTCGCGATAGCCCGGCTGCACCAACTGCAGTTTCTCCAACGCCACCACGGCTTCCATCCATTCCTGTTTTTCTACGGCAAGAGCCGCTTCTTGATATAAGGTTTCCGCTTGCGCGAGCGAAACTTGCGTCGCATTCAAGGCAGATTGCGCCTTGTTTCGCAGTTTGCGGTCAACGGCTTCAAGCAGATCGGCGACGTCACGATAGCTGCGGTTGAGCCGGCGCACTTTTTCGAATGCGGCCAGCGCGCCGCCGAGATCGTCGCGGTTCATCGCCGCCAGGCCCTCGGCATAATAGCGGGCGACGATCATTTCCGTGCTCTCGGTTTCAAGCTCGCGCTTGGCCTGCTCCAGGAGCTTGCTCGTCTCTTGAAAGTTTTGGTCGACGCCGAGAACTTTTTCAAAGGAAAGAATGGCGAGCGGCCAATTGCGAACGCGCATCGCCGCCAGGCCGGCGGTGTAATCTTCTTCCAGCCTGGCCTGGATTTGTTTCTGCTCCATTTGCCGGCGCGCCGTTTCCAGCTTCTCTTTGGCATCTTTGTAATCACCGGCCTTTTGCAGCAAGCTTTCGTAGGTGACGATGGCCGTTTCCAATTTGCCGGCGACGGCCTCCTTTTGCGCTTGCTCATACATCGCCGCCAGCACGCGACGATTGGTTTCCGCTTCGGACAATGAATCCAGCGCCGAGGTCAAGGCCTTGAGATTTGGGGAGTCGGGATTTTTTTGCCGCAATTGCTCCACGAAAATTTGGCCCTGGGTAAGATCGCCGCTCGCGAGGGCTTTTTGAGCCGATTCGGTGAGGCGTCGCGATTCCAGCGCGCCCTCCACCAGTTGCATAAAATTCTTGAAATTCTGCGCCTTGGCGCGGTCCAGGTTTTCGCCTTCGCGCAACGCGGCCAGAGCGTCTTCGTGACGGCCCTGGTCAAACCGGCAGCGGCCAAGCTCGAACAGAATCTCGGCGCGTATCGTCGGATTGGTAGTGAGTTCCTTGGCGCCAACGAGCACTTCCTCGCAGGCTTGCAGCTTGTCGAGCCGCTTGTACGTTCTCGCCAGCTCCAGGGCAATCTGCTGCTTGAGCTCGGGCTTGATCTTGTACGACTTGGTGAGGTAGGCGTTATAAAACCACTGCTCGGCGAGCCGATAATCCTGTTGCTTCTTGTACATCAAAGCGAGATTGAACTTGGCTTCGACGAAAAGCGAATCCAGCTCGATGGCTTTGCGATACGCCGCAATTTTCTTTTGCGGATCTTTCTCCGCGAGGCCATTTTTCAACCACGTCAGCGCTTGGGAATTTTGCGCCTGCGTCGCGACCGGAGCCATGGCGATCATGACGAATGCGGCAAGCATTATCCCAGTGTAAAGACGGCGGGTAGGTGTCATGTTAAATCTCCCTTCACACTTGGTTCAGCGGTTCGTTTGGACTTGACAAGAATGACATGACGAGCACGATCAGGTGTATTCGGTATCGTTGGGTTGAAACTCAAGGTCGTAATTCGGGATGGCGGAGTCGGCAGGCGAGGATAGTCGGTTGCGGTTCCGGTTTGAATTTCAACCCATCGGATATTCCGTTTTAGCAAATCGTCGCTATCATGCGATCGCATAAAATTCGTTTTGACGGTTGCTGAATGCAAGGAAATGCCAGGTTCAACCCGCGTTGAATCCGGATCATTCGAGCCAACCTCCACCCTCGTCATGGCAATTCCTCCTCGTTTAAGGTTACGACGCGGTTATTGTCGAGGTTGAAATACTTTCTGTAACCTCATCACTCGAAGTTTGCGTAAGGCTCAAGAGGTGAATTTTGTGAGCGTACTGTTTTCTACGGACGCAGTCTGTGAGCCAAATGAGCTTTATCGGTTTGAGTCGAACCCTTACCGGATAGTTTCGCTTGACTTACGTGACATTTATAGCGGCACATCAGGATGATTGCGGAAAATTATCGCGACCCTGATGTAAAGTTTATCATTACGCCCTTATTTCACCATCATCACCCGGTGCACCACTTGCGCCCAGGCGCCGGTTCCTTCGAGGTGATAGCGCAAGCGCACAAAATAAGCGCCCGTGCCCAACGTCACGCCGTCGCGATTTTTGCCATCCCAGATCACCTCGTAGGTTCCTGCCGGGCGTGATTCCACCAACAATTCCTGGACTTCGCGGCCAAGCACATCGAAAATGCTGAGGTGAATCTCCGCCTCCTGCGGCAGGGCAAAACGTATTCGCGTCGTCGCATTAAATGGGTTGGGATAATTTTGCAGCGCAAACGTGGTGGGAACCGCTGCGGCAGCGGCCTCAAGGCCGGACGGCTTGGCCGCGATGCTGCTCGACGCGCCACTGGAAATCACAAAGTCGTCGACCGTCAAGACGCCGTGCGTCGCCGCATTATAACCGGCAAGCTCGTAGTAAAAAGGCGTGTCCAAAGTATAACCCGGCAAAGTGAACGTCTCGCCATAAGTTTTCGTCCATGTCGCGCCATCCAACGAAGCCTCGAAATAAATCTTGCTGCTATCAAAGCGCAAACGCAGGTAGACGGCGCCATTGATCACGAGATTTCCAGTCACGTCGAAACCGTTTTCCACCCCGTTCTTTTTCCATTGCACGTATAACCGATAAGGACCACTCTTGGTGTTGCGATAAGTATAAAACCGATACCAGTTGGCCTGATCGTATATGCCATAAGGCGAAGAGAGATTGTAAGTCGGACTGATGCCGAGATCGCCGTCATCGCTGGGCTTGACCGCCTTGACGGCCACTACGGTGTTGCGGGCCGCATAAGCATGGCGCGTGACAACCCAGCCGCTCACCGCGCCGTTGGAACGCAGTTCCAAGGCGTTACTGCTGACTGCTGACTGATTACCGGCGTTTGTGCCTTTTTGCCATTTGTTCGCGTCGAGACTGCCGCTATTGAAATCATCCGCAAAGATCGCGGTCGCCGGCGCCGGCGTGGTGAACGTGAAATCGCCGCTCACCGCCAAATTGCCGGCCGCATCTTTGGAGCGGACACGGTAGTGATACGTCGTGTTCGCCTGCAATCCGGAAAGTGTAATGGCGTGTGCCGCAACGAGTGCCGGAGCCAGCGAAGACAACGTGCCGTAGCTCGTCGTCAAGCCGTATTCCACCTGTGAATCCGCGGCCTCGTTGGTTTGCCACGCAATCTGCGCGCCGCTACTGGTGAGATTTTGCGCCGCCACACCGCTGATTTGTGGCGGCTGTGTATCCGGCGCCGGATTGTTGGGGTTGATGGAAAAATCATCCACCGTGAGCACGCCGCTCGATCCGGTTCTGTAGGCCGCGAGCTCATAATAAAGTGGCGTATCGAGCGTGTAACCCGGCAAAGCAAAAGTCTCGTTGTGCGTATCGATCCAGTTCACGCCATCCAATGACGCTTCGAAATAAATTTTGCTGCTGTCGAAACGCAGACGCAAATAGACCGCGCTGTTGATCACGAGATTGCCGGTCACGTCCACGCCGTTGCTGTTGCCGTTCTTTTTCCATTCCACATAAAGACGATACGCGCCGCTATGGCCGTTACGATACGTATAAAACCGGTACCAATTGGCTTGCGCGTAGATGCCGTATTTCGCCGCGAGATTGTAAGTCGGGCTAAAGCCGAGATTGCCGTCGTCAGTGGGCTGCTGCACTTTCACGCTCACGATCGTATTGCGGGCGGCGTAAGCATTGCGCGTGATCACCCAACCGCTCTCAGCGCCATTCGAACGCAACGCCAATGCATTGCCGATCACCGACGACTGATTTCCGGCATTCGTGCCGGCGCGCCACTTGTTGGCATCAAGACTGCCGGTGTTGAAATCATCCGCAAAAATTGCGCTGGAGGGCGACGGCGTCTTGAAAGTGAAATCGCCGCTCACCTTCGCATTCCTTGCTGCATCTTTGGAATGGACGCGGTAGTGATAAGTCGCGTTCGCCTGCAAGCCGGAAAGCGTGATGGCGTGCGCGGTGACGAGCGCCGGATTGAGCGGAGACAACGTACCGTAGCCGGTGGTCAGGCCATGTTCAACTTGCGAACCTGCCGGCTCGTCGGTTTGCCAAATGATTTGCGCGCTGCTGCTGGTGACATTCGTTGCTGCCACCGCGCTGATTTGCGGCGGTTGCGTATCCGTGCCGCTCGTCGCCGCCGCGATGGCGAAATCGTCCACCACCAACACGCCCTGCGTCGCGGTGCGATAGCCGGCCAATTCGAAATGAAAATCTGAAGCCAACGTGTAACCCGGCAACTCGAACGTTTCATTGTAAGTCTCCGACCACGTCACGCCGTCCAACGAAGCCTCGAAATGAATGCGTGCATCGTCGCAGCGAAACCGCAAGTAAACCGTGCCGTTGATCACCAGACTTCCGGTCACGTCAAACCCGCCCTCGATCCCGTTCTTTTTCCACGCTGCGTACAAACGATATGGCCCGCTGTTGCCATTGCGATAGGTGTAAAACCGGTACCAATTCGGTTGATCGTAAAGGCCATGTAGTGAAGCGGGTGCGAAGGCCGGACTCATGCCGAGATTGCCGTCGCTGTTTGGCTGTACGAGTTTGGCCGTTACCGTTTTGTTTTGCGCCGTGTAGGCATTGCGTGTGATCACCCACCCGCTCTCCGCGCCATTCGAGCGCAGCTCCAAAACGTTGCCAATGACTGCTGCTTGATTGCCGGCGTTGCTGCCGCGGAGCCACTTGTTCGCATCTAATATGCCGCCGTTGAAATTATCCGCAAAGAAGTCGCTGCCCGGCTGCGAGTACGCCATGTACGCGTCGAACCATGCGTCCGCCATCAGGCTGTAGCCGGCGTCATTCGGGTGCAGATTATCCGCCATCAAATTGGTTTTCCAGTTTGGATCGCCTTTCATGCGGCCGGCAATATCCACGAGAAAAATTTTATATCCGGCTGCGGCTTTGACACTCACCAAGCCCGCGAGCAAGGCATTGAGATCGTCTGTAACCTGCTGCAAGGCGTCGCTGCCCTTGCGGGGAATTACCGTTGAGAGAAAAACGGCAACGGCGGCATTCACGTTATGAATATCGTCAACGAGGCGCTCGATGTCGCCAAAGACTTGGTTGGCGCTCTCTCCGGCAGAAATGTCGTTGGTGCCGATTTCGAGAAACATCACCTCCGCCGGATTCTGAGCAAGATAGGTTTGGACGTTGAGCTGCTCGGCGCGAAAGCCGGGATGACCCTCATGATCGATATCGGGAAAGCCGGCGCCAAGCTCCAGCGCACCTACGAAGTCAAAAGCAACCCCGGCGTTTTGCAGCGAATAGTGCAAATCGTGGCGATACCCGCCGTCGTGCGACGAGCCGGTGCCTTCGGTAATCGAATTGCCGAGCGGCATCATGCGCGTCTGTGCCACGGCGTGGGTAGCCAGCCCGCCGCTCGCCAGCAGCAGCAACGGCACAAAAAGTTTCTTGAAAAATGACCGTCGAATCCGGAACGTGCTCACGTGATGCTCTCCCGAAAAGGACCAACCCGTCGTTGTAGCACGACAATAAAATAATTTCAACCGAATTATAAAAGCGCGCGCAAAGGGCATGCCTAGAAGCACGGTGCGGAGAAAAAACGCCAATTGAAAATTTTACAGCACTTATCTTTACTCCGGCTCCACGCTGGAAACGGATAGCTTGTTTTATGCTGCCACAGTGTTACAGCACGTCACACGTTACACAGGTCAGCACAGCCCGTCAGCAAAATACTACGGTTACTTTTTTAATGAGTCAATGCGGCCAACAAATGTAACAATTTTGTCACTTGCTTTTGTCATTTCTTTCCACTAAATTTACCACGTTTTGTGCAAGGACTTGCTCTTTAATAACTTGAAAGGGATGACGGGATATGCCAACAGAAACCCTCTTGGGTAAAACCGAGGCGTTGACGCCGAAGGTGTTGGTGGTGGATGCAAACGTGAAGCATTGCCTGCTTTACAGAATGGAAATGGAAGCCCAGGGCTTTGAAGTGGTTTGTGCCCACAATGGCTCTGAAGCTTTGCAGCAAATTCAAGATCGTTCTTTTGATGTCGCCGTTGTCGACGTTGTCCTTCCGGATGTCAATGGGGTAGAGTTGGTGAAGAAAATATCGACGAATCGCCGCCACCCCAACGGACATAACCTGCCGATTATCATCAATACTTCCTATCCCTACGGAAAAAGCCATATCCGACGTTTAGCCGCCGACGCTTTTGTGCTCAAGTCATCTGATCTGCACGAGTTAATGGGCAAAATTGCCTCCCTCTCGCGGCCTCATCGCACGCACAGCAAAATGCCCACGTCTGCAAGACAATCCTTAAAGTAGGGCGATTTTTTAGAGCGCGTTTTCATTGATCGCTCTCAAACTGTCATTTTCTTTTTGCTCGAAAACCCCTTCACGCGTTTTCTTCGGCTAAAAACTTTTGGGTTGATAATTTGGTGATTAAAAGTACACTATTTTAATATTTTGTTTTATTTTGATTTAAATCGCTTGCCAATTCCAAAACCATGTTTAAAAAAATTTTTTACGAAGGGATTGCTTCGAATCTAAGAGAGTATTATATTATGAGCAACCCGGCAGAGATGAAATGGGTATATTCGACATTAAGATTTTAAAAATAATAACTTAGCGCGACCCGCTAGGACGGGCTACGCTTGTAAGGGTTTGAGAAATGGGATTCACCAAACAACCAGACGAATATAGCTGTGGCCCCACCTGTGTTTTCAATGCGCTGTACTTGCTCGGCAACGCGGAAGTCACCTTTGAAGAAATCAAGATAGCGTGTGGCACACGCTGGTGGAACGGAACCGATGAGTCCGGCCTGCGCCGGGCGCTGCGAAAATTGGGCTACGAAGGCATTGAAGCGCAATGGCCGCATAAAGCCGACGGCAAAGCTGCTTTGGTATGGCTGCGGGAGCAACATAGCCAAAACCATCCAGTGATCGTTTGTGTCGATAACTTCGACCATTGGATTCTGGTCGCCGGCTCGACAGAAAAGGCATTCATCGTGCTCGATCCTTATGGCGGCCATAAAGGAGCGACCACCTCGAGCTATTCCCGCACCGTGCTGACCAAGCGTTGGTGGAGCGTTAATAAGGAGAAGAAAGAAGGTTTGTTTTATGCCATGGCCGTCAAACCGCGCAGCAAAAACGCGCGGCGCCTGGCGGTGAACGCCATACCTTTGACCAGTCCGGAAGTGTTGAATCGCTTGAAAGACGCTGCCAACGATTTGCTGCCGGTCTCGCAGTCTTTGATCGACGTATTCGGCCGCGTGCGCAAGGGCAAAAAGCTGGCGGATTTGATCTCGGAATACTCGCCGTATTTGGTGGAGCGCATCGATTATTGGTGGGCCGGCATCGACCGCGCGCGAATTCGGCAGGAGTTGCGCAACTTCGTGGCGTTTGCGCGCGGCCGGCAACTGCGCTACATGCCCTCCCGGCGCGAACAGGTGCTGCTGGATATCGCCGTCCTGCTCGTGTTGCACACTTATTATAACCCCGAAGAGCTGGTGAAGGACAATTAATGTGTTAGGCCAGTGGATCTGACTGGACAACAAGCTCAAAGAATTCGGTTTTAAGAACTTCTTGCTTTTTACGCGAGATTTCATTAATGTTTTGTTGAGTGACTTTATTATAATCCAGAACTGGCCGTGACGACTTCATTCATCGAAATGAGAAAAAAGCTGCCGCGCCTGGCGCTCGCCGTGTTGTTTTGGCAAGTGCTCGGCCTGTTTTTCTGCGGCGATATCGACTGTTTGCGAGGCGAGGGAGATGAAGTTTGCCAGACTTTGCTCTGCAGTTTGCTCGCCAGCCATGGCCACTCGCAAATGGCATTCGACTTCGGGCAGGATGATTTTTGCCAATGCGCTTGTTGTATTGCCATCGATTTTCAACACGCCAACTTTTTCTCAGCCGCACTCGTTGCCACACCTTCTCCGTTCGTTGAACCGCAGCTTTTTTTTTCCACTCCACCCCTTCCCATCG
>Ga0247727_10004089_pt1 | contig 31352 bp, 27 predicted proteins | sample WisWelCaveWW1625_FD_202498 | JGI IMG/M metagenome (GOLD analysis project Ga0247727, IMG submission 202498) | Biofilm microbial communities from Wishing Well Cave, Virginia, United States - WW16-25 | ecosystem: Environmental > Aquatic > Deep subsurface > Groundwater > Cave microbial mat | place... | reverse complement strand
AGTCAAAGGTGAGGGTCTGGGCCAGTTCAAAGCCGCTTTCCAACGCTTCGGCCAGCGCATCGCTGGCGGCGGCGAAGTCGCCGAGCGAGTCGGGGTCATGGTCAAGTTCGCCAATCGGTGTGCGGTGAATCGCATCCAGATTTTCGGGTGGGTCGGTCAAATCCTCGTTCAACTTATAGCGTGCGTGCCAAAGGTGCAGGGTCGTCGGCTCATCGGTGGGATGAATATCCAATAGCAGACCACCCGGCTTTCCCGAAACGGCATCGGGACTTCGCAACACTCGGCGCGCCTCGGCAACTGCCGAAGTCATGTCCGGCTGGGGGATTCAACACAACGACCACGAGAAGAAGGCGATGTCAAAATAATCGGAGGGGAAACTCAACGCCCGCCCATCGCCCGCCAATAATTGCACCCGCTCTTTCTCTTTCTCTTTTTCTCTTTCTTCCCGCGCTAAGGCCAGGTCATCGGGGTCAGGGTCAAGCCCAATCCATTGCAACGCTTCAGCCGCAAACTCCCAGGCCAATCGCCCATCGCCGACTCCAATTTCCAGCACACGCCGGCCGGAAAATTGCGCGAGTTGGCGGAGGGTCTTCAGTTCCAGCGCTGAAGGGATGACGAGCGGCATGATGAATGATTAATTACGAATTACCAATTACGAATTACCAATTACGAATTATCAATTACCAATTACCAATTACCAATTACCGATAGAGACAAGTAATTTGGCAATTGGTAATTATCTCAGTCCCTCAAACAAATCCGTCTCCCCCCTCCGCCCGCCGTTGACAAAACTCAGCGCGCGATAAAACGTGCCCTGCCCCCACATCCGGCGATGCGCGTCATTGGTGAGTTTATCTAATTCATATTGTGCGATCTGGGATTGGTGGCAGTGAATGGCTCGCAGGGCGGTGGGCCAGTGCGCGGACGCATCAATCCGCGTGGTGATACTCCACTCTTCCCAGCCAGGGTGATGGCGGGTCTCACCATCTATGTCCATGGCGATCGGGCCAAGAAACGATTCAACGTAGGTCATATAGTCACGCGCATCGGCCATGTAGTACAACTTGGAGACGCAGTGCGGCGGCTGTGGGTCAGGGTGTGAGGCGTCGGCGGCGCTGACCAGGGCGGCGTGGGTGAACTGGCAAATGGCGATGTGGTCGGGGTGCCCATACGCGCCCTCCGGCCCAAAGGTGACGACGACCTGTGGGCGCACCCGGCGAAGATGCGCGACGATCTTGGCGATGGCCTCGGCGGGCGGGGCCTGGTCTAAATCGCCGTCCAAATAATCCAAAAACGAAACTTCGCGGATTCCCAAAATGGCGCAGGCGGCCCGCAGTTCGCCCTCGCGCAGACGGCCCAGCGCCGCGTGGCCGGGATTGTCTTTTTCCTCGCCGGCCCAACCGCGCTCACCGCGGGTGGCGCAGACGAGATAGGTCTCGACGCCTTCAGCGGCATACTTCGCCAGCGCGCCGCCCATGCCCAACGACTCATCGTCGGGGTGGGCAAAGATGGCCATGAGTCTGAGAGGTGAGGACATGGACGTTACCCGCCGGGCGTGGCTCGAATCTGTTGCGCGAGGCTCGGCACGTCTTCCCAGCCGGTGTGTTCCACAATTTTGCCATCGGCAATTCGCACGATGTAGATGGCACCGACGCGAAATCGGTTGCCCGAGCCGGGCAAGCCAAAGCCCGGGTTCACGGCCGTGCCGATATGGGTAACGCGCGCCACGACCTGATCGCCTTCGGCCACCAGGTCTTCAATCTCCGTTTGGTAATCGGGCCAGGCCTCCAAGGTCATCCGCTGCACTTGCTTGATGCCCTCCAGGCCCGGCGGGAAACCTGGCAACCTGGTCGGGGTGGCAATCTCGGGCGAGAGGATGTCATCCAGCGCGTCGAGATTATTAGTATTGTAGGCCTCTTGATAACGGCGGACGAGGGCTTTGTTATCTTCGGTGGACATTGTTTATCTCCAAGTAAAAATACGATACACCCGGTTGGCCTCGGGTAAGGCGCGGGTTAGCGGATGAGGGTGTCCTATCCGCTAACGCGAAGCGGTTATGCGAAGCAATCCTTTGCCAGCTACGATCCGGGCATCAACCCCAGTTGTCGCAGAACACTCGTGAAATTCATCTCGGCCCAATGCTCGGCAATTTTGCCATCGTGAATGCGATAGATGGTACAGCCGGTGAAGCGCACGGACTTTCCGCTGGCAGGCAGGTTGCCGATGAAGAACGGCGCGCCGGTGTGGGTCATGGTTTGCGTCCAACGCTCCACCACTTTGTCGCCCTCGGCCAGCAGGTCATCGGTGGTCACCTGCACATCGGGAAAGATGGCGACCGTACCCTGATGCGTTTGCTTAATCGCTTCCAAGGTGGGCGGTACACCTGGCATCAGGTTATGCGGCGTGAAGTCCGGGGCCAGCACTTCACTCAGTTGGTCGAGTTGATTGGAATTATAAATCTCCCGGTAGCGGCGGATGAGGGCTTTGTTGGTTTCATTGCTCATGGTATCTCCTTCTGAAATGGTCGAGACTCGATAGTTGAGCCGCTCTTCGGTTTGGCTCAGGCTGATGAGAATCTGCCGTAAGAGGCGGCGCGCGCCAATGCGTTGCGCCACAGCCTCGGCCTCGGTGAGCGTGGCGCGCGCCGCCTCCGGCGCATTGAGCATCATCTGCGCGCGGCCTTTAAGCCACAAGGCCTCGGGCAGAAAGATGAGGGTCTCGGCCCGGTGAATTTGCGCGATGAGCGCCTCACTGGCGGCCAGCGCGACGGGGGCTTCGCCGCGCGCCAGCGCCACATCGCATTCGGCCAGACCCACCATCTCGCGGCCATAGAGCATCAACGCTTCCGGCTTAAGTCCGGCGCGGCCGGCCGCCACCGCTTGCGCCGCTCCGGGCACATCGCCCGTTTCAATCAACAGGCGCGCCAGGGTTGCGTGCGCCATGGGCATCCACAGCGGGAAGTGCGTCTCGCCCGCGGTCACGGCGCGGCGCGCGGTTTCCACGGCGCGCGCCGTTTCGCCAATCGCGGCCAGCGCCCGCGCTTCGTCTACCAGCAGTGACACCCGCCCCACCGAATGGCCGCCCTGCTCGGCGTGCTGAAGACCTTCGGCAATCACCGCAAAAGCCGCATCAAACTCGCCGCGTTCAATGTAGACGCCGCTCACCGCAAAGCGACTGCTGGCCAGGCCATAGACGTTGCCGATGGATTGATACAGCCGATACGACTCGTCCGCATCGGCAATGGCCTGCTCCAATTCGCCATGCTCGTAATGGCGGATGGCGAGGTTGGAGAGATTGTCGGCCAACATCGGCGTCACGCCCAATTCGCGCCACAAATCGCGGGCCTCGATGAGGCGTTGCCAGGCCAGCGCGGGCTGGTCGAGCGCAACGTAAGCATAATAAATATCCTGCGTGGCAAACGCTTGCCGCTCACGCAGTCCCAATTCACGCGCCAGCGCGATGGATTGCTCGCCGTAGGTGATGGCCCGGCGCATATCGCCGCCGCTAAACACATCCAGCACCATGAGGTTCCACAAGATGCGGCACTCATCGGTGCGGTCCCCGGTTTCGCGCGAGAGGGTGAGCGCGCGTTCCAGCGCGCGGCGGCCCTCGGTCGGGTCGAAGGCCGGGTTGGGCGTGGCCAGCACTTTGGCGCGCGCCATCACCGCATCCAGTTCCATGCGCCGGTTGCCGCGGGTCTGCGCGATGGACTCAAGTTCGGCATACTGCGCCATGGCCTCTCCATAGCGCGCGCTCAATTCCAGCGCGTTGCCGAGGCTGGTATAGAGATGCGACACATCGGCCGTATCCAGGCGGCTGCGTTTCACGACTTCAAGCGCACGGGTGTAATGCGCGATGGCCTCGGCATTGGCATAGACCCGCGCGGCGGCGTCGCCAGCCAGCGTGACATATTTCAACGCGTGAGCATCATCGCCGGCCTGATAAAAATGCTGGGCGAGCACCGGCACGAGTTCGCGCGACTCTAACCGTTCTGGATAGAGCCGCTCCAACGCCTCACCCACCGCGAGATGGAGTTGCCGCCGGTCTTGTTTGACCAATGAACTATAGGCCGCCTCCTGCACCAACGCATGTCGAAAAAGATATTCTACTTCGGGTTGGGCGTTCGCCAGCCGAATCAGGCCGGAGGCTTCCAATGGGCTAAGGTAGATGACGATGGCGGCCACTTGCTCCAACACCCGCACCGAGAATTGCCGCCCGATGACGGAGGCCACTCGCAGAGTGCGCTTGGCTTCATCCACCAGCCGGTCAATGCGCGCCAACAGGAGGCCGTGCAAATTGTCGGGGATGTCCACCGCCTCGGCGTCTTTCACGGTGACCCAGCCCGAGGCCTGCCGCGCGATCATGCCCCGGTCAATCAACATCCGAATCACTTCTTCGACAAAGAAGGGGTTGCCTTCGGCCCGTTTGAGAATCGTGGCGCGCGTGGCGGCGGGGAGCGCATCCACATTCAAAAGATTCGAAACCAGTTGGCGACTATCGGATTCGGAGAGCGGGTTGAGGGCGATTTCAGTCAGGGCATGACCCAGATCGCGCGCGGCGGCGACTAATTTCCAGCCGGGCGCGTCGCGGTCCGGGCGGGTGATAAAGCAAAACAGAATGCGTTGCTCGTGGATGAGGGGCAGTAATTTGGCAAGCAGTTCCACCGACGAGGGGTCGGCCCAATGGATGTCATCGCAAATCAGGGCCAGCGGATGATGCGCGGCGAAGATGAGCAGTAGTTGGCGCAGAGCCGAAAGATAATGGGCTTGAAGCGTCTGCGGGTCGAGAGCCCGGACGGGAGCGATAGCCGGGTCTTTAGCCTGCGGCACAAGCAAATGGCCGAGGTACGCATAAATCTCGCCGACGGCTTCGCCTGCACCATGTTCTACCGCTGATGCCCGCAAGGCCGCCAGGGTTTGCTCTTCGGTGGCCGATGATGAAACTTCAATCAACGCGCGTAGAAGGTCAATGAGCAGATGATAGGGGAGGGTTTGGCCGTAGGAGAGGCAGTGGCCTTCGGCCCAATGCACCTCCCCCACCCCTGACTCCCCTCCCCTATTGGGGAACTTCCCGATGGGGGAGGGGCCGGGGGTGGGGGTCACGGATTTCCATTCGGCGATGAGGCGGGTCTTGCCTAAACCAGCTTCGCCGATGATGACAGCGATGCAGCCAATGCCTGATTGAACAGCAGAAGTGGTTTGCGCGAGGGCGGCCAGTTCGGACTCGCGGCCCACCATTTGGCTCTCAAGCCCGGCGGCTTCGAGGCCGCGCATCCGGCCGGGGTCGGCCTTGGGCGCGCGCACTTCATAGACACGCACCGGCTCGGCTTTGCCTTTCACTTCGATGGGGCCGAGGTCTTCACAGTCAAAGGCCGGGGCGATGTAGCGATGGGTGTGTTCTGAAATCAACACCGTCATCGTGCGCGCGGAGGATTGCATCCGGGCGGCCAGGTTCACGGCGTCGCCCATGGCCGTATATTCGTATTTCAAATCACTGCCCACGTTGCCCACCACCACCGGGCCGGTGTTGAGGCCCACCCGAATCGCAAACTCAATGCCATATTGTCCCCGGACTTCGGCGGCATACGTGCGGGCATGGGTCAGGAGTTCCAGCGCGGCGTGAACGGCGCGCACGGGATCATCCTCATGCGCCACCGGCGCGCCAAAGAACGCCAGAATCGCATCACCCATCAAACGCGCGATGGTGCCTTCATAGCGGTAAATCGCGGGTGACATTTTATCGAAGGCCCGATTCATGATTTCGGTCCAGTCGTCGGGGTCCATTTGCTCGGCCAGGGTCGTAGACCCAACCACATCGGCAAACAGGCAGGTGACAATTTTGCGCTCGCCGGTGAGGTGGGCGGCGCGGATTTTGTCGGCGAGGGGCGCGGGCGTGGCGGCGGCCAGGCGGGTGAGGCGGGCGGTGTCCGCCGCCGTTTGCCCGCCCACCGGCTGACCGCAATTGGAGCAAAAGCGCGCGTTAACCGCCAGTTCCGATTGGCAATTGGCGCAGCGTGCCACCAGCGATGCGCCACAGTTGGAGCAGAACTTGGCGGCCTCGGGGTTGGTGGTGTGGCAGTTAGTACAATTCATATCGCTTGATTTTTTTGTCAATCATGTTATTATCGCGCCTGGAGGCTTTGGGGCGCGCAAGCGCCACATTGCCTTTTTTTATCCCCTATCCTGCTCATCTTTTGAACGCAAATCTGCTATAACGGCAAAGCTCCAAATTGGATAGTTTGGATTGCCGCCAACTTCCCTGACCGCTCGCGCTCGCAATCGAACCACCTGATCAGCAAACTCTTTGAGTTCTGGACGTTGGGGCTCGGTCATCCCTTCAAAGCGTAGCCCCCATGAAATAATATATGCAACCATATCGGCGAGTTGAATGCCGGTCGTTAGATCGCTGTGAACAAAAAACGGCTCTGGAATAATGTAACTCGCCCGTTGTCGGCCTTTGGCTGTTCGCTTAAAGTAAGTGTCCATCTGGTCAACCAGAATGTGACTTTGGCTCTTTTCCAGTTCATCAAAAACAATGATGCCTAAAGACGCGGGGGCGATGTCTTCCAAATAGTAAGAGAAGCGTTCAAACAAGTAGGCGTAATCCTTGCGGAGCAGGCGGGGATTAGGGGCGGGTGAATTTTTGTGAACGATGCTGGCAAAGGCTTTACAATGAAAGCGCGCGCAAATATCCAGGGCCTCACGCGTATATTGGAGTTTTGCTTTTGAAAGCGCGGCTAACTCTAACCGCCCCGCCGTATATCCAGCGTCCAGCGCCTTTTTGGATAGGGCGCGTTGCTCTTCTTCTGAAACGTTTAGCGGCAACTGGGCCAAACGAAATGTTTTCTTCTTGAGAATTTTCTTCGCCTTCAGTTCCCGGCTGCCGCTGGTATATCGCCTGCCGAAAATTCGTATCTCGGCTTCTTGCAATGCCAAGACCAAATTCCATAAATCTCGGTCCTCGACCGCTATTCCCGCCAAAACGAAATAGGGCGACTCTTGACCTAAACCGCCACTTTCGTCAACGAAGAGAAAATGAGCCATTTCAATACCGAGCAACCGCGAACCTGCGTTCGTTCATATGTATCTGTGCACCTATATCGCCTCAAATTGGCAGTCCCACCGATTGGCCGGTGCGATGAACGACGATAGAGTCGCGCGTAATGAACGAGACCGTGCCAGCGCCCAGCACTTGCCAGGGTTCACCTACGCGGCCCACCAGCGCGGTGTGCTCGTCAATCCCCAACCCATATTGCCCATCGCTCAGTTGGCTTTGCAGTAAAGCGGTCAGGCCGGGGCGAAACGACTCAATCAAATCAAAGTGTGGCAGGATAAGGGCGTTCGGGACGAGATTGAAGGCGGGATAAAGGGCGAGGTCAGCCGAGCGCACATCGGGAACGCTGTGGCCCAACATCATCGCGCCCGCCGAGCAACCGGCATAGACCGCGCCGCGCGCCAACGCCTTTTGTACGGCCTCCCACGCGCGCGTGCCTGCTATTGTGCGATACACATACAGCGGATCGCCGCCGGAGAAGTAAATCAAATCGGCGGCCTCGAGCAGGTTCGCCCAGCGAGGGTCATCGGCTGAGGCTCGGTCAATGATGCGGGCACACTCGGCGGCAGCGCCCAACCGGGTGAAGTGCGCCAGGCCCATCCCGGCCCACCGGTTGAAACTGGCCTCGCCTTCGTCGCCCGCCGCCGTTGGCACGCACACCACGCGCGCAGGGGCATTCGGCGCGTTGGCAAGCAAATGCTTATCCACCGGGTCCATCGTTTCCAGATACTCGCCGGCGCCGACGAGGGCGATGAGGGTGTTCATTGGGCCGATGACCAACGGTCGTCAGTAATTGGTAATTGGTAATTACCAATTACACTTATCTCACCAACACCTGCTCCAACACTTTCACCGCAAACTGGCGACCAATGACGGAGGCCACACGAAGGGTGCGTTTCACATCATCGGGCAGGCGGTCAATGCGGGCCAACAACAGCCCTTGCAGGTTGTCGGGAATTTCGACGTTGGCGATTTCTTTGCCCGCCACCCAGCCGCGCCCTTCCTCACGCGGCAAAATCGCGCCCCGGTCAATTAACATCCGAATCACTTCCTCCACAAAGAATGGGTTGCCCTCGGCCTTTTGCAAAATGATAGCGCGGATGTTTTCGGGCAGGGCCTCGACTTCGAGCAGGTTCGAGACCAGTTGGCGGCTATCGTGTTCGTTGAGTGGATTGAGGGTGAACTCCACCAACTTATCACCCAACGATTCGCGCGCCGTCGTCACCAACCGCCAGCCGGGAGCCTCCTGATCGGGGCGAGTGACAAAGCAGAAGAGCAGTGGCACGTCATGCGTCAGGGGCATAAGCTTGATAAGCAATTCGGTGGAGGACGGGTCGGCCCAATGGATGTCGTCGAAGACGAGGCCGGTGGGTTGGCGCTCGGCCAGCGCGCGGAGGAGTTTCCGCAGGGAGGCGAGGTATTGGGCTTGCAAGGCTTGCGGGTCGAGCATCTTCACCCGCTCCAGCGCCTCGCCTTCGAGTTCAAGCGAGAGCAGATGGCCGAGATAAGGATAGACATCGAGCAACGCCTCGCCTGTGCCAAACAAATCTTCGGTGAGGGCGCGCAGGCTGGCGTGGGTCTCGGCTTCGGCGGCGGCGGCGGGGACGCCGATGAGGGCGTGGAGTAAATCGAGCAAAAGATGATAGGCCAACCCTTGCCCGTAAGAGACACAGCGCCCCTCATACCAACGCACCCCATCCCCTCGCCCCTCCCCCATCGCTGAACTGCGCGATGGGGGAGGGGTTGGGGTGGGGGTTGAACTGGCTTTCCACTCCGCCATGAGGCGGCTCTTGCCTAGGCCTGGTTCGCCGATGATGACGGCCACCCGGTTGGGGTCGGTCTGAATGTTGGTGGTGAGGCCGAGGAGCGCGTTGAGTTCGGTGTCACGGCCCACCATGCGGCTGGTGAGGCCGGCCAGGCCGCGCACCGAGCCGGGCATGGCCTTGACCGATTTCAATTGAAAGATCGCCACCGGCTCGGCCTTGCCTTTAAGCCGAATAGGTTCGAGCGTTTCAAATTCAAAGATGGGTGCGGTCTGTTTATAGGTATCCGGCCCGACAAAAATCTGTCCACGGTCGGAGGCATCTTCCAGGCGCGCGGCCAGATTCACCGCGTCGCCCATCACATCATATTGCTGTTGGGTCGATGAGCCAATGCTTCCGGCGATGACGGTTCCGGTGTTGATGCCAAAGTGCAGGCCCAGGTCGGTGCCATGTTTGGCATTGAATTTATCCAATTCTTGCATCATATCCAGCGCGGCCCGTAACGCGCGTTCCGGGTCGTTCTCGTGTGCCTGCGGCGCGCCAAACAGCGCCATGATTTCATCGCCGATAAATTTATTGACGGTGCCATCATAATCTTTGATGGCCGGGACCAGCGTTTCAAAGCAGGCGTTCATCAGGCTCCGCACCTGTTCCGGGTCCATCTTTTCGGACATGGCCGTAAAGCCGGAGATGTCGGCGAACATGATGGTGACGGCCTTGCGCTCGCCCTCGAAGGACGGGCCGGACGTTGGCGCGGACGCGGGGGCGGCGGCCTTTTTCAACTCGTCCAATTGTTTCTTAAGCGGGCCAGTGGCATTGTCTACCAGCGCATCGCCCAGCAGGGCGCGTTGGGCTTCCAGCCCGGTAATGGTGGCTTCGAGTTGGGCGATTTGCTCCGAGGGCGCTTTAGCGGCCATGATGAATCTCCTGACTGGGTGATTGAATGATTGCGCGTTAGCGGTTGGATGATTGCAGACGCTTGCGCGCTCGTATTATATAACCGCTTGCTTTTGGCGCTTTGGTGCAGTTTGAGTATAGGGCGTTGGCGGGCATTTGCCAGACCAATGGGTGTTCACTTTTTGCTCATGTCAATGTTGCCAAGCGGTCGCTAACGAGCGCGGCGTATTTGGGCACGTCGATTTCGTCAAACAGGGCGTGCGCCTCGCGCAGCAAATCTTTCGCGTGGTCAACGTCGCCGGGTTCATTGCGGGCCAGGTGGGCCTCGGCCCATCCGCGCAAAGTTTCGGCGCGATACCAGCGCTTGCCCATACGCGCTTGGGCTTGCGCGGTGGCTTCAAAAGCAGTCAACGCCTCCGGCCAGTATTTTTCGGCCACGGCCAAACGCGCCTCCGCGAGTGAAAGATGTTCTGCTTCAAACGCCGTCAGCTGTGAGCCAAATTTCTCACGCGCCTCGGTTAACCGATGGCGCGCTTCTTCGATTCGGCCCTCACGCAAATGCACGGCGCTCAATATGCAGCGCGCCGTCACCACCCCGGCCCATTGGTCTTGGGCGAGCATGGCTATGAAATCCGCCGCAACCCGGCCTGCTTCGTTTCGTTCGCCTAGTTCCAGCAGCGCCTCGGCGAATAGAAGCACGCACCAATAAAACCAGTCGAATTTGCCCGCCTGACGCGCCTGTGCATGACAGGCGCGGAGCATTGGGACCGCCACCGTCAACTCGCCCCGATAACGCAGCAACAACGCCTCAAACGTGCGAAGCCAGAGATCATAGGGCGTAGGGTCCGGGATGGCGCACACCAGTTGCCGGAGCGCCAGAAGCATCGTCTCTACGGCGGCGAAGTCCCCCGAAAATAAAGTCGACAGGGCGAAGGAGAGGAGATCGAGAAACTCATTGGCCACGCTCCCCCGGCGCCGGTCTAATTCAACCGCCCGAAACAGATGGTCATGTCCAGCGCGCAAATCTCCTTTCAAAAGGAATAATTTCCCTGCCAGATTGATGTGGGCGCGGGCGGCAATGCTCAACGATTGAGCCGAGTCGGCCAGTTCCGCCGCCTTCCCCAGCAATTCAATGGCTGTGTCCAGCTGACGGGCGGCCTCCGACATTATCCCCAGGGTGGTTAGGATGTCGGCCTGGGCTTCCACATTGCCAAGTTGTTCGGCGATGGTCAACGCTTGGCGACAGAAGGGAAGACCCTCATCCGTCTTGGCACTAAACATACAAGCGCGCCCGGCATCGTGGAGCAGCAGAGCCATTCCCAATGTCGGCGGGCCGCCCTCCACCGCCGCCAGCCCTTCGCGCGCCAGCGTTAGCCCGCGCGGGGTGTCGCCGGCATACCAGGCCGTGCGGGCGGAGCGGGCGTACAGCCGCGCGACATTGTCGTCATCCTTCAATGCTTGATACAACAGGATGGCTTCGCGCCACGCCTGAATGGCCCCTTCAAAGCGGCTCTGCGCGTTCAGCGCCTGGCCTAACCCGGAAAGCGCACCGGCCTTGTCTGCCTCGGAGGTCGCCCAGTTCAATGCGGCGCGATAGTGCTGTTCGGCCTCCGCATTGGCATACTGCGCCAAGGCAGTGTCACCGGCCAGCGTGAAATACTTTCGGGCGCGCTCCGTCTCGCCCGCCGCCGCGAAATGCTGGCCGAGGGTCGGCGCGAGTTCACTCGCCCGCTCCGGGTACAACCGCTCCAACGTCTCGCCAATGGCGTGATGAAGGATGCGCCGGTCGGCCTTCAAGATGGATTCGTAAGCCGCATCCTGAATTAGCGCATGCCGAAAGAGATATTCGAGTTCCGGCTCCATCTGCGCCAGGCGGATGAGGCCGGAAGTTTCGAGGGTGGTGAGTTGATGCGCGAGTGTCATACGTCGAAGTGTCAGGTGTCAAGTAAGCGCAGTCGTTCACTGACCAGGGCCGCATACCTGGGTACGTTCATTTCTTCAAACAGCGCCAATGCCTCGTGGAGCAGTTTGCGGGCGCGGTCAACATCGTCTATTGACGCGAAGCGTGTCGAAACATCGTTGCGCGCCAAATGCGCCTCAGCCCACTCGCGCAAGGTTTGGGCGCGATACCAACGGCGGCCCATCTGTGTTTCCAATTGAGCGGTGAGTTCAAACGCGGCGAAGGCTTTTGGCCATTGCCTTTCGGCGGCGGCGAGGCGCGCCTCGGTGAGGGCAAGGCGGGCGCGCGAGAGCGGGGCGGGTTGCGGCCCGGCCTTTGTACGCGCGTCGTCAAGCAGGCGGCGAGCCTCTGGCAAATTCCCCTCCCGAACGCGCGCCGCGCAGAGCAGGCAGAACGCCCACACAATGTCGTCTTCATATGGGAGCCGGGATCCCATGAGTGCCCTCTGTGCGGTTCCCGTAGCCGCCTCTAGTGCGCCAATTTCCAGGCTGGCTTCAGCCAGCACATTGTTCATCCAAACGACGCTTTCGAGGATGTTGTTGCGTTGAGCATCATCCCGCGCGGACTCTAGCACACGAAGGGCCTCGGCGGTGTCGCCCTGGTAGTAAGCGAGCATGGCCTCGTACGCCAGAAAATCCGGGCCAATCAGCATGGATGGCACACTGCTCAACAGGCGACGCACGGTGAGGCGCAGTTCGTCCATCGCCTTGAATTCACCTAACTGGAGGTAATAGTACGTCATCTCCGTCAAAGCCCAGACTTCAAATCCTACTAGCCCATCCTGTCGCGCCGTTTCAAAAATCCGCTGTTGCAATTGGAGGCACACTGAAAAATCGCCTGCGCGCGACAGCTGGCTGGCTAGATTATTGCGCGCTCGCCAGGCGGGCACGCCTCTTACCCCAGCCGCCTCCGTCAGTTCCACCGCTCGGGTCAAGGTTTGTACTTGGGCTTCGTAGGATTGGTCGGTCAGAAGGCCCAACGTCGCCAGCACATTCACCTGCAAATCCATCAAGCCCAGTCGTTCGGCGATGAGCATGGCCCGCTCGCACAGCGAGCGCGTTTGGTCCAGCAGGCTATTGAAGTAATAGGCTTTCCCAGTCTCGTGCAGTAATTCGGCCAAACCCCGCGTGTCCGGCATGGCAGCGATGCTTGGGATTGCTAGCCCTTCCTGGCACAAGGCCAATGCGCCCGAGACCTCTCCATCCCGAAACATCGTTTCCGATGCGCGGGCATACAATCGGGCCGCGGTGTCGTCATCGCCAATGACTTGATACGACTGGATGCCCGCGCGATAAGCCTGCGCCGCTTCCGTATAACGGGCCTGGGCGTACAGCGCATCGCTCAACCCGGCGAATAGATGCGCACGCCCGGCTTCTGCTCCGCCCAATTCGAGCGCGGCGCGATAGTGCTGTTCGGCCTCCACATTGGCATAGTGTGCAAGCGCATAATCACCGGCCAGCGCGAGATACTTGTGAGCCTGCTCCGTCTCACCCGCCGCCGCAAAGTGAAAGCCCAGCGTGGAGGCGAGTTCTGCAATCTGCTCCGGATACAATCGCTCCAACGTCTGGCCGATGGCGCGATGGAGGACGCGCCGGTCGGCTTTCAACAACGACGAATACGCCGCATCCTGAATCAGCGCATGGCGGAAGAGATACTCGAGCTCCGGCTCCAATTGCGCCAGGCGGAGGAGGCCGGAGGTTTCGAGGGTAGTGAGTTGGGTGCTGAGGCTCATAGCGACTGTATTCTATTCCCAACCAGCGCCGCATACTTGGGCACGTTCATTTCTTCAAACAGCGCCAATGATTCGTTGAGCAGTTCGCGGGCATGGTCTCTATCACCCGGCTCGTTTCGACTCAGGTGCGCCTCGGCCCACTCGCGCAGGGTTTGGGCGCGATACCAACGTTTGTCCATGCGCGCCTGCATTTGTGCGGTGGCTTCAAAAGCGGCTAGCGCCTCCGGCCAGCGTTTCTCGGCAACCGCCAACCGCGCTTCGGCGAGTGACAGATCTTCCGCTTCAAACGCCGTAATCTGTGAGCCAAACTTCTCGCGCGCCTCGACTAACGGGCGGCGCGCTTCTTCGATGCGCCCCTCCCGCAAGTGCATGGCGCTCAACACACAGCGCGCTGTCACCACTCCACCCCATGGTTCTTCGGCAAACAGCTCCAGGAAGTCCGTTGAGATCCGGCCCGCTTCCTGTGTTTCGCCCGCCTCGAGCAACGCCTCCGCAAATAAGAGCGCTATAGCATATTGCCATTCGGGGTTGCTGGGCTGACGCGCCTGGGCATAACACGCGCGGAGCGTAACGACGGCCTCCGTCAATTCACCCCGATAGCGCAACAGCAACGCCTCGACCGCGCCCAGCCAGATTTGGTAAGGCGTGGGGTCAGGGATGGCGCGCCAAAGCTGTTGGAGTGTTGGGAGCATGGCTTCTACAGCGACGAAGTCTCCTAGAAATAACACCGCCAGGGCCGTGTGGCTGAAGTTGTGAAACTCATTGGCAACGTTTCCCATCAGTCGGCATATTTCCGATGCCCGCAGCAGATGGTCACGCCCGGCGCGCAAGTCGCCTCGGATATTATAGAGTTTCTGTCCTAGATTGTGATGGGTGCGAAAGGCCACACGCAACGATTGAGTTGCGTCGGCCAGTTCCGCCGCTTTGCTAAGCGTTTCGACGCATTGATCAAGCTGACGGTCAGGCTCCAACATCGTCCCGAGGGTGGATAGGATGTCGGCCTGAGCCTCGACATCGGCGAGTTGCTCGGCGATGGCTAAGGCCTGATCGCAGAGGGGCAAGCCCTCCGCCTTCATCTGATTAAACATACAGGCGCGCCCGACATCGTGGAGTAACAGGGCCTTGCCCAAGGTCGCCGGACTGTTCGCCACCGCCGCCAGCCCTTCGCGCGCCAGCGTCAACCCGCGCTGGAAGTCGCCGGCACTCCAGGCGGTGCGGGCCGAGCGGGCATACAGACGCGCTACTGTGTCATCGTCCTGTAATTCTTGATAAAACAAGATAGATTCGCGCCAGACCTGAATGGCCTCTTCAAAGCGACTCTGCCCATCCAGCACTTCGCCCAGCCCAGCGAGTGCCCTGGCTTTGTCTGCCCCCGAGGTCGCCCAATTCAATGCGGCGCGATAGTGCTGTTCGGCCTCAACATTCGCATACACTGCCAACGCGCTGTCGCCAGCCAATATGAAATACTTGCGGGCGCGTTCCGCCTCACCCGCCAGCGCAAAGTGATGACCGAGCCGAGCCGCGAGTTCACTCAACTGCTCTGGATACAACCGCTCCAACGTCTCACCGATGGCGCGATGAAGGATGCGCCGATCCGCTTTCAGCATGGACTCATAGGCCGCATCTTGGATCAGCGCGTGGCGAAAGAGATACTCAAGTTCCGGCATCATCTGCGCCACGTCAATCAGACCGGAGCCTTCCAATGTGTTAAGTTGCCGGTCGAGTCTGTGGCCAGGTTTGTGGCGAGCGGATCGTTTTTCTGCTGTTCCGGTCTTCGGTTTACGGGGCATGGTAACCTCACTGACTTTGGATAGACGGATGAAGCCCGAGGTTTCAAGCGCAAACAGTTAAGCGTTGAGGCTCATAGCGACTGTATTCTATCCCCAACCAGCGCTGCATACTTGGGCACGTTCATTTCTTCAAACAGCGCCAATGATTCGTGAAGCAGTTCGCGGGCACGGTCAACGTCGCCGGGTTCGTTGCGCGCCAAATGCGCCTCGGCCCACTCGTGCAGGGTTTGAGCGTGTTGCCAGCGAATGCCATGCTGAGCCGCGTGAGCGCGCGCTGTTTCAAAAGCGGTGAAGGCGGTTGACCACTGGCGCTCGGCCACTGCCAGGCGCGCCTCGGCCTGCGCCAGCAACAGCGCACTAAACACCCCCGGCGAGGCCCCGACCTCTTGCTGTGCTTTAGCCAACGCTTGGTGGGCGGCTTCCATCCGGCCTTGTCGCGCATATACGGCGACGAGCAGGCTGTGCGGCTCGACCGGCTCCATAAAGCCACGCTCCACCAACTCCAACACTTCTTGCAAAACATTTTCCGCCAGGGCCAGGTCGTTCAGTTCAAGGAGCATCTCGGCGAAGGTGCAACTCATGTTGGCGAGCGTATCAAAAGCCTGGTGTTGGCGAAAGCCGATAAGGGCCGTTTGGAAGGCCGCGCGGGCGACCCCCAACTCACCGTGACAACGCAACCGCCACGCTTCCCAACCGCTCAGGGTCGTCACGCCCAGCGCGCGGTTGCCGGCGCTGGGCAAGAGGGCCGTCATCTTTTTTGAGATAGTGGCGACCTCATCGAAATCGCCCAACAAAAACGCCAGCAGAATCGCCACATCGAATGTATAAAACTGGCCGGCCTCATCCCCTATTTGCCGGAGGAGGGTCAGGGCGTGTTGAATATGCCGCTGGCCCAGGCGTAATTCACCATGTTCGAGGCCCAGCCGAAAGCCCACGTTGTGATAAATCCGGGCGGCGGTATCCAAACGCCCAACGGCTTCGGCCAATTCAGCGGCGCGTTGCAAACCCTCAATGGCGGCCTGAGGCGAGGGAACGGGCAGGAGGCCCCACAGCGTGGCAAGTGTCTCGGCCTGGGTTTCAGCGTCTTCCAACTTCTCGGCCAACGTCAGCGCCTGTTGGCAAAACGAGCGGGCCTCATCCAGCAAGCCATTGAAGAAACAGGCCCGACCGGTCTCGTGCAATAAGGCCGCTAACGCTGGCGATTCCGGCTGACCGTCTACCACCGTCAGACCTTCACGGCACAGGGCCAGCGCGCGGGGCTTATCCTCCGCATGGGCGGTCCCCGCCGTGCGGGCCGCGCGGGCATACATGCGGGCCACCCCGGCATAGTCGCCCAGCGATTGATAGGCGGTGATGGCTTCGCGCCAAACGTGATCGGCGTTTTCAAATTTACTCTGGCGCAAGAGCGCCTCCCCTAAACCAGAGAGGCGTTGGGCGCGGTCGGCCTCGGACTCGGTCAGGTCGAGCGCGGCGTGATAGTGACGCTCGGCTTCGGCGTTGGCGTAATTAGACAGCGCGGCCTCACCGGCCAGCGCAAAGTAGTGGCGGGCGCGTGGTGTGGCCTCGGCGCGCGCAAAGTGATGGGCCAGCGTGGAGGCCAACTCGGTCAACTGCTCTGGATATTGTCGCTCCAGCGTTTCAGCAATAACAAGATGGAGCGCCTTACGATCGGCTTTGAGTAGGGACTCATAGGCCGCATCTTGAATCAGCGCATGGCGGAAAAGATATTCCAATTCCGCCTCCGCTTGCGTGGCGCGAATGAGGCCGGAGGTCTCGAGGGTGGTGAGGGCGGCGGAGAGGGTCATGTTGCCAAAAGGTCAGCAGGCGGCGGCGAAACCGGGCAAGGCGCGTTCCAGCATATCATCGTTGGCGGTTAGCGAGATACGGAAGTAGCCAGGCGCTTCTGTGACCACGCCCGGCAGGCACAGAATATTGTGCTCGGCCAGCCGCTCGACAAACGCCCAATCGTCGGCCAGCGGCGAGCGGGGAAGGAGATAGAACGTGCCCTCCGGGAGATGCACCTCGTAGCCCGCCTCGCGGAGCGCACGCACTAATGTGTCGCGTTTGCGTTGCAAGTGGGCGAGGTCAATCGAGAGGCCTTCCAGTTCGGGCAGAGCGTGTTGTAAGAGCGCATTGGGGAAGGCATACCCGGTGGCCAATTGCGAGGCGGTGAGGGCGGGCCGCAACGCCTCCCGGTCGGGCATGGTCGGCGGCAGAGCGATATAGCCGATGCGCTGGCCGGGCGTCAACAATGTTTTGCCATAGGTGTAGAGCAAAAAAGTATTGGGGTAGTAAGCCGTCGGGCTGTGAAACGGACGACCATCAAACAGGATGCGACTATAGGCCTCATCGGAGAGCAGATAAATGGGGCGGCCTTGTTGGGCGCTGTGGTCGCTCAACAACTGCGCTAACGCTTGCAGGGTGGCCGGGGGATAAATTTTCCCGGTGGGGTTGTTGGGCGAGTTGATGATGATGGCGCGCGTGCGCGGCGTGATGGCGGCGTCAATGGTCTGGAGATCAAGGTCAAACGTATCCGGGGCCACCTTCACCCGCACCGGATGCGCGCCGTAGGAGGCAATCATGGCCTCGTAGAAAAACCAGGGTGGGCTGATGAAGATGACGTCGTCGCCAGGGTCAACGATGGCTCCCAGAGTCACCGCTAACGCGGCAAAGGCGCCGTTGGTCATAAAAATATCCGCGGCCTCAAAGGGCAGGCCCTGGCGCTCGCGCAAGGAGGCGGCTACGGCCTCCTGCGCCGTTGGCTCACTCAGCTTGTAGCCATACCAATCTTTATTTTGTGGGATGTTCCAGCGCCCCAGCGCGCTGGTGAAGCCTTCCAGCGGCATCTCGTGAGGGTTGCCAAAAACGAAGTCGCAGATGCCCGGCTTCTCGGAGTGGTGCAGATACCATTCGCCGGTGGCGAAGCGAAAGATGGGGGCGCTGGCAGTGAGTACCGCTTGAATGCGTCGAGAGAGAAAAGTTGTCATGTGGCCCTCGTTTGGTCTATGGTCTTTGGCTTACGCGGCGCTCTGTTCCAGTTTGGCTTTAAGCGCGGCCAGGGCTTTGTCCATGCTGGGCCAGCCCACCAACGGGAAGATAAACGTGCGGAAGGCCAAGGCGATGACGGGCGGCAGGTTCACTGTAACGGTGCGCTCCATCAATGTCCCGCCACCCTGCGGTTTGAAGGTGAACTCATGCGTCACCTCCTTGAAGTCCGGGTCGTTGGCGACGAAGGCAAACCGGGTGGGTGATTCGTAGCCGGTCACGTGCAGTTCGTTGGGGCGGTCTTTCTGATTGAGCACCGCGCCTTGCGAGCGATATTGACTGCCCACCGCGATGGGGCCGGAGGAGACAGGCACCACCTTCAGGCCCCCGCTCCATTCGCCATGGCGGGTTAGGTCCGAGACGTAGGCAAAAACGGCCTCCGGCTTGGCATTGATGGAAAGGCTAAATGTATTGGTTACAGTGGTCATTATGATTTCTCCTGCTAAGTGGATGAGGGTTGTACACTGAGCGTTACGCCAATGCGTCTAACGCCGCGCGGGCGCGGGTCGCATCGGGCTGAGCGCCCAGAGCTTCAAAAAGTTGTAAAGCGTTTTGGTAATAGGCTTGGGCCTGGGGCCGATTGTGTTGCGCCGTCGCCAGTTCTCCCAACTCGGCCCACGTCCGGCCCAACTGCCAGCGCGTGTCCAGCGTTTCAAAAATTTCCAGCGCCCGGCGCAAACGCGCTTCGCTCGCGGCGTATGCTCCGGCCAGCCGATGGGCCACGCCCCACGCGCGGTGGGCGATGCCGAGATAGAGTTGATGGCCGCACTGGGCGGCGGTGGCTTCGGCCAATGTGGCGTATTTCAGCAAGCCCGCCAGGTCGCGTTGTTGGGCGCAGGTATCGGCCAGCATCGCGTACAGGTCGTGGTCGGCTCCGGGGGCCACGTTACCCGGCGGGGCACCCATTTTGGGCAAGGCCATTTCCAGATGTTGCCTGACGAGGGCGAACTCGCCCTCCGCTAACAGCGGATGGCATAGTCAATAATGTTGATTGCGCGCCCAATTGTTTGGGTCGGGTGTATCGCCGCCGACCATAATCCGATAGGCTTGTTCGCGGAGTTGGCGGGCGAGTTCCATTTCGCCGCGCAAGGCATGGATGGTGGCGGTCAACCCAATTTCAAAACAGGTGAAGCCCACCTGCTCGCGGGGATACTGTTTTTCTAGTTCGGCGCGTTTGTCGGCGATGCGGAGCATATCATCCCACCGATCAAGGCGGAACGCGCACTGGCTTTGCACCCCCAGCGCCTGCACCCGCCAAAAGACCGCGCGAATCCGGTCCGACAAAATTTCGGCCTCTAGCGTGTAGGGCACCGCTTGCTGATATTCGCCCACATACACGAAGGCGCTGGCGACACTGCCCAAAACATTGACTTGCCCGCGCAAGTCGTTGAACTGGGCCTCGCGGCTGAGGGCCAAGCGGCGGAGGGTTAAGTCCAGATGCTCGCGCAATTGGTTGTGAGCGTAATGAACCCCGGCCAAAGCTTCCAGGGCGGCGGCGAGTTCCTGGGGCGCATTGAGTTGTTCCGCCAGTTGGACAGCGGCGCGCGCGAACTGCTCTCCCCGTTCCAAATCCACCTCCTCAAAACGAAAGGAGGTGAGCCAAGCATCTCTGGACAAGGCAATCAGTTGGCGCACTGTTTCCAACCTCGGCGATTGGGTTTCGGCCTTGCTGACACCCGCTTTAAGGCTGGCCTGCGAGTGTTCCATGATGGGGGCCATGGCTTGCACCTGCTCAAACTGGCCCCCGATGAGCATATTGGGAAACGTTTCTAGGATTTTGCGATGCAGGCGCAGGGCAATTTCCGAGTCAGCGGCATTGGCCGCTAGACTCGCCCACTGTTCTAACGCGGCCTGATAGAGGGTCACGGCTTGCTTCCCGTTGCGGATAAGTTGGTGAAGATCCGCCAGTTCTTCCAGTAGGGCGGCGCGCGTTTCATTCGGCCCAGACGGAAGCAAATCCAGCGCGGCCTCCAAATGTTGCAGGCCTTCCTCATAAGCGTAACGGCCCACGGCATGTTGAGCGGCGCGGCGATAATAGGCGATGGCCTTAGGCTGGTCTTGGGCGGCGGCAAAATGCAGGGCCAACACCGCGGCCAGTTCATCGTGTTGGTCGGGATAGAGCTGTTCCAGCGTCTCCGCGACCGCGCGATGCAAGACGCGCCGATCCGACTTCAAGAGCGACTCGTAGGCGGCGTCTTGTATCAGCGCGTGGCGGAAGAGATATTCGAGCTCCGGCTCAACATCGGCGGCGCGAATCAGGCCGGAGGTTTCGAGGGTGGTGAGTTGGGTTTCAAGCGCATGACTCATGGAAGAATAACTCTATGCTGAGTGTAGGTGAAAGGCGAGGCCAACGCCAGACCAACGGGTGTTCATTTTTTAGCCAATTTGCGCCAGGCGCTCACGCACCAGTGCCGCATACCTGGGCACGTTCATCGCTTCAAATTCCGATTGGGCTTCGCGCAGAAGTTCGCGGGCGCGGTCAACATCGTTGGGTGCGTTGCGCGAGAGATGCGCCTCGGCCCACTCGCGCAGGGCTTGGGCGCGATACCAGCGCATCCCAATTTGCTGATACACCTCTGCGGCCACTTCAAACGCGGCGAGAGCCTCCCGCCAGCGCATTTGGGTGAGGGCCAGGTGCGCTTCGGCCCAAGCCAAGCGGGCTTGCGCGATGGGTGTGGGCTGTGGTGTAGCCTTGTCACGGGCTTCGGCCAACCAATGCCCGGCCTCATCCAGGCGGCCCTGCCGCACGCGCGCAACACTCAACAGGCAGGGCACCCAGACGATACTCCCCATGTAGTCCATCCCGGCCGCAACGAGGGCAAGGGATTCGGTGAGCGCGTTTTCGGCGGCGTCCAGCGCTCCAGTTTCCAGGCAGGCTTCGGCCAAGTGATTATCGGCGGCCTGATTGTTCTCCGCATCATCGGAACGGCGAGTCTCCTCCCGAACATTTTGCAGAAGCGGCAGAGCCAGCTCGATTTCGCCCCGATGGCGAAGGAACAGGGCCTCGATGAGGCGAGATACCACGCCGATGAGACTGGCTGGAACTTCCTTTGGCAAACGCCGAAGGGCCAGGCGGAGTTCATCGGCGGCGGTGAAGTCGCCTAGCCAAAGATAATCGAGCGCCATCTGGGTTAAAGTCCATAGCTCACCCAAATACAACCCCGACCACCGCGCTAATTCCAGCGCGCGTTCGTGCGCCCGGAGGCCAGCCTGAATTTCACCGCCGGTTTCTAATTCATTGGCCAAATTGACGTGCGCCCGCAGAGCGGCCACACTCCACTGGCCGGTGGTGCGGGTCAACTCCACGGCGCGAGTCAGGACGTGGACTTTCGCTTCGTGAGATTGATCGGGCAGAATACCCATCGTCGCCAGCACGCCCACTTGCAATTCGGCGAGTCCGAGGCGCTCTGCCATGGGCAAAGCCTGGTCGCATAATCGTCGGGCCTCATCCACCAGACTGGCGAAGTAGCATTCACGGCCAGTCTCGTGCAGGAGTTCGGCCAGCCCTGCCGACTCGGGCTGTCCGGCTACGGCTTCCAGCCCTTCGCGGCACAACGCTAGGCCATGCGCCCGCCCGCCGCTATACCAGGCTACCCAGGCTACACGCGCATAGGCTCGCGCCAGAGCCTCGCTGTCGTTCAACGCTCGATGAATTTGAATCGCGCCCTGATAAGCCGGGACGCTCTCGGCAAAACGCCCCTGGTAGAACAGTGTCCCACCCAGTCCTTCCAGCAAATGCGCGCGCTCGGCTTCTGCGCCGCCCAAGTCCAAGGCGGCCCGGTAGTGTTGTTCGGCTTCCACATTCGCATAAGCCGCCAGCGCACTATCGCCCGCCAGCGTGAAATACTTTCGGGCGCGCTCCGCCTCGCCTGCCCCCACGAAATGCTGGCCGAGCACGGGCGCGAGTTCCGTCACTCGGTCGGGATACAACCGCTCCAGCGTTTCGCCGATAGCGCGATGCAGGATGCGCCGGTCAGCCTTCAAGATGGACTCATACGCCGCATCCTGAATCAGCGCGTGGCGGAAGAGGTATTCAAGCTCCGGCTCCACCTGCGCGAGGCGGAGCAGGCCGGAGGTTTCGAGGTGGGTGAGAGATGCGGCGAGAGTCATTACAAGTGGGATGAATGAGAAGCAACGCTTTCAGCCGCTCACTTTTCACTTTTTCCTTTTCAATGGCGATAGCGCCCATTATAGGCCAAACACTCCCATATACCTTAATTTCCGACGGTCAGTTAATGCCGCGCCAATACTTCCGGCGTACAATAGCCCCATGCCCTCCCCACTGCGTTTGCTCATCGCCTCCCCCTACCCTGCTATGCGCGCCGGCTTACATGCGCTGCTCAACGAAGTCGGGCATGGCGCGGTGGCGGTGGTGGGCGAGGCCGATTCGGTGGAAGCATGCGTGGAGTGGACCCGCGCCACCCAACCACACATCGTCATCTTTGATTTGGCCCTTGACCCCGACGATGAAATGAACGGCCTGTGGCGATTGCAGACCCAATCGCCCGGTGTGGCGATTTTGGCTCTCTCAGAAGCGAAGTCCGATGGGCGGGTATTGGCGGCCCTGCAAGCCGGGGCGCGCGGGTGCCTACCCAAAACGGTCACCGGCGCAGAACTGCTCGAAGCAGCCCAAAGCGCGGCCAGTGGCTCGCCCGTGTTACATCCCACGTCCACCGCCGCGCTGTTTGAGCAATTGCGCGGCCAATCCCCGGTCGAATCGCTCACCCCGCGTGAGCGCGAAGTGTTACGCGCCGTCGCCGCTGGGCAAACCAACAAGGCCATTGCCCTGCAACTGGGCATCAGCGAACACACCGTCAAATTTCATCTCGGTTCGGTGATGACCAAGTTGGGCGCGGCCTCGCGGGCGGAAGCGGTGGCGATTGCGATGCGGCATGGGTTGATTGCGGTGTGAGTTCGGGTTTGAGTTTGAGTTGGGGGTAATGCTGTCTACAGCAGTTTCCAGGTTGATGTAAGGGTTCAGGATTCGAGGCTTTAGCCGGGGCCCGGCTAAAGCCTCGAATCCGAGTCGTCAATGGACTCGGAATTTGCTATAGTTTGGACCGTAGCCTCGGGCCTTGTGCCCGTTGGCCCGCGCCCACAAGGGGCGAAACTACGTTACAGTATTGAGGTTAGGGTCAATTCTGAGAGAAAGTCTCCGGCGGGCGCGTTAAGTTATAATCGGCTCGCATCAATCACCCAATCCTTCATTCACCCACTCCCCCAATGCCTGTTGCCCGCCCACGTTACTCCATCATCGCTCCCGTTTTCAACGAAGAAGATGGCCTGGCCGAATTTCATCGCCGGATGAGCGCGGTGATGGATTCGCTCGACGGCCCGGTGGAACTGATTCTGATCCTGGACGGGAGCCGCGACCGCTCGCCCGAAATTGCGCGCGAACTGCGGGCCAAAGACCCACGCATTAAACTGGTGCGGTTCTCGCGCAACTTCGGCCACCAAATCGCCATCACCGCCGGGATTGATTATGCCGAAGGCGACGCGGTGGTGATTATTGACGCCGACCTGCAAGACCCGCCCGAAGTCATCCCGACCATGATCGCCGAATGGAAGAACGGCTTTGAACTGGTGTATGCCCAACGCGCCCAACGCGCGGGCGAAACTTGGTTTAAGTTATTCACCGCCAAGTTTTTCTATCGGCTGATTCGCGGTCTGGCTTCGATTGAGATACCGTCCGACACCGGCGACTTCCGGTTGATTGATCGCAAGGTGGCACTGGCCATGCGTCGTCTGCGTGAGCATCATCGCTTTATGCGCGGCCTGTCGGTGTGGGTGGGCTACAAGCAAACCGGCATTCAATACAACCGGGAGGAACGCTTCGCGGGCTCAACCCAATATCCCCTCCGCAAGATGATTAAGTTTGCGACGGATGCCATCACCGGCTTTTCCTATGTGCCACTGCAATTGGCGACGACCATGGGCTTCTGGGTTTCGGGCATGGCGCTAGTGGCGATTCCCATCGTCGTCATTCTGCGCGGGTTCCTGGGTTCCAACTTTTTTGAAGGGCAAGCCACGACGCTGACGGCGGTGTTGTTTATTGGCGGTGTGCAACTGATCTTCCTGGGCATCCTCGGCGAATATCTGGGCCGCATCTATGACGAAGTAAAACATCGCCCGCTGTATCTGGTGGCCGAAGCGCCGCCCAAGCCGCGCGTCGAGGCGGAAGATGAACCGGGTAACTTATGACTCTGTCTCACATTGACTCCCACGGCAACGCCCGCATGGTGGACGTGAGCCACAAGCCCGACACCGAGCGCCTCGCCATCGCGGCTGGCGAGGTGCGGATGAAACCCGAGACGCTGGCCCTCATCCGCGCCGGACAAATAAAAAAGGGCGATGTGCTGACGGTGGCGCAGTTGGCGGGCGTGATGGCGGCCAAACGCACCGCCGAGTTAATTCCGCTCTGTCACCCTCTCCCCCTCACCCACATTGACGTGACCTGCGAATTGAGCGATGAGCTACCCGGCGTATCCATCCGCGCCACGGTGCGTACCACCGGCAAAACGGGCGTGGAGATGGAGGCCCTCACCGCCGTCAGCGTCGCGGCGCTGACGATTTACGACATGGCCAAAGCCGTCGAGAAGACGATGGTGATTGCCAATGTGCGCTTGCTGGAAAAACATGGCGGCCTGAGTGGCGATGTGGTCAATGAGTGAGTTTGGGTTGGGAGTTTGAGTTGAAGATTACAATTCTGTTTTTTGCGACCTTGAAAGAACGCGCGGGACGTGAGCAATTGGCGCTGGAACTGGATGAGGCGACAACTGTGCTGGCGTTCAAGGCGCGGTTGGCGGTAGACATTCCCGCCCTCGCCCCGGCTCTGCCCACCGCGCTGGTCTCGGTCAATAAAGAATTTGCCTTCGCCGAAGACATGCTGCGTGACGGCGACGAAGTGGCGCTTTTCCCGCCCGTCTCCGGCGGCAATCTCCAATCCTCCAATTCTCCCACGCTCTTCCGCATCACCAACGACATTCTCAACTTGGATGATTTGGTTCGTTCAATCACCCTCCCCACCACCGGCGCGGCCTGCGTGTTTACGGGCATGGTGCGTGGCGTGACCGAACGCGAAGCACGCGCGACCACACGGCTTGAATACGAAGCCTACGCGCCCATGGCCGAGGCCAAGCTGAAACAAGTGGCCGATGAAATTCGCGAACGCTGGCCGACGGTGGAAGGCATCGCCATTGTCCAACGCATTGGGCCGCTTGACCCCGGCACGCCGACCATGCTGATTGCCTGCTCCGCCGCCCACCGCGATACCGGCGTGTTCGAGGCCGCGCGCTACGGCATTGACCGGCTCAAAGAAATCGTGCCGGTCTGGAAAAAAGAAATTGGGCCAAATGGGGAGGTGTGGGTGGAGGGGAAATATACGCCGACATCGGAAGACCAGGATTCAAGATTCAAAAACCAAGATTCAAGGTTCAAGGCTCAAGATTCAAAGTGAGCGATTCCCCAATTACCAATTACCAATTACCCTTCAAGTGTTCCAATTGCGGGCGTCTTTATCCGCTGGATTTGCCCAACTGGAAATGCCCCGTCTGCGGCGGACTGTTGAACTTGAGCGCCCCGGCCGTCTTTGACCCGGCTCAAATAGATGAGCGAGCGCGCGGCGTGTGGCGCTATCGTCACACCTTTCCTTTGCCCGCTGACGCCGAGCCGGTGACGCTGGGCGAAGGTGACACACCATTGATTCCCATTTCTATTGATGGGCGCGTCGCGCATTTCAAAATGGAGGGCCTCAACCCCACCGGCTCGTTTAAAGATCGCGGGATGGCGGTGATGTTTACGGCGCTCAAGTTCATCGGCCTACCCGAAGCGTTGGAAGACTCGTCGGGCAATGCGGGCGCGGCCTTTGCGGGCTATGCGGCCCGCGCCGGAATTAAGGCGCGCGTGTTTGTGCCATCGTCCGCCTCCGGCCCCAAGCGCGCGCAAATCGAAGCCTATGGCGCGGAACTGGTGCCGGTGGAAGGGCCGCGCTCCAAAGCCAGCGAGGCCGCGCAAGCCGCCGCGCAGGGTGCACACGCGTATTACGGTAGTCATATCTACAATCCACTGGGCCTGGCGGGCAACGCCACCGTCGCCTATGAAATCCGGGAGCAACTCGGCCACGCGCCTGAGAGCATCATCATTCCGGTTGGGCATGGCACACTTCTGCTTGGCCTGCACCGGGGCTTCAAGGCGCTCCAAGAAGCACAGTTGATTGAGCGTTTGCCGCGCCTCATCGCCGTGCAAGCCATGGCCTGCGCCCCCATTTGGGCCGTGCATCGCTATGGGCGCGATGGCCTGAGGTGGGTGACGGAGGGCCAGACCATCGCCGAGGGCATCCGCGTCTTTCAGCCGGTGCGCGGCGATGCGGTGCTGGCCGCTATTGCTGAAACGGGCGGCACGGTGCTGGCCTATGAGGATGATGCCATCCGCGCCGGGCGCGAGGCGTTGGCCCATTTGGGCGTATATGCCGAGCCAACGTGCGGTGTGGTGTGGGAGGCGCTAAAGCAGGTGACGGGGGAGGGGGAGGGGGTGGTGATGGTGACAGGGAGCGGGTTGAAGAGTTTAGGTTAAAATCAGACTGGCGTTGGTGATTTTGTAGCCGTCAACTCATTCAATATCTTACGAATGCGGTCTAACGTGGCAGTGTTTACCCGTCCAAAGGTTTTTACAACAATGGACTGCGACAGGGTGCAAATTTTGTCCACGCGCGCCTTGCCAGGGCGATTCAAAGTGCCCTTTTCCAAATCGGACGATGTAACCGTAAAGCTATAGTCGGTCGGGTTGGGGTTGGAAGTCATGGCAACCACTACCACATCTTTGGTTTTATGATTGTAGGTATCATTGGAAATAACGATGACGGGCCGTCGCTTTTGAGAAGACAGGTCTGTAAATGGAATAGGGACGAGGATAATATCACCTTGCTCAGGCATTATTCCAATCCTCATCGTCAAATGAGTTTTCCCAGAAATCAAGACTACTGTGAGCGGCTTGAAGCAAATCGGCGAACGCGTCACCCGCCGCTTCGATTACAAACACAACCACCTGAGCGCCTGGCGGAAACGGAACCACAAATTCCACCCGCCCATTGTCGTCAACTTCAATGTCATATTTGAGAGCCGCCTGTGCCATCATAGGAATTTACTCACTTTCTATTTCGTGATGCCATTATACAACACAAGGAATTTGACCCAATGGACAATCAACAATTGCGCGTCCTCCTCGAAAAACTCCAAACCGAATTAAAAGATTTCTCTTCCACCGATTCACAGGAACAGGAATTAACGCGCCATCTGCTCCAGGATGTTGAAGCCCTATTGGAACACACCGAGGGACACCCGCCTCAGCGTTATCAACTCCTCAACGAACGTCTGGCTCAGGCCATTGAGCAGTTCGAGGTCGAACACCCTGAACTGACCTGGACGATGGGCCATGTCGCCGATTTTCTAAGCCGCCTGGGGCTGTAACCAGATGTCTGGGACTCGCCGCGTCGTCATCACTGGCATGGGAACGCTCAATCCCGTCGGCCACACCGTCAAGGAAACTTGGGACAACTTGATACATGGCGTCTCTGGCATCGCGCCCATCACCCTGTTCAATAGCGACAACTTTTTGGTCAAGGTCGCGGGCGAGATCAAGGGCTTTGACCCGGCCCACTACATGGAGGCCCGCGAGGCGCGGCGGCGCGACCGCTACCAGCAATTGGCCAGCGCCGCGAGTAAAGAAGCCCTGGAAACTTCGGGCCTGAACATCACGCCCGAGAACGCGGCCCGCGTGGCCGTCATCGTCAGTTCGGCGGTGGGCGGCGTACAAGCGATTCAAGATGGGGTGCAGGCCCTGCTCGAATCCGGGCCACGCCGTATCAGCCCATTCATGGTGCCGATGTTTATGGCCAATGGCGCGAGCGGTTTGATTGGGATTGACACCGGCGCGCAAGGCCCCAACTTCTCGGTCACCTCGGCCTGCGCCTCGGGCGCGGATGGAATCGGGATGGCGTGGCAGATGATTCGTTCCGGCATGGTGGACGCGGCCATCACCGGCGCAACCGAGGCCTCGATTATGCCGGTGGGCGTGGGCGGCTTTGACCGGCTGGGCGCGATGAGCCATCGCACCGAAAACATTCCCCAACCGTTTGATAAAGAGCGCGATGGGGTGGTGATGGGCGAGGGCGCGGCGATATTAATTCTTGAATCACTCGAACACGCCCAGACGCGCGGCGCAGACATCGTGGCCGAACTGGCTGGCTACGCCGCCACCTCCGATGCCTTTCACATCACCGCGCCCGCCGCTGATGGCGGCAGTGGCTCACACGCCATGCTCAATGCGCTGGCCGCCGCCGGACTTAATCTTGACGAGGTGGATTACATCAACGCGCACGGCACCGGCACGCCACTCAACGATGCCTCCGAGACCGCCGCCATCAAACGCGCCTTTGGCGAGAAAGCCTATCGCGTCCCGGTCTCCTCCACCAAATCCATGACCGGCCATATGATGGGCGCGACGGGCGCGTTGGAGGCCATCGTCTGCGTGTAAGCCATCCGTCACAACCTTATCCCGCCGACCATTAATTATCGGACGCCCGACCCGGTGTGCGATCTGGACTACGTTCCCAACACCGCCCGCGAAAGCCGGGTGAAGGTTGCCATAAGCAATTCGTTTGGCTTCGGTGGGCACAATGCGGTTTTAGTTTTCCAACGCTTCGCTGACTGACGACTCCGTTTTACGTTTGACGTTTCACGTTTTACGCCCTCCGCAAAACGTGAAACGTAAACCGTAGAGCGCCCGATTCAATGACCCTGCCCGATTTCCAAGACCCTTCCCTGCTGCGCCGCGCCCTCACCCATCGCTCGTATCTCAACGAACACCCCGAACAACAAGCCGACAACGAGCGCCTGGAATTTCTGGGCGACGCCGTGCTGGATTTTGTGACCGGCGCGTTTCTCTATCACCAGTTTCCCGAAATGCACGAAGGGCAACTCACCCGCCTGCGCGCTGCCCTGGTCAAGACCGAGCAGTTGGCGGCCTTTGCCGAGCTACTCAATCTCAACGCCTTAATGCGGGTGGGCAAAGGCGAGGACGACGCGGGCGGGCGGCAACGCCACTCGCTCTTGTGCGCGGTCTTCGAGGCCGTCATCGGCGCTTACTTTCTCGACTCGGGCATTGAGGCCGCCCGCCGCTTTGTGGAGCCGCTCTTTCAGCTCGTGGCCGAAGCCATTGTGCGGGCCGAGTCAGATATGGACTCGAAGAGCCTGTTTCAGGAATGGGCGCAGGCCGAGGTGGGCCAGACACCGCATTACGTCCTCATCGCCACCACCGGCCCCGACCACAACAAAGAATTTGTGCTGGAGGTGCGGCTGGATGATCAGGCGTATGGCACGGGCGCAGGGCGCAACAAACGCCTGGCCGCGCAGGCCGCCGCCCATGACGCGCTAAAACGGCTGGGCTTAACTTCGGAGGATAAATGAAACGGCTCTTGCTCACCGGCGCGTCCGGTTATCTGGGGGCCGCGATGCTCAACCTCGCGCGCGAGTGGCAGGTCTACCCCACTTATTTCTCGCGGCCCGTCGCGCACCCCAACGCCCTGCGCCTTGACGTGCGGGAGGCCGAGGCGGTGGAGGCCACGCTCCGCACGCTCCAGCCGGAGGCCATCGTGCACACCGCTTGCTCCAACGGCAGCGCCGAGCAGGTTCAGGCGATTGTGCCGGGCGCGCGTCATCTGGCCCGCGCCGCGCGCCGCCTCCACATTCGCCTGGTGCATCTGTCCTCGGATATCGTGTTCGATGGCGAGCAGGCCCCGTACGCCGATGACGCGCGCCCGCAACCCCTGCACGAGTATGGCCGCGCCAAAGCCGAAGCCGAGACCATCGTCGCCGAACTCTGCCCGGCCGCCGCCATCGTCCGGCCCTCGCTCATTTGGGGATTGGAGCCGCTCGACCGGGTAACCCGCTGGCTGGTGGACGGTGCCCAGCGTGGTGAGCGCGTCGTGTTGTTTACGGATGAGTTTCGGAGCCCGGTGCATGTGGCCGACTTAAGCGCCGCCCTGCTGGAACTGGCCGCGCGCCCCGAGATTGCCGGGCCAATGAATTTCGGCGGGCCACAAGCCCTCAGCCGGTGGGAGTTTGGGATGAAGTTATTGGCCGCCTTGCACATTGAACCCGGCCCCAACGTGGTCGCCAACACCGTGGCCGATTCAGGTTTAGTCCGGGCGCGCAATGTGACGATGATTTCAGCGCGGGCGAAAGAACTCTTGAAAACAAGACTGCGTGGTGTGGATGAGGCGCTGATGGGAGTGGGGGCTTAATCACCAAGGCCACAAAGAAAAACTTTCACGAAGACCCCAAAGAAAAAACTTTGTGTCCGCCTGCCCCCTGCTAAGGGGGTTGTGATCTCCTTCGTGACCTTTGTGGTAAAAACGTTTTACATTCACAAAATTTATTCCAAAAGGAACCCAAACAATGACCAATCAAATTGCCGTCTTTATAGACTTTGAAAACGTGGCCTTATGGGCCGAACATGAGTTTATTGATTTCGAACTCACCCCGCTACTGGAATATCTGCAAAGCCGGGGGCCGGTCGTCATCAAACGCGCCTATGGCGACTGGAGCCGCTTCACCAATTATCGGGACGAGTTGATGAACAACGCCATTGACCTGATTCAGATTTACAGCGTGCGGGCGGGCAAGAACCGCGCCGATATCCGCATGGCCATGGACGCGCTGGAAGTGGTGATGACGCGCGCGCACATTGATACGTTTGTCATCGTCTCCGGCGACAGCGACTTTGGGCCGCTCGTCACCAAACTGCGCGAATATGGCCGCTACACCATCGGCATCGGCCCGCGCAACATCACCCATTCGCTGTTGGTCAAATCGTGCGATGAGTTTACCTATCTCGAAACGGTGCTGGGGGCCGTGGCCGAAACCGACGAACATACGCCCACCGACCGCGAGACCGCGCGCACCTTGTTGCTCAAAGCCGTGCAGGCCCACGGCCAGCGCGGCGAGATTCCGGTGCTGGCCTCGCGTCTGCGCCAGACCATGTTGCTGATGGACTCGGCCTTTAACGAAGCCCACCTCGGCCATGCCCAGTTCAGAGACTGGTTGGAGGAAAACCGC
>Ga0247727_10004088_pt1 | contig 31358 bp, 27 predicted proteins | sample WisWelCaveWW1625_FD_202498 | JGI IMG/M metagenome (GOLD analysis project Ga0247727, IMG submission 202498) | Biofilm microbial communities from Wishing Well Cave, Virginia, United States - WW16-25 | ecosystem: Environmental > Aquatic > Deep subsurface > Groundwater > Cave microbial mat | place... | reverse complement strand
TCGATGGGCAACAAATTCTTCTGCGCGCGAATAAGCTTTTGACCACCATTCCCTCACAGCCTTTGCCAGCCAGGTTGCAAGCACTTTTTCGAGGAATGCGAGAGGCGCTCTGCGAGTGGCGGCCGCAGATCATCGTCGTTGAAAAACTCATTTATGCGCGCAATGCACAAGTAGCGCTCAAGCTCGGCCATGCGCGGGGCGTTTTGCTGTTGGCCGGAGAATTGGACAACGTTGCGATCGCGGAATACACGCCGGCAGAGATCAAGCGAGCGGTGACCGGAAACGGCGGCGCCTCGAAGGAGCAGGTTCATCGGATGGTCAAAGTCATCGTGGCCGGCCACGAGCTAAGCTCGTCATATGATGTCACGGATGCTCTGGCGCTGGCCATCTGTCACGCGCATCGCATCTCGCATCGCGACGGATCGGGATTGCGGGCCGCCGCAGCAGCAACAGGCGAGTCTTTATTGGCAAGGGCATGATTGGACACCTCAAAGGCCATCTGATCGACAAATCGCCCACTCGAATCCTCTTGGACGTCCATGGTGTCGGTTACGACATCCTCATTCCGTTTACAACTTTCGAGAAGCTCGGGGCCGTCGGCGATGAGGCGGCGCTGCTGACGCATTTACATGTTCGCGAAGATGCGCTGACGCTCTTCGGTTTTGCCACTGCTGCGGAGAAAAAGCTTTTTTTACTCTTGCTGAGCGTTTCCGGCATCGGCCCGAAAATCGCGCAGGCGATTTTGAGCGGCTCTTCTGTTGAAGCATTCAGCCGCCACGTGCGGAACGGCGAGATCGCCGCGCTGACCGCGATCCCCGGCGTTGGGAAAAAAACCGCAGAGCGCATCATCCTTGAGTTGAAAGATAAAATGGCGGCGCTGGAAGAAGAGATGAAATTTCCATCCGGCGCGGTTGGTGTTTCTGGAATGCATGAGCAGGCTTTGCAAGCATTGATTTCTTTGGGTTATGCGAGACCTGCGGCGCAAAAGGCGGTAGATGCAGCGGTGCAGCAAAATCCGCAAGCATCGTTGGAAGAGATTATTAAATATGCGTTGAGGAATATCTGATGTCATCGCAATAGATGCTTTCCGTCGCCAAAACATATGAAAGTGAAAACTCATTGGGATGAACGTTGAAATCTTAACGGCAATCATAGCTGCCGTGATTGCCCTTGCAAGTACAATTATTAGTATCTATGGACAAGGCCGCATTACGAAACTTGCACACCAACTAAATCAACAAAGCGAGGAGAAATCACGAGAAACAAAAGTAGCAGAGATTATGGCAAGATACCGCGACCCCCTTATAAGATCTGCAATCGATCTACAAAGAAGAATTTACAGTACTGTTCGATTAGATTATTTAGAAAAACTCTATCAACGATCGCAGGCAGAGCAAAATTATGCTATCCAACATACCCTCTTTCTTATTGCTGAATATTTGGGGTGGGTTGAAATTTTGCGCAGAGAAATACAATTTCTTGATTTGGGTGACATAGAAATGAATCGTCGCTTGATGCAAGTTCTTTTCAAAATCTCCGATGCGTTTTTTTCGGAAAAGACTGACTCAGCATTTCGCATTTATTACGGAGAACAGAGGGCAATTGGAGAAATAATGATCTCTGTCGGGCACACAACTATAGACTCAACAAAGCATGAGTGCATTGGATATGCCTCGTTTGTCAAAAGGTTTAATGATCCAGAATTTGCGATATGGTTTGGCAGACTCAAAAATGATTTTGAGCGAAAAGCAGAAGGTTCATTTACAAATGACGAGCGATTGATAGTACTTCAACACGCACTTATTGATTTAATCGATTTTCTTGATCCAGAAGGTATTCGAACTCCAAAAGAAGAACGGCAAAAAATTTCGAGTGTCACAACGTAGAGAGAAACGACAATTCAAGCTTGAACTGCATTCAGTATCTAAGAATTACTTATTGCTGACAATTCTAATGTGTGATTTGAAAATCCTGTTTCATCATACGCAAGCGATGAGATGTGTATGACCGATTATAACCGCACAACCGATCCGCAACCCTTCGCCGACGAACAGGATTTTGACCGTAGCTTGCGGCCAACGCGCTTTGCCGATTTCATCGGCCAAAGCAAGCTGAAGGAGAACCTGCACGTCTTCGTGCAGGCGGCGCGCGGCAGGAACGAATCGCTCGATCATGTGCTACTCTACGGACCGCCTGGTTTGGGTAAGACAACTCTCGCCCATATTCTCGCCAACGAGATGGGCAAGGGTATCAAAGTCACTTCCGGGCCAGCGCTGGAAAAAGCCGGCGATCTTGCCGGGCTGCTAACCAATCTCGACGAAGGCGACGTTCTTTTTATTGACGAGATTCACCGCTTGAGTCACATCGTCGAAGAGTATCTTTATCCAGCGCTCGAAGATTACGCCATCGACATCGTCATTGACAAAGGCGCGAATGCGCGTTCGATTCAGCTCAAGCTGCCGCATTTCACACTCGTCGGCGCAACCACGCGCGCCGGTTTGCTCACCGGCCCGATGCGAGGCCGCTTCGGCATCGTCGCCCGTCTCGACTATTACACACTCGACGAGCTGACCAGCATCATCCATCGCTCGGTGCGATTGCTCAACATGAGTGTCGATCCGGGAGCCGCAGTTGAAATGGCCCGGCGCTCACGCGGCACACCGCGTGTAGCCAATCGTCTGCTTCGTCGTGTGCGCGATTTTGCGCAAATGGATGGTCACGACAGCATAGGCTTGGAGATAACGAAATCTGCGCTCATCCGCCTCGATGTTGACGAACACGGTTTGGATGACATGGACAAACGCATCTTGCATGCGATGATCAGCAAGTTTGACGGCGGCCCGGTGGGATTGGGAACGCTTGCCGTTGCCGTCGGCGAGAACGGCGAAACGCTCGAAGAGCTTTATGAGCCGTATCTGATTCAAGAAGGATTCATGAAACGCACCCCGCGTGGCCGTGTGGCGACGGAGATGGCTTATCGCCATCTTGGCCTGTCGAATAATTCGGCATCGTCAAGCAGCGCACAGGAGGAACTCTTTTGAGTTTTTCACAACTCGATCCCGTCCAGACGGGACCGGAAAACTTCCGGAGGGAAGGAATTTTATGAAATTGTCGGATTTTAAATTTTCTCTTCCGCAACGATACATCGCGCAGTACCCCGCTCGGAAGCGAGATAGGTCTCGACTCATGATTTTGAATCGGGCCGATCAGACGACCGATGAAACGGTTTTTTCGGATTTCGTCGATTACCTCGATCCGAAGGATTGTTTGGTGATCAACGAGACGAAAGTTTTTCCGGCGCGATTGATGGGCACGAAGGACAAGACCGATGCGAAGGTGGAGATTTTTCTGCTTCGTCAATTGGAAGACGGCCTTTGGGAAGTGTTGGTAAAACCGGCGCGCAAAGTTCGCGTCGGCAACCGCCTCTCGGTTGGCCGCGATTTGGCCTGCGATGTGATCGACAACACGGTTTCCGGTGGGCGCGTTGTGCGCTTCAACTACAACGGCGATTTTTTTGAGATCGTCGAAAAAATCGGCCAGTCGCCGCTGCCGCCGTATGTGCACCGCGATCCCGAGCCGTCGGACAAAGAACGCTACCAAACGGTTTACGCGCGCGTTCGCGGCGCGGTGGCCGCGCCCACGGCAGGTTTGCACTTCACAAAAGAGTTGTTGAAGAAGATCGAGAAGAAGGGGGTGCGCATCGTGCCAATGGTGCTTCACCTCGGCCTCGGCAGTTTTCGCCCGGTGATCGTCGAAGACCTCAGCCGCCACAAAATGGATTCGGAGTATTATGAGATTTCGGCGCTCTCGGCGCACACGATCAACGAGACCAAGAAAAACGGCGGCAAGGTGATCGCCGTCGGCACCAGCACCGTGCGTGTTTTGGAAACCGAAGTCACTTCCGAAGGCTGGGTGCGCCCCGGCCGCGGCTGGACCGATAAGTTCATCTTCCCGCCTTATGAGTTTCGCATCGTCGACGGCTTGATCACCAATTTTCATCTTCCGGCCTCGACGTTGTTGATGCTCGTCGCCGCCTTTGCCGGGCGTGATTTCGCTTTCAAATCATATCGCAAGGCGATCAAAGAAAATTTTCGATTCTATAGTTACGGCGACGCGATGTTGATCATTTAAGCCTCGCTTTGACGAGATCGAAGCGGCGCGGAGCGCGATCGTGATTGCAGCAATCGTAGTGGCGGCTGGCCGGGGTGTGCGCTTTGGGAGTGATGTGCCAAAGCAGTTTCTGAGAATGAAGAGCAAGCCGCTGCTGTCTTACAGCCTGCTGACCTTCGAACGCCATGCCGCCGTCGATCTTATCGTGTTGGTGGCGGCGCCGGAATGGAAATCTTATATCGAGCAGGAGATCATTCGCCGGTTTGAGATTCGCAAAGTCGCGGCCATCATTCCCGGCGGCGCAGCGCGGCAAGATTCCGTTGCTGCCGGCCTCTCCGTCGTTTCGGAAGTTTATGAATTCGTCGCCGTGCATGACGCGGTTCGGCCATTCTTTTCAACGCACGTGCTCGACCGTGTGATCGCCGGCTGCCGTTCCGTAGACGCGTGCATACCGACCATCGCCCTTCGCGATACCGTCAAGCAGGTCGAAGAAAATCTCATCGTTCGCACCGTGCCGCGCGAGACGTTGCGCCTCGCCCAAACACCGCAGGTTTTCCGGCGCACGGTTTTGATTGAAGCCTTTCAACATGCAAAACGGAACAACTTCTTGGGCACGGATGAAGCTTCGCTCATCGAAGCTGCGGGCGGCAGAGCGGTGTGGGTTGAGGGGGAAGAAAAAAATTTGAAGATTACCACGCCGCTGGATTTGAAAATTGCTGAAATCATTCTTGAAGGGAACGCATGAGTGCGCATCGGCTTTGGTTATGACGTTCACCCGCTGAAACGCGGGCGGAAAATGATTCTCGGCGGCGCGCACATTTCTCATCCCCGTGGGCCTGCCGGACATTCCGACGCCGACGTGCTCGGTCACGCGATCGGCGATGCGCTGCTCGGCGCCGCCAACCTCGGCGATTTGGGAAAACATTTTCCGGACTCCGATAAAAAATTCTCTGGCATTTCAAGTCTAATATTGTTAAAAGAGATTGCCAAGCTGCTTCGCCGCCGAAGATTAAAAATATCCAACATCGATGCCACGCTGCTCCTCGAAGCGCCGAAAATCATGCCCTACGCCGAGGAGATGAAAAAGAACATTTCTCTTGCGCTTGGCATAAAGCCGTCGCAAATTTCCATCAAAGCCACCACTTCCGAGAAGATGGGATTTGTCGGGAGGAGGGAAGGCGTGGCAGCGTTTGCGGTGGCGTTGATTGAATAGACAATCTTCTATCACAAAAACTGAATTGCCACAGTGACAAATCGTGGGCATGATTATTTGTGCATTCATTTCTAAAACTGCTCAGAGGTATTCTTATGATTGACTCCAGAGTTGCTGATTTGACGGTTGACGAGTTCAAGGGCCTGATGCGGGAAATCGTTACAGAAACCATTCAGGAAATGTTCAACGATCCCGATGAAGGGCTTGAACTACGCGAAGATATGAAAGCGAAGCTCCAACATTCGCTTGCCGCTATACAAGCAGGAAGCGAGACGACCCCTGCCCAAAAAGCTGCTGAGAAGTTGGGACTTACTTGGTAACATGTATAGCGTCGATCTTACACGCGATGCCGAAGATAACTTGGCTCGTCTAAGTGCGCCAATCGCCAAACGAATTCTAAAAAAGCTTAAGTGGATGGCTGAAAATTTTGAAGTATTGACTCCGGAGCCATTGACCGGACAGTGGCATGGTGTGTTTAAATTGCGAGTTGGTGATTATCGGGCGCTTTATACTTTCAACCAAACAGACCAAAGGATTATTGTTCATTTTGTCAGACATCGCAAGGAAGTGTATAAGACATAAAAGTGATCAACCTTTGATTGATATACATGGAAGGTCAACTGCTTTGGGCGTGAGCGTGGGTGTTGTACATTAAATCACATCGGATGTGTCCAAGAAGGACGAAGTGCATTTTACTCACACGGAGGATCGCATGAGATCTACGCGCGAATGGTTTTGTACTCTCGCCGCCGCTATGATGCTAATGGTTGTTGGTGTGAACTTGGGTCGCGCCCAAATTGCTGCTTCACTTGCCGTCGAATCGGAACAGGGTGGGCAAAATGGTCCGATCTGCGGAACCACGCTGCTTGCCCATGAATACGAAATGGTGCGGGCGTATCTTGACGCAAACCCCGGTATGCAGGAACAAATGCGGCTGCAAAAGACCAGCGCGTGGAATTTCATGGTCGGATCGCAGAAGAACTGGTTTGCTTATGACTTCAGCGAGCAATCGCACTACTCGGTCGCGTCGACCTGCCGCGCCGTCGGCGTAAACTGCTATGTTTTCGTCGAAGACGCCATTTGGGGCACCCGAGTGTCTCAGGCCGGCGTCGATACCATCGTGCAAGGCTTCGATAGCACAACGCCGGCAAATGCTGCGAAAGGGATATATCAGATGGACGTCGAGGCGTTCGGCTCTCCACCAGACGTGGATAACGATCCCAAAATTATCATTCTCATTCTCGACATTCAAGACGGTTACAGCGGCAGCGGCGGGTGGATCGCGGGTTATTTTAGTTCGCTCAATCAAATCGTTGCGACGAATAGCAATCAGGCTGAAATCTACTATGTAGACGCCAATCCCACCAATTTGACGGGTGACACATTTGCCGCTTTGAGCACCGCGGCCCATGAGTTTCAGCACTTGATTCATCATCGATACGATAACGACGAAATCACTTTTATTAATGAAGCATGCTCGATGGTGGCCGAAGTGCATTGCGGCTATGGCGTATACTTTGCCTCTGGTTACGTGAATGAAACGAATCGTTTTCTTTTGGGATGGCGCGGCAACAGCGATCCGGATGTTTCGCGCGACTATTCCCGCGCCGCGCGCTTCATGACGTATCTGCGCGATCAATTCGACATCGGTTTAATGAAACTGATCGTCAGCAACACGAATAATGGCATCACCGGTTTGGATGGCGCATTTATCGCGCTTGGAACAACATTGCGGTTCGATACGGTTTTTCGAAACTGGTTGATTGCCAACATTCTAGACGACCGCACGGTCAACCCGGCTTATGGCTATATCTATCCCAACCTTCCCAAGGCAGTCGGGCAGACGCTTCCCAATCCCAATTATACCAGCGGCACGCGAACCATCGACCAACTGGCCGCTGAGTACATAACATTCAAACAGGGCAGCGACCTCCGAATCACTTTCAGCTTAGGGCCAAACACACTGCCAGTGATCAAAGCCGTAAAGATTGGGCCGTCGGGCAAGCAAGTTGTCGATGTCGCGCCCAACACGGAATTTCATGAACCGGGGTACGGGACGACCTACACCGAAATTCATTTTATCGTGATCAACACCAGCCAAATTTTGCGAATGGCTTATTCCTATCAGTCTTCGGGGAATGCGCCTTCTGCCGTGGAGCTGAAATGGGACAACACCGAGCCGAACGGGCTCTTGCAGTTGGCGACGGATGACACGGTGATTGTGACCTTCGATCCCATCCAGGGCGGCAGGCTGAGCCACATCCGAGTGGCTTTACGGCGTCCGGGTGAAATTTTAGGTGGTGTATGGAGGTTGGCGACGAGCGGATCATCTCCGTTGGGTCAAAAGCTCGCCTATCCGATTACAGCCTCCACAGATTTCGACACGCCGGTTATCAATCCAGGAGGAACTTTTCCGTATCCTATTCCTTACCCGAACTGGCGCGAAGTTGATCTTAGCAGCTTTAACGTCAGCACCGACAACGCGTTTGCCGTGGGTTTTATTATCGGCGATGCTCCAACAACAACTCCGGGCATCATGATTACGAGATATACGAACAGCGGCTCTTATCACAGCTTCACTTATCTGCACAATCCCAGTTCCGGCGAGCCCGGTTGGTATTATATCTCGGCAGATGAGAGCAGCATTTGGCTCTATCTCATTCGCGCGTATGCCACTTTTACCACAGATGTCGGCGAGCAGGAAGTGGAGCTGCTTCCGCGCTCGATTTCACTCTCACAGAATTATCCCAACCCGTTCAATCCGGGCACGAAGATTAAATTCTCGCTGCCGCAAACCGGCCACACGACGCTGAAGATTTATAACATGCTCGGCCAGGAAGTCGCAACGTTGGTGGACGGCGAGTTGCTTGCCGGTCCGCATGAAATCGAGTGGCGACCGAGCGGATTGCCGAGCGGCGTCTATACCTATCGCCTGCAAGCCGGAGATCATTCCGAAAGCAAGCAGCTTTTGTTGTTGAAATAATTCGTGATGCGTAAGCCGTAATGCGTAACAAGAGACGGCTTTGTTTTTTTTACGTATTACGGATTACTGAAGACTGATTACTGAATGTCGTCCAAGCCCGCATTGGATATGTTGTTGTGAACTTACTGATCGACGATGAACTCAACACCCCGCGTACGTTTTGCGCCCAGTCCGACCGGGCATTTGCACATCGGCAATGTGCGCACCGCCATTTTGAATTGGCTCTTTGCGCGCCATGCCAACGGCGTTTTCATTCTGCGCATCGAAGACACCGACGAAGAACGTTCGACGCGCGAATCCGAGCAATCGATCTTTCAAGACCTGCGCTGGCTCGGATTGAATTGGGACGAAGGCGTCGATGCCGGCGGCTCGCTTGGCCCTTATCGCCAATCCGAGCGGCTTGATATTTATCGCGCGCATTCCGGGCAATTGCTCAAAGAAGGCAAAGCCTATTTTTGTTACTGCACGCCGGAGGAGCTGGAAGCGCGCCGCGCCAAAATGCTCGAAGCCGGCCAGGCGCCCAAGTATGATGGCCGCTGCCGAAAGCTCACGAACGAAGAGCGCGGAGCGTTCGAGCGCGAAGGCCGCAAACCGGCGGCTCGTTTCATCACTCTCGAAAAAGAAGTGAAGTTCACCGATCTGGTGAAAGGCGAGGTGGTCTTTCCATCGGAGAGCCAGGGCGATTTCGTCATCGTGCGGAGCGACGGTTTGCCGACCTACAACTTCGCGTGCGTCATCGACGATCATCTCATGCAAATTTCTCACGTGGTGCGCGGCGACGATCACGTCTCGAATACGCCGAAACAGGTTCTTCTCTATGAAGCCTTCGGCTGGCAATTGCCGAAATTTGCGCACATACCGATGATTCTCGGGCCGGATCGCCAGCGGCTCTCGAAACGCCACGGCGCGACCTCGGTCGATGCCTATGCGGAAAAAGGATACCTGTCCGCAGCGCTGATCAACTATCTTTCGCTGTTGAGCTGGTCCTCCGAAAGCGGCGAAGAAGTTTTGAGCATCGACCGGCTCATCAAAGAATTCGATCTGTCGCGCGTTTCTCATGGCGCCGCCATCTTTGACGTTGCGAAGCTCAACTGGATGAACGGCGTTTACATCCGTAATTTGCCGATCGAAGAATTAGTCGAGGCAATTTTACCTTACTTGCAAAAAGCCGGGTATCAACTTCCCGAGCGCGCGGTGCTGACCACGATGGGGACGTTGGTGAAAGATGGTTTGGAATACGTCGAACAGATCGTCGACAAACTCGCGCTCTTTTTTGTCGATGAGCCGGCGATTATCGATGCCGACGCTCGCGAAGTGATGCGGCGCGAGAGCGCGCAAAAAATCTTTTGGTCCTTTTTGCGCGGCTTGAATGAATTTGACAAACTGGATGCGGCCCATTTCAAGGCATTGATGAAGAAGGTGCAAGGCGAAACCGGCATCATGGGCAAAGATTTATGGATGCCGATTCGCGTCGCCCTTACCGGGCAGATTCACGGCCCGGAGCTGCCGATGGTCGCGCAGATTTTTGGCAAAGAGAAGTGCCGGCGGTTCGTGCAACGGGCTCAGAAGCTTGGGTGAGCTGCAACATGATGGCAGTTAAGAGTTGGTTTGTAATAATTCAGTGTGGCTGTCATTCCGTAGGAATCTTTTTGCAAATCAAGTAAGATCATTATTCTTGAAGCTTCGCCTTGCGCTGAAAAAGATTATTCCAGTGTTCATAAAGGATTGAATCAACTAACAAGGACTACTTCCATGAAACGCCTTATCATCTTGTTTGCCTCTCTTCTTGCGCCGCTTGCTGCGCTTGCACAAGAACACACCGGCGAAATACTCGTGAAATACAAACCGGGCCGCGAGCCTTTGGCTAGAGTCAGGGCCGTAGAACAAACCCGCTTCGGGATTCATGTCATCAAGCCGCGCTTGACAAGAGGCGCGAGTTATGACGTTTACGCCGTGCTCGACAGCCTGCGCAGAGACACCACCAACGTCGAGTATGCAGAGCTGAATTATATCGTTCATATCAAAGAAGCTCCAAACGATCCGCAATACTCATCTCAATATGCGCACGAACGTATCAGCAGCGAAGCGGCGTGGACCACGACAACCGGAAATGACAGTGTGCTGGTCGCGGTGATCGACACCGGCGTCAATTGGAGCCACGAAGATCTGGCCGCCAATATTTTTTCAAATACCAAAGAAACGATCGACGGCGACGATAACGACGACAACGGTTATGTTGACGACGTTCGCGGCTGGGATTTTGTCAATTCGGACAACAATCCGAATGACGATAACGCGCACGGCACGCATTGCGCGGGAATCATCGGCGCCGCGGGCAACAACGGCAAGGGCATCGTTGGCGTGAATTGGAAAATAAAAATCCTGCCCTGCAAATTTCTCGACGCCGATGGAAGCGGCTCAACCCTCGATGCGGCAAAAGCGATTTATTATGCCGCGGATTTAGGCGTGGAGGTCATGAGCAATAGCTGGGGCGGCGGACCGGCCACCCGAACGCTGCAAGATGCAATCGTCTATGCAAAAAACAAGGGCATCTTGTTCGTCGCCGCGGCGGGGAATGAATCAAACGACAACGACGAATCGCCAAGCTACCCCGCGAACTATACTATTGAAAACGTGATTTCTGTTGCAGCATCAGATCAGAATGATGCGCTGGCAAGCTTTTCGAACTACGGCCTGACGGTTCATCTTGCCGCGCCGGGCGTCAGCATCCTGAGCACCACGCCGAACAACACGTATCAAAGATTCAGCGGCACCAGCATGGCAACGCCATACGTCGCCGGCGCCGCCGCGCTCGTCAAAGCGCAGGGGAGCATTTCTCTGGTTGAGCTTAAGCAAAGAATTCTTGGCGGCGTTGATAGAGTCTCCAGCCTTACCGGCAAAGTCGCCACGGGAAGATTGAATCTCGAAAAATGCCTGAACCCCTCTTCAACCGAACCGCCGCCGGATACGCCGCCCTCGAATCCACCGGCTGGAAAATGCGGCGGTCAAAGCTCGTCGTGGATTGGATATACGGTTTTTGCATTGATTGCAAGCCGGAGATTTTTTCAAGCTCGATCAGGCCGGCGCAAAGAATGATTGGATGAGGTTCATGGCTATTCAAATCTACAACACCCTGACGCGCCGGAAAGAAGAACTCGTGCCGATCGAGCCGGGCAAAATCAAATTCTACCTTTGCGGCCCGACGGTTTATGATTACTTTCACATCGGCAACGCCCGGCCGTTTGTGCTGTTCGACGTCTTCCGGCGCTACCTGCGCTATCGCGGCTATCAGGTGCGGTTTGTGATGAACATCACCGACATCGATGACAAGATCATCAAGCGTGGCAACGAACAAGGCATCTCGGCGCAGGAGGTCGCGAGCAAATACTCCGTTGCTTTTTTCGAAGACTTGCAGCGTCTCGGCGTACAACCTGCCGACGATTATCCGCGCGCGACCGATCACCTGCCGGAGATCATTGCGCTGTTGCAGCGCTTGCAGGAGCGCGGCGTTGCTTACGCCATTGATGGCGACGTTTATTTTGAGGTGGCCAAGTTTGACGGCTATGCCAAGCTTTCCGGCAAAAAGCTGGACGAACTGGAAAGCGGCAGCCGCGTTGCCGTGGATGAGCGCAAGCAAAACCCGCTTGATTTTGCATTATGGAAAGCCGCCAAGCCCGGCGAGCCGTGCTGGGAAAGTCCCTGGGGCAAAGGCCGCCCCGGATGGCACGCCGAGTGCTCGGCGATGTCGATGAAATATCTCGGCGAAACTTTCGACATCCACGCCGGCGGGCTGGATTTGATTTTTCCGCATCACGAGAATGAGATTGCGCAAAGCGAGGCTGCCACCGGCAAGCCGTTCGTCAAATATTGGATGCACAACGGTTTTCTCGACATCGACGGCGAGAAAATGTCAAAGTCGCTCGGCAACTTCTCGACGGCGCGCCAGGTGTTGGACAAATACCCGGCGACGGCGATTCGCCTGTTCTTTTTGATGAAGCATTATCGCAGCCCGATTGATTTTTCGCAAGAGGCTTTGGACTCGGCGATGAAGGCCAGAGAGCGCTTGCTGTTGGCGTATCAAGCATTGCGGCAGAAGACAGCGAGTGTTTCGCCGGCTTCTTCGGCTAAACATGAGAGCGTGCAGAAATTCCGCGATGACCTGATCGCAGCGATGGATGACGATTTCAACTCGGCAAAGGCAATAGCGGTGATCTTCGATCTGATTCGCGAAACCAATCGCCGTATCGAGCAGCCTCAGTTCTCTTCAGACGATCAGAACTATTTGTTGGCCGCTAAAGAATGGCTTGATGAGGCCAATGGTTTTCTTGGCATTTTCGAGCCAAGCGCGGGTGGCGTCGATCAATCGCGCGTCGAGGAGATTATGAAAGTCATTATCGAAGTGCGCCGCAGCTTGCGCAGCCAGAAAAATTTTGCGCTGGCCGACGAGATTCGCGACAAGCTCAAAGCCGCCGGCGTGCTTTTGGAAGACGGCCCGACCGGCACGCGCTGGCGGTGGGAGGGGTGAAGCAATCGTGTTGGAAATCTATGGAAATTTGCCACATGTCGAACCCATGTTAGGCAATTTGATGGTTAGGTGATACATAAGGAAGTGAAAAGTACGTCACGATGATAAACGCATTGAGTTGATTCCAACGATTGTGCTTTTACCAAACCCGCGTCCTGCAAGCGCCCTCCCCATAAATCCTGTATGCACTAGGGGAGGTGCGGTGGATACAAAGTTGAGCCTAACGAATTGGTCAAAAGCCAGATATAAGGATGAAAATAACGATAGGAGTTCTTTATGCCAACTTCACCATCTCAGAGTTTTAAGAGTCTTCTCGACAACGCAGAAAGAAGTATAGTTGACCTATTGAAAGACGTTCCTATACTTGCTGAGAAGCATAATCTTTCTTCAAAAATGTTCAATTGGTGGACATTTCAGGTGAGCAGGGTCTTCAACCGTAACAAAGTGCCAGCATTCGTGGCATCGTTGTCTTTATTTGCGATATGCCTCGCTGTTTTTTTGATGATTTATATGATAATGAAGCAGCCCATGTTGCCTACGCTACCTCATGTTGTCTTTTTTCTAGGGATAGGTGTTTTTGCTCTCTGGATTGTTTGGCGTGCGTATCATTATTTAGTACCAAAGGTGGTTACTTATGCTATAGAGCTTCCCTATACTGATGATGAACGTAAACAACTCCTCAAGTGGTTTGGCTCAATGTTCAATCTGCGTAAGCAATTTGTCGGCGCATTGATGGGGATTGCTTTTCTAGAGTTGGTATGGGGTCTAATGGATCTAACGGAGAGATCATTTCCAACCAGTTTGAGCAGCTATATTGCAGTCGCCTTTGGTGGTTTCTTTGTTTCGCAGGGTGCCTACTGGCTTATTTGGGCTCCTACTTATTTAACAGTATTAAGTCGCCTACGTCTCAAACTACAAACACTTGACCCTGTAGAATCACCCCATATAAAGGGACTTGCCCGATTGGTTATGTGGTTCATCTTGGCATGCGGTTTGACATTTGCTCTTGGCCTCACTTTATTTCTGTTTGTATGGCCATATACTCGTTCTCTTATTGTCCTGGCATTGGTCTACCTAGTCGCATCTGGTTTAATCGTTTACTTCTTCATGCGGTCGAATCTTGACCTCACCAGAATCATTAGGAAAGAGAGGACTAGAGTTATGTCTGACATTCAAGGGCGTATCGCTAAAATTCTTGAATCAGAATCCATTACCGAAGAGGATCTTGCATTAGTCGACAAACTTTGGACACTATACTCAAAAGTCAAATCCACAAAGGGTTCAACATTCAGTGTAAGTATGTTTCGTACTTTATCGGGTTCAATCTTTTTGCAAACTTTGCCCTTGTTGATCAAAATATTTATGGGGATAAATGATGGCAAAACTTTTTTAGAGTCAATTTCGGAGTTAGCTAGGTAATAGGGCTGTCAATGAAGTTTAAATAATAATGAAGAACTAATTTGCCTAACGTGCGTGGTGCGGACTGCGGAGGGCATAGGCATAATTTTTATGCTGTGCCAGTTTCAACATCTCATCTTCGATCAAACTCTGTCTTGTTTCACAACCGGTGAAACTGGTGTTATGGCCGTCCTTGCAACAGAGATTACAACTTAGTACCTTACCATCACTATGATAAATTTACCCATACCCAGATTAGACAAAAATCCCGAAGTCAGAAATTGCCTTCTCAAGTATTCAAGGCTGAAAGAAGGCGAAATTTGGAATGACCCCGTTGGAAAACACCGTATTGGCTGTCTCGACGCGGCAAGCCAAACGGACATTGAAAAACTGATGGATGGCAAGAAGGCTGTCCTTGCGATTCACGATCCCCCTTACAACCTTGTCGCCTTCGAGGAAAGAGAGCTGCGCGACTTTATTCAATGGTGCAAGAAGTGGATTGCAACGACCGATTATGCCCTTGCTGCCAACGGTTCTTTCTACGTTTGGCTTGGCGCCGACCAGAGAAGCGGCTTCCAACCACTGCCAGACTTTATGATCATGATGCGCCATACGCCGTTCCGAACCCGCAGCTTCATCACCATGCGCAACCAACGCGGCTACGGCACGGCAAAGAATTGGATGGCGGTTCGGCAAGAGTTGCTTTACTATATCAAAGGCGAGCCAATCTTCAACGTTGACGCTGAGTACACTGACATTCCCAAGATTCTCCGTGGTTATTACAAGGAAGTGAATGGCCGAGTCACTGAAAATTTCGAGCGCAGCAAGTCTGAGAGCATCCGCGCGGGGAATGTTTGGGTTGACATTCAGCAAGTGTTCTACAGAATGGAAGAGAACGTCAACGGTTGCTATGCGCAAAAACCTCTTAAATCTACCGAGCGCATCATTCGGGCAAGCTCAGAGAAAGACGATCTCGTCATTGACTTTTTCTGCCACTCTGCTTCAACGCTGCTCGCGGCAGAGATGAACAAGCGCCGCTGTTTCACGATAGACTCCGATCCCGTGTATTGTGAAATCGCCATCCGGCGCTTGGAACGATTCCGTCAGACCGGAAAAACTGGTTGGCAAAATGGTAATCCATTTGAAAAAGAAATCCTTGCCGATTTCGAGCTCAAATCGCTTATTGGTGAAATTCCCACAGTCGTCGAAGACAATCAACTTTCTCTGATCTGAGCCTCATGGAAAAACTCAGAAAGCAACTCGACGGTCTGATCGATCGCCTATCACACTCGGATGAATTCCGAGCAAAACTCGAAGACCTAAAGTCGGTCTATCCTTTCAGCGAATACGAGTATATCATTTCTTATCTCCTCGCTGCTAAAAAGCTTACTCTTGATGAATACTACGTACTCAGAGATGACTACGTTGATCGCAACCTTTATCTCTATCTCTTCGAAATCAGCGCGCCACGTGGTTTTGGTGAAATCTGGGCGCACGGCCACCTCAAACAACTTGTTCCTTCACTTCAACGCCCAAGCAAGAAACTTGATAAAAATTACTCGGGTCAGTACGATTTCTTTCTTCCGCCCAAAATTCGCATTGAAGTCAAAGCCTCAAGAGCCGTGGACTTTGAGCTTGACGAACCACTACCCATCAAAGCCTTAGCCTCTGACTCCAACAAGCCATTCGATATGAACTTTCAGCAAATCAAACCCGCTTGCTGCGATGTTTTTGTCTGGCTCGCTGCTTGGCGGGACATAATTAAATACTGGGTCATCCCATCTCACAATGTTGAGAACAATCCCTTTTATTCCAAAGGCCAACATCGTGGTAATGTCGGCGAAGGCCAGCTTCATTTGAACCGGGAGAATATTGCCAAGTTCGATAAGTATCTCTGCAAGTCAACGGCACTCGAGAAGGCGATCAAAGGCGCCTTCCAAAGGGAAAAGAAGTTGCGCAGCGGAGCATAACCATAACCATGTGTGGATGAAAGCAAAGCGAGGTTTCACAAACGACATTCTGGCCGCGATACGCGACGGCAAGATCCTCGGCATCCGGGCCGGCGCGCAGCCACACCGTTTCATCGGCATCTGGGCCGTAGTGGTGGAAGGCCGCGTCTTCGTGCGGTCGTGGAGCCAGAAGCCGCGAAGCTGGTACCGGACGTTTCTTCAGGAGCCGCGCGGCGCTATTATGGTTGCCGATCGTGAGCTCTCCGTCCGAGCGGTGCGCACCAAAAGCGAGCGCTTGAAAGACGCTATCAGCCGGGCCTATGTGGAGAAGTACAACACCCCGGGGTCGATCAAGTACGCCCGCGACCTTGGACGCGCGAAGTCCAGAGCCACGACCACGGAGCTGGTGCCGTTCTCGTGGAGCAGACAATCTCGCCGGCCTGTACGTCGAGCAGTTAGCTAACAATGATCCCCGTCGAACGATAAACTTCGTGGCAGAGAAATAAAATGAAGGTAAATGCTCTGGAGAAAATTATTTTCTCTGTTGCAATGGCCACGTCGTTTTATGGCCTCATAATGCCGAAGCCGGCTTCTGAAGGCATGGCGCTCATTCCCGCCGGCACTTTTTTAATGGGCAGCAAGGATGGTAAGGATAATGAAAAACCCGAGCATCAAGTTTATGTCGATTCATTTTACATGGACAAAACCGAAGTGACGGTGGCGCAATATCAGCGCTTTGTTAATGCGACCGGACGTCAAATGCCGGACAAGTGGGATGAACAATTACAAAACCCCAATCGCCCGGCAGTTTATGTGAGTTGGGATGATGCGAATGCTTATGCAAGTTGGGCAGGGAAACGATTGCCGGCAGAAGCAGAGTGGGAATACGCGGCGCGCGGCGGCAATACCGGACTGGGTGGAAAACCCAAATACGACTACCCTTGGGGAGATGACGCCAGCTCCAGCAAAGCTAATTTCGATGTCAATAATAATCTATGGTGCAATTGGGAAAATGCCAAGCAGTATCTCAAGGATGTTGGAAGCTATGCCGCCAATGGTTACGGTCTTTATGATATGGCCGGCAATGTCTGGGAGTGGTGCGCGGATTGGTCTGATGGCGATTATTACAAAATCAGCCCATCACGTAATCCCCAAGGGCCGCCCGATGGCGCTTATCGGGTGTTGCGTGGCGGGTCGTGGTGTCTTGAGGCGAACGTCATGCGATGCGCCAATCGCCGCGGGCGCGCTCCAGCGGTTCGGGGAGAGCTTGTTGGCTTTCGCTGTGTTCAGGACGTTCGTTAAGCTGTGAGCCTTTTTATTCTTTACTCAGGAGGAACAATGTTTTCATTTCAACGCTGGCTCTCGCTGCTGTGCTTTATGCTGTTCATGGCCGCTCAGGTAGTTGCTCAAGAAAAAATCATTCTTGTTCCCAAGCCGGTGCCGGGCGCGCCGTTTCGCGTTCCCGATACTGCTGACGATCTGTTCGGCAAAGCCTATCGCTGGTTTTTGGAAGGCGAGCCGGAGTTTGCCGCGGACAGTCTGAAGAAGCTGATCAATCGCAGCGGCTATCAGCTCGTCCCCGGAAATTATTACGTGGTAGTGGCGCATTACAACGAGAACTTTTCGCCGCTCGGCTTGATCCATGAAGGCTCGGCATTTCTCGACACCCGCTTTTACGGATTGAACCCGGACAACCTGTTTTACGTGTTCATCTCGCGCACGCCCCGCGCGCCGTCGTTTCTCTCGGTGACGATCACCGAAAAGGACGCGCCGTTTATCGCCAATCTTCCGACCTTTATCGGCCTGTTCGTGCCGCTGGCGGTGAGAGAGAACATCGATGCGCAGGTCAACGCGCTCTCGCGCGGCGACACCTGGATCGACGTCCGGCGCTTCGACATTCCCGAGAAGTTTTGCAAGAATTCCGATTTGTCGTTCATCGTCAAATCTGATTTGTCCTCCGAAAAGTTTTTGGCGGAAACTACGTTCGACAATACCGCGCGCGAGCGCTGGAGCTACGGCATCGCCTTTGGCATCACCGGCGTCGACGACGTCGACATTATCGTCGGCGGCGACGGCACGATCGTCGTGCGCCCGAAGCCCGAGCGCGATCTGGCCACCTTCGGCGTGGTGAATTATCATTTCAGTCCGGTGGATACCAGGGCCAAAACGTTCGGCACCTCGCTGCACGTGTTTGGCGGCGCGCGGCTCGCTCCGGTCATTGAGCCGATTGCCGGCGTTGGCGGCGGCTTGTCTCTCGGCTTCGTTGATCTGCACCTCTTTGCCGGATACAGCCTGGAGTTTGCCAATGAATTGAAAAGCGGCTTTAAGATTGGCGATCAGATTACTCGTGAAGTCGATCCGTTCAAATTGAAAGTGCGCGGCAAGTTCCGCTATGGGCTTGAAATCAAGTTCCCGTAAGTAGTAAGCAGCAGGCAGTGAACCGTATTCAGTGATCGGTATTCGGTGGCGGACAAAATCTCGGCCCTTGAACTGGCATGGCAATCTTACGCTTTATCTCTATCGTCGTAACTTGCACGGTTTTTTTTCCCGGCTTGATCTCCGGAGTGCGCGGGCAAAAAAAATCCGTTTCGAATAAGCCGGACATTCCAGCCATCCGCCGTTATGATTTCGCGGATCACAACGCTACGCAATACAAATTGCAAAAGGCTTTGCGCGAAATCTCCGGCTTGGCATTCACCGCCGATGGCCGCTTGCTTTGCCACGGCGATGAACGAGGGGTGATCTATGAAATCGATTATCGCACCGGCCAGCAGAAAAAGCAGTTCAGCCTTGGGCGCAGCACCGTAGTGCAAGACTTCGAGGGCATTGCTGTCAAGAAAGATACGCTCTTTCTGATCACCAGCAACGGCGTGTTATTCCGTTTTCGCGAAGGCACGAATGGCGAGAAAGCGAGTTATCGAACTTTTCGTACTTCTCTCGACGTTCGCTACGACGTCGAAGGCCTGGCCTATGATGCGAACACGGATTGTCTGCTGCTGGCTTGCAAAGGCTATCCCGGCAGGGGCTATGACCAGCAAAAGGCAATCTATGCCTTTTCCCTGCGCACCTACAAGCTGCAGCCGGTGCCGCGATTTTTATTGCGGGTTGCAACGATCATCCTGCAAAGCGACAAGAAGGAGTTCAATCCCTCCGGCATCGAGCAACATCCGCAAACGGGGAATTTTTTCATCATCGCGGCCAATGGCTCGGCGATTGTGGAAGTTACGCCCAGGGGTGAAGTCATTGGCTTCGCGGAGTTGCCAAAGTCCGTGCACCGCCAGCCGGAGGGCATCGCCATCGCTGCCGACGGCACTCTGGTGATTGCAAACGAAGGCGGCGGCAAGGACGCAACGATCGTCATCTACAAACCTCTGCAAAAAGCTTTAGCCCGTTAGTCGGTTGGACTGTTTGGCGGCTGAACTTTCACAACTCAACTGTCCAATCGAGAAACATCAAGCAGGAGGCATTAAATGAAACGCAGTGCATTATTGTGTATTCTTATTTTTATTTCCGGAGCCCTCGCGCAAGAGCGTGGGCGGCCGGTTCACACGTATTCAATCGTGGCGCGCGATCCGGCCACCGGCCAACTCGGTGTGGCGGTACAATCGCATTGGTTCTCGGTCGGGCCGATAGTGCCATGGGCCGAGGCCGGCGTCGGCACCGTGGCCACGCAATCATTTGTTGATCCGGCCTACGGGCCGCTGGGCCTGGATTTGATGCGCGCCGGAAAAACTGCGAAGCAAGCGCTCGCTGGATTGCTCGCCAGCGATCCCGGCGCCGCCGTGCGCCAAGTGGCGATGATCGACGCCAAGGGCAATGTTACGGCGCACACCGGCGAGCGCTGCATTTCCGGCGCGGGTCATATCGTCGGCGAAAACTTCTCGGTGCAAGCCAATCTGATGCTCAACGACAAAGTGTGGCCGGCAATGGCCGAGGCTTACAAAGCCGCTACCGGCGATCTCGCCGGTAAGATGTTGGCTGCCCTTGATGCGGCGCAAGCCGTCGGCGGCGACATTCGCGGCAAACAGTCCGCGGCGATTCTCATCGTCGGCGGCGCGCCGACCGGCAAGCCGTGGGTCGATCGGATCATGGATTTGCGCGTTGAAGATCATCCCGAGCCTTTGGCGGAATTGCGAAGACTCGTCAACGTTCATCGCGCCTATCAACACATGAATGCCGGCGATCTGGCGATTGAAAAAAATGACGTGGACGGCGCGCTGCGTGAATATAGCGCTGCCGAGGCGATGTTTCCTGATAACCTTGAAATGGCTTATTGGCATGCGGTGGCGTTGGTGAACGTCGGCCGGCTTGAAGAATCTCTGCCTCTATTCAAAAAAGTTTTCACCGGCGATCCGAACTGGGCGGAGCTGACGCCGCGCTTGCCAAAAGTCGGATTGATCAGCGTCGATGAACGGGGCCTGCAACGCATTCTTGCGCAAGCGCCGAAGACGATGAAGAAGTGAATGAACTGAGGTAGAAGTTTTCTTTCGTTTCTTACTGATGTCTGACGTAGCAGGAGGGAGGCGGCAATGAAGCGCTACACATACACGTTTGTGACGCGACACGGCAAAAAAGATGGGAGGAATTGGAAGTGGGAGTTTTGGCCTTTCTTCCGCCAAACCAAACCTGCTGAGCCAAAAGTTGATCAGACGATTCCTGCGCAATTCGAGACCGAGTTGCTTCGCGCCGGCGAAAACGCGTCGGCAATGATCGCTCGACACTGGAAGAAGATGGATGAGACGCTCAAGCCGCGGTATTGCCAAACGCGAAACCGGCTCAAAAATGTCATCCAAGACTGCAAAAAGGAAAGCAGCGAAGCCAAGGCCGCCATGGCGGAATATGAAGCCGCCGAAAAAAAATTTCAGGAGATGTCGGTTCCCGCGTTGGATTCGCGCTGGCGGATATTTTGGCTGGTCTTGATCGGGATCGCCGAATTTCCATTGAACGGACTGGTTTTTTCCATTTTTGGCGCAGGGCAAGTTGAGACCTACATCATGGCTTCGGCGATGTGCCTGATGATTCCCATCGCCGCGCATTTTTTCGGCCAGTCGCTTTGCCAAGAGCACAAGACCGGCGTCGACAAAGGATTTCTCATCATCCTGCCGCTGGTCATCCTGGGCGCGCTTGCGGTGATCGCGATTTTGCGGGCAAAATTTTTTGAAGCCATGAAGTCTCAGAAACTCATCGGAGTCACTCTGACCCCGGAGCAGGCCACGGTGCTCTTCATCATTATCAACGTTGCGTTGTTCTTCGTCGCGATTATCGTATCGTATGAGGGCAGCCATCCGAATCATCCATTGTATAATACTCTGCGCAAACGATTGAAGGAATCACTCAAGCGATTCAGGAAAGAATCGAAAGAAGCGAAGCAAGCGGCAAGAGAGCTTGACAGAGTAGAACATATCTATCACCGGGAGAGGCAACTGCGCGAGAAAAGCTATGAAAGATTTTTGCAGGAAGCGCACATTCACAAGGAGTCTACCGAATGGCTCGTTTCTGCTTACCGAAGGGAAAACATCGTGGCGCGGCGCGGCGACATTCCGGAATGTTTCAAGACGACGCCGGCTCCGGTGGAAATTCCCATACAGTTGCAGCATCTCGACTGGGAGTGCGGCGAACTACGGGATGGAGCACTGTAAGAAACGCCGAAAGAGAAACTTTCAAGCCGATGACGGCAACGGCTGTTTGCCGAAGCGCTCAAGAAGAAATGAGGATTGAAGATGAGAAAAACAAGCGCCATTTGCATGCTGCCGCTCATCGCGCATCTCCTCTCCTGTCAAACGGCGGATGACAACCCTCCTGCGAAAGTTGTTTGTTTGCTTTTTGATTTCTCCGAATCCACCAACTTCGAGAAAACCAGAAAAATTTATGCCGACAACTTTCGCGCTATTCTCTCAAAAATCAATCCAGGCGACGAAGTGACGGCGGCTACGATAACGGAAATGTCCGTGGCTGAGCCGGAGCTGATTGTGAAGTCTGCCTTCGAAGTTTTTCACCCCACCTCCGACAATTTGTTCATCAAGAGAGCCGAGCAGGACGACTTTGAAAACAAGATCAAGGCGGCAAAAGACTCGTTGTGCTTGGCGGTGGATTCGGCCTTGATGAACACGACGAGAAAAATCATGCGGACCGACATCATGAGCTCGTTGCACGTCGCCGAAAGGATTTTTAAGGCTTCTCATCGGCCCAAGAAAATCTTGGTGATTATGTCGGATATGATCGAAGATTCCGAGAGCTATAATTTTGAGAAGGATGATTTGTCCTCGCAACGAATCGATCAGATCAGCGAAATGGAAAAGCAGAGGGGAAGAACGCCGGATTTGACCGGCGTCAAGATCTACGCCATCGGCGCCACGGCGAAGAGCAAAGAGAAATTTTTTCGGATACGCGATTTCTGGCTGAATTATTTCCATTCATGCGGGGCCGATCTTGCGAATGAGAATTACGGATCGACATTGGTGGGGTTTGAAGAATGATGTATCAAAAATTCAACTTGCTTTTCGATGAAAAACGCAGGAAATTCTCCATAGCTTTCTTTGCTTGTGAAAGGAGTTGGCGGCCATGGCAAAATTGGAGCAATCATTTCAGCAATTCTCTTTGGATGATTTCAAAAACCATCCCGAGATTGTGATCGATGCTCTTTCTGAAAGTAATAACGTCTCGATCATGCTGAAGAGAGAGCAAGATCGGGTATATGTATATTTCAAAAAGAACTTTGATGAAAAGGTTTACTCGATTTTGTCCGATGCCAAAGCCGAGTATAAGCGAAAGAAAGAGATGGGATATAATCGTGAACAAGCATTTCGGGATTTTATGGAAGCGCAAGATGAGATTGCCAAGCACTTGTCATCTTGAAGTCTCGTGAAAACATCCCTGCGAACAGTTCCGGATACCAATGTGGTTATCGCCGCTCAGAATGGCAGCGACAGAAGCCCCAATCGAGAATATTTGAACCGTTGGCAAGATGATGAGTTTGAGCTTTTGTTCTCTAATGACACGCTCTACGAATACATTCAGAAACTGGTCGAGCATGGTATCGAAGATGGGTTGATCAAAAAATTCATTATCGCCCTTTTGGAAGTTGGTTGCTACACTGAAATAAAATTCTACCACTTTAAGAAATACTCACCCGATCCTGATGATATAGCATTTCTCCTCTGTGCTGAAAATGGCAATGCAACTCACCTGATCAGCTACGACAAAGAGCTTTTGGATTTGAATAGCTTTTATGACTTCAAGATCTGCAGACCGTTGGATTTCTTGTTCGAATTGCGGGAGATATTGCAGAGCTAAAACATCGGAGTGTTTTGCACCAACTTATCAGTGCTGTTAACATTCAAAAGAAATCATAAACATCATTTGCTATGCCCATCATCGACATCCACATTCACATCCAACCGTGGGAGCAGCTCAAGCCCGCCGTGCAAGAGAGAATGCGCGCCGGCCGCAAGGACTTGGATCAAGTTCTCGAATTCATTCAATCGCCAAAAACGTTTTTGGAATTCCTCGATGCCAACGGCGTCGAGCGCGCCGGGCTGATCAATTATCCAAGCCCTGATCTCATGGGTTTCACCGACGCGACGAATGATTTTGTCGCCAACTATTGTAAAGAAAATCCTCATCGGCTCATTGCCTTCGGCGGCGTGCATCCGCGTTTTTGCGATGACGTTGACGCCGAGATGACGCGGCTCTTGAAATTAGACATTCGATGTTTGAAAGTGCATCCGCCGCATCAAGCCATCGAGGCAAATGCTTATCGCCGGGGGAATATCAAACAAGAGACGCTGTATCGCCGCGCGGAAAAAGAGAACATGCTGGTGATGTTCCACGGCGGCACCAGCATCTTTCCGGGCGCGCGCAATGTCTACGCCGACACCATGCCGATCGACGACGTGGCAGTGGATTTTCCTAATTTGAAAATCATCATCGCCCATGCGGGCAGGCCGTTGCACACGGAGACGACTTTTTTCCTCTTGCGCCGCCACAAAAATATTCACATCGACATCTCCGGCATCCCGCCGAAAAAACTGCTGGAGTACCTGCCGCGTCTTGAAGAAATTGCCGACAAAACACTATGGGGAACGGATTGGCCAAGCCCGGGCGTGTGGGATCTCAAAAAGAACATCGACGATTTCATCCAACTGCCGTTGGCCGAAGAGATCAAACAAAAGATTCTTTATGGAAATGCTACACGTTTGCTTTCCGATGTCGGTTTTTAATTTATTGAATTCTTTGCAAAAGAGAAAAGCGCTTGCAACGGATTACGCGGATTACACTGATTACATAAGAAATCGGCGTACTCCGGTGCTACTTGTTTGCGATCCGTTCAAGCTGGATAAAAATCTCATAAACACTGTTACCCCGAGATGGTGACTGGGTCAAATATAGTGAAGGCGTTCCTTCTTTTGACCTTTCATTTATTTCGAGGAGAGTTGCCATGCGATACCAGGAAGTGCAAGATAAAACACCAACTCAAAAAGTCGCATTACCCGTGCACGGCATGACCTGCGCGAGTTGTGTGTTGCGCGTGGAGAATGCGATCAAAAAAGTGCCGGGCATCGTCAACGCGACGGTGAACTTGGCGACTGAGCTTGCCACGGTTGAGTTCGATCCACAAACCGTCGGCGTTCAGGATTTTGCCGAAGCAGTTGATGCGGCAGGATATGTGTTGGCGACGGCTGAGAAAACCGAAGAGCGCGAGAGCGTGGAGCGAGAAGCGACTTATCAAGCTCTTCGCAAAAGATTCGTTGTTAGTACGGTTCTCACCGCTCCGGTCATGGCGCTGAGCATGTTGTCGATGACTGCCTGGATTCCATGGCTCAATGCCATCCCGATGGAGACGCTCAACAAAATTTTATTCGTGCTGACAACGCCGGTTTTGTTCTGGGCAGGCCAACAGTTCTTCGTCGGTTTTTGGAAGACCCTCAAACATTTCACTGCCGACATGAACACACTGATCGCTGTCGGCGCTTCTGCGGCCTTTGGCTATAGCACGATCGCCGCATTTTTCCCTCAACTTCTCATCACCGCCGATAAGATGCCGGAGGTTTATTTCGACACGACGGCGACGATCATTACGTTGATTCTGCTTGGGCGTTTGCTCGAAGCGCGCGCCAAAAGCCGCACCTCCGACGCGATCAAAAAGCTGATGGGATTGCAAGCCAAAACTGCGCGCATCGTGCGCAACGGAGATGAGTTTGACATTCCAATCGAAGATGTGCAAGTCGGCGATCATGTCGTCGTCCGGCCCGGCGAGAAAATTCCGGTGGATGGTGAAATTATCGACGGCCATTCGAGCGTCGATGAGTCGATGCTAACCGGCGAAAGCATGCCGGTTGAGAAGAAACGCGGCGACAAAGTCATCGGCGGCACCATCAATAAAACCGGCAGCTTTACTTTTCGTGCGACGAAAGTCGGCGAAGGCACGATGTTGGCGCAGATCGTTCGCATGGTGCAGGAGGCGCAAGGCTCCAAAGCGCCGATTCAACGGCTCGCCGATCAAATCGCCTCGGTGTTCGTGCCGGTGGTCATCGGCATCGCCGTGCTGACTTTTGTCGCGTGGTTTTTCTTCGCGCCGAATTCGACGCTGGCGCATGCGCTGATTAATTTTGTTGCGGTGTTGATTATCGCCTGCCCTTGCGCTTTAGGATTGGCGACGCCAACGGCGATCATGGTTGGCTCCGGCGTGGGCGCGCAACATGGAGTGCTCATCAAGGGCGGCGAGAGCTTGGAACGCGCGCACAAAGTCAACACCGTCGCGCTCGACAAAACCGGCACCATTACCAAAGGCGCTCCGGAGGTGACCGACATCGTGGCGCTGAACGGATTCGACGAGAAAACCATTTTGCGCATCGCAGCTTCGGTTGAAAATAAATCTGAACATCCTTTGGGCGCGGCCATCGTCGCTCGCGCGCGCGCGCAAGGAATAATATTGAGCGAGCCGGCGAATTTCAACTCGATTACCGGCGCGGGCGCACTTGCCGTCGTTGATGATCATCTCGTTATCATCGGCAATCAAAGATTGATGCGCGAGAAGAAAGTTAATGTGCAGGATGGTGAAACAGTTTTACAAAAATTTGCCGAAAGCGGAAAAACACCGGTTCTCGTGGCTGTCGACGGCAAGCTCGCCGGAATTTTTGGGGTTGCCGATGCTGTGAAAGAAAATTCAGCGCGAGCAATTGTCGAGCTTCATGAGCAGGGTCTTGAAGTCGTCATGATCACCGGCGACAACCGCACCACGGCCAATGCAATTGCGCAGCAAGTCGGCGTTGATCGCGTGCTTGCGGAAGTGTTACCGCAGGACAAGGCAAACCGTGTGAGCGAATTGCAAGCGCAGGGAAAAATCGTGGCGATGGTCGGCGACGGCATCAATGACGCGCCGGCGCTCGCGCAGGCAGATATCGGCATCGCGATGAGCACCGGCGTCGACATCGCCATGGAAGCCGCGGATATTACTTTGCTCAACGGCGATTTGACCGGCGTTGTGACGGCAATCAAACTGTCGAAGCAAACGATTCGCACGGTTAGACAAAACTTGTTCTGGGCGTTCATCTACAACGTCATCGGCATTCCGCTCGCCGCGCTTGGCTTGCTCAATCCGATGGTTGCCGCCGGCGCGATGGCGTTTAGCTCGGTGTCGGTGATTTCCAATTCGCTTCGTCTGAAGCGCTTCAGGTTTGATGCAGGAAAAAAAGAAAATCGCTTTACGGTCAACCGGAAAAAATGGAGAAAGCAATATGGCTGAGGCTCTGAAACAGCAAACCATTAAGGTGGAGGGGATGACCTGCGCTCATTGCGAGATGGCGGTGGAAAAAGCAGTCAAACAACTGGCCAACGTGAAATCGGCAAAAGCTCATGCCAAAGATGGCAAGGTGGAAATTGACTACAGCGGCGAGCTTGATCTGAGCGCGATCAAGGCGAAGGTCGTGGAGGCGGGATATCTGGTGCTTTAGCGATCATGCTCGTACTCTTACTCATACTCATACTCCTACTCTTACTCGCTGTTGATTTTTTTGCAGACTTAAAACGGCAAAAGCGAGTAAGAGTATGAGTAAGAGTACGAGTAAGAGAAAATTTTAGGCGGAGAATACATTCTTATGAAAGCGGTTTACATCACCCAACACGGCGACGAAAATGTTTTGCAACACGGCGAGCTGCCCGATCCAACCTGCGGGCCGGGCGAAGTGCTTGTGCGCATCAAAGCTTGCGCACTGAATCATCTTGACCTGTGGATTCGCCGCGGCTTGCCGGCGTTGAAAGTTCCCATGCCGCATATTCTCGGCTGCGACATGGCCGGGGTCGTGGCCGAAGTCGGCGCCGGCGTCAAGCATGTGAGAGAGAGCGATGAAGTCATCGTTTCTCCGGGCTACTCATGCGGCCATTGTCAATGGTGCTTGCTCGGCTTCGACAACAACTGCCGCGAGTACGGTATCTTCGGCGAGCATCGTTCCGGTGGCTATGCCGAATTCATTTCCGTGCCCGCCGTGAATATTATTCCAAAACCCGCCAATCTGAATTTTTTCGAAGCCGCTGCATTCCCGCTGACGTTTCTTACCTCATGGCACATGCTCGTAAGCCAATGTCAAGTTCAGCCAGGTGATTGGGCGTTGGTGCTTGCTGCGGGTAGCGGCGTTGGCGTCGCCGCGATTCAAATTGCCAAGCTCTATAATGCAACGGTGATCGCTGCCGCCGGGAGTGACGAAAAATTAGCGAAAGCCAAAGAGCTGGGCGCGGATTTTTTGATCAATTATGAAAAGCAAAACTTTCGCGAAGAAGCGCGCAAGCTCACCAACAAACGCGGCGTCGATATCGTCTTTGAAAACACCGGCGAAAAGACGTGGGAGGATTCGATCAAATCTCTCGCGCAAGGAGGCAGGCTGGTGACCTGCGGCGCGACTACCGGTCATAATGCGTTGACGGATCTTCGCTATGTCTTCTTTCGTAATTTGAAAATCTATGGCAACATCATGGGCTCGAAAGGCGAGCTGCTGCGCATCGTCGATCTCGTCAAAGACGGAAAATTAAAACCGGTGATTGATCGTGTGTTGCCGCTGGCAGAAGCGAAGCAGGCGCATCAATTGTTGGCGCGGCGCGAGCAGTTTGGGAAAATTGTTCTGGAAATCTGAGAAAATGGTTATATTGGCAGGCAGTCAAGTTGACTGGCTTCTGGCCTTCAACAGCAAATTTTCCAACGCCAGCCGCAACCAAAACTGAAGCAACGATTTTACTTTGAAGAAACTACCCATGACACCGCGCGAAGTTTATGATGCCTCGGACTTCGATTCGTTGCGAGGATTTCTAAAACGTCCCGACCTCGAAGGCCAATATTTCGAGCGCAAAGAACATCGGCAGCCCGAAGCGTTGGCGCAAACGGTGAGCGCCTTTGCCAATTCCAATCCCGAGGGTGGTTTGCTTATCATTGGGATTGCCGAACGCGACAACAAGATTGTCGGCGTGGATCGCCCTGCGGGGACGGCGGCAACGCCGGTCAATAAAATGCTGCGCTATCCTGACTATTTGGTGGAAAATTCTTCCGAATATCGCCTGGTGAATATCACGGACGATGGCGGGCAACCGAATCACCTTTTGCTCATCTATGCAAACTTTTCGCCGCGGCGGGTCATTGAATTGACGCATAGAACCGCTTACGAGCGCCGCGGTGATCAAACCGTCAAACTCCGCGACGAAGAGAAGAACGAGTTGCGTTTCACCAAAGGGCAGAAGTCGTTCGAAGATGAGCCTGCCGCATCTTACGAGTCTGTGACATTGGACGAAGGCATCTTGCAGCAATGGTCGCAGGCGATCATCGCCAGAAACAATCTAGCGTTGCCGCACGAGCCTTTGGATCTCCTTATCAATAAACATTTGGTTACGGAAATCTCCGGCAAGCGTTATCTGACTTACGCTGCGATTATTTTGTTTTCAAAAGATACGCGAAAATTTCTGCCCGGCGCGTATGTGCGATTTCTTCGGTATGACGGCCGCGCCGAACAGTTTGGCGCACAACAGAATTTGATCAAAGACGAGACTTTCAACGGGCCGCTGCCGGCGCTCTTGCCGCGCTTGCGCGACTTCATGCGCACGCAAGTGCGCGAGTTCAGTTATCTCGGGCCGGACGCCAAATTTGTCGATGAGCCGGAGTATCCCGAATTTGTCTGGGACGAAGCCATCGTCAATGCGCTGGCGCATCGTTCCTACAGCTTCCAAAACGTGCCGGTTTTCATAAAAATGTTCGATGATCATCTCGAGGTGATCAGCCCAGGCGATTATCCTCTGGGCGTGCGGCCTGGGCACTTCATCCACAATCCTCGCAATCCCAATTTGATGGAAGCCTTGCGTTATCTCCAACACGTGAAGATGGCGCAAGAAGGAACGCGCCGGATGTTTCAGCTCATGAAAGATGCCGGCTTGCCGGAGCCGGAATACTCGCCGCCCGGACAACCTACAGTGAAGGTGGTTTTGCGAAATGATATTGATCGGCGTAGGAAGCGGTGAAGTGTTCGTAGGTGCGCCTTCAGGCGTTTTGAAACTACCGGCTGCTTAATTCTCTGAAAAGGGGTCCGCGTGTCGGGGAATCGTTTTTCTTTCATCACTATCATCGGAATCACCTCCGCTCTGTTTTTCTTCTCGACTTCGGCAGCCGCTCTTCAACTGCCAACACAAGCTCCAACTGCTGATACGTCAACAGCCTTTTTGGTCGACAGCTCGAGGCTTTCTTCCCTTCAACAACAATCTGTACAAGAACCCGATTCTGTTGCTGCCCGCCCGCGACCTGGATTCTTTTCTCCTGTATGGACATGGATAGAAACCAATCGAGACCTTCTTGGATTGATTGCTATCATCTTTGCCATTGTTGTTCCTATCATCGCCGGCGCGTGGGCGCTCTTCCTCCATCGCAAGTCGCGGCGTACAGAACCCAAGCCAAAGGAAAAGCCCGACACTCGCGACGCCAAGCAGCGCTATCTCGATTACCTCATCGCCACGCATCAGCATCTGCCCGTTGCCGGTTTTGAAACCAACTTGCGCGTGCCCATTCCGTTGGAAAAAGTTTTTGTCACTCTTCATACGCGGATGGCAGATCTTGAGCGCTTCCGACCGGGCAACGAAAAGGGATTTATCAATCTTCGCGAGGCTCAGCCCGATCGCTCCGTCACCGTGCAGGAAGCGCTGAAATTTTCTTTGGGCAGAAAATACGACGGCGTGGTGATTCTCGGTCATCCCGGCTCCGGCAAAACAACTCTGGCAAAATATTTTGCGCTGTGCTTTGCCACGGACAAGGCCGAGAAGAATTTGCAGCTCTCTCAAAAGCTGCTGCCCATCCTGCTCTTTCTGCGCGACGTTGACCCACAGAAATCCCTCATTGAAAACATTCTTGCGCCGCTGCGCAAATACCAAATCAGCGTCGATGAAAACTTCTTTTTGCCTTATCTGAAAAATGGCGAGGCGATGATTTTGCTGGACGGCCTCGATGAGGTGGCGACCGATGAAAAACGAAACGCCGTCAGCCAGTGGGTGCATCATCAGGCTCATCTCGCATTTCCGAAATGTCCGCTCATCGTCACCTCGCGCTATTCCGGCTATCGCGGCGACGCGGTGTTGCCGGGGCTTTATTTGCGTCTCGAAATTCAAGACTACGAGATGCCGCAGGTTCGGCAGTTTGTGGAAAATTGGCTGACCGCGGTTGAAACCCACCTGCACGAAGACAATAAACAAGCGCGCCAAGAAGCCAAGCTCGCCGCCGATGATTTGTGCCACCGCATCGAAACCATTCCGGCGCTGCGCGAATTGGCGGTGAACCCGTTGATGCTGCAAATCATCGCGCTGGTGCATCGCGACCGCAAAACTTTGCCGGAGCGGCGCGTCGAGCTTTATAAAGAATGCACCGACGTGCTTTTGGAGCGTTGGGATAAAGCCAAAGGTCTCGCGGTGCTGCTCTCCGCCGCCGAGGCGCGCCAGCTCTTGCAGCCGGTGGCGCTGTGGATGCACTCCGTGGAAAACCGTCGCGAAGTTGGCAAGCAGGAAATTTTGGATTTCATCACGCCTCTTTTGCCGACCATCAAACGCGAGGTGAACGCCGAAGCGCTGCTGCAAAGCTGGCAGGAGCGCAGCGGCATTTTCAAAGGCGAAGGCGAGACCTACTTTTTCCATCACTTGAGCTTTCAGGAATATCTTACCGCCGAA
>Ga0247727_10004087_pt1 | contig 31360 bp, 20 predicted proteins | sample WisWelCaveWW1625_FD_202498 | JGI IMG/M metagenome (GOLD analysis project Ga0247727, IMG submission 202498) | Biofilm microbial communities from Wishing Well Cave, Virginia, United States - WW16-25 | ecosystem: Environmental > Aquatic > Deep subsurface > Groundwater > Cave microbial mat | place... | reverse complement strand
CCGCTGCCGTTCGATCCAGAGCTTCTTTTGCAGAGATCTTTCCTGCGACTGCGCTGCTTGCGTAATTCTGGTAGATCTCCAGCAGTTGCGGGTATTCAACAAGGTGCCAGTAATCTTTAACGCGGCTCATCGAAACGGGGAAGTATGCATTGTAGGAATTGATCTTTGCGTAACCGGGTGATTTGAGGATGTCAGTGCGGCCTGTTTGTGCTCCGCTCCGCACCCACTTCCATTGAGTTTCCCGGCTCATAAACCACTCCAGGAACTTCCATGCCTCTTCTTTTTTAGTAGAGAATTCTGAGATGCTGATTCCCTGACCACCGACGATATTGTACTGGCGGAATTTTCCGTCGTTTCCCGTTTGTCCCGGGAGCGGCGCAAAGGCGAGATGTTCTGCGTGGGGACTTTTCGTCCTGTCGCCAAGCAGTCCAAAGAAGTAGTACCACTGAATTCCCATGGCCGCTGTCCCCTTTTGAAGAGCCTCGTTCACCTCGTTGTAGAAGTGCTTTTCCAGTCCGGGAGGCGCGAAGCGGAACAAGTCCCTGTAGAATTCCAGCGCTGCGACGGATTCCGTGGAATTCAGTATTCCTTCTACTTTATTCGATTTTGAATTCCACAACTCGCCGCCAAAAGACCACAGAATATTGTTGAAACTGCTGGTAACCGCATCGTACTCCGGGCTTCCAAAAAGGGCTATGCCGTACAGATTCTGGTCCGGACGCGTAAAAAACTCCGCAATGTCCCTGAGCTCACTGTAGGTGCGGGGCGCTTTCAACCCGGTTCCGTATTTCTTTTTGAATGCTTCCATTTCTGCGGGAGATTCAAACAGGTCCTTTCTGTAAGCCAGTCCCATCGCATCCTGATTAACAGGCAGAGCATACAGATTTCCGGATTCTTCCGGATACTCGGCATATTGTTTCAGCGCGGTTGGTTCGAAATCCGAAACCTTAATCTGCGCGCTTTTATCCAGGAATGGATTCAACAGCACAACATAATTCTTCGAAGCAAACTCACTCATGGACTGGCTGTCAAAAATGGTCAGATCGTACTTGCCTCCCTTCGCTGCAAAATCGCCGGCAATTCTGTTATGCCACTCCGACCAGGGCGCAAGCTCTCCGCGCACCACAACTCCTGTTTCGGCTGTATATTCTTTTGCAAGCTCAATCAGATTTTCCCCAAGGCTTCCCTCGTGCCAGATGAAAGTCAGTTCTACCGTATTATAGGGAAATACGCTGATGCTGATAACGAAAAAGACAAGCGCAAACATGGATTGTTTCATGACTCTATTGCATCATAAATCGTGGCTGTCGCTCAAGCATTTTTCGAAGGACCTGCGCTGCTGAAAAGACGCGTTCGCCATTTTCTGTTAAAGTAGGATTATGGGGAGCGGCAGGGACATCGTCAGGAAAGTTTCAAATGGACAGCCTTCTTACCCGCAGATTCCATCCAGTTTTCTGGAAGGAGCGCTCGTGTCATGGGAGCGTTATGAGCTTCGCGGCTTTCTTGGAGAAGGGGGAATGGGTCGCGTTTATAAAGCGTTCGACCCGTTGCTCAAACGTCCGGTTGCGCTGAAATTTCTTCGTCGCGAGGATCCCGAGCTTCAACAACGATTGATTCGCGAAGCTCAAGCGCAGGCAAAGATTCGCCATCCGCATGTCTGTGAGATTTATGAAGTTGGTGAATTTCAAAACCATGTTTACATTGCGATGCAGGAGATACAGGGCAAGAATCTGAAAGAATTGCAGGACGGTCTGGCGCTTCAGCAGAAAGTGCAAATCATGATGGAGGTTGCCGGCGCGTTGCATGCGGGCCACCGGCTGGGTTTGATTCATCGCGATGTAAAGCCGGCCAACATTCTTGTTGAGATGAATGAGGATGGCGCGCTGCATCCGTACATCCTCGATTTCGGACTGGTCAGAGAACTGGAAGCGCCGGGGAACACGATCACAGGAGTTCTTGTCGGCACACCGTATTACATGTCACCGGAGCAGGCACGTGGTGTGCGCGGCGGAACTGATGGCCGAAGTGATGTTTACAGTCTGGGAGCAACGCTTTACGAGATCTTATGTGGCCAGGCGCCGTTTGAAGGAGCGAGCGGTGTGGATGCTATCTTGAAATTAGTTCAGGACGAAGTTCCTTCAATTCGTAAACACAATCCACAGATTCCAGAGGATCTGGAGAGCATTGTAATGAAATGCCTGGAAAAAGATCCGGACAGACGTTACGAATCAGCGCGCGCCCTTTCCGAAGATCTGGAACGGTTTCTAAACGGAGAGCCGGTTCGGGCGAAGCCGGCCGGATGGGTGTATCGAGTGGCGAAGAAAGCCAGAAAGAACAAAGCTCTGGTTGGAGTCACGTTTGTTTCACTCCTGATCGTTCTTACGTTTACGGTGTTGGGACTGCGGGCCCGATGGAACGCGGCGCAGCAGGCGCTGCTTGCGCAGCAGTTCGGCCAGGAAATTGAAAGAATGGATTCAACCATGCGCTACGCCTACTTACTTCCGATGCATGACATCCGGCGTGAAAAACAGATTGTGAAACGGCGGATGGGCATGATTGAAATTCAAATCAGTAAGATGGGTGAAATTGCGCGAGGTCCAGGCGATTATGCGCTGGGGCGCGGATGGATGGCGTTGCACGACTACAAAAAAGCCAGGATTCTGCTGGAGAAAGCGTGGAACGGGAATTATCGCGCGCCGGAAGTGGCCTACGCGCTGGGCCATACTCTGGGGGTACTCTACAGAATGGAGCTCGAGGAAGCGGAGCAAATGTCCGGTAAACAAATGCGCGACTTCCGGAAAAAGCAGATTGAAAAGGAGTTTCGCGACCGCGCTATCCACTATATAAATGAAAGCGGCGGCATCTGGTCCGAATCGCCGGCTTACGTGCGAGGTATTCTTGCCTTTTATCAGAAGCGATATGAAGACGCTCTCCGCCAATCGCGCGAAGCGTGGTCCGCTTTGCCGTGGCTTTACGAAGCAAAACTGCTGGAAGGTGAAATCTGGACTGCGAAAGCCAACGCTGAACGCGATCAGGGCAAAAAGCCCGAGGCTTTCAGCCATTACCTGAATGCGGAAAAAGCCTACCGTGAAGCCGCATCCCGCGCTGCCAGCGACAACACCATCTATGAAGCGCTGTGCGGCCTTTACGCGGATCGTATGAAACTGCAAATCTATCAGACCGGCATTTCCCCCAAACAGGATTTCGAAACGGGATTGAAAGAGTGCGTCTACGCTACGGGTGTTGATCCTGAGAGTGAAGAAGCTTTGAACAAAACCGCGACTCTTTACTGGCGCTGGGGCGAGTTTCAATTTACTTCCGGGGAGAATCCGCATTCGTCGTTGCAAAAGGCTGCTGAGTACGCAGACCTCGCTTTGAAATGGAATCCAAGAAGTATTTCAGCCTATCTCAGCAAAGGCCTGGCCTATCGCATTCTATCTGAATATGAAATGGAACATGGCGCGGACCCTGTTCCCATGTTGAATGAGGCAATCAAGAATTTCAGAAATTGCATCAAGATTGACCCAAACCATTTCGAAGCGTATCACAGCCTGGGCAACTCTTTCTGGACGCTCGGTGAATATGAATCGGGTAGAGGACTGGATCCGCGTTCTAATCTGGATCGCGCCAACGATAATTTCAGAAAAGTACTTGAGATTAATCCTGATTATGCGACGGCCCAGCACAACATAGGAGTCACATACTGGTCTCAAGCGGAATACGAAAACTTCCATGGCCTGGATCCGACAGATTCATTGAAGAAAGCAGAGGCTGCGTTGCGCCAATCGCTGAAGCTCATTCCTGATTATTCACTGGCCCACAGTAATCTTGGCGGCGTGCGGCAGTCTTTGGGACAATATCAATGGCAAATGGGTTTGGATCCTGAGCAAACTATGATGGGGGCAATCACCAGTTTTAAGAAGGCCCTCGAAATCAATCCGGACTACTCCTACGCCTACAACAACATGGCTGATGCCTATTTAGTACTGGCTGATTTCAGGATCGATCAAGGACAGGATCCCTTACAATGGCTGGTTCTCGCCGATGAAGCAATTGCGAAAGCAATTGAAACGAATCCTGATTATTATGAACCCTTCTTGATTCAGGCCCGCATCGATCTGGCAAGAGCTCGCGACTCAATCCGCAAAAGAGTATCACCGGTATTTACTTTTGAACCGGCACATCGCGCGATTGAAAAGGCCAGAGTTTTGAATCCGGAAGAGGCCCAGGTCTACGTAACGCTTCAAAATTTGTATCGCCTGCAGGCAGAATGGGCGCAGATTCAAGGCCGTGTGGCGTTACCGTTGATTCGTGCCGGTCTCGATGCGGCGGAGAAAGCGCTTCTGTATCATCCGGAGCTGGCGGAGACTCTTGCGCTGAGAGCCATCCTCCGGTTACAGCAGGCTAAGGAGGACCCACAGAATGCAAAGGCGCTTGCGGAAGCTGCTTCGAAAGATCTGCAGGATGCATTTCGACATAATGGAAACTTGAAACGACTGTATGGTCCGTTCTTGCAGAAAGCAATACAGCAAGGCGTCGTGACAGTCCAGTGATCTATCTAGATGCAGTAGGTGCCGCAGCCGGCCTTGCGGCCTGGAAGTCCGCGGCCCCTATGGAGCGCAGGCTTCCAGCCAGGCTTCCAGCCTGCATTATAGGCCGCAGGCATCTTGCCTGCTTAGCCGGCGAGACGGTTGCGCTCCACGCTACACTCAATCGAAGCTGCCGCTAACGCCCTGGAATCCACGCATGGCCTGTTTGGCAAGCCATTTCATGACGCGAACATTGTCGTAGCAATAAGAAAGGATGTAGTTGCACGTAGAAAGACAGTGTTGCGAACATTCCTTCTTCATCTCGGTCAACTGATTGACTTCGAACTTATGGTTGGCAACAGTACCCCAATCATATGTCGATGAATACATGGGGAAGCAGGGCGCAAGAGTTCCATCGGTTCGGATGATCACCGAATTCTGACCGGCGCGGCAGGGCCAGGCATCCACTTTTCCTCGCATCAGTTTTTTCATCTCACGAAGGTGGAAAACGGGATTCGGCATCTTGTATCCATGCCCGTGCTTCTCAATGACCCATTCAATCAAATCGTCAACTTTCGGAAAATCTTCCGGCAGGAAGTATGTTGTATTTCCATCCAGATGCTTGAAATGGTCCTGCTGCAGCATTGGCGCTTCGTTGATATGGTAATCGGAAGCAATGTCGTTATCGTGCGCGATCTCGGTCAACTCTTTCGCATCATGCATGTTAATGTGGGTGATGTTGATGTTGATCATCGCCGTATATCCGTAGTAATGCTTTTTCTTTACCATGTAGTCAAAATACGGTTGAATCCGGTTCAACGCTTTCGGTAACCCGGGTTTTTCATTAACGGCATCAATCGCAAGATTGATGTTTGCTACACCCGCATCTCCGAGTCGATCGACAACTCCGGGCGTCATCAATCTTCCATTGGTCGGAAGATAGACAAAGAAATCCTTTTTGGCGGCGTAATAAACGACCTTGTGAACAAAATCCGGTCGCAAAAGAGGCTCGCCGCCCATCAATGCGAGAACGCGGCATCCGATATCATGCAACCAGTCGATGGATCTGCGGGCCATGTCTTCAGTCATGCCCTTTACCCTGTTGTTGTAAGCCCAGCAATAATGACAATCCACGTTGCATTTGTACTCGGTAAAGAGATAAGCAATGATCGGTCTCAACTCCGTACTGTGCCATCGTGATTTGAAGTACGGCACGGCCCATCCTTTCCAACCGCGAACGGCGTTCAATTTGTTGTACTCGCGATCCGTATATTCCGGGCCAGGTTTACGCTGTGGGAAAACGGGATCCGGCAAAGTCAGAATTTCGGCGCCCGCAGATCCGGTGGATTGCTGCTTCGGTCCGTTCATCAACAACTGATGCAGCGGAACATCAATCCGAAATTGCTGTTGTTCGTTGCCATTATGTCCGACTTTCTGTTCAGCTTCCATTCAGTGCCTCCTTTAAGAAAACCAGTACTTTGACTCCTGAGAATAGAATATTCAGTTATTTATCAAAGTCAAAAAAGGGAGCGCAGGCGTCCTCGCCTGCATTAAGGAGCGCGGACTTCCAGTCCGCTCGGCCGGCCTGCGGCCTGCGTGGCTGGCTACGCAGGCTGGGAAGCCTGCGATCCTTAGTTAGTGCAGGCGGGACGCCTGCGCTCCCGACTCCCCGACTCAGGATTTATTGCCTGCCTTTATTTGGTGTGTCATACTATTGGCGCTAAATCGATGAACAGGTTTCTTCCGGCTCTTTTTGTTCTGTTATTTCCATTTTGCGCGTGGTCTCAATCACTTTTTAACGCGGACAGCCGCGCAGATTTATGGCGGCAAATGCGGTTGAAGAAGATGGAGGAGATTCAACCGGAAAAATCGTCAAAAGCGGAACAGATTTTGTTGAAACTCGAAGCGCGCGGAGTCCAACTCAACTATAAAGGGTTTTTTCCGCGGGTTGTTACTTTAAGCTCAGGGTCCGGGTTCGCTCCTTCCGTTAGATACTGGCGGCCACGACTATTTGGAACCAACCTGGATTTACAGGCTTCAGCCGGTATCTCGATCCGCGCGTATCAACAGTACACACTTCAAATAGGAAGGATTCTTCAGTTTGTACCGGAACGGTTTGTCGGAGGAAGCGGCTCCGGCGGATTGAGCATTTTTCGTGGAGTCCGGCAGAGCGATAAAGAGTTTTTTCTTTTTGCCGATTTTAGTTATCGTAATTTTCCACAGGAGGATTTCTTTGGACTGGGGCCGGATTCTGAACGGGAAGATCGCAGTGATTACCGCTTTGAAAGTACTTCTTTTGACGGCGTTCTTGGCTGGCAGCTCAATTCAAAAACAGTGGTCGCTTTTCGAGCCGGATATCTGAAAGCGGATATCGGCGAAGGTACGGATTCGAATTTTCCGGATGTACAGGAAACGTTTGATGAAAGCGAAGCGCCGGGATTAACGGACCAGCCGGATTTCGTGCGAACAAACACCGTTGCGGTGTTTGATTACCGGGACGTTCCCGGAAACCCGCATCATGGCGGAAGCATCGGTTTTTCGCATTCTTACTTTGACAGTCGAGACGCAAACCTTGATTTTCACAGGTTCGTGATTGATGTTCGCCAGTTTATTTCGCTCGGATCTCCACAGCGGGTGCTTGCGCTCCGGTTTCTTACAAGTCTCGATGAAGCAAAAGATGGACACGAGGTGCCTTTTTATTTGCAGGAAGCGCTAGGCGGTTCCAGCACGCTCCGGGGATTCCGAAAATTTCGTTTTCGTGACGTAAAGTCCCTGTTGCTGTCTGCGGAGTACAGATGGGAGGCGGCGCCGGGTTGGGAATTAGCTCTTTTTTATGATACCGGGAAAGTTTTTTCCGACAGCTCGGATTTTAATCTGGAAGACCTTGAAGACGGTTGGGGAATCGGAACACGATTCAAACTTCCGACTTCAACTTTTATGCGAATGGACGTGGCCAGAAGCCGCGAGGGTACGCGATTCTACTGGACATTCAGCTCTTCGTTTTAATTATGAAGAAGATTTTTTTATTCCTGTCGTTCTGTTTGCTGGTTGCATCCGTTTACGGGGAAAAGTTCCTGAAAGATGATCCGCTCTGGAAGGATCCGGATCAGATGCCGATTCCGAAGCCGGCCGAAATCCAGATCAGTCAAATGTTCGATCTGGGATACAACACTTTTTTCAAAACGCGTGATAAGAAAATCTACAGGTCAGAAAACATCAATACGCTGGGTGAAGTGCCGGATTCAAGCTGGTTCACGAACAGGATCGGACGTTTTCCAATGAGTATAGAAGATGTCATCAAGGGTCCCAACAAAGGGGACGGTCCGGACATGACCGGAGTCTGGACAGTGATTCGCGCCAAGTCTCAGGGCATCACACCCGGATTCACAATCAAAGATCAGCAGGGCGATGTTTACTTTATAAAATTTGATCCGCTGAAACATCCGCAGCTGGCAACTTCCAGCGAAGTCATTGTCACGAAGTTCTTTCATGGATTTGGCTACAACGTTCCCGAAAATTATCAGGCAATTCTGCGCCCCGATATGCTTCAGATTTCTCCTGACGCAAAGATAACCGATGAAGAAGGACGCAAGAGATCCCTTACGGCGAAGGATATTGAAAAAATAATCAAGAGAGTGCCCCGGCGGGCGGACGGAACGATTCAGGTGGTAGCGAGTTTGCGATTGGAGGGCTCTCCGATGGGATCGTTTAAATATGTGGGGACCCGTAGCGATGATCCCAATGATGTTTTCCTGCACGAAACGCGCCGCGAGCTGCGCGGGATGCGGGTTTTTTCGGCATGGTTGAATCACGATGATTCACGCAGCATCAATTCGCTGAATATGTATGTGGGCGAAGAAGGCAAGGGGTTTATTCGTCACAATCTTATCGATTTTGGTTCCACTCTGGGCAGCGGAAGCGTCAAGCCACAGGGACATCGTGCCGGCAACGAATACCTGATCGAGTTTCCACCCATTTTCCGTTCGGCAATGACGTTTGGTTTACGGGACCGTCCATGGCGTCACGTGAAGTACAAAGAATATCCGGCAATCGGTCGTTACGAAGCCGAGTATTTTCAACCGCAGCTCTGGAAACCCGAGTATCCGAATGCAGCATTCGATCGCATGGATGCGGCGGATGCGCTCTGGGCAACCAGAATCGTCATGCGCTTCACGGATGAAATGATTCGGGCTCTGGTGAAGACCGGGCAAATCGATGATCCTGAAGCCGAAAATTACCTGATTGACACGATTATCAAACGCAGAGACAAAGTGATCCGGTACTATCTTGACCAGATCAATCCACTTTGCGATTTTAAAGTGGCGCAGAATTCCGCAACTCATGAACTGGATTTCGTTCATCTCGGTGTGGAAGCAGGCCTGTCATCCGGCGAATCGTATACTTACGAATGGCACCGGTTCGACAATGCAACTGAAGCGACCGATGCGTTTGGCGGCAGGCAGTCTTCAAGCGCTTCGTTGATTCCTGTCCCTGCCGAAAAATCAGACTTTCTCATGGTGCGAATCAGCACGATTGATCCCGATCATACGAACTGGCAAGGCGCTGTGCGAGTCTATATCCGCAACACCTCAGCTCCTGAAGTCGTCGGTATAGAGCGGGAATAAACAGTCGTGTCGTTGAAGAAACGCCTTCGAGTGCTCTTCCTCTTTTTGTGCGTTTCACTTTTGGCGTTCAATGGCTGGAGTGGGGAGCCCGTTCGCTTTGTCGTGATCGGCGACATGGGATGCGGTTGCGAAGATCAACAATCGATTGCTGATGCCATGCTGGCGTGGCATAAAAAGAATCCGTTCAAAGTCGTGCTGACCGTTGGCGACAACATCTACGGTAGTTTCCTGGGATTTCGAAATGGCGGAAGCAAAACCCTGTTTGCGGAGAAGTTTGATCATTACTATAAGCCGCTACTGGAAAAAGGCGTGAAGTTTTTCGCCACACTTGGGAATCACGACATGGAAACGAACAGTGGAAAGGATGAAATTGCCGATCGTTCACGATTTAATATTCTTTCGGACAAAGGGTATTATTCCTTTTCAACCGACCCCAATCTGATTACATTTTTTGCGCTTCACACCAACAATCTGGTTGGAGGGCAAGATGATCCTGCGCAGCTTGTGTGGTTGAGGACGGCACTCTCCGAGTCCAAATCAAAATGGAAAATTGTTTACGGTCACCACCCACTGTACACCGCGCCCGGCAAGCATCGTGTTGATATGCGTATGCGAAAACTGGTTGAACCGGTGCTGGTGAAGAATGATGTCCGAATTGTGTTTGCAGGCCACAATCATTTTTACTCTCGCATGAAGCCTCAGCAGTCCATTACTTATTTTGTTACCGGAGGAGGCGGTCGCGATTTGAAACGCCCGCGAGTGAGCCGGGAAACAGAAGTGATTGCCCGCGCACATCATTTCATGTACATCGAAGTGACCGAAAACGAATTGCGATTCTGGAGCATCGATTCCAAAGGTAACTTTCTGGATAAGGGATCGCTCCCTGCACGAAAAACTCCCTGAGCTGGTTCCGGGCCGCAAACTTTCATCCGAAGTTTCCTCGATGGGCTAGTCTCTACCACCTCACATGTTGATAAAATATTGTACACATTTTTTGGTGTAAGAAGGGAGATAAGGAGATACGCTGCGGATAGGGAGATAACTCATGGTTCCGGCTCGTCCGCGTTAGGTATATTGCGCATTTGCTTCGGAGCCGTTCTCTTTTAATTCTGTATGACAGTTCTGTCATGTTTGTGCTACCATTGCTGCATGAACAATCTGGAAGTGGATCGCGTTCTCCAGACAATGCTCAGTTTCAAAGAGAACATCTCCGATCTTCATTTTTATGTAGGGCGTCCACCTCAGGTTGAAGTTTCTGGAAATCTTGTTGCTGTGCCGATCAAGGGTCTGGAGCGATTGAATCCATTTCAACTGGATGTGATTGCGATGACCATCATGGGGCCGGATCGCGAAGCGTTGCGAAGGTTCATTCGTGTTGGCTCCACCGATTTTTCATACAGCATTCAGGGAGTGACCCGTTTTCGTGTAAATGTATACAGGCAACGCGGAACTCTCGCTGTAGTCATGCGCGTCATTCCTTACGGGGTCCCTTCCATCAAAGAGCTGCAGTTACCGGAAGTCCTGTATGAAGTCGCAAAAGAAAACAACGGAATCGTGCTGGTGACGGGACCAACGGGAAGCGGAAAGTCCACAACCATATCCGCCATCATCGATGAAATCAATCAAAAGCAAGCCTATCACATCGTTACCATAGAGGACCCGATTGAATATCTTTATCGCCACCGAAAATCCAGTATCTGCCAGCGTGAACTTGGGGCGGATACGACTTCATTTGCTGTGGCGTTGCGCGCGGCGTTGCGTCAGTCCCCGAAAGTAATAGTGGTGGGCGAAATGCGTGATATGGAAACGGCAGAAATCGCTCTGGAAGCTGCTGAAACGGGGCATCTTGTATTCAGCACTCTTCATACAATCGACGCTTCCAAAGCGATTGACCGGATCATAGGAGTGTTTCCACAATCCGAAGAGCAAGCGATTCGAAACCGTTTTGCTCAGACTTTCCGTTACGTTATTGCGCAAAGACTGATTCCAAGAAAGGGCGGAGGAAGAATTGCAGGAGTAGAAGTATTGAAGGCCACTCCGCGAACGCGAGAATACATTGTCAAGGGCGAGGGCGAAACCAGATCGCTTCTCGATGCCATTAACGATGGATTCCTGGAAGGCATGCAGTCTTTTGATAAAGATCTTGAAAGAATGGTCCGCGCCGGAATCCTGGAAAAAGACATTGCATTGCGTCATGCAAGTAACGCGAACAATCTGGCTCTTGCTCTTCAAACGATGCCTGCCGAAGAACAGATCGGAATTGTGTGGCAGGAACTTGTCGACAAAGATGATTTGACCGCAAGCGATATTTTGCGTGTTCCGGATGCCATTACTCAGATGATGGAAGAAGTGGACGCTTCGGAGATTGATGCGGTAGTCAAGAAAGTATTGAATTGTCTGAATACGGGTGACGAACGTTTGCGAATGTCCGTGTTGAGCATTTTGCAAACTCTGGTAGGCACGCTCACCGTTTACGATCGCTGGAAAAATCTTGAAAGCGCTGTCTCGGTATTTGTCGGGCGCTGCTATCAAAAGGAGACTGACGAAGAAGTTTTGTTTGCTTTTCTTGCCTATTTGCAAAGCGAGTTTACGACAAAGTTTCTCAGTAAGAAGTTTCCACAGGCGATGGAGTTGTTGCGCACGATCAATCATCAACTGGAAAAGAACGATCGTATGAGGCGCCATCTTTCCATGTCTCTTGAAACTCAAAGGACCGCTATGGAAGAAGAGATTCGCGCAAATTCCGAAGGGGCTGATGTGGCGGTGGAGTTCATCCGCATGTCGGGTGATAAAGGCGCTGAGTTTTTACTGGACTGGCTGGCTGAAGAAGAGGATCGTTCGATACGAGTGAGGCTGCTGGGATATTTCGAACGATTGAATCCTGTGTACCTTGCTCCACCACTCGAAAGGAAGCTTTCCCATTTTCACTGGTATGTTGTCAGGAATATGGTGACGATCCTGACCAAAGTGAAGCTTCCGAAAACATCGGAATATTTACAGCAGGTTGTGGGACACGAAGAATTACGCGTGCAAAAGGAAGTCTTAAAACGCCTTTATCAAGGTTGTTCGGCAGCGGATGCAAATACGATTCGAGTGCTGTTGCAACATGCGGATAAAACAGTGAAGAACCAGTCGGTACACCTTGTGGCAATGGCGAATCTGGAGAGTGAGATTCCGATGCTCTTGAATTATGCCGGCAGTACTGCCGCCACAGATACGGAGCTGCGTGCCGCCTGTTTTCAGGCGCTTTTGAAGATGAAGGTGACTCAGGCTGTTACGCCGGCGAAGCGCGTTCTCGAGCGAAAAGCTTCATCTAAAAACGAAATTCCAGAAAGAAACGCTGCAGTTAAAGTGCTTGGAGACCTGGCCAGAGAGGCTTCCGCGCCTCTTCTGTCGAAACTGGCATCCGGGGATTCCTTTCCCGAAACGAGGGAAGCGGCGAAAGTTTACGTGGGATAAGTCGGAATGATCAAAATTACCTGTTCTGAATGCAACCACGTTTTTCAGATCGATGAATCGCGGGTCCCTTCAGGATCGTTCAAAGTAAAGTGTCCCGCATGCACGAAAGTGATCGTTGCATCAAAAGCACAAACTTCTTCTGAGTCAGAAACTTCTGCAGCGGCTTCGGTCTCCCCTGTGACTGCCGGCCTGGCAACCCCTGCCACGGGAGAATGGGAGCGTATCAGACCGCAGGTTGAAGCTCTTGTGAAAAACGCAGTGGATACGGCGAAAAGGGAGATTCTTGTTTCCATTGCCGCAATGATTGGCTCTTCTCCGGCTCCTCATTCGGCACCCGTGCTTCCATCGGCCTCAAGCGAGGATACAGGTCGGAGAGCACTCGTTTGTGATTCGGACGCGTCATCCGGACAAACTATTTCGCAAATTTTGCACCGGCAGGGATACAGGGTCCAGGTTTGCACCATGGCGTCTGACGCTTTGAACCGGCTCGAAAGCAACTTCTTCGATCTTGTTACAACTGAAATTACTTTTCAGGATGACCGCGAAGGCGGACAAAAAATTCTGGGAAAAATAAACGGCAGAAAACCTGATGAACGTCGCAAAGTCTTTGTTGCCGTTGTTTCCGAAACGATAAAAACTTCGCCGCCACACGGGGCCTTTTTTCAGGGAGCCAATATTTGTTTGAATAAAGGCGAAATGAAAAACCTGGATGGCATGCTGCAGGAAGGTCTAAAGCATTTCCGGGACATATACGCGAATTACTACGAGTTACTTCGGGAAGCTGGTGAAAAGCTCTGAGCGCTGGTGCCTGCAGTTGATCAAGCAGGCTATCATCTGCCGCGGACGGGTTGTTTTCTCGCACTTGTTCGTTCGCAGCCGCCGCTTGTGACAAAATAGTTGTCTTCCTGATTTGTCATGCGTTAGCTTTATGTTCGATGAAGGATTATCAGGGAATCCTGTGGGGCTGGCTTTCGGCCGGCGTTCTGGATTTGATCAGCGCATTGACGATTTCCGGTTTGCGGGGTGTGAGTCCCGTTCGTCTTTTGCAATCCATCACAAGCGGACTTCTTGGCGCGGATTCGTACAGCGGTGGTCTGACCACCGCTGTTCTTGGAGTGTTGTTGCATTTCCTGATCGCGTTTTGCGCAACGTCCGTCTACTATGTTGCAAGCCGTAGAATCCGCTTTCTTGTGAGACGGCCCGTCCTATGCGGGATGCTTTTCGGTGTAGCCGTTTACTTTTTCATGAATTTTGTTGTGTTGCCGCTATCAGCCTTTCCTCACAGGATTTCGTACACGTTTCCCGTTCTTGCAAGGGGTTTGATCGTACATATGTTCTGTGTGGGATTGCCCATCGCATTAGGAATCAGCCGGTATTCCGGCGAGAGACGTCTGCAACCAGAACCTCAGGAGGTCTCTATGAGCAATTCAGCTCGTCTGCTACTTGCCACTGTATTCATTCTAATATATTCGCAATTAACCTTTTCCGGTCCTCCTGTTGTTAAAGCGACATTTGCCGGCGGTTGTTACTGGTGTATGGAGGAAGCCTTTGAGAGTGTTGACGGCGTTGTCTCTGTGATTTCCGGCTTTTCCGGGAACATCGAAGCCGTGGAGATTGAATACGAGCCCGAAAAATTGAGTTATGAGACGTTACTTGACGTATTCTGGAGAAACATCGATCCGACCGATTCCGAAGGACAATTCTGCGATCGAGGCCCGCAGTACATTAGTGCGATCTTTTATCATACTGAGTATCAAAAGACCGAGGCCGAAAAATCAAAGCTGGAAATTGAAAGTATGCTGCACAAACAGGTGGTTACACCGGTAATCCGCGTTGCGCAGTTTGTGCCTGTCGCGGAAAGCCATCAAGACTATTACCGTAAAAACGCATTCCAGTACAAGCAGTACAAGATGCGCTGTGGTCGTGATCGCCGTTTACGGTCGTTGTGGAAACAGAAGTAGGCGTAAAAATGCTGCGCACCCTCGTTGCCGACAGCGATCCGGTTTCGCGAAAATCGTTGATCGATCTTCTATCAGTGGATGCTGCAACCCGTATTACCGAAGAATGCGAAAACGGGTTGGAAGCCATTTCGGTGCTCCGCGATTTCAAGCCGGACATTTTTGTTTGTGAAGTGGAAATACCTGGAATTGATGGTTTCACTTTGCTCGAGACGATTCCTCTCAGGAACCGACCGGCCACCATCTTTATCAGTAACCTCGATCATTTTGGCGCGCGTGCTTTCGAAGTGTCTGCTGCCGATTACATCGTGAAACCGGTCCGTAAGGAACGCTTCTTTCAGGCGCTTGAGCGGGCACGAAATCAAGTCGAATCTTCAAGAAGTCCCGGGCCGTCACCTGCCGGTTCGCGAAACTCCATCCAGCTTGCAATTAAGAGTGGCCGCTCGGTGATTTTTGTTAAACCGCAGGAAGTGGATTGGGCGGATGCAGAAGGAAAATACGTGCGACTGCATATAGGCAAAGAATCCCTGTTCTTGAAAATCAGCATTTCTGCTCTCCAGCACGAATTGGATCCCGCTCAGTTTGTGCGAATTCACCGGTCTACCATCGTGAATGTGGACCGCATTCGCCGGATACAACCCTGGAATCACAGAAGAAACTATCAAGTCATTCTTCATGATGGAACCTGCCTCGTACTGAGCCGCAATTCCAGAATGCGCGCCGCCGGCGATGAACGATTCCCATTCTTAGCGTAGCCGCATACCTCCTGGATGTAGCGCAGGCATCTTGCCTGCATTAATTAAGGACCGCAGGCCTTCGGCCTGCCATGCGGACTGGAAATCCGCGCTCCGTAATGCAGGCTGGAAGCCCGGCTGGAAGCCTGCGCTCCATATTCTAACCCAATGCGATATTTGGAATTTGTGATCCATTGATTCAACTTTACGTTCCGTACGCAAAAGATCCGGAAGCATTCATGAAAGATCCACTTTCAGGAACAAAGCGCCGCATTCACGTTCTGGAGGTTGCCGGTTTGCCGAACAAAACTTTGATTCCCGGGCGGTGTGGTGAAGATTTTCTTCTCGTTGATAGCTTTTTGATTCCTGGCATATCCCTTGCTCAGGAATAAAGCAAAATTCAACCAGATGGAGTAAGTATGAAAACAAAATGGTTTACATCGGTAGTCGTGCTTTTATTTGTTTTCACATTTGCCGTTTCTGTTTCGGCGCAGGTTGCGACGAAAGCAGGATCTATTTTCGGCAAAGTTGTGGATGACAAAGGCGGTCCGTTACCCGGTGTAAGTATTACGCTTGAATCTACAGAGATTCAGCCTCAAACGGCAACCAGTGGTCCTACAGGCGGTTTCCGTTTTGCAAACCTTCCTCCGGGAACGTATTCTGCGACCTTCTCTATTGAAGGATTCACAGAAGTCCGCCAGGAAGACGTTCGGGTGACCATCGGCGGATCGGTACAGCTTGAAATCACGCTGAAGCCGACCCTTGCTGAGGAATTTGTTGTTGTTGCCGATACACCTGTAGTCGATACCAAGAAAACGGGAAATGAATCAACGTTTAACCGTGAGTACCTGGATAAAGTTCCGAGCGGTCGCGATCCCTGGGTCATGATTGAACAGACCCCGGGCGTTGACAACGACCGTATTAACATTGCAGGTTCCGAATCGGGACAGCAAACCGGTTTCTTTGCCCGTGGCGCATCGTTTGCCGACAACGCCTGGAACTATGACGGCGTGAACGCAACCGATCCGATCGCGATGGGCGCAACACCGACTTACTATGACTTCGACGCATTCGAAGAAATCCAGATTCAATCCGGTGGAATGGATGCATCCGTTGGAGCCAAGGGTGTTGTGGTGAACCTTGTTACCAAGCGCGCTGGAAATAAATGGGAAGCGAATGCTTCTTACTATTTCACCAACGATTCGCTGCAAGGTGATAACACTCCTGATGAGCTGTTAGCGCTTCCGCCGATCGCAGGTCAACAGCGCATCCGCTCAAACAGAATCGATCAGATTTATGACTGGGGTTTCGACATTGGCGGTCCTATTGTAAAAGACAGGCTTTTTGCATGGGGCGCTTATCGTAGAAACCAGATCGATCTTTTCACAAGATCAACCAATCCTTTCACGGGAGCATCCCTCAGCGATAAAACAAAGCTGACGGACATCAACTTCAAGATGAATTTCAATGCGAACTCTGCAAATGAGTCACAATTTGGATATTTTGATGGAGCCAAGGAAAAGGATGGCCGTGGTTTCAATCCGCCGGTTCAATCGGAAGAAACCCTCTGGCAGCAGGGAAGCCCCGGTACGATTCTGGAAGGAATCTGGACCGGTCAGCACACCTACATACCCAACGATCACACGATTTTGAACGCACGTTACGGCTACATCGGATTGAGCTTTGAATTACGTCCGCCGGGCTGCGTGGCAAATACACCCTGTGACGTTCCGATGATCTATCTGGCCGCCGTGCCGCGCTGGGAAGATACGTCGTTTAACGTCAGCCCGATTGATCGTCCTTCGAATGACTTCAACGTGGACGTCAACTGGTTCAAAGAGAACTGGGGCGGCGGCGATCACGAATTCAAATTCGGATTCGAGTACAAAGCGTCTGAAGGTCATACATTCAGCAGCTATGGAAATGGCGCGCTGATTATTGACTACTATCAAACGAACCCGCGTGGTGCGCTGATCGCCGGTTATATCTATGCCCAGCGGTTTATCAACGGTACGATGAACTACTATCGTGCCAGCGGTTACGTAACCGATACATGGCGCATGGATCGTTTGACATTGAATCTCGGATTCAGAATCGACAGCGCTTCGGGTGAAAACCAGGCTGCTTCGGTTCCTGCTCCCGGCGGATTTGGCCAGTTCATTTCCGGTGTAGATTTCGCAGGAAACGATCGCAGTAAAGTCTTTACCGATATCTCCCCCAGGTTGGGAGGAACGTATGATATTACCGGAGACGGAAAAACCATCCTGCGCGGCAACTATGCCCGTTATTACGACGGTTATATACCCGGCTACGATACATACGCGAATCCTACCTTCTCATACAACGGGGCTATTCTCTTTTACGAAAACCTGAACGGTGATCGAATCATTACACCTGATGAAGCGGCCCTGGTCGGTTACTATGGCGGCGCTGCGGCTGGTCCATTCGATCAAGCCCAGTTCGATTCGTTAAAACGGATCGGCGACATCAAGTCTGCTACGACAGACGAATTTGTTGTCGGTTTCGAAAGGGAAGTGATAAAGGACCTGGCTCTGTATATGTCTTTCACGCACCGCAGCTACGACAATTTTACGCAGGCAACACCGTTTGGTGTTACTGCTGCGGATTACGTTCCGGTCGGTGTCTTCAATTTCTCCAGTCCGATTTATGGAGACTTCTCCATTCCGTTTAGCGACATCACATTCGAACACGATGGAACACAGTTATTGAAGACGATCGATGGATACACCCAGTCTTACAATGGTGTTGATTTCGGCGGCAGAAAGCGCATGAGCAACAACTTCATGTTGAATGCTTTCGTGACGATTCAACGCCAGAAAGCCCACTATGACGGCGGAGACTCCTTCTTTGTCGTTACAGGTGATGGAATCGGCGGTCGAACAGTTTATGCCGATCCTTCACAGGTCAGCGGTTTCTACGACGGACAGCCTTATGCGTTTGTCAGTGGCGGCAGCGGCAAGACCGGTGTGTTCCCCTATGCAGAATGGACGTTCCGCGCAAGCGGTATCTACCAGTTACCCTGGGAAATGAGCGTTGGCGCTTTCGTGCGCTACCAGCAGGGCTTTCCTCAACCTCTGTTCGGACAGGTTACCACAGGGACCAATCTGAGTGCCTTCTACGCAACCGGACGTTTGCTCTTGCTTGAACCGCTTGGCAGCCAGCGCTACGACAACATCTTCACGTTGGATTTCAACGTTCAGAAGGTGTTTGAACTCTCCGATTACGGTCGTGTCACATTGGCCGCTGACTTCTTCAACGTCACCAATGAAAACACTGTTGTTCAGAGAGAACGTCGCGTAACTACCAGGACATTCAACACACTCCTGGAGAATTTGTCTCCTCGAGCAGTTCGTCTGGGTTTCAAGTATAGCTACTAATTCATTCGAAGAGGCGGACCGAGAGGTCCGCCTCTTTGTCTTTCTCATGCTCCTCCGCAAGGCACACTCTGTGCCTCCCCACAAGGGACAGAGAAGCCTTGAAAGCGGAGAAATCGGGGCGATTGAAAAAATAAATGGGAATCGCCCCATTTTTTTAACCTCCTCTACTAGCTAGCTAGAGATCCATCCGGAAAGTCCAGTAGGGTTAGGAGCGCAGGTATCCTGCCTGCATTTAGGAGCGCGGACTTCCAGTCCGCTCCATGATCTTTCTCTTTCTCTCCGCCTTGTTCTAGCATGACTCCCTGTTGTTCCAGTCGAAGTCGTGAATTGAAGTGGTATGAGTCATAATAATGATGATGAAGTTTTCGCAAATGCGCCGGGACGTATCCAGTCAGTGGGGGATTGCTTTTGGCGTAGCCACATTCATAGTCCTGCTGCTGGGCGCGCACTCAACCATTGTGTTGAGTTACACGAGTGAAACTTCAAAATGGGCGGACCAGTTCTTGCGTACAATTGCCGGATGGTATTTATGGGCGGCATTTTTTCCATTCATCCTTCGTTTGGCCCGGGACTATCGATTCAGTCGCGGATCGAAACTGGAGAGCGCGCTTGTTCACATTCTAGCCGGCGCCGGACTGGCGACTCTTCACGCAACACTTCAAATCCTGTTCAATGACTGGTTGCTCAATCCGGGGCGGGATTGGAGACTGGTGAAAATCATTCTTGAAAATTCGATAGTCTCAAGTTTGCTCTGGCGTTTCTTTGTTTATCAAGCACTTCTGGCTGTTTGCGTTGCATGGGATTCTTATCGCGAGGCGCGAGAAGCTGAGATTCATGCTTCGCAGATAGAGGCAGACATACTGCAAGCGCAGATTGAATCTCTGAAAATGCAACTGGATCCGGAATTCCTGTTTAAGACCTTGAAACAACTGTCGAACGTGATGAAGAGTGATCCCGATGGAGCGGAAAGCATGGTTGCGGGACTCGGCGATTTCCTGCGGATGAGACTGGATCATTCAGGCAGTCCCGAAATCACCCTGCGCGAAGAAATTGAATTTCTGAAATGTTATCTGGCGGTCGGGAATTCCGAGACACAGCGGCCGGCTGAGGTTTTGTTCGACATAGATGAGAAGGTCCTGGATTGCATTGTGCCGGGAATGATTTTGCAAGTGTCGATGGAAGATGTTGTCGGTGGAAAATCCGCTGAGGATGCGGTCCGACTCAAAGTAACTGCCCGAAAAACAGATTTCGTTCTGGTTCTCACAATTCAAGACGCGGCGGCGGGAAGCGCGGATTCTGAAAGCCCCAGGCTGACTCAACTGTTAGAGAGGCTGAACGCACTGTACGCGTCTCCTGTCAGGAATTATACGCTTCCCGGGTCTATTACGCGCATAGAGGTCCCGTTGCTTCTCGAACGAAACAAAGACATACACGCCGGACAACAGCATGATTTTCCCAATGAGGCAGAAACGAAAATCGATTCGAATCCTGTTCGCAAGTGGCTATTGATTACGGGAGTGTTCACGTCGCTTGCTGTTTATTTTACGATCCAGAAGGTATTGATTTTCGCCGGCGGGGGTCCGGCGGTGAACTGGTCTCAGCATCTGCTTGATTGCTCGGGCTGGTACATCTGGGTGCTGATTACTCCTTTGGTTTTGAGACTGTCTGCCGGATATCCCCTTCAAAAGCTGGACGGATGGAAGCATGTGATGATTCATTTCAGCGCTTTTGTTTTATGTTTTATTTCGGCCACTGTCGCGCTTGCGGCGGTTCAGTGGGCAGGAAATCTTGGCGATTACAGCTTTTTGCAAAGGCTGCCGGTAAGCCTGGCGCGGTCCCCGTTTTCGCTGGACGTGATCTGTTATTCCACGATCGTAGCGATCGAAAGCGGTTTGCGGTTCCGTCGCCGCTATGAATTCGGGAAGATCACAACGCTCCGGCTTAGCGCTCAACTGGCACGGGCTCGCCTGCAGGCGCTGAAAATGCAACTTCACCCTCATTTTCTTTTTAATGCGTTAAATTCACTGTCCGAATTAATGCAGGAAGATGTGATTGCTGCGGATGAAATGATTCGAAATCTTGAAAAGTTTTTGAAGTTAACGGTGAATCAGAATACCGCTCAGGAAATCCCATTTGAAGAAGAGCTTGAATACTTAAAATGCTACCTGGCCATCGAAAGCGTGCGTTACCAGGATCGACTCAGCGTTAAACTGGAGATTGATCCCGGGGCAATGAAGGTATTGATCCCGAATTTGTTGATGCAGCCGATTGTAGAGAATGCCATCCGTCACGGGATTGCGCCGCGAACAACACAGGGCCAGATTGAGATTCGTGCAAAGCGCAGCAATGGAGTACTGATGGTCAGCGTTCGGGATAATGGCCCTGGAATGAGCAAGACGAAGAAAACGGTTCCTGTCCGTTCAGGTGTGGGACTTTCGAACACACGCGAGCGCTTGATGCAACTCTACGGAAGTGCTCATCGTTTTGAATTGATCGATGCGCCGGAAGGAGGTCTGATCGTGACACTCGAAATACCGCATGAAAGAAGAATGAGTCGGTTATGACCGGAAACAGGAAGATTCGCGTTTGCGTCGTTGATGATGAGCCGTTAGCCTGCAGGAAGATTCAGCGTTTGCTGGCGGAGGATCCTGACATAGATGTAGTCGGCATATGCAATAACGGACAGGACGCGTGCGAAGCAATTCAGAAACTGACTCCCGATCTGATTTTTCTCGATATCCAGATGCCGGAGATGGATGGGTTTGAAGTGCTGAAATCGCTTCAGCTTGAAACACTGCCGCATGTAGTCTTTGTCACAGCTTACGATCGATATGCTATTCGAGCGTTTGAAGTTCATGCGCTGGATTACGTGTTGAAGCCGTTTGACAGAAAGCGGTTTCTGGAAGCATTGAAGCACGGAAAATCCTGCGTCAGCCAGGACCGGGAAAGATCGAGCAACAAAGACCTGAAAGCGTTGCTGGATGAGATCAAAGGCAGACCGCGCTATGTGGAGCGGCTGGTGATCAAGAGTCGCGGGAAAATTTACTTCTTGAAAACTGATGAAATCGATTGGATTGAGGCCCAGGGAAAATACGAGATGGTTCACGCAGGACGTGAAGGTCATCTTGTGAGAGAAGGAATGAGTAAGCTGGAATCCGAGCTTGACCGGAAGAAATTTGTGCGAATTCACAAATCAACGATTGTCAACGTCGATCGCATTGCGCATCTTCAGCCGTTGTTTCACGCGGATTTCCGTGTGATTCTCCGTGACGGGACCACACTTACGGTCAGCCGCAGGTATCGCGAAAGACTGGAATCATTTCTCGGCAAACATTTGTAATCCATATGCGGTCGTATAAGGAGGTACCCGTGGCTCTTATTCTGTTATTCGTTTTGTTTTTTATCAATCCGGTGTGGAGTGAAGTCGTGGTTATTCAGGCAAAATGGATGATTGATGTGGAAACGGGCGCGTTGCATCAGAATCCTGTGATCGTCATCCGTGACGGAAAGTTCGCTGAAATTGGAACGACCGGAACTATTTCAATTCCGGAAGGTGCGACCACCGTAAACCTGGGGAATTCGACTCTGCTTCCTGGATTGATCGACGCGCATGCGCATCTAGCCTGGAAACAGGCTGACCAGGACAAACAGGCTGGAGAGGAAGAGGCCCTCAAAACGTTGCTCGCTGGATTCACAACAGTGCGAAATCCCGGATCGACCGGCAAGTCGGACATTCTTTTGCGTGATTCCATTCAGCAGGGAAAACTGATCGGCCCCCGGATTCTCGCAGCAGGTCCTGCCCTCGGAACAAAAGGAGGCGTTTGCGATCGAGTGTTCGCCGGTGAAGGAGTGGTGAATGACAAAACGGAAGCGACGAATCTGGTCGCCGAACTGGCGCGTCAAAAAGCAGATTTGATCAAGTTTTGCGCCGGTGGAGGCGTCATACCGGGAGATCAGGATCAAGCAACTACGGAGCTTGACGGCGCATTGATTCAAGCGATCATTGTTGAAGCGCGTCGACACGGGATGAAGGTTGCTGCGCACGCGCAGGGTCCACAGGCAATTCTATCGGCAGTTCGAGAGGGTGTGGATTCCATTGAACACGGCGGCCTTATTAATGAAGAAGCCGCGATCTTAATGAAAGAAAAAGGAACGTATCTGGTTCCCACGCTGTATCGTCTGGACTGGCTTGTTGAGAATGCAGAAAAAACCGCCGCTGATCCAAAGACTCTTGAAACCCTGCGTACGAGTCGTACTCTTGTGTTCGAACACATTCGAAAAGCCATTGAACTGGACGTTCCTGTTGCGTTTGGAACAGATGCAACCGTATATCCACATGGTCTCAACGCGCGCGAGTTCAGCGTTCTTGTGAAACTCGGAATGTCGCCGGTAAAAGCCATACAGACCGCCACAATCCATGCCGCAAAATTGCTGGGATTAGCCGATCAAATTGGACAGATTAAAGCAGGCATGAGCGCCGACCTGATCGCCGTTAATGAAAATCCTCTGCAGGACATCACAGCGCTCGAGCGTGTCCATTTTGTGATGAAAGAAGGGAAAATATACGCGGGCCCTGAAGTTCCCTGATCCTCCACGCTCGTTTCGTATCTTTCCCGCTGCTTTCAGTGCCTTATCCTATGGCAGAGCCGCAACCAAATTGATAAAGCATTCCAGGGCCTTGCGCTGCTTTGGGTGCCGCGTTTCGTTCAGGGTTTTCTGAAATATGATCTCAGCTTTGACGATCAGATCTTTGACAGGATCAAAGTAGAGTTCGGGCTCCTCCGAATCCAATAGGTCGCAATCGGCGGACGAGAATCTCTCAGCAAGTCTAGACGCGGGCCAATGGCATCTGTATGGTAGTACCGCTGACCAGTTGGTCTTCTGATAGGGTTATGTGAATTTCGCCTTTCGATTCAATGCCCAGTTGACTGCACACCTGGTAGAATTTGTCTACCACCGTCTTTGGAGGAGAATAGACCCCAAGTGGGATTGCCAGACTTAGGTAGGACTTGTTTTCATGAACCATCAATCCGCGCTTTACCAGCGGATCTAGAAGTTCCTCAATTGCTTTTGCCGGAGTCTCCAAATCCTGTTCAAGCAGAAACCTTTCCAGTTCGGCCACGGTCCTGATGGTGTCGCACTCCTCATACAATTGCTTGAGCGTTCTGTTCAATACTGTAAGCGGAGATCGCGCTCCCGGCCTCAAATCCCAGATCAAGAGATGAGAACTTGAATCAAAGTAAAACAAATCGTTTTGAGGCCACGTTTTATACCAGATTCGCAGTTCACTCATCAATCTAAGGGTATAGGTGACAGCATCGCGAGGTTCGGCATACCGGTATGCGAAAAAATAGGCCAGGTTTGCCAAAGCCTCTTCCGGAAGATGGTAGATATGTTCATATGCCGGGAAAGGTTTGAGTTCAGTGAAACCCCTTTGCGCAGCAAATTCAAAATTCGGACTGAATCGATCCATTCGGATGCGGCCACAACTCTCAGGCGGCTGAAGATGAGTCAGCAATGGCACGAGATCTGCCATTTGTTCGTATTCCTCCGGGGTCTCCCCCGGAAACCCATATAGAATATTCCAAAAGGGCCTGATCCCGTATTCTTTGCACCATTTCAACAATTGAATGTTCTGTATGCCCCGTACTCCTTTCCCCATCAATTTCAAAATGTTTGTGCTGAAGCTCTCGATCCCGGGCTGTATCATGGTAATACCTGCTTCTTTCATCAACTGCAATTGGCCTTTTTTCAGATTTGACTTCGTTTCGTAAAAAAGCTCCAGGTCCAGATTTCGCGAAGCCAGCTCCGGCACGAAATCCTGGAAGTATTTCAGGTCGATAATGTCGTCAACAACCTGTATTTGGCAGCCTGGATATTTGGACGTCAGAAAAGACAGCTCATTGATTGCCCGCCTCGCGGACTTGCTGCGGAAAATCATTCCTTCATCGCTCAGACCACAAAACGTGCAATGGATTCTTTCTCCCCACCAGCAGCCTCGGGAAGTCTCAAACATAATCTGGTAACGGTAGACCTTATCGAGTGTGCTTTGAGCATGCTGTTGGAAAAAATCATCGTATTCAGGATATGGAAGGAGATCCAGGCAATTCAATTGCGGTGTCCTTGGAAATAATGCTTTCTCAAAAAGGGCTTCGACATTCCCGGGAGTATAAACTCCCTGCAGGTCTGCAATGCTTTCCTTGTTCAAAACACGCTGAACCAGATCAGCCCCAATGGTTTCTCCTTCACCGGAAACAGCCGCATCTACGAATGGAAATTGACGCACCAGCTCCGCTCCCATGACGCTTTCACAATTTGCTCCACCGAACAGAATCGTGATTTCCGGACAGACGTCTTTGATGCGCCGGGCCAGAGCTAGAGAGCCAACATTTTGCTGGAAGACAGAAGTAAAACCGACAATGCGCGGCGAATGGCTTAGAATATAGCGGAGGCAATCATCCAAAAAGGATTCCACACACTCCTTCACGGATAGAAGGTTCTTGATGAGTTCTTCGCTTGCCGCCTGAATTTCCGGAGTTTCCAAACGAAAGTAAGGATGCTGCCGGCGCAAGATACCGTTCAGGTAATCTTCCGTGACGGATCCGCCCAGACCGGACAGCGCTTCAGCGAAGACCCACTCGCCGGTTTGGTCCGTATTTTGGGGCGCTTGATTTGACAGGAGGATATAGCGGTCGATACCGATGCGTTCGGCCATTGGGATCGTAAAATACAGAACCCTTGAAGAAATTCCAAACCGGTTCAGCATGCCTTTGAGTAGACTCAACCCCATCGATGGCCGGTAGAGCGCCGCAAAGGGCATGTTAATCAAAAGAACATCCACCATCCGAATCCGTCCTTCCCCGCTTCACTGCTATTCAGGCTTCTTGATGATTATTTCTCCTTTCTCATTAAGCCGGACCTGATCCGGTGTGAGCTTGTTGGGGCCTTCCTTTTCCTCAGGCGCAGCCTTTGGCTCAACGCCGGGCGCGAATTGGAAGGCTTTTTCCTCAGGTGCGACCTTTGGCTCAATGCCGGGCGCGAATTGGAAGGCTTTTTCCTCAGGCGCGACCTTTGGCTCAACGCCGGGCGCGAATTGGAAGGCCTTTTCCTCAGGTGCTACCTTTGTTTCAACGCCGGGCGCGAATTGGAAGGCCTTTTCCTCAGGTGCTACCTTTGTTTCAACGCCAGGCGCGAATTGGAAGGCTTTTTCCTCAGGCGCTACCTTTGGCTCAACGCCGGGCGCGAATTGAAACGCCTTTTCCTCAGGTGCTACCTTTGATCTCAGTGAGGCCTCCATCATCTGTCCAGGAAGGGACGCTTCCAGTTTTCGAGTTCCCTTTTCCTTCGTGGAAATCTCCGCCGACGGCTCTTCTTCAATCTGACCCGTCCTATAAGAGGCTTTGTTTAGCGCATCTACAGTCTCCTGATTAATAACCCCTCCGACCTCAAGGCCGGCGCTCTTCTGAAAAGCTTTCAATGCTGCTTCCGTCTGTTTGTCGAAGATTCCGGATTCAGCAACGACCGGATTCCCCTCTATCTGATTGAGGGCTTTCTGAACCTCGGCAACCGTTTTACTTGGCTGTTGTTCTTCTGAAGCGGAAGCGATCGGTTGGGATCCGATAGGACCAATGGGCATATCTCCTCCTTAAAAATAGGATTCAAATCCACAATCATATCATTTCCCAATTGCCCGGATGCTCCTTATTTAGGGTGCACCCCCTTGTTTAAGTATAAGCATTTGCTTTTTGGCGGGATCTCCCTTTCTCCTTTCAGCCAGCCAAAAAACTTTTTGAGTGTAAGTAGGCGCAGCAAAACCGTGCTGCGTTTTTCTCCACAATCCTCGCAGCCGGCAAGAAACTCCATTACGTCTTCTTTTCGGATCGTTCGTACCTCCCGTACAGTTGTTTGAGTACTCCAGGTAACAGGAAAATTTCTCTAACGTCCGGGCGTAGGATTGCCTGGAACTTTTCGCAAGTCCGGAAACCTGTAAAAACAATTGAAATCGGGAAAAACAGTCGTTTAATCTCATTGAACCTCCTTTCGGGACTGAGTGCATCTTCGCGCGATCCCCGCTCCCGCCAAGGATGATTGCGATGTTTCCGGTTTGGCCGCCAAGGCCCCACAGCCGGTAACTGTTGTGCGCACAAAGCCCTGGGAAGGCCGTATTTCTTCCCGTAGAAATCGATTGCCGCGGCCTCGCCATAATTGCGAACGCGCCTCCCGCCAGCAGCATGGGATAGATCGGGGACAGATAATAGACCTTCGCGTGTGTGGCAACCATCATGGTGAAGACAATGAGATACATCATACCCAGCGGGCGATAGCGGGCTCCTTCCCTGTGAAACAGGAAGAAACACAAGCGCAGAATCCGGGTTGGCGCGTTGAAGTAATTGCCGTCACGAATTTGCCCCATCACAAAATCCATCAGCGAGAGGTTCTTATTCTTGTCTCGAACGGCATTGCGCATGAACCCTGCGTACGAGTAGTACTTTAGTGATCGATCATATTCGAAAGGCGATTGAACTGGACGTTCCTGTTGCCTTTGGAACTGATGTCGATATTCTGCCGTTCAATTCTTTCGAGAAAAATCTTTCCAGAAAAGAAGGAGTTTTAGATTTGCCTCTTACCGACACGAATTCCTTTACAACGGTAGGGTTTTGTGCTCAATAGGTGTTTTCAAATGATCGGAACAAAGCCTACTGAACCGCTATGAAATTGTCCGCGAGCTTGGTCGTGGAGGCATGGGCGTGGTGTATCTGGTCCGTGATCCTCTGCTGGATCGTGAAGTTGCGGTCAAAGTCGTAACACCCGTGCTTCTTCCTGCTCCATTGAACACGGAGGCCTTATTAATCAAGAAGCCGCGATCTTAATGAAAGAAAAAGGAAAGTATCTGGTTCCCACGCTATATCGTCTGGACTGGCTTGTTGAGAATGCAGAAAAAACCGCCGCTGATCCAAAGACCCTTGAAACCCTGCGTACGAGTCAATATTTTAGTGTTCGATCACATTCGAAAGGCGATTGAACTGGACGTTCCTGTCGGAGTTTTAGATTTGCCTCTTACCGACACGAATTCCTTTGCAACGGTAGGGTTTTGTGCTCAAATAGGTGTTTTCAAATGATCGGAACAAAGTTACTGAACCGCTATGAAATTGTCCGCGAGCTTGGTCGTGGAGGCATGGGCGTGGTGTATCTGGCCCGTGATCCTGTGCTGGATCGTGAAGTTGCGGTCAAAGTCGTCACGCCCGAACAGGTAAGCACAGAGAGTGTCGAACGCTTTCGGCGTGAAGCTCGAGTGGTTGCCAGAATGGACCATCCTTCTATCGTAACTGTTTACGACAGTGGAGAGCAGGAAGGCGCGCTTTTTTTCATTATGCCTCTGGTAGAGGGGACCAACCTTCGCTCGGTGCTAAAGAGTCAGACTCTGCGCCTTGGTGAGCTTGTAGATATTGCGATCCAGATTGCGGATGCCCTGGAATACAGCCACTCCCGGGTGTTGTGCACCGGGACATCAAGCCGGAAAACATCATGGTTACGCGAAAGGAAGGAGAAGGGCTCCGCGTTCGCGTTACAGATTTTGGACTTGCGATGGCTCCGTCTCATGACCGTCTCACGAAAACAGCAACCGTAGTCGGCACAGTGGCTTATATGAGCCCTGAGCAGATCTCCGGGAAAGAAGTGGATTCCCGAACGGACATTTACTCCCTTGGAACAGTACTCTACGAATGTCTGTTAGGCCAAACTCCATTTACCGGTGAAATGCAGGCGCTCATATACCGGATCACGCATGAGCTTCCGTTGTCCCTGAAATCGCTGCAGGCAGAAGTGGATGAAGACGTAGAAGATATTTTGATGCGATGCCTGGAAAAGGACCCCGCCAAGCGACCCGGCGGCAAAGAGATCGTTGATATGCTTTCCAGCTATAAAATGAAACTGCATACCACTGGACGCAATCGCGCGATGCTGCCTTCCTCAACCACTATGAGTTTTCAGATCAAGCGGCCCGAGATGCGCCCGTTTGTCGGCAGGGAAAAGGAATTTGCTGAACTGCAACGACGTTTGAATGCCGCTGTTTCCGGCGAATGTCAATTTGTGCTGGTGGGTGGCGAAGCCGGAATTGGTAAGACCCGTCTTCTGGAAGAACTGGAGAGTCTGGCAAAGGCGCGCGGTACTCTTGTGCTTCACGGCCGGTTTGTGGAGTTGAACCATTCGCTGCCGTATCAGGGTTTTTGCGAAGCGATTCAGGAATACTTTCGTTCCAGAAATACAATGCGCACGGATACACCGGCTGATTTCTCTGATCTTGCTTCCGATCTGATTTCTTTATTTCCGGTGGTCGCAGAAATCAAAGAACTGGTCGCCAACTCGGAGGACTCAGCCAGACCCCTTGGTGAAAGCGGAGCGAGAAAGTTTGAAGACCGCACATACATTCTTGAGCTGCTCGCCCGAACGATCACCAGGATGGCTGCCGGCAAGCCATTGATTCTGCTGCTGGAGGATTTGCACGCCGCGGATGTATCGATCGATGCGCTGGATTACATTGTACGCCGGCTCGGGCCCACACCAACTCTTGTGGTGGGCACGTACAGATCGACTGAAGTAGACAAGCGGCATCCGATCACCAATCTGCTGAGCGGTTTTAAAGGAGACAGGCGGTTTGGCCTGATTCATCTTGGACCACTTTCTCCTTCCAGTCATAGTATTTTTTTGCAGCGATTGATGGGCGGCACAGAATTGGAAGAGGAGCTTGCGCAAAAGTTTTTTCAGGCAACGGAGGGCAATCCGTATTTCACTACAGAGTTGGTCCGTTCATTGCTCGATTCCGGCGGAATTGTTCGCGATCAGAGCGGTATGTGCCGGTTGTCAAGCGAGACGGCTCTTTCCATCGAAGAGCTTCCGGTCACAATTCAACAGACGGTGGAAGAGCGAATTGAACGGCTTCCCAAAGACTTGCGTGAGGTACTTTCCATTGCATCTGTTCTGGGAAGGAGTTTTGAATTTGCGCATCTGGAGATTCTGGCCGCAGAGAACGAAGACCTGGAGAGTATGGTCGAACAATTAATTCGAAGCGGCTTTATTGAAGAAGATCGCCAGTCCCGCGCAGATCGTATCTCATTTTCCAGCGGTGTGGTACGTGATGTTCTTTATGGCTCCTTGCCGCGAAGAAGGCGACGTGCGCTTCACCGCAAGCACGCGGAGGAATTGGAAAAGCGCAACGCGGGCCGTTTGGAGCGCGTCTATGCGCAGTTGTTTGAGCATTACTCGCAGGCAGATGTACCGGAAAAAGTGATTGAATACGGATTTCTACTCGTGCGCAAGTCCCTCGAAACATTCAGTCCGGATGACGCAATCCGGGTCACACAAACAGTCCTGGATTTTCTCGAAGAAGAAGGCTCAGACCGTCCGGAGAGCGCTGAGGCCAGGGCGCTTCTTGCGTCGGCCCACCGGATGACGGGCAATATCAATAACGCGCTGGAAGAGCTGGAAGAAGCGATTCGCATTTTTGAAAAAGAAAAGCAGAGCGCCAAAGTGCTGGAATCGATCCTGTCGGCCGTAGACATTGCATGGCAGGGGCGAAAAGTAGAAGAGACGAGACGCTGGATAGAGAAAGGCCTGGATGTTGCCGGCGCAATTGCAGACACAGCCAGCTTATCAAAATTACTTTCTCTGGCCGCCACTGTAGCGAATCTCCGCGGCGACTATGAAAAAGCGCGCGCCTATCTGGAAGAAGCAGAAAAGTACAAACCGGCGCGTGACGAAGTTCCGGAAGAGTCAGTTCATGGAGGCACGTTGATCGTTGCCCTCCCGAATCCGTGTCATGCCAGGCATCCTGCCAATGCATCATTCAATGAAGAGTCGGAACTTTTGAGCAACATCTTTGAAACCATGGTGGTTGCGGATGAGCAGGGGAATCTGGTTCCGCATTTGTGTGAACGATGGGAAACACTGAATGAAGGAGCTTTGTTTCTATTTGTGCTTCGCAAAGAAGTGCGTTTGCATGACGGTAGAAGATTAACAGCGAAAGACATCAAGACTGCCTTTGAGCATTCTGTGCGCCGTTCAGCACATGCGATGCTTCCCGCTTTTGCAGCGATTCGCGGGGTCAACGAATTTACAAGCGGCGCCGCGAACCACATCACAGGTATCGTGGCCCTTTCCGATAATATTATTCAGATCCAGCTCGCAGACCGTTTGCCGATCTATCCGGCTTTACTCACAGATGCAAGATCCGCAGTCGCCGTACAATCAGCGGACCAGGGAGACGGCGGAGCGCTGTACGGCACCGGACCTTTTCGCGTTTCTTCGTATCGTTCCGATTCCATCCTTCTGGAAAAAAATGTGGATTACTGGAAAGGCAATCCTCCGCTGATTGACGCAATCCAGTTCCATATCGGGTTGACGTCCAGGGAAGCGGCTGAAGGATTTCGTTCGGGCAAATACGATGTGGTGCGCGATTTACTTCCGCAGGATCTGGATGAGCTATTGCGTGACCGGCGCCTTCACGTTACGCTGGTGGAGGCGACGAAAAAGAACGCCTACTTTGCATTGTTTAACAGCGCCAGTGCCATTTGCAGTCATGAAGCGGTGCGTCAGGCGATGGCCGGCATTGCGCGGACTCATGATCTGGTGCGAAGCACCATGGGCCGCTTTGCCCAGCCT
>Ga0247727_10004086_pt1 | contig 31365 bp, 22 predicted proteins | sample WisWelCaveWW1625_FD_202498 | JGI IMG/M metagenome (GOLD analysis project Ga0247727, IMG submission 202498) | Biofilm microbial communities from Wishing Well Cave, Virginia, United States - WW16-25 | ecosystem: Environmental > Aquatic > Deep subsurface > Groundwater > Cave microbial mat | place... | reverse complement strand
AAAGAGATACATGCTGGGATAACTCCACACCGACTGCAAATGGATCGCCGCGGTGAATGTGATCGCCCCAATGAATCCCATCACGATTGCCCACACCATATCGAGGCGTTGTTCCGCGTCCGTGTACTCTTCCGGGCGCTCTTTGCCGACAATGCGCGGCTGCAAGTACGCCCAGCCCGTCATAAACAGACCGACTGCCACCGACGCGAGAATCACTATGTTGAAATCAACAAATAGATAACCCGCACCGATGCGGTCGAGCTGGACACGCGTCAACCAGGAGGCGAGAATGCCCAAGGGGGTAAATGTGACCAACGGCGCCCATATTTTGCGCGAGGCGGCATACGCCAGCACGCCCACAGTTGCCAGCATTGGATAATTAATGTCAAACGCGAGATCTGCCTGTGTGATCGGGATGGCAAAAAGCCACACTGCCGCCAGCACGAGGACGATGATGCCGCCAAACAACAATGCCAGCTGTCCATTGCTCAAGCCCGCGGCGCGTTCCGCCAAACGCTGCGTCAAACCGCGCGTCTTGGTGCCTTGCGTGACCAACACATTGGGCGAAACATTTTGCGGGGACGTTGGCGTGGGATACGAGGGCGGATTCACCGGCGCAGCGGTGAGCGCGTGTGTCATTTGATCCATCGTTTGCCAGCGGCGTTCCGGCGGCAGTTGGCGTCCCACCTCAATCGTCTGTTCCAACTGTGATGAAACGTTGGGTACCACCGAACGCAGCGGCGGCAAATTAAAAGGATCGTTTGTCGGATCGAACGCGCTCAACATCACATACAGCGTCACGGCGAGCGAATACACATCACTGCGCGCGTCCGTTTGTCCTTTGCCATACGCTTCGGGCGGCGCAAAACCGACCGTGCCAAATTTTTGTGTGTCTTGCGCTTTGCCCGGTTTGAATGTGCGCGCAATGCCAAAATCAATCAGCTTGATCCGTCCCTGCCGATCCACCATCAGATTGCCCGGTTTCATATCGCGGAAAATGATCGGCGGCGATTGACGATGCAAGTAATGCAGCACATCCGCAATCTGCTGCCCCCACAAGATCACTTGTGACTCGGGCAAACGTCCGTGCGTCTGCAAATAGTCTTCCAACGTCATGCCATCAATAAAATCCATCACCAGATATTGATTCAGCCCTTCCTTGAAATAGTCGCTGATTTTTGGCATGTTGGCATGATCGAGGCGCACGAGCATCTGTGCTTCCTCTTGAAACATTTGCGCGGCGGTTTGTTGATCCACCGGATTGGTGTTTCGCGCGGGATTGTATTCTTTGATGGCGACGCGCTTGTTGGCGAGATTGCCATCGAGCGCGCCATACACCGCGCCCATCGCGCCCTTGCCCAAGAGCCGCCGAATCTCATACCGCGTTTTGAGTTTGTCGCCCGAACGCATCGTCTCGAGCGGCAGCCCATCCAGAACGGGCGATTGACACCCTTTACAAAAACGCGCCGTATCGCGATTTTCCGTTTGACACCATTTACAAAACATAATGAATCCTCCTCGAAAAGGTGACGGGTGACGGGGAAACCTTTTGTGCTCAACGCTTTCTCCGCCAGATCACCCACACCGCGCCGAAAAAAATTAACAGTTGTGCCGAACACAAATTCTGCAATTGCTGGTTCAATTCTTCAATCGCGCGCTGTTGCACCTCGCGAATTTTTTCCTCCACCCACCGCTGCGCTTCCGCGATCCGATCATCCACCCACCGCTGCGCGTCGCGTTGCCGATCCTCGAGCCAGCGCTGCGCGTCACCTTGACGATCATCGAACCAGTGTTGTGCGTCCTGTTGCCGCTCTTGAAACCATCGCCGAATTTGTTCGCCCCAATCATTTCCGGGCGATGATGGCGGTGGTGTCACCCCGTGTTCGGGCGCAAAGACGACAAGCGCGATCGTTACGCGGCGTTCCGATTCGGGGTTATAAAATGCGCGCCCGTCATAAACAAGCTGCGTCGAGCCGCCGCCATCAAATTTCATGCCCGTGCCGACGTTGTATTTTTGCGTCATCAATTCCGCAATCCATTCGGCGTCGTGATAATTGACCATGAACAGCGTCAGCGTTTTGCCGTCAGGGGAAATGCCGACGGCGGATTGGTAAGCGCGCTCACAATCCTTCAGCTTGGATGAGTCGGGTTGGTCCCCAAAGGGCCAACGCGTCCCGCATGCAGTTTGATTCGATCTCGCTTGACCGTTCTCGACCAGCATCGGTCCGCCGCCCACCACATTCCAAAAACGTTCGGCATAATTCGCCGCGTTCTCTACGTCCCCCCACATCTTGTAACCCAGTTCGACGCGATTCGATTTTGAAATGGCAAGCGAGGGACGCAAAACATCATTGCCCTGACAGGGCGTTGGATTTGTGAAAGCGAATGTTTTGCCCTGTAGGTCCTTTTTGACATGATCGCAATCCCCCTTTCGCCAGCCATCAAAGCGTTCGCCATTTTTGATTGTCAAACCTTCGGGTCCGTGATCATACGGTGGTCCAAAATAATCAGCGTTGATGGCGACGACCGCGCCGGGATACCGCGTCAACATGTCCTCGACGCGCTGATTGGGAAAGATCATTGGGCGCTTCGGATCGGCACAGCCGCGTCCCGCGTAGGCAAAGTCAGGCACGTTCACCGCCGCACATTCGATCCATTGCTTGTTATCTGTTTCATATCCCGCCAGCGCCGTTTCAAAACGCACGTTCGGACTCGTGAGATCAATTTTAATGACATGCACATTCTCTCCATCCGTAAGACAATGCTCAATGCCTTCGTACTTGGAGGGACAGTCGTTCGTTTGCGCGCGCGTCTCGTGTAAGGATGTGACGAGCGCGCCAAAAATAACAAGGGCAATCGCCGCGCGCCAAAAGGAGGATGGAAATTTCATTTTAGAGCTCACCGCCTATCCGTTTATCCGCTTATCCGTTTTCCCCATCCGTTGGCAATCCCTTCCCCCAACACAGAATTCAGAACCCCAGAAACAGAGGGAGAATTACTGGGCGCAACGCAAACCGACAAAGTTGACATGGCTCGACGGACTGCCGGAGTTGCGGTTCGCCGCACGCACGATGGTTCCACTGACGTCCCACGAGCCGCCGCGCAGCACGCGATACTCTCCACCAGCGGGTCCCTTTGGGTTCTCGCGCGGTGAATTGCTGTAATAACTTTGATCATACCAATCCGCCACCCACTCCCACACATTGCCCGCCATATCCAACGCGTTGTATGGACTCGCGCCCGATGGAAAATTGCCCACCACCGTTGTGTCATTGCGTCCGCCTTCGTTCGAGTTCAAGCGATTCTTGTCAAACGCATCGCCCCACGGATAAGTGCGTCCGTCTGTGCCGCGCGCCGCCTTTTCCCATTCCGCTTCCGTCGGCAAACGTTTCCCCGCCCACTTGCAATACGCGTCGGCGTCATTCCACGAAACATAAATCATGGGATAGTCCGCATACTGCGCGTTGTCATAGTACGAACTGCGCGTGTCCGAGCGCACCTCACGCGGCGCTTGACACGCGCTCGCATCTACACATTTCTTGTACAACGCGTTCGTCACTTCGTGCTGGTCAATCCAATACGCGTCGAGCGAAACGGTGTGTTGTGGATTCTCACCACCACCGCTGCCTTCACTGCCCATCGAGAACTCGCCTGCGGGAACGAAGACCATGAGCGCGTTGTCGCTGCCGCGGCGCTGCGGCTGACCCACCGTGCCTTTGTCACCCGCGGGCGGAACGGTTGGGGGAACGACAACGGTTTGAGGGACGATGACCGTTTGGGGAGCGACCACGGTTTGCAGCGCGAGCTCGGTTGCCATGGGAACAGCCGTCTCGCGGATCACAATTACATTAGATCCTCCCCGTGGAATTGCCGCACTCACGATGCCACTGAGCAGCGCGCCAACCACAAAGAGCGCCAGCGCCAGCGCCACCGCCCTGCCGCGCGTCAGCCGCGGCGGTTTTGTCCGCACGGGTTTGCCGCAATAGCCGCAAAAATACGCGCTCGGCGGAATCGTTTTATGACAGTTTGGACATTGCATTTTGATGACCTTCGCTTGGGGCGAATCCAATTCGCAGCAACAAGAACACGAAACGGGCGAATCCAATTCGCAGCAACAAGATCACGAAACGTCCCTACGGACGTTGGCGGTCCCAGTCTGCGACGGCAGACTTTTGTGTGGCGATGTAGGTCATCGCATGTTGCCGCGATTTCTAATCGCCTGTCACGTTGGCGGTCCCAGTCTGCGACGGCAGACTTTTGTGTGGCGATGTAGGTCATCGCATGTTGCCGCGATTTCTAATCGCCTGTCCCTTCTACAATCTCCGCCCACATTCCACGCAGACTGTCGCATCCTTTAGTGCCGCTGTGCCGCAATCGGCGCAATACCGCGCGACGCCCAGTTTTTGCGCGCAGCTCTGACAATAAATTTCGTCCGGAACATTTTGATAGTTGCAGTTCGGACAGGTCAAGAACGTCGTGACTGCCGCGCGGGTGGTGGTTTGATTCAAACCGAGTGTGGGGCGGGCAAGTCCTTTGATTTGCTCTTTCATCTCGCGCGCACTCTGCCAGCGCGCCTGCGGCTGCACTTGCATCGCCTTGTCCACCACCGCTTCCATCGCCGCCGAAATTTTCGGATTCAACGCGCGCAGTGTCTGCTGCTGATGCGGATTCAACAAACGTTTTGGCACATCGAGCGGCGCGCGGCTGCTCAAGACATGATACAGCGTCGCGCCGAACGCGTACAGGTCACTGCGCGCGTCGGTGTGCATCCCCGCTGAAAATTGTTCGAGCGGCGCGTATTCGGGCGTGCCCATCCCGCGCATCACGGTCATGGTGCGCGGATCGTTCGGGTCAAACAATTTCACCAGCCCAAAATCAACCAGTACCACTTTGCCGTCCTTTTGCACAATGATATTCGCGGGCTTGATATCGCGATGAATAATATTGCGCTCGTGAATGTAGGCGAGCGCGTCGAGAATTTGTTCCGCCCACGCGCGCACCGCGCCTTCATTGATCGCGCCGTGCTGTGCGACCACTTCTGCCAGATTTTGTCCCTCGATAAATTCCATCACCACGTATTCGTTTCCGTTCGCCGTGAAAAAATCGTAAATGTGCGGCAAGTTCGGATGCGAGAGCGCGCCGAGGATTTGCGCCTCGCGTTGAAACTGCGCGCGCGCCTGCGCCAACCCTTGCGCCGTCGCGTTCGGATCGGGCGTGCGTTCCTTGATCGCCACGATGCGGTTCATCACCATATCGGTGGCGCGAAACACCGAACCCATGCCGCCTTGACCGAGGAGGGAATGAATTTGATAGCGTTGATGGAGGAATTGATTGGGTGAAAGTGACATGCGCTTAAAGTTTGCTCAACAACTCTTGCACCGCTTTATTTTTCGGATCCAACCGCGCCGCTGCTTGCAATTCGCGTTTCGCGTCGGCGGGTTGATTTAATTTCAAGTGACAGCGCGCGACAAATAATTTTGCGTCGGCGTCCTTGGGGTCGAGGCGCGCGGAATTTTGGAACGCTTTGAGCGCGTCTTTGAATTTGCTTTGCTCCCACATTGCCAGCCCCAGCGCGTATGGTCCCAAGGCGTTTTGCGGCGCGAGTTGGATCAATTTGTTCGCCCATTTCGCTGCGTCGCCATACCGCTTTGCCCGCAGATGCGCGATGGCGAGCAGCCAATGCGCGGGCTCATTTTTCGCGTCCAGTTTCACCACGCGTTCCAGTTCCGCTTGCGCGGGCGCGAGTTGGTCGGTGTTCAAATACAGTTGTCCCAGCATGAGGCGTCCCATCACCGAATCACTCTGCGCGTCGAGAAATTTGCGGACATGCGGAATGGCTTGCGCGTCTTGATCGAGGGCTTGATACACCATCCCGAGCAGCAGATAGGTTGCGGGCTGCGGATTGTATTTGAGCGCGGTTTCAAGCGTTTGAATCGCCGGACGCGCTTGCCCCAAATGCGCGTACGCTAAACCGAGTTCTGCGTGCAAATCGCCGTCGCGCGCGTATTTCGCAATGCCCTGCTGCAACACCGCCACGGCATCCGTCGCGCGATTCAATTCGATCAACGCGTCGCCCCAATTGAAATAGAGCGCGGCGTTTTCAAAACCGGCAGTGGCAGCAGCTTGAAATTCCGTCACCGCGTTGGCAAAGTCCTTGCGCCGCGCATACGCGTTGCCCAATTCAAAACGCATCGGCGGCGAGAGCTGCGGCAGCGCGAGAGGGGGGGGGGCAGCAACCGCCGGCGCGGCGGGGGCTGGCGCGCCGGCAAAGCGATGTCCGCAGCGTTGGCAAAATTTTGCGCCCGCGCGATTTTCCCACGCACAGCGCGGACAGCGCACGCGCGCTGCAAGGATAGGCGGAGGCGCGGGCGGCGGAAACACCGGCGCTGCTACCGGATTGGTTTGCGTCGCGCGCAACGCGTCCGTCAATTCCCGCGCGGTGGGATAACGCGCGAGGGAATTGAGCGCCATCGCTTTCAAAATCACCTGTTCGAGCGCGGGGCTCGTTTGCGGATTCAATTGGCGCGGCGGGACGAGACGCTCCTTTTGCGCCAGAATGTCCATCGCTTCGGGCGGCACCGTGCGCGTGATCGCGCAATACAACGTCGCGCCTAACGCATACACATCCGAGTAGGGATGCGTGCTGCTCACCCCGGCGCCGCTGTATTGTTCCGGCGGCGAAAAGCCCGTCGAAACCGCTTTGGCAATACGCGCCGTTTGTTTTTGCGGATTGTATTCTTTGGCGATCCCAAAATCCACCAACACTGCGCGATTGTCGGGACGAATTTTGATGTTTGCCGGCTTAATGTCGCGATGAATGATGGGCGGCGTTTGCGCGTGCAAATACGCCACTGCGTCGCTGATTTCCAAAAGCCACTGCGTCGCTTGCAGTGGAGGGACAATGCCCAGTTGAATGATCTCGGTCAGGTCGCGTCCCTCCACATAATCCATCACCAAAAAGCGCGTGCCGCCAGGCGCAGTAAAAAAATCGCTCACTCCGGGCAACGACGGATGCCGCAAACGCGCGAGCAGTGTCGCTTCTTGTTCAAATTGCCGCGCGGCTTCGAGCGACGAATCGAAACTTTCTTTGAGCGCGACGCTGCGCCCGGCGAGCCGCGTATCTTGCACAAGATAAACCGCGCCGTAACCGCCCTGTCCCAAAATACGAACAACGCGATACCGCGCGGAAATCAATTGCCCTGCTTGCAGTGCCATGATGCGAAACCTTTACGGCGTGAACGTGTCGGGTCGCGATTTGGCAAAGGCGCTCAAACGCGAGGCGGACATGTAAATCAAAAAGCCGCTGATCGGCAGCACACACAAACAACCGATAAAGGCGGTCAGCGTGGCAATCACCGCGCCCACCACCGACCAAATAAAAAAGCCGATGAGCCACGTGACGCCTTTGCCCGTTTCACCGGCATAAATCCAACCGAATCCCAAAAGCCCAAACAGACCCGGCAGAATTTCCAACACCAACGCGGTCGAACGCGCTTTCGTTGGCGCGCCATAGTACGGCGGCGCGGCAGCGGGCGCGGCATACGCGGGTAGATTCGCGGGCGGATACGCGACCACGGGCGCGGGCGGCGCAGCTGGCACATTCGTCGGCAGTGTTTGACCTGCGTCCGGGCTCAACGCATAGCTGCAGTTGGCGCAAAATTTCGCGCCTTCTTGATTCTGAAAACCACAATTGGGACAGAGCATTCTTCCTCCTTGGGAAATTAGTTTTCGAGCGCGGTCTCGAAATGGAGACGCTCCTCTCGATCATACTTTGCCAAACCATCTTGACGCATCCACTCCACCACGTTCGTGACAAGCCATTTGTTGTTCGCTGTAAATTCTCCTTGTCGCTCGGCGTACTGCATCACATCACTCAAACGCGGATGCTGTCCGGTCTGCGCTTGTTGAAATAACCACTGACACAAGTGATAGGTCGCGACATGCGCCGCGTCCATCGCCTCGTCGCCGATAATGCTCAAATGATCAGAATGTTTGGAAATATCGTTCCAACGCGCTACGAGAAAATCATTCCATTCCGCCGCGGCAAAGATCAAAGGGAGTTCGGTTGGCGGCACCTGGAGCGTATGCGTCACTTGCTCTTGCGGAAACCAATCGAACGCCGAGCGATTCGGAGAAATCCGCAATTCGGTGCAATAATTTTTGATCGTATCCACAATCACCGAGGGCAAGCCCGCGCCCTGAAATTCAACATACTTGATAAAGCGTTGGAACGCCGGATTGTCCGCTTCCGATCTGCCGCGTGTCATGCGTTGGAGCAGCTCGCGCGCCAGTTCCCAGTTGCATTGCAGATAATAGCGTTCGCGCCCAAAATCGCGCAGTAGCTCGGCATATGACGGGTCCGCTTGCCATTGCGCCAGTAACTTGGTCTCGACCACTGTCAGAAAAAACACTTGCTGCATCTTGGTCAAGGGACGCAAAGGACGCAAGAGCTTTAGATCCGCCAAACCGTCCACGATCAACACCACCCGCGCATGTTCTTTGACGAGATAATCCAGCAGTTCGCGCAGCGCATTGACCAACACCACACTGCGATCCTGGAATTCATCCCCCGCGCGCGGACGCCGCGTTTCCGATTTCTTTTGTTTGATTTCAAACAGACCCAATTCACCCACAGGAGTTGACATCTCCGGCAAACCCACTTGAAATTTAGGAAAGGAAAATTCGACTTCGCTGCGGATTTCGCGCTCGCCGCGCATTGCCTCCAAATCGTGAACATAATCGCGCACATACTTGTTCACCGCTTTTTGCATTTTCTGGGAAAGGGTGCCCGAATTTTGTTTCATGCCCCACATAAATTCTTGCACGGTGCGCGCGTCTTGTTCGTGCTCAACGCGCTCCCCCAAATTGACTACGGCAACCAGATGGGCGCGTTTGTCCCGATCCATTTCCTCACGCAATGCCTGCGCCACGCGCGACATGCCGCAGCCGCGAATCCCACGCAGCATAAAGGTCGCGCCCTTGACGGTGAATTGACGGTACAGAATGTCATTGATGATCGTTTGAATGCGCGCGCCGCGTTGTTCTTCAAAGAGTTTCGCTTTGACCGGATCCAAACCTTCCCTTAACGTAATCTGGAGCGCGCCGGCAATGGGCGGACGCGCGCTCACACGAAACGGCGGCGGCGCGATCATGGATTTCCCGCAGTACGAACAAAAATTGCTCTCGCGGCGATTTAACTTTTCGCAGCTGGGACACGGCACGCGATCACTCACGATCGGACGGGTCAACGCGGCGCGCATTTCGGCGGCGGTGGCAAACCGCTGTTCCGGTTTTAACTCGAGCGCGCGCAGCATCAGTTGCGCGATGTGCGGCGAGAGCGACGGGTTCAGCACGCGCGGATTTTGCAAGAGCGCCGGGTTCGACAAGCGATCCACCGATTCCGCAGGCGCGTTTCCCGTGAGAACGTAATACATGGTCGCGCCGAGCGAGTACAGATCGCTGCGCGTGTCGGTGCCCGTGCCATATTGTTCAGGCGGCGAAAACGCGGGCGTGATGGCGCGCGCGGCATTGGTGGTCTTTTGCCCCGCCACGTATGTTTTCGCGATGCCGAAATCTACCAACACCGCATTACCTTGCGGCGTGATGATGATGTTGCCCGGTTTCACATCGCGATGCACGATGGGCGGTGCGTGTCCATGCAAATAGGCGAGCGCGTCCAAAATTTCGCCAATCCAGACGAGCGCCTGCTTTTCGGGCAGCGCGCCATCGCGTTCCACCAACGCGGCAAGATTGTCGCCGCGCACAAATTCCATGACGAGATATTGAAAATTGCTTGCCTCGATGAAATAGTCAAAAACCTGCACGAGGTTCGGCTGTTTCAATTGCGCCAGCAATTGCGCCTCATGCTCGAATTGGGCGCGCGATTCACCCGACACATCGAGATTTTCCTTGACCGCGCAGACGCGATTCAAACTGGTGTCGAGCGCCATGTACACCGCGCCGAATCCGCCTGCCCCGAGCACCGAGCGAATGCGATACCGATTGCGTAAAACCTCATTGGGCGCGAGTGGCATGTTAGTTCACCCCCACTAAAATCAAGGTCACATTATCTTCCCCGCCGCCTTCATTCGCCGCGGCGATCAAATGTGCCGCCGCTTTTTGCAAATCCGTTTCGCGCAGCAGCAAACTTTCGAGGTCAAAATCGCGCACCATTTCCCACAAGCCATCGCTGCACAGCAAGAGCCGGTCCCCTTTTTGCAGTTTCAGCCCCCCACCTTCACGCGGAAAGAGGTCCACTTCCGGCGGCGCATCCGAACCCAGCGAACGCAAAATGATGTTGCGCTGCGGATGTGTGTAAATTTCGTCGCGCGTGATCATGTTGGCTTCCACCAAATCCATCACGAGCGAATGATCGCGCGTAATGGGTTGCAGCGCGCCGCCGCGCAGCAAATACGCGCGGCTGTCGCCAACGTTGGCGATATAAGCAACGTCATCACGCACCAGCGCGAGAGTCACCGTCGTTCCCATGTCGTTGTGTTTTTCCGCCGCGAGCTCCTTTACGCGCGCGTTGGCTTGTTCGACCGCGTTCGACACACTCGCGCGGATCGCGTCCTCCTCCAAATCTCCCCCACCCAAAAGCGGCGCGAGAACCGATTGCAGCAGCAGAGTCGAAAGCGTTTGAATCGCCTTCTTGCTCGCCAGTTCCCCTGCCGCGCTGCCGCCAATGCCGTCGGCGACGATAAAGAGCCCGAGCGTCGGATGCGCTTGCGACTCGTGCATGGCGCTCAGCGCCAGCGCGAACGCGCTGTCTTCATTCGCCTCGCGCGCGGAACCGCGCACCACGCCCGCGTCCGATGCCACCGCGTATTGCAATTGAATCTGCGCGGGCGCATCCGGCAGCGGAGGAGGGGGCGGGATATTTTGGATTTCATACACGCGTTCCCCCACCAAAAATTCTGTGGCTGGCGGTGTCTCTATCTCGATAGAGGTTGGAGTTTTAGGCGCAGCGCGCTCGATCAGCAGCACGGTGCCGCCTTCGCCCAGCTCGCGCCCGCAGTTGGCGCAAAACACCGCGTCCGCTTCATTTTCAAACTCGCACGTTGGGCAGCGCCACGCGTCACGCGCGCGATAGGTATTCGAATCGGCGGTTGGCGCGACAAGTTCGAGAATCGTGAAACGCTTTTCCAACGCCGCGCCGATGAGCAAAGGGTTGAGGGTTTGTGGGTTCATATCTTTGGCGGTGGGGTCGCCACTTGATTCAATGACAGGCGGATCAATTTGAATCGGTTCGGATGCCGCCGCCATGACCGGATCGTTTGTCTTGATCTCAATTCCGTTTTCGGTTTGCGCGACGCTACCATTTGCGGGCGCGAGCAGATCAGAACCGTCCTCATTTTGCAATGCGCCATTTTCGGAAACACTCACTGCGTCAGTATGAAGAGCCGGCGCGGTGAGCGCAGGTTCCACATCCGTTGTTGGCATTGCGTTCGGCGCATTGCTCACGGTTTCTCCGTCAGACATGACAGCCGTGAACTCTGCCTCAATCGGCGCGGGCGGTGTGTCCACGCGCAGCGGCGCGGGAATTTCGGGCAATGTCACAGGTTTGCCGCAAGTATTACAAAAGCGCGCGGTTGCGCGATTGGGGGCATGGCAATGTGGACAATCGATCATGATTTTCGTAGAGACGTTTCGCTGAAACGTCTCTTTCCTTTTTAATTTTTCGCCGCATCCATTGCTTCGACGCGCACGAGGACGCAAGTGATGTTGTCATCGCCGCCGTTGTCATTGGCGAGCGCGATCAGTTTTTGCACGGCGGTTTGCGGATCGGGCGTTTTTGAAATGAGCTCTTGGACGACTTTATCTTCTGCCATCTCCCACATGCCGTCCGAACACAAAAAGATAAAATCGCCGGGTTGCAGCGCGATCGGGGGAAATAGATCAATCGGCACATTCGATTTTTCGCCAATATTGCGCGTGATCATGTTCCGCTGGGGATGGGTTCGTACTTCGGATTCTGCAATTTGGTTGCTGTCCACTAGCGATTGCACGAGCGAATGATCTTTGGAAATTTTTTGAATCGTGCTGCCGCGCACGAGATAGGCGCGGCTGTCTCCCACATTGATCAAATGCGCGTTCGCGCCGACAACGAGCGCGGCGACGAGGGTTGCGCCCATATCGTTTCGCAAACGCTGGCGTTCATCGAATACCGCTTTGTTAGCTTTTTCCCCCGCTGTTTTCAAGAGCGCGCCAAAATCCGCTTGGGTTTGGACGCGATCCCGCGACTGCGGCGCGATGGTTTGATAAAATTCGCCGACCATCATATCGGTGACAATTTGACTGGCGAGTTCGCCCGCCGCCGCGCCGCCCATCCCATCCGACACGACGTACATGCCGAGCGTTTGTACGCCTTTTTGAATCGCGCGCGCGATTTCGGCAGTGGCATAGGCATCTTCATTCAATTCGCGTTTGACGCCCACATCGGTCAACCGTCCCACGCGCAGATTGATGCCGGCGGGACGCCGTTTGTTTTCAAACGCTTCGCGAAACGCGGCGGCGAACGCCCCTGCCGTCGCGTACGCGTTCGACACATTCGGGATGAGCGCGCGTTCCAACACTTGATTCACCAAGGGCGAAAGCAGCGCGGTTTGTCCTTGCGGGTGCATCATAGTTTGCAACGCCGCGGCGAGGTGCAGCATGTCCTGTTTGCGCGCGGGTTCGGTGAGCGGTGTAATGCCGGTGAGGTGGCTCAACTTGATCCGATCCCCACTCGTCATGATGGCGGCGGGGGAGATTTGATTGTGCGCTAGATTGGCGCGATGCAGCGCGTCCAACGCTTCCGCCAACTGCTGTCCCCATTTCAGCACCTCCACTTCGTTCAAGCGCGTCTGCGGCTGCAAAGGTGCGAGCGGATATTCCAGTGTCATGTACCCGCGCGCCGCGTTATCAAATTGTGCCTCGTGAAATGTTTCGCCGATGCGCGCGAGATGGGGATGCTGCACGTTGCGATCCAGCGCCAGCTGCGCGCGCTGATATTCCGCCGCGTTGGGTGATTCATAGAGCAGCCACTGCGCGCCATTGTTGTTTTCATCGGCAACGACATACCCATTCACCGTGGGCGAGACGAGAAAAGCATTGAGAATCTCGTAGCGCAGATTATTCACCAGCGCGCCGCCCGGCAGATCGGTCAAGCTGTTTGGCGGCGCGATGGGCGTGATTCGCTCCGTGGTTGTGCCGGGTTTAAAGGTCGTGCGGCAATTGCGGCAAAAATTTGCGTTGGCGCGATTTATTTCGCCGCAATTCGGACACTGGAAAGTCGCTTCGTTATTCATTGCATCCCTCCTTGCGGCGCGTGAAAGTCAAATTCGACTTGACCCAAGCGGATCACATCGCCTTCTTTGAGATAATTAACGCGCGTCCGTTTGCCATTGACAAAAATGCCGGTCTGCGAGGGACGCCCCGTTTCGACGCCATCCACAATGATCCACCGCGCGCCGCGTTTTTCAATGCGCGCGTGTTCGGGCGAAACACTCGCCGCGCCGGCGATGGCGGCGGGTATGGCAAAACTCATAGTGTCCGCGCGTCCAATCCAAGTTGGGTTGGTGAGCTCAAAGCCGTTCGGAATGGCAGCCCCGGTGAGATGCGGCGTGGTGATGAGACGCGCAGTTTTTGCTCCGCCTGTTGGCGTGGTGGTGGGGGGAAGCGATTTTTCGGGCGGAAGCTGTTGTTGCTGTCCTTTTCTTTTGCGCCTGCCCAAGTCGCGCACAATAAACAAAAGCAAGAGCAAGAGGAGGAATGCGAAACAAGCGACGAGGGCGATGAGGAGACGCGGCTGATTTGGGTTATCCCCTTCGTCAATCACACCGAGAACGGTGGAAACCAGCTGATTGAGGTTGAAGGGTGAAGGTGTCTCGGTGGATGTTGGCGTCGGAGTATTTGGGATTGGAGTCTCAGATGTCGGTGTATCATTAGGTGTTGGCTCAGTCGGCGCGCCAATACTTGGCGTAGCGGGAGGAGCCGGAATAGTTGGCGGCGGCTTTGTTAGTGGAACAGGTGATGAGGTGTTGGTTGCAGTCGGCGTAAAAGTAGATGGTGCCTCTGTAGTATAAGTACTCGTTGGCGTAGCTGTTAAACGGGTTGTAGTCGTTGGTGTAGTTATTAGAGAAGTAGGTGTCAGTGTTGGAGCCTTCGGATCCACACGAATTATTACAGTGAGAGGAAACCCAACCCTAACCCCATTATTCTGCAGTTGCCATTCACCCGCGTAGCGCCCATAACCAAGCGGTGCCATCATCGGAATTGAAATATCTGCGGTTGACTTTGCTAAAGTAACCGGGACTGTGTAAGTTGATGCTATTGCCATATTGTCGCCGCGCACAAATACAATTGAATACGTGTTACCCCAATTGCATGTGCCAGAATTGCGTAAACGCCATGTCTTTGTAAACGCCTGCCCCGGTGCGAGAAGCGCACCATCCGGAATAGTTACATCGGCGACGAATAGTGAATTCGGTTTGCAATTCGCCTGAGCAAGAGAGTGTTGCGCTCGATTCGCACCATTATCTATCTTTGCTCCCACGCGTCGCGGCAGCAAGACCATCCAGACCAGCGCGACACCAATTCCTATGACAAGCATCAATTTGGTTTTCGTCATACCGCCTCCTCAAAGTTCACTACCGCGAAATTTCTCGGACTCGCCTTTCGAATTTGCCTTTTCAACTTTGCCCTTTTCTTTTCCTCAATACAACGCCTGCTCGAAAAAAAGCACCGACGCGTATCGTTGAGCTGCAGATAAACTCATCGCCAACAAAATCGCGTTTTCCGTGCGCGGCGAAATCGTTGGAATGATTTGACGCGGGGGAATGAGCGGTGTGCCTGCGGCGCGCATTGTGGATTCGACAGGCACGCGGCCGATGAGCATGTAATACAGCGTCGCGCCGAGCGCATACACATCACTGCGCTCTGTCGTGCCGCCGCTGTATTGTTCGGGCGGCGCGTACCCGGGCGTGCCATAGCCGCGCGCGCCCGTGCGCGTCAGTTGTCCCGTTGCCAACGCTTTGGCGATGCCGAAATCCACCAACACCGCGCTCGCTTGCGGCGTGATGATAATGTTCGCCGGTTTGATATCGCGGTGAATCACGCGGTTCGCGTGCAGATATTTTACCGCTTCAAAAATCGGACGCAGCATACTCAAGGCGACATTTTCCGCAAGCGCGCCGTGCTGCTCAATCGTCTTTTCCAGATTCTGCCCCTCCACGTAATCCATCACCAAACAGCGCGTCCCATTCGCTTCAACAAAAAAGTCGGTCACGGCGGGCAGATTGGGATGCCTGAGATTTGCCAGCAAGTTCGCTTCTTGTTGAAACTGCGCTGCATCGCCGCCGTCACTTTTCTTGATGACCACGACTTTGCCCAACGCGCGATGTTGCGCGAGAAACAAACTACCTTGTCCGCCGCTGCCAATCGGACGAATAATATTATAGCTGCCCATCACCTGAACTTGTCCGGATTGGGTTTGTTGCGCTTGACTCCGCAGGACAAAAACCAATACCACCGCCGCAATGAGAACGAACGCGAGGATGCCCAGCGCAAGAAACAAACCGTCACTGTTTCCACCGCCAGTAACTCGCGGAGGTGGAGTAGATGTTGCGAAGGGTGTCACCGGCGCGGGCGTGGAGCTAGCGGGGGTAGTTCCCACAATCACATCCGGGGTCGGCGAAACAGTGGCGGTTGGCGTGGGCGTCTCGCTTGGCAGGGGTATTGTGGTGAAGGTTGCAGTCGGTGTTTCAGTGCTTGTCGGGGGTGAAACATCGGTGGGACGTTCCAACACCGTGATCATCACCGATTTGTTTTGATTGCCGCTCGGTGCTTGGACTTGGAGCAGATAAGTGGTTGTGCTGGTTGGACATTCCGTTCGCGTGCCGTTCTCGGGCGCGAGCGCGCCGTTGTAATAGACCGCGCTCACAAAGCGCGTCGTCCAACTCACCGTCACACATTCGCCGCCATAAATGGTTTTGGGACTCGCATCAAAACTAATTTGCGCGGGCGGGATCGACGTGGGGCGGGGAAAAACAGTGAGTGTGACAGTGCGCGAATCTTGACCGTAAGATGAATTCCAATTCAAGCTGTAGTTTGTGGTGCTGTTCGGACACACCGAACGTGTGTCATTCGCCCCAACCTGTTGCCCATCGAAACGGACACTGGTGGCATAAATTACATTCCACGTCACCGTCGCGCACTCGCCTTCCGTAATCGAATTGGGATTCACAAAGAAACTCACTTGCGGCGGTGGGGGCGGCGCAGTCGGTGGGATGGCAGTCGGCTGAGGCGCGGGCGAAGAGGGAGAGCAGCCGTTGGGATAGCGATAGTAAAGATAATGCGTCTCTGAATGTCCATCCGAAAAACGCGCGGTGAAACGATAATCCAAGCTGTCAATTCCCTTGTTGCCATGGGGATCGATCGTTTTGGGTTGAACCGCTTCCGGGTTCATCGGACCCTCGCGACTCGGTAATTCAAAATAGATTTCAGGCCAGGGATAGGGATCGGTATAGATATGAATGGTCGCCTCTTGATTCGCCGGACACTTGATCCAAAACCGCACGCGATTCCCACCTTGCGCGCGTGTGGTTTGAACGAATCCTGCCAGAACAATGGTCATCAGACCGATGAGAAAGAGATAACGAATTTTCATGTTCACTCACTCTCCCGATTCGCGTTTGGCGCGCGCAATCAATGCGCGCGCAAAGCGAATGGGACGCACCAAACCGAGTTTGCCAATTACCTCTTTAGCTTGCGACGCGGCAGAGGCGACGCCAATCAACTCATAGCGATCGTTCAATGCGGGTCCGCCGCTATTGCCCTTGTTGATTTCCGCGTCTGTCTTGATCCACCCTTCCGACTCGATAAAGCCCGACACCTTGCCGCTGGTCAACGTCAAGCTGTCACCGCCAATGCCCGGATACCCCACAATGTTCAAGTCGTGTCCATGCCGCACAATATCGGACTCTGCCACCGGGAGCACATCGAGCCCCAGATCAGTTGGCAGCGCGCCTCCATTCCCGCGCGCGGTGATGCGAAGGAGCGCGAGGTCACGCGCCGCATCGTTTTCCACCAGTACGGCGCGGTATTGAATTTCCGCATCGCCTTCAAGATGACTGCGCTCGGGGAACGCAATGTACGCGAGAAATTGTGAATTGTAGGGCTGACCGTCATCATCATAAAAAAGATGATTGTTGGTGAGAATGTAACCGCGTTTCGTCAGCACACTGCCTGAACCTCTAACCGATTGCGTTCTGCTGCCATCCAGCGGCACGATAATCCGCACCGTCGCGCGCAGCGCGCGCAAACGCGCGGCATCTGCGTCGAACGTGGGGAGGGGTGAGGGAGGGGGAACAGGTGTGGATGGTGCAGTAGTTGGCGGCGCGGTGGCGCTCGGCAGCGCGGTCAATGTTGCACGGGGAATCGCGGACGGCGTAGGGGAAGGTGTCCGCGTGGATTCAATGATTTGCGCGGCGCTCGCCGTCGGCGTTGTGCGCGGATTCGAACGGGACATGAGCGCGAAAAGCGCGACGCACAGCAGCAAAACTCCCACAACCGCCGCGCTGGCGATTGCATAGATGGGAATACCGCGCACACGCGCGTTCAGCCATTGCGGTGGAATGGGCAACCGCGAGGGCGGCGCGCTAAAGACATGTCCACAGCGCGCGCAAAAGCGCGCATCCATCCGATTGGGATGATTGCAGCGCGGACACGTTTTTTGCGTTTCCGGTGTTGGCGTTGGCAGCGCGGCGCGACAGGTCTTGCAAAAACGCGCGCCCGCGCGATTCTCGGTGCCGCACTGAACGCAGCGAACCGTACTTGCGTTTGGTCTATTTTCCATTTACTTGATTGGCAGCGCGCCGCGTTTTGCCGCGCGCCGCACGCGCGATGTAACACGCGCCCCCGCGGTGGCAGACCCATTGGCGCGGAGCGCTTGCAGGGTTTCAAATTCCGCGCAGCTCAAAATGACCGCCATTGGGCGTCCAAAGGTTTTGATCTGATAGCACTCGTGATAATAATGGACCCGCTCGATCAATTCCCGTGAGCGCGTCCGCAGCTCGGTGGCGGTAATGCTAATCGGTTCCATGAATCGCTCCTTTTGAAAAAAAAGATCGCCGACGCGCCGGATGTACGCAGCGGCATTGTATAACGAAATTGAGCGTCTGCGCGTCGAAAAAAAATTTTTGTTGACAGATTGGGATTCTTTTTGTAAGGTATGACAATTCTGCCATGTCTTGAAAGTTGTACAACTTGTCCCTCTCCAAGAACAATGCGTTTTTGAATCGTTTGCTGTCAACGGTGTTCAAGGTTCTCGAATGATGAGGTGTAGGCATGACAACCCCCCCCGCCCGCCTTGCTTTATTGGTTTCACGTCAGCTGACCCTCTATTTGAAAATACATCCAACCGCGTGTTTGCCCCACGAACGCGTCGCGGCGGAGAATGTCTTGCGCGCCCTCGCCCGCCAAAATTTTTTGTCGGGCAGATACGAACGCTATCGCCGGCATCGTCGCGTAGAAGTGAACTTGACCCCAACGCGTTATATCGCCCACCTCATCGAAACATGGGTCGCACAAGCTCCCTTTGTCATTCAGTTGCTGCAAAACAAACCTGAGGCGTGGCGCAGCCTGCTTCGCGAGTGTACGCAAGCGGCAGCGGCGGTGTTAGGACACTTTCCTTCGACGGACACCGCGGAAGATTATGCCCAACGCGCGTGCGCGCAAATTCTCGTCTCTGCTTTTCCCTTTGATGTTCCCTTCCTTTGGTGGGCGCGCACGATCACACAGCATCTCGTGCGGGCGCGGGCGCGTTCCAAAGATCGGCATAACGATGTCGTGTTATCCCTGAGTGTCTCACCCAACCCCGCGATTCCCGATGCGGACGAGGGCTGGGCGATTGCGGATCCGGTTGCCCAACTCAATCTCGATTTGATAGAAGATCGCGATTTGTTAGTACGCGCGGTGCGGCGACTCACCGCGCAGCGGCTCACGGTGATTGTGATGAGCTATTTCGAGGGCGCGACCGATAGGGAAATCGCAGACGTGTTGGGCATCAATGCCGCGAATGTGCAAACGCTGCGGCATCGCGCGCTCGATCAATTGCAGGAATGGCTGGGACAAAAGTCCCTGTCAGTAAAAGGAAGGCGACGGCATCGCATAGATAAGAAGAGATCAACGCGAAGGAAAAAGCAATGAGCGACAGCAAGAAAAATTCGTCCGCGTCCGCCCCTTTCAATGCAGCCAAACGGCTAACCGAACTCGAACAACACCTCGCGCCGAACGAATGGGCGCAGCGCCTAAAACACCTGTCCGATGATTTGCAAGTGCAGCGCGCAATTGCGCTCACAAACAAAATCTTTCCCCCTCTCACTCCGGCGGCAGCCCAAGTCACAACGCTTCCACCTGCGCGCGTTCAGTCTGCCGCGCCCTGGCAGCGTTTTGATTTTCCTGGCACGCGGCGCGCCCACGCGCGGATTCAATTTGTATTCAATCCGCAAGCGCTGGCAGCCCAAGCCGCGCCCGCCTTTGTCGTTCGCAGCGTAGAGAGTGAAGGGACATTGCTTTTGCTCGCCGATCAGATCACCCTCGCGGATCAACCTGCGTTTGTCAAAGCGATGCTTGTGTCACAACCCAATGCTCCACTTGCAACCATCGAGCTTTTTGTGTCGAGTCCCGTCGCACTTGCGCGGCAGCTGCGCGCGCAGCTCGCGTGGGGACGCCATCGTGTTCAAGCCACATTCAAGCAAGGCAAAACATCATTTCAGCAAGTTCCCTGGCGCACGCTCGCACAACCCTTTACGCTTACGCTCACGCTGCCTCCACCTTCGCTCTCACGTTCTCGTCCTCTTCCATCCGCCCCCAAACCCAAACGTCGTAAATGAATTCGCTCACTGCCATTCGCGCTCTCGCGCGCGCACACACGCGGCGCAACACACTGGAAAAGCCCGCGCGCGCGAACGCAGAATTTGCGCGCGCGGTCAAACAAGCGAATCTTTCTGAAATCCCGCCCGCGCTCTGGAACGAAATTGACGCCCAGCTCGATCACAAACCCGCGTTTGGTTTAGCTTTGGCGCGCGTCGCGCATGAAATGGTGAAACGGCGCGGGGATGTCCGCGTGCGCGCCACAGCTGCTCTGGCGCTCGTGCGCGCGTGGAATGTCTGCGGGGAATTTCAGCGCGCCCTGGAGCTGTGTCCCGCGGCGGCGCGGCATTTTGAAAAACTTGATGACACTGCCGCTCTGGCGCGGGTGTGGCTGGAAGCGGCGTGGGCGCACAGTTATCTGGGAGATTTGGACCAATTGCAAGCGTGTTTAGCTCGCGTCCACGAGCTTGCCAACGCGGTGGAAACGGTTTCCCTCTGCGAACAAATTGGGCGCAAAGCCAACTGGATTCAAGGTCGCTTGTTGCGCCAACAGGGCGAATATCAAGCAGCGTTGGAACTTTTAGAAGCGGTTCGTCAATCCTATTTACGCGCGGGCGCGCAAACGGACGCGCACCGCGTCTTGCGCGAAATCGGACATACGCGCGCGCGCATTAAACCACTTGAAGCGATGCCGCTGCTCAAAACGGCGCGTCATTTTTTTCAACGCGCCAAAATGGCGATCGAGGTCGCGCAATGTGATCATTCCTTGGCACAGACAGAGGCGAACTTGAATCACTTTCAGAACGCCTTGGCGCATTTAAGAGTGACCCAAAAGATCTATCGGTTCGCGCAGCTGGATTTTTTTGATGCGTGCTGCGCGCTTGACCTTGGCTATGTGTGTTGGTTTCTGAATCGTTATCAAGAGATGCTCACGTATTCGCAGCGCGCCATGGCAATTTTTGCGCGGTTGCGAGCCGCACAAGAAGTTTCCTCATGCGAGATCAACATCGGTTACGCGTGGGTCGAATTGAATCAGTACCCGAAAGCATTGCCTTTTTTTGTCCGCGCGCGCGAAACCGCGCTCGCCACCGGCCGAAAGAAAAAAGCCGCTGTCTGCTTGCAAAATATCGGCACTGTGTATTTGCAGCAAGGACGGTACGCTCAAGCGCTCGAACATATTCAACGCGCGCGCGCCGAATTTGAAGGGGAAGGGGTGATCAATCGCCTCGTGGAATGTGATGTGCATTTGGGGCGCGCGCTCTATCAGCTCGCACAATACGATGAAGCGTTAGCTGCCTTGGAACGCGCCGCCATCGCCGCGCGCGCGACAAACATGGGCGCGTGGCAGGCACAGACCGAAATGTATCGCGCCCAAGTTTGGATTGCCAAAGGCAACACGCGCGCGGCATCCGCATCGCTCCAATGGGCGCGCAACTATTTTGCGCGTCAAGGGCAGCGGGTGCTGGTGGCGTTTTGTGAGCGTGTCCTGGCGAGCATGTCTCATACGAATAAAACGCGCGTGCTGAAACAACTGGCGGCGAGTCGCGCGGTCTTGGAAAAGAATGGTCAATGGGTGGACGCCGCGCTGTGTGATGTGGAGCGTGGGGAAGCGCATCTCGATTGGAAGGAATGGCGGACGGCAAGACGCTATTTGCTCCGCGCGCAGCAAACGCTCCAAGACAGTTTTCCCGATCACTCTGCGCGTCTCTTGTACGGTTTGGGGCGCGTCGCGGCGCAAGCGGGACAACCCGCGCGCGCGCTGGAAAAGTATGTGCAAGCGGCGCAGGGCTTGGCGCTGGTGCGCGGCGGTCTGGAATTGGAAACGTTGAGCAATTCTTTTTTTGCCGGTCGTCAACACGTCATTCAAGCCGGTTTGCGCGCCGCGCGCGCCCAACGCGCCGCGCCGCAAGCCCTCGCGCTCATCGAAGCCGCCAAAGCGCAAACGTTTGTTCATTCGCTTTTTGTGCCCGATTGGCACGCGCCATCGCAAGACCCACATACGCGCGCCCTTTTGGACCAAGAACAGCAGCTGCGTTATCAAATTGCCAAACTCCGCCAAACCATCGCGGCACAGCCGCGCGTTGCCGAGTTCGAGGTAACGCGCGCGGTGCGTGTGCGTCCGGATCAAGCGACGCGCGGACCGCTCAAGGCATTGATGCGCGAGTATGAGGCGGTTGCCCAAGCATTGCGCCTCAAACGCCGCCATCTTGCGGGCGCGCCGCTGCTCCTTCCTTTTGCGCTCGATGAATTTCGCGCGGCGGCGCACAAACGCTGGGGCGAGCAATGGCTGGCGCTCAATTATTATTTTGACAAGGACTGGCTCTATCTCGTCTGTGTAGCCCCGCAGCAAGTTCAGCTGTACGCACAGCGTTGGACCTGGATGGATCGGCAAATGCTGGCACAATGCACCGATCTCCATCCCGACATGCGCGAGCTGGTGTATAACGGCACCCTGCGCGGCTCCGCCGCGCCGCGTCGTGAGAATCCCCTGCGCTATCTGCATGAGCGGTTGTTGCCGTCTGATGTGCAGTGTCTTGCGAAAGGGGCGATGCTGCTGATTGCGCCGCATCAACTATTGCATCAGCTCTGCTTTCAAGCGCTCGAATCCGACGATGGGTTTTTGGGCGCGCGTGTGACAGTGGGTTATACGCCGAATCTGCAAGCGTTCACGCAATTGTGCGCCAGCGCCCCGCGCGCGTCGGCACAGCACGCGCTCTTCTGTGGGGTAGAAAATTTTGAGAGTCGCGCGCCGTCCCTTCATCATACGCGCCAAGAAGTGAATCAGGCGCGCCAACGCAATGAGCCCTCCACGGTCTGGTGGCAGGAGAACTGCACACGCGCGCGCTGGCTGGAATGGAATCGCGCCGGACGCCTGCGCGAATTTCACACGCTGCATTTTGCGACGCATGCCACCGTAGAGTTGAATGCGCCGCATCTCTCGCGCATTTTGTTAGGACAGGACGACCTTACGATTTTGGATGTCACGCAATCGGCGTTGGACGCGCGCCTCGTCACTTTGTCCGCCTGTTCGAGCAATCTCGGCGCGAGCGGCAGCGGCGATGAATGGGTGAGTCTAGCGCGCGCGTTTTTTTATGCGGGGGCGCGCGCGTTGGTCGCCTCGCTGTGGGCAGTGGATGATGACTCAACCGCGCGGTTGATGGGCGCGTTCTATGAGAACCTGCAGCAAGGACAACCCATTGCGCGCGCGCTCGCAAACGCGCAAACAGAATTGAGGCGCGCAGGCGCATCCCCGTATCAGTGGGCGCCGTTTGTCGCGATTGGCGATGTGTAACAAACTGCGTATTTTGTGAAGCAATTGTTGGAGGAGGAGAGGAGAGGCAAAGGGGGAGAGTGGGCAAGGCATTTGTGCCTCATCCACTCCGTCTGAGACCCTCTTTAGCAATCCATTGATTGGCAAGGTCCGCCAGGTGGGCGCGGGGTATTGGTCGGGTCTGCCGCGATGCGCGTGATGGAAGAATCAGCTGCGCGCGGCGTCGCGTTCGCAGCGATGCCTAGGGGAATCGCTACCGCGAGCGCGACCAGAAAACCCACCAGAATTTTGTGAATGGTCTTCATTTCGGTTCTCCTCCTTTCTGTAGAATTTCGACCAGAGAGGATGGCGAACCGCCATGAATTCTTTCAAAAACGGGGGACGAGTTTTAGTGAGGAGTCAATCGCTTGCTTGAGGAATGGAAAACGCGCTGCGCGGCAGAGGTGACGCGCGAGTTGGAAAAACGCGACTGGCGATTAGTTGCGGACGCGGCGGATTTTCTCGCGCGCGTGATCGAGGAATTACAAACGCGGTATGCGAACGCCGACGCCGTTCCCGCCGCGCAGCTGGCGCGCGCCACCGTCCGCTGTTACACGCGCGTTTTGTATCACGCGTGCGACGCGTCCAACGCACACGTAAAACGCCGCGCGTTCGAGGAGGTGTGGAATCATTTGTATCCGCGCGCGCTCTATCGCTTGCACGACGCCGGCGCGGCACAAGACGCGACGCAGCAAACGCTGGAAACGATTTTGCAAAAACGCGCGCAGTGCCGCGACGCCGCAACGTTTTTGGGATGGTGTGATCAAATTCTGGCGAATCAAATCAATGAAACGTTTAACGCCCAATTCCTCAAGCGCGTGACAGAACGCGGCGCGGAATATATTGCAAAAGAGATAGAGCTGGCGGAATTGGCAGGGGGGGAGGCGAACGCCGCGACACGGACGGATGAATTTCTTTTCGATGAACGACAAAATACTTTTGTCGCCGCGGCGCACGCTCCAATGCGCGCCGCGCTGCTTGCGACACTGCGCGAATGTTTGGACAACCCGCGTCACATCACCGTCCTGCTCGAACTCTTTTTCAACGACGCGACCTTCCTCCAACTCGCCGCGCAATTGCAGACGAGTGTGATGAATGTGCAAGTGATGAAATCGCGCGCGTTGCAGACCTTGCGCGATTGTTTGGCGATGCGGCAACTCTACGCGGACTGGTTCGCGTGAGCGTATCCAAGGTGAGGCAGCTATGGCAGCATCAAAAAATTCTCCCGATGAATTACGCGCGCAGTTACGCGCAAAAGGGACCCGGCTCCCCGAGCCACTGCAGCGTTTGGGCGACGCGTTGTGGAATGAACCTGACGCGGTAATCACGCACGAGGTGTGCCGCGCCGCATTGCCACAATTGATCGAGGCGGAATTGTCAGGGGAAAACGTCGCGGAAACATTTGCAAGTGTCAAACAGCATCTTGACGGATGCGATTCATGCGCCACGGAATACGCCGAGTTGCTCGATACGGCGCGCGCCGCCCAACGCGGCGCGCTGGTCTCAGCCCAAAACATTCCGCGTCCCGATCTTGCCTTTCTCTCCAAACACCCGCCCGCGCGTTCTATGCCCGAGACTGTTTTGGAATGGGCGCGCGGCGTGCTTGCGGCGCACGCGCCAACACACACGCGCGAACTCGATGTCATTGCGGAAACCTTTTTTGAACGGGTGAAACAATTGGGCGCGTTCGAATTGCGCGCGGGCACAGCACAAGCGATGGGTCTTGACCGCCGCGATCCGAGTCCTGCCCTCGCCACGCTCGCCGCAACGCATGCCGCCACCCAAGCGCTCATCAGCGAAATGACACACGCGCAATTCGACGCGTGGATTCAACAAGGCACATTGCGCCAAGAACTCGAAACGCACGCGGCAAAAGCTGCGCGCGACATTGGACTGGCGCAGGAGGCGGCATCTGATTTTGCGCGCGCCTTTGCGGAACAAGTGGTAAACGATCCCACACCCCTTGAAACACTCTTGCGCGAGGTATAACCGATTCGTCTGCGCGCAGAACGTTCATGGACACGCCCTCCGCCCCTCCCGACCCACGCGCGCCTACGCCGCGCTTGAATCTCTTTGCGCTCCCCAGCCGCACGACGCTTTTGTTCCTCCTCATCGTCAGCGTCATTTACATTCCACTCTTTGCCGCGTTCACCGGTAATACGCCCGTGTGTGCGCCCTTTCTCCTTTTTTGGATGATCGCGCTGCCGCTGCGCCATTTTTTGCGCGCGCCGCGGCGAGAGATTGAAACCCATCACTTGACCGACACCACCGCCGCGGATTTTGTTTTGACCGCAAACGTGGAGCAGGCGGCGCGCCACATCGCGCAGGTGACATCCCCACGCGTGATGCTTTCGCCCAATGCTGCCGACAGCGCGCGGACATTCGGCACCTTCCGCCGCGCGTATCTCGTTTTTTCAAACGCGCTGGCGCGTGCCATCGGCAACTTGTTGCAAGGCGATGCAGCGGCTGCCGCGCGCGGACAGGCGATTGTCTTGCATGAGCTCGCGCATTTTCGACACAACGATGTTTGGCTCGCGGCGCTTGCGCGCAGCGTCCTGGTTGTGACCATCGGTTTTATGACCCTCGCGCTCGGGATTCATCTCCTGACCCCCTTTCTGTCCTATCGCGCGCTCAGCGCGTTTGATTTCACGCAACCGCCCTTTGCGGAACTGCTCTCTATGCTCGCGCGCACCAATCCGGAAATCTTGAAAATGTTCGATCCAAAGAATCCAATTCAGGCGGCGCGCTGGTTGGATTACGCCATTTTTATTTTTTCCGCGTTCATGCCGCTGATTCTCGGCAGCGGCTTGCTTTTGCTTTTTTATTGGCGCGCGTTAATACGCACGCGCGAATTGTATGCGGACGCGCGCGTCGCGCAGTGGCAAAATGGAAATGTCAAAGCGTTAGAGGAAGGATTGTGGGTAGCGGGGATGCTGCAAAATATGCAGCCCGCCGCAACGGGTTGGCGCGAAAAAATCGCGGGATGGCGCAACCCGTTTGGATTCACGCGTGAGGAAAAATTTACGCGCAGGCAAACGTGGCTCTCGCTGCATCCGAGCGAGGCGCAGCGGCGCGCGTGTTTAGCGGAACCGCATCGGGTCTATGGGGACATGCTCTCGATTGGACTTGCCGCCGGCGTCGCCGTCGCGCTCTTGAATTTGAATTTACTCTCGCTCTTTTATTCGCAGACGCTGCGCGGACCCAACAGCGTGCCTGCGTTCGCGTTAGGGTTCATCGTGATTGCGCTTTCGCTGCTCCCGTTTCAATGCCGCTATCCCGAAAAACGTCGCGCCTTGTTTTGCCAAATGATTGGCATCGTTTTGATTTTCACTTTGATCAAACTGATCCCACAAGGGTTGGGGGCGCTGGTGTTGCTGTATGCGCTGTTTGTAGATTCGTCGCTGTTTCAGCGCGGGTTGGAAGGATTCGTGCGCGGGGATTTACCGGCGGGGTTTGCAGTCAGTGTAAGCGGACTCGTGCTCGAAAATTATATCCTTCGCCCGTTGCTTTTGTTTGCGGTATTCATGCCCGTGTTTCTCATCGGTTATCTCTGGTTCGATGCGTGGCTCAAACGCCGTATCCTTTATTGGTTTCGCGCGGATTTTTTGACGCATCACTCCGGGTTCGTCTTTGCGTATCAAACCGTCACGCTGGCGGTCATTCTGATCTTTATCCTATTGCCGTTCGTAGATTGGCTTACCATTCCCACGGCGCACGATCCTTTTGCGCCAACGGTTCTCGCGCCCATGCTTGTGGTCGGGCTGCTCGCCTTGCTGCACGCGCTCGGGTTTGTGATTTTGGATCGGCGTTATGCGCGCCATTGTCCTCAATGCAATGCGTTCATCACCGGACACTATGAACTCGGCATGGATTGTCCACAATGCGGTGCGCGTTTGAACGCGTGGCTTGTCTTTACACCTCGCCCGCCAATTCCAAATACAACAGCTGAATAAAGTGCGCGCAGAACGCGACAATGCCTCCCCCCACGAGAAAAGCAAACAGACACATCAGAGCCGGCAGCCAACTTGCTTCGCGCCAGGCGAACGGATCCACGTGCGCGAAATTTTCGGGACGCGCCAAATTCCACAACACGATCAGCGGAACGCCCACCCATACGACTCCTAACGCCCACACACTCACATCGCGACGCACAAGCAAAACTGCCGTTGTCATCAGAATTGCCGCAAACGTATCTACTGCCAGCAGCAGGACGAACGCGTTTACATTCTGATTCGCGCTTGTCCACAAATCCCACTGCCATTGCAGCCATGCCCGTGCGACCCCGTAGGTGAAAAGGAGCAGCGCGAGCGCGCGCCACGATGAAAAAAAGTTGCGCTGAAAAAAAATGACGAGCCACATCGCGCACACCGAAACAAGCGCCGCCCACAAATCCATCTCTGTCAATTCTGTGTGCGGGCGCAGCGCAACATACACGAAGGTTCCAATCAAAACGATGCGCGCGCCCCCTTCCAAAAGTTTTTTCACCGCGGCGTGTCTCCACCACGTAATGCTCGCCGTAAAGAACACCCGTCGTTCAAACCAGCGCACCGCCACAAACAACAAGAAAATTGTCGCGAGCCACATCAACCCAACACTCGCTGCGAGTTGTAAAAACGGCACGGGCGCAACCAGTATCCGCCACACCATCACTGTCGGCGCAAAAAAGGGAATGAGAGATAGCGCGGTCGCGGCATCTCCTGTCGGCGATCCGCCCGTGAGCATCAAACCCAATAAGGGCAGCAGCGCCGCAATTCCAATCACAAATGGAATGCGATCACTTTCAAGATACAATTCCCCCCACGCGCTCAAGACCGCAAACAACGCCGCATAGAGCAAGAAACCGCTGATGCTGATCAAGCCAATGAAAAGTATCATCGTGGCGTCCAACGTTTGAAAAGAAATCTGCCTGCCGCTCAAAATAAAAGCCCAGCTAATCCAGCTCACAAACTGCATTGCACAGATTAGCAGCGCGCCTAAAAATTTTCCCAACAGAAATTGCGTCGGCGAAATCGAACCCAGCAAGACATCCAAAACGTGTCTCTCTTTTTCGCGCGCCAACGGCGTCAGCAACACATTCGCCATCAACATCAGCGTCAACAAAAATATGCCCGCAATCGAAACCCCCGTCAGCATGGCAGGCGTGAGCGCAAAAGGGAATAGATCGAGCGGCAGCCATCCACCTACCTTTTCGCTTGGGAGCTGCTTGAGGGGTTCGGCAATCCGCTGCGCCTTTTGCAAACCCTCTGCGCGCGCCAAATTAAAAATGAGCCAGCGCTCCAAAAGCGCATCGTTTGCCGCATCCACCCAACCTAACTCGCTCTCGTAACGGATCTCACCGTTCGTCAAGTACGCGCGCGGGATCACATAATAGCTCGCGATTGCATTGGCGGTAAGCGCGCGCTGCGCGTCGGCTTCCGCCGCGTAACGCACAAAATGACGATAGGTGTTGGTGTCGGGAATGTCGCGCAACAGCTCCGCCGCATCCACATAGCCAACTTTTCGAGTTGTCGTTGGTTCGCGCGTCAGTTGCGCGCGCCAGCTATTTGCCACCGCCTCCACGCTCTGTGCCGAATCGCCCAATAACCAACCCATCCCTGCGAATCCCAACGCGATCAGCGGTGGACCAAAAACGAGGGATAACAAAAAGGGTTTCCAAAACGCGGTCAGACGAACGTGGTGGGCGGCGACGAGAAAAATTTTGTGCATGATTCATCTCACAGAACTCGATCACCCAATTCCTTGCCGCAGTGACAATTTGCCCTGCCGCGCCCCGCGATACACACGCACACTCAATTGAAATATCCCGATCAAGGCAAGCCATTCCAAGACAATCGCCGCGCCAATTTGCCACAGCGGCACATCCGTGATGCCAAGCCGCAGCGTCAAAACAATGGGTGCAGTCCATGGGATCAAACTTAATCCCACCGCCAACGCGCTATCGGGCGCGCTCAAAGCAACCAGCGTCAAAGGTAAAAGAATCACCACCGGAATCCATTCCAAAAACCAATGGAGCGAATGATTCTGATCCAAAATCGTCGTCAGCGCGCCGCCGAGGACGGTGGTGGTCGCGCCCAGCGGGTAGGCGGGTGTAAGAATCAAAAGGCCCCACCCGAGCAGCTGCCAATTCGCCCGCGCGTCGAATGGCGCGCCAAAAAATTGCAACGCCGCAATCCCAATGCCAACCCCCACGCCAATCACACTGCCCCACACAATCATTGGCGTCAAGCCCGCCAGCGCAATGCCAAGCACCTTGCCTACAAAAAATTCCGCGAGCGAAACCGACGTGAGTATGATTTCGATGGTACGATTCGCATGTTCATCGCGCACGGCGTGCCACAAATAATTTTGCGTGAATTGGTTCAAAATAAAAAAGCATATAATCAACAACCCTGCCAGCACAAGAGAATTGACACGCTCCATGTTGGGAATTTGATTTGGATTCAGTGGCTGGCGCGAAAAGAGTGTGCCTCCTAAAATCCGTTCGCGCGCGGTGCGGTCTGTTTTTTCCAACAGCTGTGCGCGCAAAAATGTTTCAAATGCCGCACGCGCCGGCGACGCGCTCTCCAAGCGCGTGACTTGGCTTACATGCCCGGTCTGCATGTAGGCGCGCTTGAGAACGAAATAGCCATCCAGAGTTCCCGCGCGCCATGCTGCTTTTGCCGTGGTTTCGTTCTCAAAGCGTTCAAATTGAAAAGCGGTCCGTGTTTGCGCGGAGTCGTCCGTGTTTACAACCACGCCCGCTTCGTCCACAACTCCCAGGCGCATTGTGCCGGAGGTTGTCGCAAGCAACCCAAACGCCGCGCCGCACACCAACAACGCGCCCAGCATTGGGACGATGAATGCAAAAAAAATATAGCCGCGACGTGTCACATGCTGACGAAACGTCTGCGCGGCAATGTAAAACATTTTTGGTGAAAAAAATACGCGGTTCATGATAATGGATGCCCGCATTTAGGAATACCCGCATTTAGGAATGCTCACTTTTCAATTTCAACACCGCTGCGAACCAACTGCAAGAAAATTTCATCGAGCGGTGCCGTTGCAATTTCAAACCGTTCCAAAACCACATCCTCGCGCTGTGCAATTTGGCGCAGCCATTCCGACGGCGTGACCGCATTGGACAAAGTGAGCTGCCAACCCTCTTGTTTTTCTCGCGCCGCGATCACATGCGGCAGCGTTGCAAAATCCGCGCGCCCACGCACGAGGACCGCCTGCGGCGCGAACGCGCGTTGGATTTCAGCTAACGATCCATACAAACGTGCGCGCCCCTGATCCATCAACAAGATCCGATCACACACTCTTTCAACCAAATGCAATTGATGACTGGACAAGATCACAGCTCTGCCTTGGGCGCGCCATTCACGCATCAATGCCTGCCCCGCTTGCACATTCACCGGATCCAAATTCGCAAAAGGTTCATCCACAATCAACAACTCGGGTTCGTGGACTACGGCTGCAAGGAGCTGCGCTTTTTGCGCGAGCCCGCGGCTCAATTCTTGAAATTTTTTCGCGCGGTGTTCCCACAAATCCAAACGCTGCAGCCATGCCTTGACGCGCGTTTGCGCCTGTTGGGCGGAAAGATTTTTCAAGCGCGCGAAATAGATCAAACAGTCCCACATGCGCATTTGGTTATACAAGCCGCGCTCTTCGGGCATATAGCCGATGCGATCTTTTTTGCCTTCATCTAACGCGCCGCCAAAAATTTCAATGGCACCGGCGTCCCTTGTCACCAGTCCGAGCAACATACGAAGCGTCGTCGTTTTGCCCGCGCCATTCGGTCCGAGCAAGCCGAAAATTTCGCCGCGTTCCACAGTGAACGATAAATCGCGCACGGCAGTTTTGCTGCCAAACGCTTTGGAAACATTTTGGAACGAGACAAGTGGAGATGCCATTCCGGAAGCAAGTGTCCCTTGGTGGTTATATCATGAGTGTTTTGACAATCGGAATATCTAGTGGCTTGACCATTTAGTTTTGCGTAGTTGCAGTTTGACATGGTCGGCGCTTCTTGAAGATTCGTTTGGCACGTTTCCAATCAAACGACCACGCCACCGGTTTGTGAATATGGTTGCGTTCCCCTTCCCATGCAAGCAACTCTGACGCCAAGGTCCATTCATCAGGGATGCGGCGATCCAAGCACTGCCCTGTCATGACGCTGAACTCAATTTCGGCGAGATTGACCCACGAAGCATGTAATGGGGTTG
>Ga0247727_10004085_pt1 | contig 31377 bp, 31 predicted proteins | sample WisWelCaveWW1625_FD_202498 | JGI IMG/M metagenome (GOLD analysis project Ga0247727, IMG submission 202498) | Biofilm microbial communities from Wishing Well Cave, Virginia, United States - WW16-25 | ecosystem: Environmental > Aquatic > Deep subsurface > Groundwater > Cave microbial mat | place... | reverse complement strand
AGCGGCACGCGTTCCGCCGCGACCTTGCCCACGAGGCCGCGTTCCTCGCCCAATGGAAAAGTGATCGCGCGCAACGCGGCATCATCCACTAATCCTTCCAAGCCCACGCCGATTTCACAGATCAAACCCTGCCGGCTGGCATCATAGCGAAAGTACGTCGCGAATTCGGCGCGCACGGTTTGGTTGGCGATCTTGAGCAAGTACTCGATCATCACGCGCGGTTCCAAGACGCTGTTGAGCGCCAAGCCGGCGTCGTACAACAATCCAAATTGCGAGGCGGCGGCACGCGCGTCGTCAAAAAAGCGCGCGCGTTGCAAGCCGCCGGCGGCAGTTGCCGCGATCGTGGACAGAAATTCGATTTGCGCCGGCGAAATTGCGCGTTGATCGGCGTAGGCGATCAGGAGCGCGCCGATCAAGCCATCCGTCGTCGCGAGCGGGACGCAAACGCCGGCGCGCAAGCCGACAAAAAAATCGCGGTACAGAATGCGCGGATCGGTGGATAGATCGGTAGAGGTCTCCGGCTTGCCGGTCAGCATCACGCGCCCGGCTAATCCTTCGCCAAAGGGAATGACTATTTCCTCCGTAGGGGCAGGATGCCCGCGCGAGGCAACGGCGCGCAGGCGCGGCGCATCGCCCTCGCGCAGAAAAAGCGTGCCAGCGCGCGCGCCCATCACTTGAATCACTTGATCCAGAATGAGCGGCAGTAATGCCTGCACGTCTTGGACGCTTTGGACGAGTTGCGCGACTTGGAAGAGGAGCGACATTTCGGCGAGTTGTCGTTCCGTTTGCTGAAAGAGCCGCGCGTTTTCTAACGCGACCGCGGCTTGATCGGCAAGCGCTTTGAGCAAGCCCAGATTGGCATCGCGGAACGCGCCGACGCGGGAACTTTGCAGATCAATGTTGCCGACGATTTTTCCGCCGTGCAACATTGGAATCACCAATTCCGCGCGCGTCGCGGCATCAAATTGAACATAGTCCGGAGAGGTGCGCACGTCATCTACGGAAACGACCTGTCGCGTGCGAAATGTCAAACCATTCAACCCTGCGGTTACTGGCAACCGAACCGCGCGGGCGCGTTCCAATTCCGCCGCTGAATAGCCGCGTAACGCGCGCGGTATCAACCGGTCGAGGGTTGGCTCATAGACGCTCATGAAACCTTTGGTCGCGTGCGCGACGCGCGCCGCCTCGTCAATCACGCGTTCGAGAATCATTTCGGCGTCGAGCGAGCTATTGAGCGCTTGCCCCACGCGCACAAGCGTTTGCGATTCTTCCGCGCGCCGCCGCGTTTCTTCAAGCAAGCGCGCGGTGTGCACCGCCGCGGCGGCTTGCGCGGCAAAGAGCGCGAGCAAACGCGCGTCCGCGTCGGAAAATTGCCGCGACGATTCGCCAAATTCGCTGACGCCCAGAACGCCGATCAGTTCGCCGGCAAATAGCATCGGCACTTGACACATCGCGCGATACGGCACGTCCGCGGACTCGGGCGCGCGATGCTCCCACGTTTGATAATCCGAAATAATGAGCGGCTGTTGCGTTTCCGCGACGCGCCCGGCGATGTCTTTGCCGATTTCGATCCGCGCATCGCGCGGCGCGGCGATGCCGCGCGTCGTGGCGAGTTCAAGAATTTTTTGCGCGGGATTGTAAAGATACACAAACCCCATCGGCGCGCGCAAAAGCGCGAACGCGCGCGCGACAATTGTTTCCAAAAGCGGCTTGAGTTCGGTGTGCGCGCTCAGATCGCGCGCAGTGTCGTAAAGCGCGTTTTGCTCATTGAGCCGTTGCGCCTGAATTTCTTCGGACAACTCGACGCGTTCGAGCGCGGCGGCGACGATCTCGGCAATGCCTTCGAGCAAGCGCAGTTCGTTACGCGTGTACGCGTTCGGCGCGTGCGCTTGGACGGACAAGACGCCGCGCAATTTGCCGGCGCGCAGAATCGGGACGATGATGATCGAGCGCATTAAAGTGGGACTGCGCTGATCAAATTGCCAGCGACTTTTTTCCCGAAGAAAATCAACAAAGAACAACGAGGCGCGGCGGGCGACGACCGAACCGCTCAGCCCGCTGTCCGCCGCCGCGCGGCGGCGCGGCTGGCGCGCGCCATCATGAAACGCAAAGACAAAATCCAATTCCGCGCGCGCGCTGTCGTACAGCCCTATAAAAAAAACATCCACGCGCGCCAGCGCGCCTAGTTCGCGATGCGCCAGTGTCAGCAATTCCTCCAAGCCCGCCGCGCCATTCAATTCTTGCGCGACGCGATGGTACAGCGTCAAATGTTGCCGCTGGCGGCGCTCCGTCGTGGTCAGCGTCGCGGTGTACAGTGTCGTGAGAAAGATGAGCGCGGGCACGATCAGCGGCTCAAACGGTTCGAGATGCGCCGCGCCGTTGAAAAAAACGACGGCGAGATAGCCCAGCATCGAGAGCGCGCCCGCGGCATACGCCCAGCGTACGCTGAAAAAAATTGAAAAGAAAATTACGGAGAGGAGATAGCCCGTCCACGTAATGTGCAACGCGCGATAGAGCACGGCAAAGACGGCGGTGGTGAGAAAAATGCACGCGGGGACGATGATGAACGCGAATCGCTCGAAATCCGCGCGCAGGAGCAGGCGGATGGCAATGAAGGAATAGAAAGCAAAGACAAGAGTCAACGCGAGGAACGCGCGCCTTTCCTCCGGGGAGAGTTCGAGAAGAAGAATCAGCGCGAGCATCAGCGCGAAGATGAACGCGGCGGCGATATATAGCGCGCGCCGGCGCGGCTCTGACAGCGTCGTCATCATAGCGGCTATTGTAGCATAGAACCGGTGAATGCGAATAGTTATTTGAGCGCGCAGACCTTCGAGGTTTCTAAAAATCTCGAAGGTCTGGCTCACGCCCCAACGTATTTCGCGTACACGCTCCGCGCGAGGGCGGCGTCCTCTGTCCCTTTGACAATCGCGCGCGCGTCCGGGAAAACGGTGATCTCGTAATCTTGCAATTCTAACTTTAACAAATATTCATTGAGCGATACGCGCCCCGCGTCGCGCAATCGTTCCGCAAGCGACGCGAGATCGAGCGCGTGCCCTTTGCCGGGATTCACCTGCACCGCGTTGCGCCCGCACAGAAACGCCGTCATCACATCGCCGCGCGCGCCGTCCAAATATTCATAGCGATTCTGCGCGCACGTGACGCAATCGTCGCGCCGCGCGACGGAGAACACGTCGAACGAATTGTCCCACAAATCAATCGTAATCATGCCGCGATTCAACTCGCCCGCGCCGGCTAAATATTTGAGCGCCTCCGCGCTCGCGAGCGACGCCATCACATTCACAATCGGCGCGAGCACGCCGGCGGTGTCGCACGTTGGCAACGTTCCCGGCGGCGGCTCATTGCGAAAAACACAGCGCAGGCACGCGGAGACGCGCGGCAGAATCGTCATCGTCATGCCATTACTGCCGACCGCGCCGGCGTAAATCCACGCGACATTATTTTTTACGCATGCGTCGTTGATCAGAAAGCGCGTCGAAAAATTATCCGTGCCGTCCAAAACCAAATTGGCACCCGCGATCAGCTCTTCAATATTCTCCGCGTTCACATCCATTACGCGCGGCTCGACGCGAATGCTGGAGTTGATGCGGCGCAATTTTTCTGCCGCCGCAATCGCTTTCGGCACGCCGCGCGTCACATCGTCTTCATCGAACAGCACTTGGCGTTGCAAGTTGTTCAACTCGACGAAATCGCGGTCAGCGATCACGAGCGCGCCGATGCCGGCGCGCGCGAGCGTATTCGCGATCACGGTGCCGTTCGCGCCGCAGCCGATGAGGACGACGCGCGCGGCGAGCAATTTTTCCTGCCCTGCCGCGCCGAGCGGCGCGAAAATGATTTGCCGCGCATAGCGCGCACGTTGGTCGGGAGTCATCGAAGGGGATTATACGTGCGTTTGCAAGCGCGGGCAATACGAGAAAGACGTGAGCTGAATTTAGGCGCGGGGATTCGTTAGGCATGCCCGTGTTTGAATGGACTGCATCCTATTCCTTTCTCGCCATCCTAGCGCGGTTCACGCGGCTTGACATTACCACGACGTGACATTCTGTTCGCGCCGCCTTTGTTAAGCCCTTTGCTCAAACCAAATTCGGTGCGTTTCCGCGCCCCCTTGGTGGTTTCCGGACCACTACCTTTTTTCGCTCGCTTGTTTTCATGTGCTCTCTTTTTTTCTTGCGAGTCATTGGGCTTGGTTGGAATATTCTTCATTTGTATCCGTCCTTTCGCTCCAGCGAAGGGCATCTCATGAGATGCCCCTTTCATAGAAATTATTGTTCGGCTTTATGCGGGAACGCGCGGCTGAGAAATTATTTTCAAAACCTCGCCCGCCAGTCCAGCGTCTTGGCTCGACAGGTCGGCGAGCGATACGATGCCGACCAATTTATTCTCGCGATTGAGAACCGGCAAGCGGCGGATTTTATTGTCGTTCATTTGCTTGGCGGCTTCATGGGTGTTTTGATCCTCGAAGCAACAAATGACCACTTTGGTCATCGCCTCGCGCACGTGGGTCTTGGCGGGATCGCGCCCCGCGGCGATTGCGCGCACAATTAGATCGCGATCGGTGATGACACCGACCACGCGCGCGCCCTCCATCACCGGCAACAGCCCGATGTCGAGCGTCATCATCTTTTGGGCAGCTTCTTGCAAAGTCGTATCGGGCGAAATGGATTGAACATCTCGCGTCATGATCTTTGTAATTTGCATCTTTATCTCCTCTTGAGAATTTTTGATCGCGCGTGCGCGCGTGCATCCGCACGAATTTCAGTTAACTCAAACGATTTCGAAATCAAGAATTGCGTCGCGCGGTTTGTTTTATTTGCGTTTCCATTTACCGCTTTCCTTATCTTTTTTGTATTCTTCTTTGACCGCCGCCCAAGCCACGCGCGCCGCGACTTCTTCCAGCGAACGTCCGAACTGCCGCTTCGCCGGATCTTTGTATTCTTTCACAGCGTTATTGTGCGCACTGAAATAAATATCTTGGGCATGCTTCGGCAAATTGTTGCGAACTCCTTTGGGCAACTCGGTCAATCGCTTATATGGCATCTTGGATCTCCTTCTAAAAATGTTGGGTGACATTCCTTTCGTCTCAAGGATTTTTCTTGGCTTTGATTTGGATGTGTCCATCCTTAATCTGCGTTTCGTAGATGGGCAACGGCGAAGTTGCTGGACCGACTTTCACACTTCCGTCATGAAGCGAAAAGCGAGATTGGTGCCAATCACATTCGATCGTGCCGTTCTTCAAATGACCTTCCTCCATCGGCGCGCCAAAATGCGAACACACGGCGCCCAGAGCATAAATTTTTTTGCCACGGCGGACGAGTAACACCGGCGTTCCCTGCGCGTTGACTCGAATCGGTTTATTTTCCGGCAAATCTTTGGCGGCGATGACCGAAACGAATTTCGCGGGCTCACTCACAAAAGCATTCCGATTTACCATCGTGCCCATGCGGAAGACTAACGTTCCGCCCAAAAATCCACCGACGCTGACAATGAGATAGCCGATGATCGCGAGCGCCGCGTTGCCAATATCAATTTGCCAATGGTTGCCCCACCGCCAGAAAAACGAGATCGCAAAAAGAATAGTCGCGGTTATATTGACGATGGCGTGTACCAACCCGACGGTCAATTCGCGCGGATTCACATCTTCCCAATCTAAAAACCCGGTCACGATTGCCGCCAAAGCGCCGAGCGTTCCGATGCCAATCGCAAAACCGCTCGCCCAGCCTAGATTCGGAACGCGGAAAATCAGCGCGGCGAGATCGAGCGCGATCACCATGAGCCATGCCCCGATCGGGATAGCGGTGAGCACCGGATGCAGTGGATGCTCGAGCCATGTGCCATTCAAGAAATTCTTGATGGGAACCAGTGGACCCTTGAGAAATATTTTGTCGAGCCAATGTCTGAGCCACTCGGCAAACTTGGTTAGAACGCTGAATCCGTTGATGAAATTTTCGACTCGCTCGGTAAAATCGCGTTTCACTGAAACCTCCGTTTTAGTCTATTTGAAAATTAAGGATTTGATCTGTTTTCCTGTATCATAGCCGCGTTCGCCGCCGGTTTCGATGGTCTTGGCGCGTTGGGTACAAGAATAGGTGTTCCTGCTTGGTTAGAATAGGTCGATTGGCTACCTCTATTCTACCAAGCAGGAATATTCAAATGGGCATTAACGGTTGACAGTGATCGTCACCTGAAGTGTCCTGGACTTGTCGCCGCATGTTGCCGTCAGCGTGTAGGTCGTCGTTGTTGTAGGGGCTACGACAATGCTGCCCGGTGTTGCGATCCCGCCAATTCCATTATCGATCTCTGCCATTTCGGCGCCGGTGACCAAGCCCCAGCGCAACGTTGTGGATTGTCCGACAGCGATCGTCGGAAAAGAAGCCGTGAACGATTCGATTGCCGGGGTGAAAGGACAAACGGTCAGTGTGTTGATTGGCGTGGGACCGGGAATGTTGATTGACACGTTTAGGGTTGTCCCAAAGATTACGCCGCCGCGATTCCTCATGCGCCAGTCTGCGATATGGACGCCGGGCGTTGTTGGAGCCGTCATCGCGACCGACAGATCAACCGTCCCGCCGGGCGCGGTGGCAGGAATCACAAAGGTCCTGGTTTGCGTCATTGCGTTTCCGCGCACGAAAATCAGTTCCTCATCACTACCCCAGTTACAAGTGCCCGTATTGCGGATGCGCCAGGTTTTAGTGAACGCTTGTCCCGGTGCCAGTACGGTTCGGTCCGGAATCGTGACATCGGCAACAAATACCGAGTTGATCACGCACGTATTCACCGCGGGTGTTACGGTTACGACTTGGACAGCAGGTATTGGCGTGGCAATGATAACACGGGGTGTCTGGGTTGCCGTGATGACCGGTGCAACTGAAATGGCAATGGATGCTGGCGCGCTTGAAACGTTGGATGTATTCACCGCGCGGACCGTGATCGTATGAATGCCGGCAGTTGCGATCCACGTCTGGGAAATAATCGCAATCGTTTGCGACTTGGCTAATGGATCTGTGCGCACCACATTACTATCGACCAAAAGCTCGACGCGAACGATACCGGACTGATCGGTTGAAGTGGATTGAATGGTAACTTGCTCGCCTTCGCGGAATTGAGCGTTATTCGGTGGAGAGTTTACCACGATAATCGGATCTACCGGACCCGATACGGTGTTTACCGTGTTGCAGGCAGTTACTGCCAGACCTGTGATGATCAAGAGGACTGTCGAAAATAATTTTTGCTTGTTCATTGAACTTTCTCCTTGATTATTGAAATGTGTGCTTGTCTTTCGTGCCGGTCGTGTCTATTCGAGTTTCCGTCCGCGAAGAGTCCAACCCGTAGCAGTCCCCTCATGGGCGACGCCGACAAGCGGCTTTGCTACGAAGTTTTCGGATACAAACTATCCAAGTGGGCGGCGGCCCTGCAACACGTTCACCACGATGACGATCAACGCGATCACTAACAGAGCGTGAATAAGCCCACCACCAATGTTCGCCACGAAACCGAGCAGCCACAGAACCACGAGAATTACTACAATCGTCCATAACATTGGGAATGCCTCCCTGTGAGAATTTGCGATTCGGAATGCCGCAGAACCCGTTTGTCGGTTTCTCGCTGCCCGCGTCGCATTTTTGTTTGCCGTAATAGACAATCTGAAAGTAGGTTGGGTATGAGATGCTAGCTGCTCCTCCTATTTTTTCGAATGCGTAACGCAGGAACAAATGGACTTGCCGGGCGTTTCACACTGACGAGCGTTCCTCGGTTGGAAATTCCGGCGCGAAGATTTTCCGTCGCGCTGCCCAGTCTGGTCCGGAACTTTTTCTAACTGGTTGTCTGTCCCGCCGTATTTCCGCGTAAGAGAAAAGTCAAAATGAACCCGGCGATAAAACCACCGATGTGCGCCATATACGCCACGCCGCCGGTGTCCGCGGTATTGGCAATCGAGCCGATGCCGCTAAAAAACTGCAGAACGATCCAAAGCCCGATGACCACCAGCGCCGGCATGGGCACAATACCTCTGCCTATCAACACATTGACTTTGCCCTGGGGGAACAGCAAAATGTATGCACCGAGCACGCCGGCAATCGCGCCGGAGGCTCCCAAATTGGGCACGCCTGATCCGGTGCTGAAAGCTAATTGCGCAAAAGTCGCCGCGATGCCGCAGAGGATATAAAAGCCCGAGAACTTGAGATGTCCGAAACGGTCCTCCACATTATCGCCAAAGATCCAGAGGTAAAGCATATTGCCGCCGAGGTGAACCCAACCGGCGTGCATAAACATGGAAGTGAAAAGCGTGATGATATCCCCAGCGGGATTGGCAAGAAAGCGGCGGGGCACAAATGCCCATTGCTGAATAAAAGCATCACCACCACTCAACTCCACAAAGAAAAAGAGGACGTTGATGGCGATTAAAGCGAACGTCACGACTGGAACCGTTCTGCGAGAACTATTATCATCACCGATTGGCATCATGACGATTCTTCTCCTTTTGCAAATTTAGATGGCGCTAGACCGCGCGATGGTTTGCCATTAGAAACGGAGTCTGGAAATTTCGATCCAGACCCCGTTATCCATTGTGGAAAGGATCAGCCATCTAAAGCGTACAGCACCGGCATTTGAAATTGTGTCAACGGCTTGGCGGGCGGTTGCACGCGTTGCGCCGGTTGTGCGGGTTGCGCCGGCTGTGCCGGAAGCGCGGGCATGTTGAAATTGAATATGGGTTGCCCGGCTGCTCCACCGCCTCTGAAAAAGACGAGGAAGACCAGTCCGACGATTACCAACAACACGACCATTGCAAAAATCGCAACAATCGCCCCTCCGCCTCCACCACCTGAAACTACTGTCGTTTTTCCTTCAGCAGACATTGTTTATCTCCTTTGTTCTGATTGGATCTCGTTTTCCGAATTTTTTATTCGATAACGAGACCGGAAATGAGCGAGAGAAATTCCCGCGCTCGGACTTGCTTCGTGTATATTGATATTGTTATGCTTCGCTGGCATTACACTGGCGAACGGCCCGGCAGCGCGCGCAGGATCGCGATGAGCAGGATGGCTCCGAGAAACGCGACGAAAATCGTTGTGACATTAAAGCCGGTCGTAAAGTCGCCACCAAAGAACGCGGTCGCCAGGAATCCACCGAGCATCGCGCCCAGAATTCCGACGATAATATCGCCGAGGACGCCATACCCGCCGCCTTTCATTACCAAGCCGGCTAACCAACCCGCGATCAAGCCGACAAGTAACCATGCAATGCAACTCATATTTTCCTCCTAGGTCGGGCAACCAGCCCCTGAATTAAGACTCACGAGAGTGGATGATTCATTTAACTTTCGGTAATTGATGTGCTATGCCCTCCCTTGATCGGACGCGATTCTTTTTCTTTACCCGGGTTGATTAAAAAGTACTCACCTTCGCGACAGATCAGTTTGTTTCTCTGCGTATTTTCCAGATTATTACACAAGCGCCAGAGGAAAGGAATCGTTGGAATGTTGAAATTGATGTAGCACAATTACGAATGTGATTGTCGTGTTATTTACGACAGAAAAAACCTCTTGCATGAGGGTTCTACATTTTGATTTCGTTCGTTTGATTTCGTTCGTTTGATTGTGTTCGCGAGAGTGTGTTATAATCGCGGCGTTTGCGGCTCCATTGCGCGTTCTATTCTCTCCGCGAGGGCACCGATGCCGACGCTCCTCCTCAAAAATACCGACGTGCTTGTAACAATGGACGACGCGCGCCGCGAAATTCGCGACGGCGCGCTATATATTCGCGACCATGTTATCGAGCAAGTTGGCGCGACGGACGAGTTACCCAAGAGCGCCGATCATGTGATCGACGCGCGCGGAATGATTATTCTCCCCGGCTTCATCAACACGCACCACCACCTCTATCAAACGCTAACACGCGCGCTTCCCGCCGCGCAAGACGCGAATCTTTTTGATTGGCTCACAACGCTTTATCCGATTTGGGCGGAACTCACGCCCGACGCGGTCTACACGAGCGCGCGGATCGGTCTCGCTGAATTGATTTTGTCCGGCTGTACGACCGCCGCGGATCATTTGTATCTTTTTCCAAACGGCTCGAAACTCGACGACGAAATTCGCGCCGCGCGCGAAATCGGCATGCGTTTTCATCCGACGCGCGGCTCAATGTCGCTCGGCGAATCGCAAGGCGGCTTGCCGCCGGATCGCGTGTGCGACTCCGCCGAAAATATTTTGCGCGATTCGCGCCGCGTCATTGAAGAATTCCACGACGCCGCGCCGTACTCGATGTGCCGCGTCGCGCTCGCGCCCTGCTCGCCCTTTTCCGTCACGCCCGACCTGATGCGCGACTCCGCGCGGCTGGCGCGTTCCTATCAGGTGAATTTGCATACGCACCTCGCCGAAACATTGGACGAAGAAAAATTTTGTTTGCAAAAATTCGGCAAGCGGCCGGTAGATTACGCCGAGCATTTGGAATGGCTCGGCAACGATGTTTGGTTCGCACACAGCGTGCATTGCAATGATGCGGAGATCGCGCGCTACGCGCAGACCGGCACCGGCGTCGCGCATTGCCCGACGTCGAATATGCGGCTCGCGTCCGGCATCGCGCCGATTGTGAAAATGATGCAAGCCAAAGTGAAAGTCGGCTTGGGCGCGGACGGCTCCGCGTCGAATGATTCTTCGCACCTGCTCGCCGAAGCGCGGCAAGCGATGCTGTTGCAACGCGTGCAAGGCAATCCCAACGCGCTGACCGCGCGGCAAGCGTTAGAGTTGGGCACGCGCGGCGGCGCGCGCGTGCTGAATCGCGACGACATTGGCGCGTTGGAGAAGGGCAAAGCCGCGGATTTTATCGGCATTGATCTGAATCGCCTGGAATTTGCCGGCGCGTTGCACGATCCGGTCGCGGCAATTGTTTTTTGCGCGCCGCCGCGCGTGGATTTGTCGGTCATCAACGGGCGCGTGATCGTTGAAGATGGAAATTTGCTCACGCTGGATCTGCCGCCGGTGATTGAAAAGCATAATCGGATCGCGAAAGAAATGGTGGAGAGGGCGGGGGCAAGATGAAAAAACCGATGGAAAGCTGATTTGCTAAAAGGATTTGAATGCGCTCACTCGAAATAATTATTTTGGTTTTGAACTTGCTTGCTTTCTTGATGGCGTACATTCCATTGCGCCCTGCATTTCGCCGGCTCAAATTTTTGCCGGCGGCGATTGTCGTCATCACGCTCGCGCATCTGCTCGTCGAACAATATCGCTGGCAGATGATGCTCTCGTACGTGTTAACCGCCGCGCTGTTTATGCATTCTTTGCCGCCTCTGCTAAAAAATTTAAACCCGATTCCGGCGCGGGGCGCGCTCGCGTTTATTGCCGGTGGATTTGGGTTTCTAATTTGGCTTATTGCCGCCGCATTGCCGGTCGTATTGCCGGTGCCGCGCGTGCCGTCGCCGCCCGGTTCTTTTGCGGTCGGTTCGGTCTTGTACGATTGGACCGACCCGACGCGCGCGGAAATTTATTCGACCGATCCAAATGCGAAACGCGAATTGATGGCGCAGATTTGGTATCCCGCGCAACCCACGGCAGACGCCAAGACAATTCCGTACTTGGACAATTTCGATGTGGCACTACCCGCGTTCGCCAAGTTTCTCAAGGTGCCAACTTTCGCGCTGGACCATTTGCGTTTGGTGCGGACGCATTCTTATGCAGACGCGCCCATTCGGAATGATGGTGTGCCGTACCCCGTCGTCATTTATTCTCACGGCTACACCGGTTATCGAACTGCCAGTTTCAATCAGATGGAAGCGCTCGCAAGTGCGGGTTACATCGCGATTGCGATTGATCATCCGTACGCCGCGGCGTTTACGGTTTTCTCAAACGGGCGCGTCGCGTTGAATAATCCGGCGATGTTGCCGCCGGCAGGTCAGCCCGACTACCAAGACGCGCGTGAAAAATTGGAAGCAACGCTCGCTGCGGATCAACGTTTCGTGATGGATCAACTGGAACTCTTGAACGCGGGCAAACTCGATGCGCGCTTTGCCGGCAAATTGGATTTGCAACGCATCGGTTTGACCGGCGTTTCGCTCGGTGGCGGCGCGATGGTCTGGGCATGTCAAATTGACGCGCGTTGCAAAGCCGGACTCGTTCAAGATGGTTGGTATGAACCGTTGCCCAAATCAATTCTCGCGCAGGCATTGCGTCAACCCTTCATGTTCATGCAAAGCGAGACGAAAATGTGGAAGATGGACAATCTGGCGCGTCTCGATATGCTGTATCAAAATGTCAATGCGCCGGCTTTTCATCTTAAACTCGCCGGCATTCTCCACAATGACTTTGGCGATTATCCGCTCTTGACGCCGCTCAGCGCGCTTTTGCCGGAGCGGGGTGCGTTGAACGGCGAACGGGCTCTGCATGTTGTGGATACTTACATGCTCGCGTTCTTTGACAAGTATCTAAAGAATCAGCCATCGCCATTGTTGAACGGTGCATCACGCGATTATCCCGAAGTGCAATTCAGATCGCGCCTGCCGTAAGCCGGCGCGCGCGAATGGGCTGGATGTTTTCAAGCGATGGAAATATTGGTGCAGTGACTTGAGATGTTTGTGAGCGAGCGGCATAAGCGGATTGCGCGGGAGATAGCGGAGAGAACGGGAGTGAGATGAAAACGCCGCGAGTAATTCGCAAAACAATTACAAGGATTTCTATTTACAAACAGAAAAACGATTTTGCGTACTGGCAGACTCAGCCGTATGCTGCGCGCTTGGCGGCGTTAGAAGAAATTCGTCGAGAATATCATCGGTGGAAATACGGTGTTCAGCCAAGATTTCAGAGTTTATCGAATCGTTAAACGCAGGAAAAGGTGGCATAGACAATGGTGACAATTGCAGGAGCCAAAGCGCGTCTTGACCTTATTCTTGAAAAGGCGCGCACCGATCTTTATAAGCCGATTCAGATTGCGGAGGTATTACGACAGTCACGGCTTGAAGGTGGTTTTGACATTCGCGATGTGGAGACGTACCGCAATCCATCTATTCATTGGCGCGATGAAGTTACACGACGATTCACGGGCAAAGGATCAACATCCTCCGCACGCTATCAGCACGATGTTTGGAACAAGAGTGCAATGCCGCCAATTATGCTTGCTGTGCTTGACGCCGAAAACAAGCGGACAAAAGGTGTGGTTGAGCGGTACATCTATATGCGCTACGCCGAGCGTCAAGAAACGGTTGCAAATATACTTGCAATGATCGACGCGGCGACGCCAAAGAATTTTCACCTAGAATCGCTTTTGAAATTATTTGTGACCCAAAAGGGCATTCGGCGAAGCATTGATAAGGCATACGAAATCGTCGCGCATAGTTTGTTCGAGACGATTGTGGTAGCGTTGAAAGTAACCGTGAAAGTCAGCGTGCCAGACACAAGCAAAGAACTGTTGGTAGAATTCGCGGATTTGGCACGCGTGCTCTTGGGACTCCAAGAAGGCGAAATCGCTTGGGAACAACCAGCGCATATTTATCGCGTCGGTGTGACGAACGCAGCAGATCGCGGATTGGATATGTGGGCGAATTTCGGTCCCGCGATCCAAGTCAAACACCTCACGCTGAATGAGAAACGCGCCAGCACCATTGTGGATCAAATCGAGAGCGATCACGTAGTAATTGTGTGCCGTGATGCTGACGCAAACGCCATTCGCGCGATTACCAAACAAATTGGTTGGGGTCGACGCGTACGAGGTATTGTTCGTGAATCTGATTTGATCGCGTGGTTTGAAAAATGTCTGCGCGGAAAATTTGCGGATCGTTTGGCGAAACCGTTGTTGAGCGAACTCTTGACCGAGTTCGAAGCCGAGTTTCCACAAGCCAAAGGCATCAGCAAATTTCTGGTTGAGCGAGGATATGCCAAGTCTACACCACACAAATTGTGGCATACAAAATCCGATGCGATTGTGGCGGCCGATAAAAAGTGAGTGACGAATGAGCAATAGATTTGTAGATTCATTTACCGAAGACATCATCAGCCAACTTGCCCAAGACGAGACAGGCAAGCGGCAATACTACCGTCCAGTCTATTCGCTGCACAAATGGTGGGCGCGTCGTCCCGGCGCGTTGTTCCGTTCGATTATTTTGCGGGCAACTCATCCAGATGCCAAATTGTTCGCCTCGAATACCAACGGATCGTTCTTCCAAAAGAGTGATTACTTTGCAGATCACAATCTGGAAAACGTTACGATTCTTGATCCGTTTATGGGCGGAGGGACGACTTTGGTCGAAGCGAGTCGTTTAGGCGCAAAAGTCATTGGTTGTGATCTCAATCCGGTGTCGTGGTGGGTGGTGCGTGAAACACTCAAGCCCGTTGATTTGGAAAGATTGACCAAGTATTTTCACCTATTAGAACAAACAACGGGCGAAAAAATAAAGGCGTTGTACAAGACCGATTGCATTTACTGTCACGCGCCTGCTGATGGAATTTATGCGTTCTGGATTCGGTATGTGAATTGTCCTCATTGCCACGCCGAAACATATTTGTTCAAACGGACTTTACTGAACGAAGGATTGAGCCGAAATAAGCCGCCGTCGCGCATGAACCCCGCCATCGCTTTCTGCCCGCAATGCTTTGCGCTCAATGAATGGTACGGCAAAGGAACTTGCGTATGCCAAGCATGCGCGCACAAATTCGATCCTCTGGCAGAAACGTTCGATGCGGGTAATTATGTTTGCCAAAAATGCGGCAAGCACAACAACTCACTGATTGAGACAATGCGGGCGGGGCAGACCCTGCGCGAACGACTGGTGGCAATCGAGTATTGGTGTGATAGCCGGAAGGCGCGTCTCTACAAATCCCCTGACGATTCTGATTTGAAACAACTCGCAAACATTCAGAAAACGTTTGACGCACTTGGAGAGCGCACGGTTCTCCCGAAACAAACAATTCTTGAAGGTGCGTCGTCCGTTCGTTGGCGAGCGCACAACTATACGCGATATTACCAAGTCTTTAATACGCGCCAGTTGCTTGCATTCAATTATTTGATTGAAGGTATGCGAGCGATTCCCGAAGAAGAGTATCGCAATGTCTTCTTTACCGTGTTCTCCAACGCGCTCGAATATAACAATATGATGACGCCCTACAACTATCCGCATCGCAAACTCCATCACTTGTTCAACTATCATGCAATGCCTTTGACCACGACGCCGGTCGAAAACGCCGTATGGGGCGCTGGCGACGAAGGGGCTGGCACATTCGTCAATTGTTATCAACGCTATTTTAAAGCAAAGGCATATTGTTATCAACCGTTCGACAAATTCAAGAATGATGCGGGAACGATTCAGACAATTTCCGCCAAGCAAGAGAAAATCAAGCCAGTGCTTGTCCAGTCCTACAGTGAGTTGAGGCAAACCCCGCGTGGAGCATTGTTGCTCTGTGGCGACTCGGCGCATCTTCCTGGAGTTCCAAACGAATCGGTGGATTTGGTCATCACCGACCCACCATATTTTGACAGTATTCACTATTCCGAACTTTCCAATTTTTTCTACGTTTGGTTACAGGAACTCGTCGAGCATCCATACTTTGCAGCCGAGAACGTACCAACAAAACAAGAAGCCATTGTGAACGAAGGTATGGCGAAAGGCGAACTAGAGTATCAAGATTTACTTGCTGCGGTATTAACAGAGAGCGGACGCGTTCTAAAGTCAGAAGGGAAACTCATTTTCACTTTTCACCATACCAAATGGCGAGCATGGTGGACTGTTTTATCGGCTATCACTTTAAGCGGATTTCGGGTTGTAGATTCTTTTCCTGTAATGAGTGAATACAAAGTCAATCCGCACATCCGCAACAAACAAACGCTTGATATGGATTTGGTGCTAGTTTGCGAGAAAAGGGCAATGTCTTCTACCCCGCTTACATCGTTGCCCGCTGATATTTTGCATCGCGCAATGAACGAGTTAAACGTACCTGCCGACCACAGTGATAACAAATTGTTCTTGCATTTTATGGGCGAATTGCTGCGAACCGCGAGCGCGTCACAAAATGGCAACGGCGTCAACTATGGTTGGTTTGCAGATGCGCTTGCCCACTTCGACGATTTTATCAGAATGACGCAGCAAACTCGCAAGTCAGTAGAATATGCGCCCACGCAACCCCGCCAATTGCGCTTGCTGGAACGGAAAAAGGCGATGCGTTCGAAGAAAAGCGAACGGAAACCAGTACAGGCGAAGGACAGAAAGGGACACCCCTAATGAATGCAAAACCACGAGCACTTGGACACAGCTATCGTATTTTCACAACAGGCGCGTTCGCAGTCCCAGTCAAAGTAACAATTAACGGGGTAGAAACTTGGCGATGGATTGTTGATTCATTCGAAGACGACTCATTCTTCGATGGTGAGATGTGCAATCCTTTGGAGTACGCGGCGGATAGAGACGAGCTGTTTGGTTCTCTTGGGGATGATTGATGTGAACAAGGCACCTTGAGGTTGGAGAAATGAAAAAACTCACGAAAAAATTTCTTGTGCAATTCGCTCTCGAATCTATTGGGCATATTGAAAGTTTCATCGAAGGACTTTCGTTCTCAACCTTCCTCCGAAAGCCGATGGCACGCGACGCGACTATTCAGCGATTGGAGTTCCTGGGATTTGCTCTACGTGATCTCAGCAAGCGAATTAGGGCAGAGGATCCAAAGCGATATCTCGCACGCAAAGCACGAAGATATGATTCGCTCACGAAAGACTATCGCAAGGTTGACGACAAAAAAATTTGGGAGACCGTAACGCTTGGACTGCCACGATTGAAAAAGAAACTGCAAACTCTTTCGCAGATGAAGTGACGCACCTCAGAGCAGAACTTTCGTAAGGAGTACGCATATGGAAATCTCCGCCCTCATCAAAGTTGCGCGCGGGGAAGAGCCGGCTGAACTACTGCTGAAAAACGCGCGCGTCGTCAATGTTTTTTCCGGCGAAATCGAAGAGACGCACATCGCCATCACGCACTCGCGCGTCGTCGGCTTGGGCGATTATCCGGCGCAGCGCGAAATGGATTTGAACGGCGCGCACGTTTGCCCCGGCTTTATTGACGCGCACGTGCATATCGAATCCGCGATGGTGCCGCCGTACGAATTTGCGCGCGCGGTTGTGCCGCACGGCACCACCTCCGTCGTCATTGACCCGCACGAAATCGCCAACGTCTTTGGCGTCGAGGGCATTCGCTATATGCTCGAAGCCGCGAAATACACGCCGTTCTCGTGCTACGTGATGGTTCCTAGTTGTGTTCCCGCAACGCATCTCGAAACGAGCGGCGCATCGTTGCGTTGGAGCGATCTCACCGAATTCAAAAGCGATCCGTGGGTGCTCGGATTGGGCGAAATGATGAATTATCCGGGCGTTTTATTCCGCGACGAAAATGTGCTGGACAAATTGCGTGCATTTGCCGATCGCCCGATTGACGGGCACGCGCCGGGCGTACGCGGACGCGATCTCGAAGGGTACGTCGCCGCCGGCATTGGCAGCGATCACGAATCCACGACGCTCGATGAAGCGCGCGAAAAAATCCGGCTGGGAATGTATTTGATGATTCGCGAGGCATCGAACGCGCACAATCTCAAAACATTATTGCCGATCATTACGCCCAAGAACGCGCGGCGCATCCTCTTTGTTACCGACGATCGCTTTCCAAACGATTTGATTGACGAAGGGCATATTGATTACATCGTCCGCACCGCAATCCGCGCGGGACTCGATCCGATCACCGCGATTCAGATCGCGACGCTGAACGCGGCGGAATATTTCGGCTTGCGCGATCGCGGCGCGATTACGCCGGGTCGCCGCGCCGATTTGGTTGTCTTTGACGATTTTCAAGATTTCAAAATTCTGAAAGTGTTTCGCGGCGGGCAACTCGTTGCGGAGAACGGCAAAATTATTTCGCAAGAGCACGAGCATCCGCGCCCACTGCTTCGGAATTCGATGAATGTCAATTGGGCGAAAGTGGATTTGCGCGTGCCGGCGAATGGGCACACCACCACGCGCGTAATCGAGATCGTGCCGGATCAAATCGTGACGCGGCAATCGGTGGATCGTATCAAAGTTGAAAACGGGAACGCGGTCGCGGATCCGTCGCGCGATTTGTTGAAGCTGGCGGTCATCGAGCGGCATCGCGGCACCGGCAATGTCGGGCTCGCGTTCGTGCGCGGGTTCAAATTGAAAAAAGGCGCGATCGGCTCATCGGTCGCGCACGATTCGCACAACATCATCGTCGCCGGCGCGAACGATGAAGATATGCTGTACGCCGCGCGCAGTATCGCGGCGATGCAAGGCGGTTTCGTCGCGGTCGCGGACGGGCAGGTGCTTGCGCGCGTGCCGCTGCCGATTGCCGGCTTGATGAGCGATCAGCCGCTCGAGCGCGTGCGCGCAGAAATGGATAGTCTCAATCAAGCGACGCGCGGTTTGGGTTGCGATTTGCGCGCGCCATTTATGGCGCTCTCGTTTCTCGCACTGCCGGTCATTCCGGAATTGAAATTGACGGACAAGGGCTTGGTGGATGTGGCCAAGTTCGATTTTGTCGAGTTGTTGGTGGACTGAATAATGCGCCAATGACCCAATGAGCCAATGTGCCAGAGCATTTTTAATTTGGCTCATCGTGCAGTTGACAAATTGGCTCATTGAACAAGGAGGTGATTGCCCGCGCGCGATAAATTTTTCATTGCCATCGTTTCGGTCGAATGGATTCATCTCACGGAGGAAAAAAATGTTGACTCGCAAAATATTTCTCACTAAAAGCGCTTTCAGCATCGCCGCGCTGGGCGCGGTCGCGCTGATCGCGAGCGCGTGCGCGCCGGCTGCCACGCCGACGCCGGCGACGTTCAATTTCGGCATGGTGCTCGTCGGTCCGAACAACGATCACGGCTGGAGCGAAGCGCATTACGTCGCCGGGCAATACGTCGAAAAGAATGTGCCGGGCGCGAAAATGATCTGGATTGACAAAGTGAACCCGGCGGATCGCAAAGGCGTGACGCTCGATTCCGTCGTCAAAGATATGATTGATAAAGGCGCGAAAGTGATCTTGACAACCTCCGACGATTTCAAAGACGACACGCGCGTCGCCGCAGAAAAATACAAAGACGTCACGTTCATTCACGTGTCCGGCGACGACGTGCTTGCCGGCAAAGCGCCGAAAAATCTCGGCAACGTGATGGGCAAGATGGAATACGGCAAGCAGATCGCCGGATGCGCCGCCGCGATGGCGACGACCACCGGCAAGCTTGGCTATCTCGGTCCGCTCATCAACGATGAAACGCGCCGCCTTGCGTCGTCCGCGTATCTCGGCGCGAAATATTGCTGGGAAAAATATCGCGGCAAAGCGGCGAAAGATTTGTCGTTCGACGTGAAATGGATTGGCTTTTGGTTCAACATTCCCGGCGTTACGCTCGACCCGACCAAAGTGTCGAACGATTTCTTTAATGCCGGCGTGGATGTGCTGATGAGCGGCATTGACACGACCGAAGCGCTCGTCGAAGCGAACAAGCGCGGACAAAAAGGCGAGAAGGTGCTCGCGATTCCGTACGATTTCAAGGACGCGTGCAAAGAGGCGACCGCCGTTTGTCTCGGCGTGCCGTACTTTAACTGGGGTCCCACTTACGCCAAGATTGTGAAGGACGTGCGCGGCGGAACGTGGAAATCGGCGTGGGAATGGAACGCGCCGGATTGGAAAGACATCAACAACGCGGATACGTCGCCGGTTGGGTATCTTGCCGGTGCCGCGCTCAAAGCGGATCAAAAAGCAAAGGTGGACGAATTCGTCAAAGGTCTGGCGGACAATTCGATCAACCTCTTCCAAGGTCCGCTGAAATATCAGGACGGCAAAGAGTTTTTGAAAGCCGGCGACAAGGCGACCGACAAACAAATTTGGTACTTGGCGCAATTGCTCGAAGGCATGACCGGTCCGAGCGCGCCGACCAAGTAGTCGCATAGTCGAATAGTCGCATAGTTGGATAGTCAGGTGGTCGCTCGGTTGTGGCGGCTACCTGACTACACTGACTATCTGACCAACCGACTAACCGACGATCTGACCATCAAACTACCGGACTATGAACGTCGAACTCTTGCACATCCACAAACAATTCGGCGCGGTGCGCGCGAACGACGACGTTTCGATCACGTTCGCGCCCGGCGCGATCCACGGCTTGCTCGGCGAAAACGGCGCGGGCAAATCCACGCTGATGAAAATTTTATCCGGCTTTCAGCCACCCGATGCCGGCGAAATTTTGCTCGACGGCACCGCCGCGATCACGACGCCGCCGGCGCAAGCGATCGCGCGCGGCGTCGGGATGCTGCATCAAGACCCGCTCGATTTTCCACCCCTGCGCGTCGCGGAAAATTTTCAACTCGGGTTGCATCCGCAATTTTTGCTGACGCCGGCGCGCGCGCGGCGCGAATTGCGCGAAATTGCCGCGCGGTTCGATTTCGATCTCGATCCCGACGCGCCGGTCGCGCGCCTCAGCGTCGGCGAGCGGCAGCAGCTCGAAATCGCGCGCTTGCTCGCGCGCGGCGCGCGCGTGCTCATCCTCGACGAGCCGACGACCGGCATTTCCGCGTCGCAAAAAACAAAATTGTTCGCGGCGCTCACGCGGCTCGCGCAGGACGGCATGACGATCATTTTCGTCTCGCACAAACTCGCGGACGTGCAAACATTGTGCGACCGCGTCACGGTGTTGCGGCGCGGGCAGGTTGCCGGCGAAATGCAAAAACCGCTCAATGATCAGCAACTCGTGCAAATGATGTTCGGCAAAGCGCTGACCGCGCTCCGCAAACCCGTGATGACGCTCGGCGAAAATATTTTGGAATTGGAAAACATCGCGATTGACGATCAGCGTCTCAGTTTGTCCGGCGTTTCGCTCGCGGTGCGCGCCGGCGAAGTGATCGGGCTTGCCGGTCTCGAAGGCAGCGGTCAGCGGCCGTTTTTGCGCGTGGCCGCGGGCTTGGACGCGCCGCGCGCGGGAAGCGTTCGTCTCGCCGGCAAAGCAATGACGCGGCAATCGTATTTAGAATTTCGCGCGCAGGGCGTTGCGTATTTGCCGGCGGCGCGGCTCGAAGAGGGCTTGGTCGCGGGCTTGTCGCTCGCGGAGCATTTTATTTTGGCGGACAAAGCGCGCGGCGTGTTCATTGACGCGAACGCCGCGCACGCCGACGCCGCGCGCGGCATCGCGGTATTTCAGATTCGCGGCGCGCCGGCGACGCGCGTCGAAAATCTTTCCGGCGGCAACCAACAACGCGCGCTTCTCGCGCTCTTGCCGCGTTCGCTCAAACTGTTGTTGATGGAACATCCGACGCGCGGACTCGACGTGGAATCTACCGCGTGGGTGTGGGAGCGTTTGCTCGAACGGCGCGCGCACGGCACGGCGATTGTTTTTGCTTCGTCCGACCTCGATGAAATTCTCGAACGCAGTGATCGCATCTTGGTTTTTTCCGGCGGCAATGTGACGCGCGCGCTGACGACGAGCGAAACGTCCGTCGCTCAATTGGGCGAACTGATTGGCGGCAGGTCGTTATGAAATGGGACACTTACAAAACCCGCGCGATTGAACTCGCGCTCAATCTCGCGCCGCTCGCGCTCGCGCTCGTGTTTACGACCGCGCTGCTCATCGCGACCGGCGCGCCGCCGTTCGAAGCCTACACCCGCATCGTCGAAGGCGCGTTCGGCAGTGTGTCGAAATTTTCGGACGTGCTCATCGCGGTCGTGCCGTTGCTGTTGTGCGCAGCGGGCTTGCTGATCACGTTTACCGCCGGGCAGTGGAACATCGGCATCGAAGGGCAAATCATCGCCGGCGCGATCGCGACAACGTGGTTCGCGCGCGCGTTCGATTTGCCGCCGCTGATTTATTTGCCGCTTTTATTTTTCGCCGGCGCGCTTGCCGGCGCGCTCTGGGCAACGCTCGCGGGAATGTTGAAAGTGTACGGCAAGGTGCACGAAATTTTCGGCGGGCTGGGCTTGAATTTTATCGCGAGCGGTATCGTGCTCTATTTGATTTTCGGTCCGTGGAAACAACCCGGCATCGCCTCGATGAGCGGCACGGAATTTTTTCGCAAGAGCGCGTGGTTACCGACGCTCGGCGAATTTGAAATCAGTCCGCTCGCGCTCGCCGTCGCGCTGCTCGCGCTCGCGCTGGTTTATTTTTCGCTGCGCTCGACGCGGTGGGGTTTGGAATTAAAAGCGGTCGGCAAAAATTTGCGCGCGGCGTACTGGCTTGGCATCCCGACGAATCGGCGTTTGCTCGGCGCATTCGCGCTGTGCGGCGCGTGCGCGGGCATCGCCGGCGCGACGCAAGCGCTCGGCGTTTATCATCGGCTCTTGCCGGCAATTTCGAGCGGGTACGGCTATCTCGCGATTCTCGTCGTGCTGTTGACCGGTTTTCGCGCGGTGTGGATTTTGCCGGTCGCGATTTTTTTTGCCGCGGTCGTGAAAGGCAGTTTGCAATTGCCGCTCGCGATGCAACTCGATTCATCGCTCGGCGGCGTTTTGCAAGGCGCGCTCGTGCTGGCGGTCTTGTTGTTTCAGGGCGTGCGCGCGCGATGGTCAAAGTAGCAGGGCATTTATGCCCGTCAAGCGCGCGTGATGGCGGGCGTAAACGCCCTTTCACATTTTAAAAAACTATGGATACCGAATGGCGCGTCAATAGGGCGACCGCAAGGGTCGCCCCTACGAATCAAAAACAATGGACACTGAAATTCTTTTGCGCGTTCTTGCTTCGATCATCGCCGCGTCCGCGCCGCTCGTGTTTGCGAGCATCGGCGAAACGATCACCGAAAAAGCCGGCGTGATCAATCTCTCCCTCGACGGCAGTATTATGCTCGCGGCGATGGCGGCATTCGCGATTGCGTTTATCACCGGCAACGTTTGGCTCGGCGTGCTTGCCGCGTTGATCGTCGGCGCGCTCGTCGCGCTCATCATCGCGATCGCGTCCATCGAGTTGCGGCTCGATCAAGTCGCGGTCGGGTTTGTGCTGGCACTGCTCTGCATTGATCTCAGTTCATTCTTGGGCAATCCATTCGTGCGGCAACCGGGACCGTCCGTCTCGTACGCGCCGCTGCCGTTCTTGAAAGATATTCCGATTCTCGGCGCATTATTTTTCGATCACGATTGGCTCATCTACGCGAGTTTCGTTTTGATTTTCGCGGCGTGGTTTTGGTTTTACAAAACACAGCCCGGCTTGCTCTTGCAAGGCATCGGCGAACAGCCGGCGGCGGCGTTCGCGCGCGGCGCGAATGTGAAACGTTTGCGTTATTTCTACACGCTGATCGGCGGCGCGCTCGTCGGACTTGCGGGCGCGGCGTATTCGCTCGATGTGAAGCAGGGCTGGAGTTATCAGCACACCGCCGGCAACGGCTGGATCGCGCTCGCGATTGTAATTTTCGGCAGCTGGCATCCGTTGCGCGCGGCGTTCGGCGCATATTTATTTGGCGCGTTGCAGACAGCAAGCAGTTTGTTGCAGGGTGTTTTGCCGGACGTGCCGACGCAAGCTCTGACGGTCGCGCCGTTCGCGCTGATGATCGTGTTTTTGCTGATCACGAGCAGTGACGCGCTCGAAAGATTTCTCGCGCTCTTGCCGCGGACTATTCAGCGCGCGTTGCGAAACGCGTTGCGCGGCGCGCCGCCGGCGGCGTTGGGCACGGTGTTTGAAGAAAAGTGAACCAAGTCATCGCCCCGACCAAACCGAAAATCGAATTCATCGTCGCGGAAGAGCTCGAGCCGCCGTGGCGCGTGCTGATTCACAACGACGACGTGACGACGATGGATTTTGTCGTGCGAATTTTGCAAAGCGTTTTTGAACTGCCGTTCGAGCGCGCCCAAGCCATTATGCTGGCGACGCATTATGAAGGCATCGCGTACGTCGCGTCATACCCTAAAGATGAAGCGCTACGCCGCGTCGAGCGCGCGCATCAGATCGCGCGAATGGAAGGTTTTCCGCTCAAATTCACGATAGAGCCGGAAGGGTAGAAAGAAATTCGTAATTGGTAATTGGTAATTCGTAATTCCTTGGATGCGGCATTCGCTTTTTGAATTGGAGAAACATTCAAAGGATATGAATTATGAATTTTCTCCCACCGCTTCCCCTCCTCTATCAAATCAATCCGACTGGAGCATTCCTTGACCACTCAGCCGCCTCCCCTCTATCGCAATCGCGATTATATGTTGCTGTGGAGCGGGCAAGTCATTTCATCGCTCGGCTCCGCGATTTCCGGCGTCGTCTTTCCGTTGTTAATTCTCGCGCTGACAAATTCGCCGGCGGCGGCGGGCATTGCCGGCGCGCTCGGGTCGTTGCCGTACCTTTTTTTGTCGTTGCCCGCCGGCGCGCTGATTGATCGCTGGGATCGCAAGCGCGTCATGATTATCTGCGATAGCGGGCGCGCGCTCGCGATGGCGAGCATTGCCGTCGCGTTATTTTTCAACGCGCTGACGATTTGGCAAATCTACATCGTCGCGCTCATCGAAGGGACGCTGTTCGTTTTTTTCAACATTGCCGATACCGCCGCGATGCCGCGCGTCGTGCCGAAAGCGCAATTGCCGGAAGCGACCGGTCAAAATCATGCCGCGCAAGCGACGACCGGCATCCTCGGTCCGTCTATCGGCACGGTATTGTATCAAACGTTCGGGCGCGCGTTTCCGTTTTTGCTCGACGCAATTTCGTACGCCGTCTCGGTCGTCGCGCTCTTTTTTATCAAAACGAATTTTCAAACCGAGCGCACCGTCGCGCCAAGGCATTTGCTTTTGGAAATTCGCGAAGGCATCGAGTGGCTGTGGAATCAGCCCTTGGTGCGCTTTATGGCGTTCCTGACCGGCGGCTTGAATTTTGTGAACGCGGCGAGCGGCTTGTTCGTCATTCTGCTTGCCAAGCAAATGGGCGCGAGCGATAGCGAGATTGGTATCATCTTTAGCATCGGCGCCGTCGGTGGAATTTTTGGGTCGTTGGTGGGCGGGCGCATTCAAAAACGATTCAGTTTTGGGCAAGTCATCGTTACGACGGTATGGTTGCACATTATTATTTTCCCCTTGTATCTTCTCGCGCCAAACATTTACGTCTTGGGCGCGTTCGCCGCGCTGAATTATCTGGGCGCACCCATTTACAATGTGGTGCAATTCAGTTATCGCCTCGCGTTGATTCCAGATCAATTGCAAGGACGCGTCAACAGTTCCTTTCGCTTGCTCGCGTTTGGGTTTCAGCCGTTTGGCGCGGCGGCGTCCGGCTTTCTCATCGAACAATTCGGCGTTACGCCGGCATTGCTATTCTTTGCGGCGTGGCAATTGCTGTTCGGCGTGCTCGTCGCATTCAACGCGGACGTGCGAAACGCGCAGTCGCTGGAACGCACGCCGGTTTAGGCAGAACGGCGCGCGCATTTAGCTTTACGATTCTATTTCGCAAAGGAGAAGAAAGTGTCACGCAAAAATATTTTCATCGTCGCGCTAATCTTCGCGCTCGCCGCGCTGTCCGCGTGCGCGCCCACTGCCGCGCCCAAACCGTTTCGCATTGCGGTCGTGATGCCGAGCGCGTCGAACGACCTCGCGTTTAGCCAAAGTATGTTCCTCGCTCTGCAAGGCTTGCAAAAAGAAATGGGCGGCAAAGATCAACTTGATTTTGCTTTCACCGATAACATGGTCAACGTTCCCGATGCCGCCGCCGCGCTGCGCGACTATGCGACCAAGGGCTTTGACCTCGTCCTCGCGCATGGATCCCAGTACGGCGCGTCGCTGTCCGATCTCGCGCCCGATTTTCCAAAGACCGCGTTCGCGTGGGGCACCGCGGTAGACACGTTCGCGAGTAAAGGCGTCAAGAATATTAACGCGTATTCGGTTGCCGCCGATCAAGGCGGTTATGTGCTCGGCGTGATCGCCGCGAAATTATCCAAGACGAACAAGTTCGGTCTCATCGGACCCGTGCCTGCCGGCGATGGCAAATTACATATTGATGGTTTCGAAGCCGGCGTCAAAGCGACGAGTCCGACCGCGACGATTTCAAAAACTTTTACGCAATCGTTCAGCGATGCCGCGCTGATGTCGCAAGCCGCGCAAACGATCGTAACGAATGGCGCGGATATGCTGACCGGCACTTCGCAAGCCGTGACCGGCGCGATTGCGGTCGCGAAAGACAAGAACGTCGCGTGGTTCGGCAATCAATCGTCGCAAGCCGCGCTGGCACCGAAGAATGTTGTTGCGACGCAAGTGTACGATTGGACGCCGTTCCTCAAAGAAATGATTGACAATACCAAAAAGGGCGCGTTGGGCGGACAGGTTTTCATCGGGACACTCAAGAACAAAGTGCTCGTCGTTCAATTCAATCCGGATTACGCGTTGCCTGCCGATGTCAAGAAACTCGCGGACGATACGATTCAAGGATTGATGGACGGAAAAATTCAGACCGGCGTCAAATAAAGGAAAAGCTGATGTCAAAACTATTTATCAATCCCACAGAGTTATCGAACCCAGGAACGTACACGCACGTCGTCGTCGCGGAGGGCAAGAAAATAATTTTTGTTTCGGGGCAAGTCGCGCTGGACGCGAGCGGGCAGATGGTTGGCAGTGGCGATCTGCGCGCGCAAACGCGGCAGGTGTTTGAGAATTTGAAAATCGCGCTCGGCGCGGCAGGGGCAACGTTCGCTGATGTGGTCAAGATGAACACCTATATCGTGAACTACAAACCGGAAATGCGCCCGGCGTTGGTTGAAGTGCGCGCCGCGTATTTGCCAAAAGAAAATCCACCCGCGAGCACGCTCGTCGGCGTGACCGCGCTTGCGCGCGAGGAATTTTTGATTGAGATTGAAGCGATTGCGGTCGCACAAGTCTAATGATTGAGAAATCCTTGCTTGCGACATCGGCAATTCATTCCCGCGTTGCCTCGCACCGCGACGCGATGATTTCATTTCTGCGCGACCTTGTCGCGATTCCTAGCCACGACTCGAACATCCGCGCCGTTGCCGCGCGCGTCGAGCGCGAATTGCGCGCGCTGGGCTTTTCCGATATTCACTACGCGCCGTACGGCGACATCGTTGCAAAGATTGGCGACGGCGCGCGCATTTTGCTTTACGATTCGCACCTTGATACCGTTGACGCAGGCGATGCGCGCGCGTGGAAGCATCCGCCGTACGCGGCGGAAATCGTGGATGGAATATTGTACGGACGCGGCACGTGCGATGAAAAAGGTTCGACGCCGCCAATGATTTACGGCTTGGCAATCGCGCGCGAACTTGGACTGCTCGATGGATTTACCGCGTACTATTTCGGTTCGATCGAAGAATGGTGTGAGGGCTTGTCCGCGCGTATTTTCGTAGAAGAAGAAAAAATTCGCCCGGATTTCGTCGTCATTGGCGAGCCGACGAACTTGCGCGTCTATCGCGGACACAAAGGGCGATGTGAGATTCGCGTGACGGCGAAAGGCAAAAGCGCGCACGCGGCAACGCATTGGCACGGCGATAACGCGATTTACAAGATGCAAGACCTGCTCGCGCAAATTCCCGCGCTCGACGCGCGCTTGCCGAACGATCCATTTCTCGGGCGCGGCTCGGTCGTCGCGACGATGATTGATGCGCGCGGCGGCTCGAACAATGTGGTACCCGACCGTTGCTCTATCATTTTGGATCGCCGCCTGACGTTTGGCGAAAGCGCGGACGACGCGCTCGAGCAAGTGCGCGCGCTCGTGAACGGGCGCGACGATTTTGAAATCGAAATTGTGAAATACGACAAACCTAGTTACAATGGCTACCGTCGCGTCGCGGACGAAATTTTTCCGGCGTGGGCGTTTGAGGACGCGCATCCGTTTGTGCGCGCCGCGCGCGAAACTTCGCAAGCGTTGAAGTTGGAAACCGGCACGGGAAAATGGAATTTTTCGACGAATGGCGCGTATTGGGCGGGCGTCGCAAAAATTCCGAGCGTGGGTTTTGGTCCGGGCGATGAAAACGTCGCGCATATTGTGGACGAATGGATTCGCGTGGACGACGTTGTGCGCGCGGCAGAGTGGTATGCGTTACTGCCGGAAATAATTAGGACGCGGACACCTGCACTCCTGAAGGGGTGCGGTGCAAGTGTGAACGCGGATAAAAGGCTTTAAGAATTTGCAAATGCGAGAGGTGAGCAATGGTTCTCGAACTTTCGACTAAAAAATTTCCTGAAAAAATCGTCAGAGATGTCGTTCAAGCGGCATTGCGAAACGAAGCCGAACTGGCGCGCTTTCGCCTCGAACAATTCGCCAAAGAGTGCGCGGCGTTCGAGCAGAAATTCGGGATGGCGACTGCCGAGTTTCTGAAAAAATTTGATGCGGGTGAACTTGGCGACGCGGAAGAATACTTTGATTGGTTTGCCTCTGCGCGTGGGCGCGAAGTCTGGAAGCAAAAAGCCGAAGTCTTGGCTGAGGTCGCCGCGTGATTGCGGAATCCTTGGCAATCATTGAGAGAAGGTTGTGATGCGTATCGCGATCCTCTCCGACATTCACGGTAATTTTCTCGCGCTCGAGCGCGTGCTCGCGGACGCGCACAGCGCGCGCGTCGATCAATTCGTTTGTCTCGGCGATGTCGCGTACGGCGGCGCACAGCCGCGCGAAGCATTGCGCCGCGTCAAAGAATTGAATTGCCCAGTTGTGATGGGCAACACCGACGAATTTTTGCTGAAAGTTCCCACGCCGGATTCCGGCAGCGAAAATGATTTGCGGATTGTGGATATTGCCTTGTGGTCAATCCCACAACTCGCGCGCGCGGACATCGAATTCATCAAATCGTTTCAGCCGCGCATAGAGATCTCATTGACCCAGAACCAGAAACTCCTGTGCTATCACGGCTCGCCGCAATCGAACGAAGAAATAATTCTCGCGGCGACGCCGGATGAAGAGTTGACCAAGAAATTGGGCGATGATCGCGCGGCGGTGATGGCGGGCGGGCATACGCACACGCAAATGTTCCGCCGTTTTCAGCACAGCATTCTGATCAATCCCGGCAGTATTGGCATGCCGTTTCAACGCGATGCGAGCCGCAAGCAATCGCGCCCGCCGTTCGCGGAGTACGCGATTCTGAACGCGGACGGCGACGCGCTCGCGATTGAATTTCGCCGCGTGGCGGTGGATGTGGACGCGATTGCGCGCGCGATTCGCGAGAGCGGAATGCCGCACGCGGAAAAATTGGCGAACGAGTGGGAAAACTAGGAGAGGAAACCGAATGTCAAAAAATTTTGTGCCGCGGGGACATAGCATCGTCTCGCCATTCTTGATCGTCGAGAGCGTCGAAAAAGAATTGGAATTTATGAAAAATGTTTTTGGCGCGGAAATTACAGAGCAAGTGCGCCAGCCCGATGGCAACGTGGTGCACGCGGAAGCGCGCATCGGCGACTCGACGATCATGATAGGCAGAGCCAGCGCCGATTTTCCGGCGCGCCCAAGTATGTTGTACGTGTATAACGAAAACGTGGATGAAACTTTTCAACGCGCGCTGAAATTCGGCGCGACGGCGGTGAGCGAACCGAAAGACCAGTTCTATGGAAATCGCGAAGCCGAAGTGCGCGACGCGCACGGCAACACGTGGTGGATCGCGCAACATCTGCAAGAGTTGAGCGAAGAAGAAATTCAGCAACGCGCCGCACAACAAAAACCAAAGGAGTAAAGAGCGTCTGGCAAAATGACTTGCAATTTCACTCCGAGCGATGCGAGGAGTCTCGGTGACTATTGGAACAACGAGATTTCTCGCCGCTACGCGGCTCGAAATGACATTTTGCTTGAGACTCTAAAGTAAATAGGATGACCGATTCAACCGCAACGATTAAGACGCGCGTTGCCGCGCAACGCGACGACATTGTTCATTTCTTCCGCGACATTTGCGCGATCCCCTCAATGGAATCACAAATTGAAAAAGTCGGCGAGCGCGTCGGCACGGAAATGACGCGGCTGAAATTCGACGAGGTGCGTTTCGACAAGATGGGCAACATCTTGGGACGCATTGGCACGGGCGCGAAAAAGATCGTGTACGATTCGCACATTGACACGGTCGGCATCGGCGATCCCTCGTCGTGGAAATGGGATCCGTTCCAAGGCAAAATCGAGAACGGCATTTTGTTTGCGCGCGGCGCATGCGATGAAAAAGGTTCGACGCCGGGGATGGTGTACGGACTCGCGCTGGCGCGCGATCTCGGACTGCTCGATGGATTCACCGCCTATTATTTTGGCAATATGGAAGAATGGTGCGACGGCATCGCGCCGAATACATTTGTCGAAGTGGATCCCAAAGTACGCCCGGATTTTGTGGTGATTGGCGAGCCAACAAAAATGCAAGTCTATCGCGGGCACAAGGGCCGCGTCGAATTGAAAATCACGGCGAAAGGAAAATCCGCGCACGCCGCCTCGAATTTTCTCGGCGACAACGCGATCTACAAACTGCTCGATATCATCGCAGGCATTCGCGATCTGGATGCGACATTGCACACCGACGCGTTCCTCGGCAAAGCAGTCGTGACGGTGAGCGATATGAAAGTTTCGACCGTTTCGATCAACGCGGTGCCGGACGAAGCGACGATTTTTATTGATCGCCGCGTCACATTTGGCGAAACAAAAGAGCAAGCCGTCGCGCAAATCGCCGCGCTCATCCCTGCCGACCAGCGCGACAAAATCAAGCTGGAGGAATTATTCTACGACGAACCGAGTTACACCGGTTTCAAATTTCCGGTGGACAAATATTATCCCGCGTGGGCTTTGGAAGACGCGCATCCGCTTGTGCTAGCGGGACAGAAAACGATTCAGACGTTGTGGAACGAAACGCGCGCGACGGGCAAGTGGAGTTTTTCGACGAATGGAACGTACTGGGCGGGCAAAGCCAACATTCCGTCCATTGGTTTTGGACCCGGCGACGAGATTTACGCGCACTCGACGCTCGATCAAAATAAATTGGACGATGTGGTCGCGGCGACGGAATTTTATGCGTTGTTGCCCAAGTCTATTAGTCTGATAGTCAAATAGTCGAATAGTCACGCAAGGAGGCACAAGTGAAAATTCGACGCTTTGAAGATTTACAAGCATGGCAAAAAGCAAGACTACTCGCCAACGCGGTTTACGACTTGACCGAGCATCCCAAGTTTGCGCGAGATGCCCGTTTGCGTAACCAAACTCAGGGCGCGGCATCATCTGTAATGCACAATATCGCAGAAGGATTTGATTCGGGAACTGATCCAGAATTTATTCGGTTTCTCAAAATCGCGCGTCGCTCCGCAAGCGAGACGCAATCGGAACTTTATCTCGCGCTTGATCGCGAGTACATCAGCGAAAGCGAACACACGCAAGTCTACGAACTTGCGTCCGAAGCGAAAAAACTCATCAACGGACTGATTGCCTACCTGCGGAAGAGCAAGCCAGCTAACTAACGACTATCCGACTACCCGACCATCAAACTA
>Ga0247727_10004084_pt1 | contig 31382 bp, 25 predicted proteins | sample WisWelCaveWW1625_FD_202498 | JGI IMG/M metagenome (GOLD analysis project Ga0247727, IMG submission 202498) | Biofilm microbial communities from Wishing Well Cave, Virginia, United States - WW16-25 | ecosystem: Environmental > Aquatic > Deep subsurface > Groundwater > Cave microbial mat | place... | reverse complement strand
CGCGCACGAGATTGATCACGGCGCGGAGAAACGTGTCGGCCATGACGCCGCTGAGATTTTTCAAATCGTCGCGCTGGCGGCTCATGATATAGCCGGTGTCGTGCTGCGTGTAGAAACTCGTCGGCAAATGCAACAGATGCGCAAACAGATGGCGGCGCATGCGATAGAGTACCAGCAGATGAAACCGGTTATTCAACAACGACTGCAAGTAACTCAATATCTGGCCGAGCAACGTCAGGCCGATGAGCGCGCCGCCGATGACGAATAATTGCCGCCGGTCGCCGCTCTGAACCACGGTGTCGATCAAATGCCTGACTAAAAACGGTGCGGCGACACTGACCGGCAGCCCGATAATCATCAGCGCCGCGACGGCAGCTATTATGCGCTTATACGGCCGCATAAACGGCCAGAAGCGTTTGACGAGCGGCCACGTCTGGTGCGGCCGCGGCAGTGCCGCGGCATATTTGATTCTGAATTTTGCCATTATCGTTTAACGTGAAACGTGTAACGTTCTTTACTCCAAATCACGATTGATGGGTAAAGTATTCTATTAATTCCCATTTCAATGCCAAAGGTCGAATCTCATAATCCGCCAATTTTTCCAGCGGCAGCCATTGAATCGTGCCGGAGTCTTCCGGGGCGAGGGAGTTATCGCGCGGCAGTTTGGCCGGATCGGTTTCAGCGAGAAAATACCATTCAATATTTTTGGGGCGAAAATATGGACCGAATGGGCGCTGAGTTGTAATCGTCAGATTCAGCTCTTCGCGAAGCTCGCGCTGCGCGGCCTGCTCCGGCGTTTCATCCGGCTCGATACCGCCGCCGGGGATGCGCCAGTATGGTGATTCATGGCGGAAAGCATAGGTCAACAATTTGCGCTGCTGAATGATGACCGCACCGGCGCGGCGTCGGCCCGCCGGCTTCTTTTCTTCGGGCAATTGCCGGCGTTCGCCGATCCAAATCGGAAAGCGGGCGGCGACCGGCGCGCCAATTTTTTCCCGTCCCCATTTTTGTAATAATAATATTTTTGTAAAATCATGGCGCAGACACGCAAACTTAAAATTTTGTTGTTGCAAAAAAATAGTATTGGCCAGGCCGCCGTAATTCTGCGCCAGCTCCGGAACGCCAATTTGTGAGTAGTAAATTTTCGTGCGCTCATGCGCCGCCAATGCTGCTGCGTAAGTTGGGTACGTCGGTGAATCCATCACGATCAATTTTGCGCCGGGCCGCAACACGCGGCTGATTTTATCGAGAACCGCTTCGACATGGCGGGTATAATGCAGGCTGGCATTGGCGATCGCGATATCAAAAGAATTGGAAGCGATTGGCAGGCATTCCAATTCGGCTTGCACGGCCATGAAATCTCGCTGCGCTAAGGGCAGCGCGGCAAGTCCGTGCGGCCCCGCATTCGCATCGATAGCCAACACGTCATGATTGGCGGCGAGCTCCCGACTCATCCAGCCGCTGCCGGCGCCGATATCTAAAATGCGGAGCCGCGTTTTAGCGTAATTTTGTTCCAGCCATTTTTGCAGCAAGCGAAATGATTTAACGCGCCATTGCCATTCGCGCGAATGCCGTTCAGAAAGATCGCGAAATGGCAGGCTTTGATAATAATTCGGCATCGCGCTCGCCCAGCCTTCCTGCAGGCGCAGCGCATCATATTTCCGGCAGAAATCGGCAACGGCTTCTTTGTGATCGGGAATGACGAGCGCGGGAATGTCGTTGATCACGGGATAGCGCGCCGCGCACGCCGGACAATGCAACAACGGTGACGGAAGAAATTTTTCGACCGCCAGGCGTTCGTGACCGCGCGGACAGCGCAAGACTTCCAGCCAGCGATAGAGGAGAGAATTGGGCGAGCTCAATTTTGTTTTTTCGCGATCAGGCATTGTGCAATTCTGCCGTCGGCGCCGGCGGCCCAGCCGACGTTGGTTGCTCTGGCAAAGTTCAACGTGTGGTAGGCGGCATCACTGAACTTGCTCCACGTTTTGCCGCCATCGGAAGAGCAATGCGAGCCGGACGTGCCAACCGCGACGAGCAGGCGAGGCGCGAAGGCCACACAAGATTGAAATGTAACACTGGCAGGATTATTAATCAACTGCCACGTTTTGCCGCCGTCGTTGGTCAATGCCACATTTCCTTTGGTTTCGTTCGGTTCCCTGTAATTGCCGCCGACAATGACGCCGTGTTTTTCATCACGAAAGGCGATGGAAAAAATTCCCGAAGATTCGTTGCCGCTGACCATCGGCGTGTCGGCGACCTGCCAGTTTTGTCCGCGATCATTTGAATAAAAAACGCGCGCAACCGAGCCGCCAGTGGCGATCCAGATTTTATTTTTTCCCAGAACCACAACGCCGGTGCCGCTGGCGGCAAATTCATATTCGCCATTCATCACGACGGGAGATTTTTCGGCGGGAAGCGGTTGCCAGTTTTTGCCGCCATCATCAGTGAACAAAAGGAAAAGGCGGCCATTGACGGGATCGCCGCCGCCGACGCCGTTGTTCTCATTCCAAAACGCCATGCCGTCAAAAAACCCTTCGGGAATTTTATTCTGATGCTGCAGTTGCCAGCTCTTGCCGCCGTCGACGGTTTTGTAAATGCGCGACAACTCGCCGGAGCCGGCGCTCATCAAGTAAGCACGATTCGCATCGAACGCTTGCACATCGCGGAAGTCGAGAGGCGTCGCGTCGGCAACGGAATCCGCGATCCACGTTTGGCCGCCGTCCGTCGTGCGCGCGTAGCTGCCGCGCGTTCCGCTCACCCACGCGACTTTTTCATTCACTGCGCAGAGGCCGCGAAAGGATGAGGTCAGGCCGCTTTTTTGTTCCTGCCATTGCACTTGATAAACTTGTGCTGAAACGTTATCAGCGATCATGATCAACAATGCTGCAAAGACAGTTTTTGATTTCATATTTGCTCCCACGATGAACTAAAATTTAAACGCCATCACGCATAAGCCGGACAAGCCGGAACCAAACAGGTTTAAAAAATTACCCCAACCGATGGAAAAACGACCAACGGATAAAAGCAATTGATCGCAGAAAAAATTATTGATTCGTGAAACCATAGCAAATCATCTTGCCGCAATTATCTTGCTAAAAAAATTCTTTGTCAAACAATTAAGTTGACGCATAAAAAATAAAAATCCGTTGGCAGCTTTTTATCCGTTGGCAATAAAAAACGTTTACGAATTATGCTTCCTTCTGATGCGCGGTCAACGCCATTCCCAGCCTGCCGATCCGTGAATTCATTTTCGCTTTCATTCGATTCATCCAGTTTCCATTTTCCTGCAGGCGCGTCAATTTTAATTCGCCGTACATCCAGCGATTGACATAATGATAATAACGCGGCGAGTGGCGGCACCGGATTTTATAATGCCGGTCATTCGATTTTTCCCACGGCAAATTATTCACCATGACGTTTTGCGTGGCCATGCGGTTAAAATATTCCGTGCCTTTGATCGGATAACTCACTGTGGTCAGCACGAGATCGGGATTCGCTTTTTTCACATGATCGACCGTCATAGCAATGTCGTCGCGGTTTTCATCTTCAAAGCCCCACATGAGGAACATGCCGGTTTCGATGCCGTAACGTTTCGCCAACCGCGTCATGGCCTGCACCTGTTCGGCTTTGACGCCGCGCTTCATTTGGTCGAGCAGACGTTGCGAACCGCTTTCGGAGCCGATCCAGACGCGGAAGCAGCCCATTTCGCGCAACGTCGCCACGATTTCTTCGTTCATGCGATCGGCGCGGCAGATGCACTCGAATGAAATTTTAATCTCACGGCGTTTCAGCTCGGCGGCATATTCGAACAACCAGCGGTGATTGATATTAAACACGTCATCCGCATACCACAACATATCGGGATGATATTTTTCTCGAATAGCTTCAACTTCGTCGACAACGAGAGCGGGGCTGCGTTTGCGGAGCGTTTTGCCATAAACCGAATGGCTGCACCACGTGCATGAATACGGGCAGCCGCGGCTGGTGATGAGCGAAACCGCGCCCATGCCGTGATGTTGCCGCCAGACCTCGACATACTTTTGCAAATCAATGGCCGCGCGATCGGGAAACGGCAACGCGTCGAGATTCGGCATCAACTCGCGCGCCGGCGTTCTTATAATCTGGCCGGAATTATCTTTAAAAGCAATACCAGTAATATTTTTTAGTTGCTCAAATTTTTCCGTGGTTAAAATCGGAATCAACTCTTCCAGCGCCTGCTCGCCTTCGCCGATCACGACAATGTCTGCGCCGAAGTCAAGATATTGTTCGGCGTAATACGGCGGATCCGAGCCGCCGACGATAACGAGGCAATTCTGCGCTTTGGCCTGCCGGATCATTTCGAGCACGTTGAATTTGGTCATCAGGTTCGAGTAGATGCCGACGATTTTCGGCTGCTGCGCGGCGAGCAAATTTACAAACTGCTTTTTCCCGGCGAACGTGCTGTCAAAAATTTCCACGGCGAAATTTTTCCGTTTCAGATAGGCCGAAAGATAAAGCAAGCCCAGCGGCGGATAAGGCTTCATGATCTGCCGCTCTTTCGGGTCTTCATACAGAAAATAGCCGTGGGTCAAAAGGAGGTCCATGACGAAATTTCCAAGGTTTTAAAGCTCAAATTAATCTTTTATGGAGCAAAAAGCGGATCGTCTTTGATGGCGTTGAAACATTGCTCCAAAGTCAAGCCCGCCGCGATTTCAAGCCACTGTTGGGTATGCCGGCGATAAGACAAATTGAATTGATTCGGGCCGACATATTCGAGGCGGGCAAACTTGTCTTCAAAAGAAGGCGCAATCGCGTTGGGTGAAGGGCAATTATACTTTGAGCAAAAATATAAGTAGCTTCTCTGCCATTTGGCAAATATGTCTACCAGATAATTCCACTCCGAATCTTGCGGAGGGGGCTTGATATGCATGGGCTTCAACGTCTGTTCAATTAATTCCTCGCACTTTTTTTGTATTTCTGCTTTTGCCAAATCGGTAATTTTAGCTTTGGGCCGGCTGGAAGGGCCGGGAGCCCATGTCCATTTTGTCTTTGCCATAATATATGCTCCTCAGATTGTTGTTAACCAACATCACAGTAAAGTTTCAGTTTTATGGGAACCGCCGGTTCGGAGTCCTCAGGCGGTTCAATTGCGCCCGTTCCAGATGAAGTTGCGGCAATCGTCCGGCAGCGACGAGCAGGCGGCGAAGATTTCCCAAAGTAAGCTGCGACGGATGCCGCCAAATTTGCGAAAATAAAACCGCGGCTTTGCGCTGGCGAAATTCCTGATGCACGACGCGGTGCAATTGCCGATAAAAAGCCGGTTGATATTGGCCGGGGAACATCAGGTCGAGATCGTTGCTGTGCTCCCAGTTGTGTTTTTCGCCCATCGTGTTTTTGATGCGCTCATAAAAACGCGTGCCGGGCAGTGGATAAGAAACCGAAATGCCGATGTCGTCTGGTTGGCAGTCGCGCACCATTTTAATCGTTTTTTCGATGTCGGCGTCGCTTTCGCCGGGATAGCCGAATTGCAGGAAAAAACAAACTTCGATGCCGTGACGGCGCAGGCGTTCAGCCGTTGCATATATTTGTTCCACCGTCGTGCCTTTGTCCATCGCGTCAAGAATTTTTTGCGAGCCGGATTCCGCGCCGACCCACACGGTTTTGCAACCGGCTTTCTTCAATCCGGCGACGGCGTCTTCGTGCAGCAAATCAACGCGCGCTTGAATTTTAAAAGGCGTGACGACGCCAGCGGCTTTCACGGCGTCGCCGAATTTTTCCACCCAGCCGGGTTTCAGGCCGAAAATATCGTCGGCAAACCAGAAATGATCCGGCCGTAAATTTTTTCGCAGCCACACCATTTCGGCAACGACATTTTCCGGCGAACGGCTGTTGTAGCGATCGCCGTAAATCGGTTTCGCGCACCAGTTACAGCGAAAGGGACAACCGCGCGTGGTGACGAGATTGAGCGAGAAGTATCCGTGCTTTTTGCGCCACGCGTGGCGATATTTTTCGGCGTCCAATAAATCCCACGCGGGAAGGGGATACACATCAAGATCTTTCTGAAAGCCGCGCGGCGTGGTTTTTCGAATCGAGCCGTTTTCTGAAAATACAATGCCAGGAATTTCCGCATATTTTTTATCGGACTTTTTTAGCAGCGTCTCGATTAACTCATACAAAGAAATTTCGCCTTCGCCGACGATGGCGAAATCAGCGCCGTGCTCGAAATACCTCTGCTGATGATCGGTGGGATCGGAACCGGCGACGATCACCGGCACGTGATCACCGCAATATTGTTTGACCAGAGCGATCATTTCAAAACACGCCTTGCGCATGCGGCTGAGGCACATTTTGCTGAGCCAGTTGAAACTGTCTTCGTAAAATACCACCGCGCGCGGTTGATGGCGCTTGAGCAACGGAATGATATCGCTCGTCTCCGTCGCCAGCATGCTGTCAAAGACGGCGACTTCGTAACCGTGTTGTCGCAAATAGGATGCGGCGTACAGGGTCCCGAGCGGCGCGTAAGGCTGCATGAGGCGCCACTGTTTGGGATCGAAGCGCAGGAAGAAGCTGTGCGCGAGGAGGAGGTCGGACATAGTTCAGTGATCGGTTTTCAGTGGTCAGCAATCAGTATGCAGTGGTCAGTCTTGAACTGGGCGTAACTGCACAAGATAAAATTGCTCAAAAAGATGCGGTTTAATTTCACAATGCGCGACGCGATAATTCAGGCGATCAAACATGGCCTGCAATTCAAACAGATTCATGTCGGACGAGAGAATCAACAAAATTCGTCCGGCCGGCGCAAGAAATTTTTTTGCTTCCTGCAGGAAACGCGTGATGGTGGCGTAATCCTCGCCGGCGTGATAAGCGGCCTGCAAGGAGCGCGTCGCCGGGCGCGGGAAAAACGGCGGATTAAAAACGATCCAGTCAAATGGCAACGCGCCTTGGAGCGGCGCGAATAAATCGCCGTAAAGGACGCGCATCTTTTCGGCGACTTGCAGCGCCAGCGCATTGGCGGCCGCCAATTGCGCCGCGGCGGGATTGATATCAACGGCGGCAACGGTTGCGCCTTTTTGCGCCGCGATGATGCCGATGATGCCGCTGCCGGTTCCCATGTCCAGCAGCCGGCATTCGGCGAGATCGAGCTGCATTAAATAGCGCGTTAAAATTTTGCTGCTGAAATGGCGACTGGGATCGAAGACCTGCGGTTCAACGCGTAACGATAAGTCGTCGATCCGGGTTTGCCGCGAAGCGCGATTAAAATATGAATGCAACGGATACAACAGGCGAAAAAGCAACGGCCGGATTTTTCGCCGGATTTTCATGGCGGCCGGCAGCGGCTCAACCGGCAGCGTCGCCTCTACCGCAAGAGGTGATAAATTTTGACTATGATTCCGCATCGCAAAAGGTTGCAAAAATTATAAAACGCGCTCATAAATCGTGGCGGCGTTGTTGGAAAAAACCGTTTTCATTTTAGCGCGGGCCGCAGAAGCGAGCAGATTAAAAACGGCATTATTACTTTGATCATCGCAAACGACGACGTAACGCAACCGGCGCGCCGCACCAAAAGATTCGATATTCTCGATTTCATGAGGCGCAATAAAAAAGGAACAGAACAAACTCTCTTTGTCAAATTCAAGCTGGCCGAAAATTCTTTGATAAGGCATGGGCACTTCGCCTTCGTGTGAAGCCGCGACAATGACGGCGCTTTCGTTGCCGGCCAGATTGGTTTTAAGAAACTTCGCAATCTCATACGGCTCGCGATGCGCGGCAAGTTGATTGGCCTGCATCACCGGCATCGCGCCGTAAAATAACAGGAAGACGGACAAAGAGACGGCAACAATTTTTTTGGCGACCGGCTGCATGATTTTTTGCAACAGCCGGTGAGAAGATTTCAAGAGGCGATCGAGAAAATCGTCAATACCCAGCACGGTGAAAACAAGCAAGATGCCGAGCGGAATCATCGCAAACCGATTCGCGGTTGCGAACTCTTTACCGGCGACAAAAATGAGAAAGATTGCGGCCAGCAGCAAAAGCAGAAGCGCGGGCCACAGCATGGGAAATAAAGTTTTGCGGTTTTTCCAGAACACCCAAATTCCCGGCAAAGCGAACAGCACCAGCGGCGAGCCGAAACGGAGCAGCCAGTAAAACATGTTGCCGATATAATCGACGATGCGCGCGATTTCGTGGTGCGGGCTCCACGCATAAAACGCATGATCGGCGCGATGAAACAGAAAGGCCGTCGGGCTGCCCCATTGTAGCCGGTTGAACAGCAGCCACAATGCCGGCCCCCAGCCGAGTCCGACCAGATTTTTTGCTATGCCTTTTGCAATGAGGGGAATGCGGCGCGTCAGCAATGCCGGCCAGATACCGGCGACAAACAATGCCGGCAAAATAAACCAGCCCTCGTAGCGCGTCAAGCAGGCGAGTCCATACAACGCCGAACCGATGATGAAGTTGCGTCGCGAGTGGGACGCATTTTTTTCGCGCAAAAAAAACGCGAGACTTCCAAAGAGCAGGCCGAGAAAAACGATTTCCTGATAAGGCATGAGCGACAAAAAAACCGCGTGCGCATTGATCGCGAAAAGCACGCCGCCGATCAGCGCGGCGCGGCGCGAGGCCAACGTTTGCAGATAGAATGCAAACGCGACGGCGGCCAGACTGCCGATGATCGCAAAGATCAGCCGGACCATGAAAATGTTGTGCGTCGCCGCAAACGGCAAATAAACCAACGCCTGCGTTACCGGCAGCCAGTGCCAGGTGAAAATCGCCTCGCGAAAATAAAGCCGGCCGGCCGCGTCGTTGCCGTAGGGCACGGGAAAGAGCAGCAGCAACGCGAGGCGAAAGAGCAGGCCGAGCGCGAAAATCCAAATTAAATCACGCGCTAATTTTGGATGGGCGTCTGGCATGCAAATGTCTCTTTAATCATTGGTTCACGAAAGTTAGAAAAAATTCTAAGTTTTATAGCCATAAAGAATCTCCCACGGATTGAAGAAACCCGCCGATAAAGCATTTGATCGGTGGGGGTCTTCAATCTGCGGGGGAAATTTAATGTTGCCTGCAGATCAAGTTTTCAACTTGTCTGAAAATCTGGCGTAGTCCTTTGCAAGTCCAATGTGTGCAACAAAAGCGAAGATTTTTCAAAGACAAAATAATTTGCCGGCCATTTTGCCGGCAATTATTTTGCTAAAATTGTTTTTATCCGTTGGCCGTTTTTCATCCGTTGGAAACTGGTTTCTGATTTTTGGGGGTGTGGTTCCGTCTTGTGTTCATGCGGCCCGACAAACAACGGAGCCGTATAAAGCCGCCAATGGTGCAGCAAAAATTTAAGCAAAGTGAACAATGTCGCCAGGCCGTAAATCACACATTGCCCCAGCGACGCCGAGGAAGCGCCGGGAAAATATTTGGTCGTAATCGGAATCTCGACGAGGCGCTGGCGAAAAGCGGCGGCCTGCACGAGAATTTCCGTGTCAAAACAAAACCCGTCGGAGTTTTGGCGAAACGGCACGGTTTCCAAAAACGCGCGGCTGTAAGCACGATAACCGGTGTGATATTCCGAGAGCCGCTGCCGCAACACGAGATTCTCCCAGAACGTGAGAAAGCGATTCGCGAGGAAACGGTAGAGCGGCATGCCGCCGCGGCGCGCGCCGCCGGGAATAAGGAAACGCGAGCCGAGAACGATGTCGGCGCGGCCTTCAGCAAGCGGTTGAATCAGCTTGGGCAACAGCGTTGGATCATATTGCCCGTCGGGATGGAGCATGACGACGATGTCGGCGCCGCGCTGCAAAGCTTCGCGATAACAGGTTTTCTGATTGCCGCCGTAGCCGAGATTTTTCGAATGCCGAATCACGCGCAGCGCAAGCTTCTCGGCGACGGCGACGGTTTCGTCCCGGCTGCAATCGTCGACTAAAATAATTTCATCGATGCACCGCGCGTCGATCCCATGGTAAGTTGCTTCGAGCGTTGCCGCGGCGTTATATGCCGGCATGACCACGATGACTTTCGGTCGGGCGGCATGCCGGCGCGATGAGCGCAAAATTGGTGATGCGGTGATTTGCATTTGGCCTCGGAGAAAAATTTTAAAATCCTTCGATTTCGGGTTGGCGATAACGCATGAGCCGGTGCAGCAATTTAATTTCATACGGCGCATGATAGAAACGCGCGTTGTATCGCCACGCGCCGGCCGCCTGCAGCAACCGGCGTTGTTGTCCGGTTAATTTGACGTCGGAATTGGTCGGATAACGCGCATTCAACACGGCTTCAAAATTGTGAATCTTGCCGAGGTGATGCGGCTTCAGCCACGGCGTCAGCGGGTTGCGGCGCAAATCAAGCTGCGACCATTGCGGCAACAACCAGTCTTCGAGGCGCGCGGGAAATTCGAAACCGTTTTTTTGCACGTCGTTGAACAGCGACGAGCCGAGCATCGGCACGGGCGCATACACATAAATAATGATTTCACTCTGCGGATTGATTTTTTTTACGCGACGAATGAAGGCGATTTCTTCGTCGAGCGCCTGATCGACGTCTTCCGCGGGCGCGCCGAGCACGAAAGAAAATTCGGGAATAATATCGTGTTGGCGCAATTTTTCGGCGAGGCGCAAAATCGTTTCCGGCGTTTGCGTGCCGCCTTTGTTCATTTGTTTCAGCCGCAGCGCCGAACCGGATTCCGCGCCGAGGAAAATCATTTTGCAACCGGAGCGCCGCATGCGCGCCAACACGTCGTCGGGATAATTTTCGAGCGTGTCCGGCCGCGCTTCGCCCCACCACGCAACTTGAATGTTGCGGCACAGCAATTCTTCGGCAAATTGTGAGGTGCGTTTCACCGAAGTAAAAAAATTGTTGTCGGCAAATTCAATGGCGTCGACGCCGAAATTTTTGATCACACTTTCAACTTCGTCGGCAACACGGACGGCGCTGTGGGCAACCCAGCCGCCGTCAAAGATAGGCACGACGGCGCAGAAGCTGCATCTAAACGGACAGCCGTAACTCGTGTGCATGGCCATCGTGCGTTGGCCGAGAAAAGTTTTGCCGAGATAGCACCGCATGTCGCCGAGACGTTCATATGGCCACGCCGGCAAATCTTCAATTGGCGCCAGCGGAAAACGCTGCGGGTTATTTTTAACTTGCCCATTCTCGAGATACGACAGGCCGAGAATCGATTCGCGTTTGACGCCGTTGCCGTTGAGATATTGCAGCAGTTGCACGAACTCGCGCTCGACCGGACCGCGCATCACATAATCCACCCAACCGCTTTGCAAAACGACGTCGGTGTGATTCGACGGGAAATAGCCTCCCCAGATGATCGTCAATTGCGGAAAGCGCGCGCGCAGATGGCGAACCAGCCTGATGGCCTCCTGCAATTGCGGTCCGGGCATGACGGACATGCCAAGAATTGGCGCGCCGCTTTTTTCGACGGCGGCGGCCAATTGCGCAAGCGGATCATGAAAAAAATTGCCGTCGATGATCGCGTAGTTGTAACGATTCTCGAGCATCGAGCCGAGCGCCAGCAGCGGCATCGGCACGCGATATTTGCCGTTGGCGGTGCGCGGGAAATAGAGAATGATGTCGGCGTTGGGACTCATGCAGGTTTAAATTTAGATTCGCTCATTCAATGCAATTATTCAATGATGGGCAAGGGTGACAAACTGAAGTTTGTCACTCCGGTTGTCGAATATAATTACGCAGCAAACCGTAGCCCTGCCGCAATTGAATGCGCGCGTCAGCAAATGATCGCAGGTTGCGCAAACGTCGCCATAAATAATTCGTGTTAAAATAAAACTCGCGCACCGCGCGTTGATGCATCGCATTGATTTGCTCGCGGGACAAGGTCAACGTCGGCATGGCCACTTCGCTTCCCGATTGATCCATCATATACAGGTCGGATGAAATCAGTTTTTGCGCAAGCGCCTGCTGGCGCAGGGGCGTGCCCATGCGGGGAACGGCGACATTGAATGACGCATAATCACAACGCACTTGTTTTAAGAGATCTAATGTGCGTTGAAACGAAGCTTCGGTTTCTTCGGGCAGGCCGATGATTACGGTGGCGACGGTGCGCATGCCGTGGGCGGCGCAACGTTGAAAACCGGCGAGAACCTCGTCGCGGTTGTAATCTTTTTTTGCCGCGGCGAGCACCGCATCGTCGCCGCTTTCCAATCCGAGGATGACGGTGTGACAACCAGCTTTTTTCATCTCGGCGAGCACGTCGTCATCAAGCACGTCGGCGCGGCTGAAACAGACCCAGCCGAAGTTGAAGCGGCGGCGTTGCATTTCCTGCAGCAATTGCACCGCCCGCGGCTTTTGCAAAGCGAAAGTCTGATCGAGAAAAAAAATCTCGCGCAGGCCGAGACGATGCACGGCCTCCAATTCGGCGACCACGTTATGCGCCGGACGAATCTTCCAGCCGAGCGTGCTCATGATGCAAAAGGTGCAGCGATACGGACAGCCGAATTCCGTCATCACGGTGGCGAAACGCCGGCGGCGGACAAAGGGATAACGATAATCTTTACCGAGAAAAAGCTCGTGTTGTGGAACCGGCAGCTCAAAATTTTCACAACGCGGTCGCGCTATTGGCGCCGCGTAAATCTCATTGTTGTGCCGCACCGTCGTGTTTCGGAGATTCTCGCGCTCACCTTTTAAAAAATGATGCGCTTCCGTGGAGGAAAAATCATGCAAAAAACCGGCGGCAAAATTCAATTCCTGCAAACGCTCGACGCGATTTTCAATGAGCACGTCGCCGATGAGCAACAGCGGGGCGCGTTGCCGGTCAGCGAGTTGGCGATAAAACGCCGCGTCTTCCGTATATGAAACCGAGCCGATGAGACCGATGATCGCCGCCGGTTGCAATTCATGAATCAGCGACAACGTTTTCTGTGCGGACAGACGATCGACAATGGCATCAATCAAATGCAGCTCGTAATGCTCGCGCAGCAAACCGCTCAGATAAATGAAATCGATCGGATGATTCAAATAATCCGCCTGCGAGACTTTGCTGCAAAAATAATCGCGCAGATAAACCCGTTTGCCGGGAGGGTTGAGCAAAAGAAGCTTTGGTTTCAAATCCATACGAAAATGCAATTTCTAGAAACTCAAAATAGCCTTTTGATTAAAAGCTTGCATGTCTTGTCATTATTTTGTATTTTTGCTTCAAGCGAACTAACAGGAGATCGAGCCATCCCACTTTTAGCAACAAAAAATAAATCGAAAAACCGATACCACAAATCAGAACAGGTTTTTACTGCCGTGTTTGAAAAGGGCGTGTTGAAACCGCTCACTGAAATTCGGCTGCCCAAACGCAAGAAGCTTACAGTCATTGTCCGCTCTAATGGCAAATCCATAGCTTCACAAATGTACGGCCTGTTTAAACGTCCAAATCAAGCACAAGTGGATGCGCTTATCGAGTCCGAGGACTGGTTGTAAAGATTTCAAACGCGTAAAAGACTTGACTATCTGGGTGCCTTGAAAGTCAAACCTCCATCGGCATTTCATTTCTAACAATCCGCCGCGGCAATAATTCATTTTCGTCGATGAAATGCTGCAATCGTGTAATCACCAGCGACGTTTTTAAATCCAACATACAACGCCGGTTGTTCGTGCAATTCACCGTCTTCGCGTTATCCACGCTCATGCACGGGCTGCAGGGCAGGCCGAGATAAAAAATCAGGCGCTCGTCGCAAAGCGGGCCGAAGCGTTTGGGCGTTTCCGGGCCGTAAAATCCGACCACCGGTATTTGCAGGGCGGCGGCAAGATGCAACGGGCCGCTGTCGTTGGAAATAAAAATGGCAGACGTTGAAATCAATTCGGCCAGCTCGATCAAATTCAAAGTTCCGGCCAGATCATGAACTCGTGCGGGGGAAGCAATGGCCTTCGCCACGGCCTGCGTGTATTTTTTCTCAGCGTCTGCGCCGATCAAAATCACTTCAACTTCATAGCGCCGCAACAGCCATTTTGCCAGATGCGCGAAACGTTCCTGCGGCCAGCGCCGTTCGAGCGCCAACGGGCTGGCGTTGATGTTCATAATGACCGCGGGTCGGCGCGGCAAACGTAATCTGGCTGAATGCGAAAAGGGCAACGCGAGGCGCGGCAAAATATTCTTTTCGCGCTCCGACGATTCCTCGCCGCCGATTTTCACGAGGCGAAAAAAATTGTGCGCCGCGTGTTCGTCGTCAGCAAAAGGCACGGCCATGTCGAGCAGGCGGTTTTTGACCGAATGCGGGCGCGAGAAGCCGATCAAACGGCGCGGATTCAAACGGCGCGAGATCAGCGCGGAAAAATTGGCAAAGAACTCGGCGTCAAAAATCAGATCATATTTTTGGCGGCGCAATTGCGCGACCAGACGAATGGCGGAGAGCAGGAACTTTCCGATATGCCTGAAATCCAGCGTGTAAACCTGATCGACGTGCGGAATGAACGCAAAAAGCTCGCGATTCTGCGCCAGCGTCAGAAAATCGAGTTGCGCTTCCGGAAACTTTTGGCGCAAATAACGCAGCGCCGGTTCGGCTAAAATGATGCTGCCGATTCCCCAGAATTTGACCACCAAAATACGCCTGATTTCCGTTGTTGAATTTTGCCGCGCCACCATTGATCGCGATTTATCCATCAACAAAATGAGGCAACGTCCGATATATTCGTCAATCCTTTTGGCAATTTTGATGCGTTGGGTTTCTTTAAACACTTGCTTTATTCCGGAGATTTGAGTAGCTTCTTGGTGTAGTTTGTTAAAAAATATTTTCCTGCAAACTCAATTAGAGGGTGTTCTATGACCACCGAAACGCTCATCCAGGAAGTTCGTGAAAAAGCCGGCGTTCTTGACAATAATGGCGAACAGCTTCTTGCTACGATTGTAAAAATTCTACAGGGCGGTGAGGATACGTCAACGACGCAGCAGCCATCCGAGCAAATTTTTATCGGTCGCAACATTACGCCGGAGGAGTACGAAGCTCTTTCCCGCGAAGAGAAACGCCGGTATATTGCAGACGCCGAAAAGCGCAACAAATGTTGGGTTGAAAATCAGTTCAATCGCCTGCAGGCCGATTGGATTATGGTCGTTGATGGCCAGGTTGTGATGCATGGCACCACACTTGATAATTATCCGGATGATGAAGATTTTCTTGCGTTTTGCGAGAACACCGGAAAATTTCCCTTTGCCTTTATCAATCCGCGAGTCTTTTTCATTGAGGAGCGTCCGACCGTTTGGCATAAAACCAATTCGCCTTACGACGCCTATCCGGCTTTAACCATAACAGTTTCGGATAATACCAAGCGCTTTCAAACCGAAGCCGATTTAGACACTGGTGCAGCAGATTGTTATTGCTCATCGGATCTACTCATTATGAACGGAATTATCAAAATCAAATCCAGAAACGTTGAATATACATCGGAACATTTAAGCCGGCCATTCGCCTATTTCATCAAACCTTTATGGCTTGAATTGGCTGACCCGAATGGGATAAGCCGTCGATGGCGAGCATCAATCGTTTGTGTAAATGACTGGCATCGTAGCCCATTTACAGCGATCAACCGTAACCGTACTTTTCTGCTTGGACGAAGAGTTCTGCTCAATTTGCGCCCACGCCTTGTCCTCGATTTCGACAACCGCTGCACGGAAGTCCGGTTTGGTGAAGCGGCAAGCTGAGTTGTCCTTCTGTTATTCCTGCAATATTTTTGATTCAACTGTTGACGGCGCGGTTATCCAAAACAGCGTGCCGACTTCCAATCCCCGCCCACGATCCGAGACGAACAGCATGCGGTGATTGGCCTCATCCCACACCGGCGCGGTATCAATGGCCGGGTCCCGTGTCAAACGCTGAAATTCGCGCGTGCGAATATCAATCGCCCACAGATCACGGTTGCCGTTGCGATTCCACGAAAAAACAACCATGCTTGTTTCCGGCGAGAAAACCGGGTGTTCCATCATCTCTCGGCTTTGCAGAAGAATTTTCATTTCGGCGTTTTCAGAAACTGCTGAGGTTAACGCCAGCACATAATCTCTTTCCGGCTCGCTCCGGGCGCAAAAAATTAATTTGTCATCGACCGGCGACGAATTAAGATCATAGCAATCCTCCGCACTTTTCAGCCACGACGGCTCAGCCCCGCTTAAATCCGCCAAACCGATTTTACCGTTTCGCAAAAAAGCGAAGCACGCTCCATCCGCATGCCAGCGCGGTTTTTCTCCTGCCAGCAAAAATTCCGGCGATTGTCCTTTGCCGCGACTCAGCCAGATTTCCGCGCGGCCATTTTGTATGCTCTCCATCAACACGCGTTGATCATCGGCGGCAATATCCGGTTCATAAAATTTCTGCGGCGTGTCCGGCGTCCACTGGCCTTCGACTCGACCGTTGCGCGTCATGGAGAAAATGGCGTAATCTTCATCCAGCAATTCGCCGTAACTGAAAACGAGGCGCTCGCGGCCGAGGTTCGGCGTTTTAACGAGCAGGCCGAGATGGCGATCAAATTCTTTTTCGCGCAACGGCACCCATTGCGCAGCGTCATGCTCTTTTGCCGCGGCGCGGCGCAAATCCAGTCCCAGCATTATTGCAGCGGCACCTATCGCCAACAAAAAATGGGCGCGAATCGTTTTGAATTGCCAGCGCCAGTTTGCGGCGCGATGGAAAAAATAACAAACCGTGACAAAGAAAAGAACGAGCAGCCAGAGCCGCAGATAGCCGATCGGCGTCAGCCAGCCGGCGGCGAATCGGCGCAATTGCAGATAATGCGGCAAATTGATGATTAAAAAGAATACGCTTACAATGACGGCGCGGCGCGGCTGTTGCAAGTCCAGCAAAATTTTTGCGAAGCAGGCAATCGACAAGTTCAACAGCAGAAAATGATACGTGGCGCTGCCGGGCGAAATCAGCAACACCGCGAGCGGAATCAAGCCGATTTCAAACAGGTGTTGATGCGTTTGATTGGCGAATGTCGTTTGGCGATAAATCCACGTGAAGGCGGCCAACCAGAGCCACGCAATCAAATTTTTAAACAGGCTGAAAAGCAACGGCGATTCCAGCGGCGGCTGTGGATTGAGCGATGGGCTCGCGACAAACATTCGCCGCAGCAGACTATTCCACGATTGGAACTGAATCGCAAACGGCTCCTGGATTTCGCCCTGCAGATGCCGCGGCAAAACTTCGGTGATGAAGACGCGAAAAATTTCCGCGCCCTGCAGCAAAAATATGATGCCGATCATTGCCGTGCAGGTTGCGGTCGCAGCGAACACGAGCCGCCATTCTCTTTTCCAAATATAATAAAGAAGAAAGAATCCGCCGACGTATTTGACCGGAGTCATTATGCCCAAAACAATTCCACCAAGCACGGGATAACCACGCTGTTGCAAATAAATTCCGGCGCTGATCGTGGTCACCACCAGTAGATACATTTGGCCGAATAAAAAATTATTGATCAGGCCGATTCCCGTGCTCAATAAAATAATCGCCGTTGGCAACCAGTGCAACATCGTTATTTTCGCGATCAAAATGACGGCGAGCACGGCGAGCACGACATTAAGCCCAATCCACAGACGCTTCGCCGTCAGCGGCTCGAACGGCGCCAACGGCAACATGATGAGCGCGGTCGGCGGCGGATGCGGAATGAAGCCGCCGAGCTGATGCGTGATGCCATAACGGTCGATTTGTTTTTGAAACCAGACGAAGTCGCGATACGCCGTGGCCAGCAGTTTATGCTCGGCGACCAGACGCGCCGCGGTGTAATAATTGGCGAAATCGCCGCGCGCATTTTGCAGCGAGGGCAGAACGCCTTTCCAAAGAACGATTGCGGCAAAGCCGGTGAAAATGATCCATGCGCCGATTCGCATGAAAAGATTATCGGCCATGCACAGTGTCGGTATAAAAGTTTTCGTTTGACATTCAAGTTTTCAAATGCTCAGTAATCTCACCAACGGATGAAAAACTGCCCACGGATTTTAGTGCAAGGCAAAACGATTTCCGGCAAAACAATTCGTTAATCAGTCGCCGATAATTATTTTGCTATAATTGTTTTATCCGTTGGCCGTTTTTTCATCCGTTGGCAATTATTTTTAATTTTAGGGTTGTGAGGTGTTGTGTCAGAAGCGCTCGGCATGGATTAAATCCTTTTTCAAGCTCTGCAACTTCTGGTAACTGTAAACTTCGACCGGAAAATTGAATTGGTGCTTTTTGAGGCGGTACTGCGCGCTGGGCTTGAACGCATTTAACAGCAAGCGATGCTGCCAGGAATGGTTGCGCTCGCCGACTTTGACCTGATGATAACCGAAACGAATGTATTGCCGGATGGCCTGCAGGCGTTCATGCTTGCCGCCGTTCAACCACGGCAACATCGTTAAGCGCGGATAAAATTCGGCCCATTCTTCAAACGTTTTCGGCGGCACGAGGCCTTTGTCAATCGACTCCTGCCATGCGGGCGAGCCGGGATAGGGCGTGAAAATATTCGTGTAGCAATCGGCGCGGTCGTAGCGCTCGTAAATCTGGCGAATCAGGTCGACGGTTTGCAGCAGATCATTTTCTTTTTCCGCGGGCAGGCCGAAGATGAAACCGAAGCTGGCGCGAATATCGGCTTCTTTGCAACGCTCCACTGCGGCGAGAATGGATTCGGTATCGGATTTTTTTTCGATGGCTTTGAGCACGTCGTCGGAGCCGGATTCCGCGCCGAAATGAATGCGCACCAAACCGGAGCGGCGAAACAGTTTGGCCTGCTCCGTAGTCATGCGTTCCCACGAGTCGGCGCGATCCTGAATGTACCATTCGAATTTCAAACCGGTGCGCAGGAAGCCTTCGGCCATGGCCAGCGCGCGCGGGCGGAAGGCGAAGAAGATGTCGTCGATAATGCCGACGAGATTGATGCGATATTTTTTGACGAGATAACTCACTTCGGCGACAACCAGTTCGACCGGCAGCTCGTCGAGATTGCGACCGTAAACCGCGGCGTTGGAACAATATGAGCAATTGTAAGGGCAACCGTGACTCGTCGTGTACATGAGCCAGCGCAAACGCGTGTTGTGGTAATAGCGTTCGTAATTAATCAAATCGTAACCGGGCATGCGACTCGGCAACAGCGCCACCGGCGTGTGCGGCCGCGGCGGATTCATCGTGAGCGCGCCGTTTTCTTTGATGAGCGTGCCGGCGACGCCTTTGAGCGATTCGCCGGCGGCGAGGCGGTTGACCATTTCGCGAAAAGTTAATTCGCCCTGCCTGACGACCACGGCATCAACGTACTCGCATTCCAATGTTTGTTGCGGCAATATCGACGGATGCCAGCCGCCTAAAATGATCGGCAGACGGGGATATTTTTCTTTCACGGCGCGGCCGACGGCAATCGCGCCTTTGATCATCGGGCCGGTGACGAGCGACATGCCGAGACAGAGCGCGTCTTTGACTTCGCGCAGGACGGCGTTGACATAATCCGGCTCCATCGTGGTGTCGATAATTTTAACATCGTAGCCGGCCGTCACCAGCGGGCCCGCGATGGCAATGAGCGCCAGCGGCGGACAGGCTTCGTTGCTGGCGTAAGCCGGGAAGAAGAGAACGACTTTTTTCTTTTTCATGTTTTGTTCGTAGTGATGCCTTTAGGCATCCACTTTTTGAAGTAAAGACAGATTAAATTCGCAACAAAACTTTTGTCCGCATCGACATTTAGCGCCTAAAGGCGCTACTACAAAAATTAAGAAAGCTGCGGATGCGGAGACAAAAGCTCCGCCACCCATTTTTCCACAGGGAAGCTATAATAATCTTTGGTGCAGCGCCAGTTGGCAAGACGTTGCAAAGGACGGCGCAACAAACCATTTTGCGCATTCCACGCGTGGCGCGAGTAAAATTTAAAACGCTGCACGAGCCGCCATTTGTCACGGCTAACCCACGGGCCGTACGAGCCGACGAAATCAAAGTCGGCCCATTCGTTGAGCGTTGCCGGTGATGGATAGCCTTTGGCTTTGACCATGTCCGCAATTGGCGAGCCGGGATACGGTTGATAGAAGAAAATTTGCGTTTTAAATTTCGGGCTCATGGCGCGAAGTTGCTTGGCGATTTGCAAGGTGGCTGTAACGCTTTCTTCCGGCTCATCCGGGAAGCCGACGATCATCGGAAAGTCCACGGCGATGTCGTGGCGCACGCAGCGTTCGGCGGCGATGAAAATCTGCTCGAGGGTGATGTCTTTTTTCATCCAGTTCAGCATTTTCTGCGAGCCGGATTCGACGCCGATGAGCACGCGGCGCAGGCCGGAACGTTTGCACAATGCAAAATCGTCTTCGGATAAACGCGCACCCTGATCGGCGCGCATGGTCGCGGTCCAAGTAAACTGCAAGCCGCGGCGCAAATATTCATCGGCGACGGCAACGACGCGATCGCGATAGGTGAAATACGTTTCGTCCTGCAAGTGCAAATCGTCAAAGCGATGCTGTCGCCAAAGTTTTTCCAATTCCTCGCCCATGCGTTCCGGCGCCAGCGCGTTCCATTGGCGTTTGTAGACGAACGGATCGGCGCAAAACGTGCACCGGAAATAACAACCGGTGGAAGAAATATAATCCAACTGTTTTTGTTTTTTAATAGAATAATATTTTTGCACCGGAATTAAATTATAATTGACCGGCGCGAAATTATCCATGTCCTGCAGCGGCCGCGCCGGGTTTTGCACGATTTCGCCATGCTGCCGGAACGTGCAGCCCGCTAAATTTTCCAGACTTTTGTTTTCGGTCAACCTGTCAACGAGGTCGCGAAAGGTCGCTTCGCCCTGCGCCTGCACGGTGATATCGATGGAAGGTTCGGCGAGGCATTCGCGCGGAAAAAGCGAGGGATGCCAGCCGCCCCAGATAATCGGCAGGTCCGGGCGCAGTGTTTTGATCGCGCGCGAAATGCGCAGGGCGTCGTGAATGGGCCGTCCGGTTAAAACCGACATGCCGAGGCAGAGCGCATCCGCCAAATGCGGTTTGAACGCACGCACCGGATCGGCTTCGAGGCGGCCATCAACGATGATCACTTCGAATCGCTCGGGATCAAGATTGGAGCCGACGGCGAGCAGGCCGAGCGGCATGGTGTAAAAAACCGCCTGCGGGTTATAAAGAAGTATTTTGAATTTTCGCATGTTTGGATGGTAAAACGGAAACCACTTTACACTTGTTTTATTCAAAAATCTTATTTAGTTTTTAGCCGTTAACCAATTAACGATTTCATCACAACAGTTCTAGAGGCAAAATATGACTGCTACCGTACTGATCGAAAAAGTTCGTGAAGAGCTTGGCACGCTGGAAGTGCCGGCGGAACAAGTTGTTGCGCTCGCGGAAAAATTTTTGCAAAGCGCCGAGGCCAAACCCGCGCCGCAAACGGCTGAAGAAAAATTTATCAGCCGTAATATTACTCCGGAGGAATATGAAGCTCTCACCTCATCGGGAAAGAGCCTATATTTGGGCGATGCCGAACAACTGAATCGCCGCTGGATTGAAAAACAGTTCAAAAAGCTCGATGTCAACTGGATCATGGTCATTGATGGTCAAGTCGTGCTATCGGGCGCCAAACTGAGAGATTATCCTGAATACGAAGATTTACTCGCACTTTGCGAGAGACATGGCAAATATCCCTTTGTGTTTGTCAGCCAGCGGGCTCTTGCCATTGAGGAAGGCAAGAGCGGTTGGCATGGTACCCGTGAACCTGCCGATGCTTACCCCACCGTACCAATCGCGCTGGCGGGAAATAAAAACCGTTTAGCAACTGAGTCCGATTTGGATACGGGTGCAGCCGACTGTTATAGTTCGCTGGAATTGTTGACGACTCATGGAGTTGTCACTATTCAGTCTAAAGAAGCCCGACTTACCTCTGAACATTTGGGTCAAAAGTATTTCTATTACGTTAAACTAATTTGGATTGAATTAACTGACGACCGGGGTGAAATCCGCCAACGGCGTGCCTCCGTTGTTTGCGTTGAAAACTGGCAGAACAGTCCTTTCATTGAAATCAATCCTACCCGCACATTTTTACTTGGCCGTGCCGTTCTTTTTGAATTGCAGCCTCGCCTCGTTCTCGATTTCGCCGCCAAGTGCACAGAAGTGCAATATTCAGAAGCAGCGAGTTGATTCGTTTTTTAGCCCCCGCGTCTTTATTATGTTTTAAGCACGAGCAAGATTGCTAAACTCGCCTCCGCAAAATCATCACCACATGATCCCCCCAGTTCCGCAATAGCGGCCAACCTGCCAGCCTCTCTTCGCATTTTAAAAGAACAGCAAAAAATTTTTGACGGCGCTCGACGGCGTGCAAATACGGCGGCGGCACGAATAAACCAAGCGCAAACTGTTTTTCAATTTCAAAAAAAGGGGGAAAGCTTGCCGCCACGAATTGGCGTGAGTGATAATAGGTTTGCACTCGTCGATTCCCCAATCGCACCGCCAATCCCTGCGCGCCGCTCCGGCCGAGCCAGCGGCGGCATGCTTCCTGCGGTTTTAATTTAAACAGAAAATAAAAAATTTCCCACGGACAGATCGGCGGCATGAGGTTGAGCAAAATTTTGCCGGCCGGTCGCAATAGCGCTGTGGCTGCACGCGCGAACGGGCGCAAATCTGCCACGCAATTCAGCGCGCCGAAATTGGAGAAGATGCCGTCAAAGCTCGCCGCGCCGTAATCAGCGATGATAGCGTCGAGTTGTTCGGCGCCAGCCTGTTTGAATTCAATGGTTTTGGCAAATCCGGCCAGCGCGATTTTTTCTCTGGCGACGGCGAGCATTTCGCCGGAAGGCTCAAAGGCGACAAGCGAATGTCCACGGCGTGCGAAAAACAACGCATCCGTGCCGGTGCCGCAACCGATTTCAAGGAGACGCGTGCCCCGGCCAAAGGTCTCGGCCGCGGCGTTTTGCACGCGCCGGCGCTGCCATTGAAAAATAAAATTGCGGGATTCTATCGCATCGTAAGTGGTGGCGACTTCATCAAAAACAGAAGCCAGCGCAGAGATAGTATGCGGCATGGCCTTTTCCAGTTCAAACAATCGTCAATCATCCTGATTTGTCGCCCGGGTTTTGCGAAAGCCCGGGCGGGTGATTGAGTAAAGTTTTTTCAGCAGGATTGAAAACTTTCCGTTTTTAGCGGGAAGCTTTCTTGTCCCAAACTTTCCAGACCGGCGGTCTGGGCTACGGTTACTTCATCGTCAGCAGATAATCGGCCATCGCTTCCAGCTCTTCTTTCGGAAGATCTTTGAACGATGGCATGATCGAGTCTTTCACGAAGGCCTGTGGATTGATGAAATGATCCACCAGCCACTTTTTATCATTCTTGGCGCCGACGCCGGCCAGATTGGGGCCGGTGTCATTGCCGACGCCGTTAATTGTGTGACAGTTGCGACAGGCGGAACGCGTCATCACAAAACCGGCGGCCGCAAAGCTGGCCGGCGCGGCATCAGTCTTTTCGCGATTCTTCAGATAAGCGACCATCGCGAGAACTTCTTCACCGAACGTTTTTTTCTGCTTGCGCGGCGTGGTGTCTTTGCGCAAAACATTTTCCAGCTTCAGCGTCTCGACATGAGCCGCGAGTTTGGCCGAATCCGGCGCGGCTTTGATCGCCGTAAACTCCTTCGCGCCCGGATTGTGGCAATCGCCGCATTTTTTCAAGTTGTAAAGCTGGCGGCCGGCGAGCGCGGAAATGTCAACTTGCGCCGAGGCATTAATCGTCATTCCGGTCATAATCAAAAAAACGAATTTGCACAATGTTCTTTTCATAGCTCCAGTCCTCGAGTTATTTAATGATTCGCAACAGGTTCATTTCAGAAATTCAAATACATCCTTTAAAAATTCGTCCGGCGAACGCGAGCTGGGTTTTAATTTGGCCGCCCAGGGTCGCCCGGGATGAACGACATTCCATGATGAGCGCTGTTGATTATAGCGGCCAGCGCCGGGATCATGATTTCCGAAACCATCTAAGACTCGGTTCCAGAGCGGTGAAAACATCGCGATCAATAACGATTCACCAAGCGGTATCCAGATATCATCTACCACAAGATAGCGACACTGAAAATCTTGCAGTAAGAGATTTTCAGTTTGCTGAATAGACTCCGCGTGTTCTCGTAGCCGACGGTGAAGCACATCTCCTGCGGCTTCCCCCAAACCATAACCTCCCTGACGGCGTTTATCAAGTGGATTGTAGGGTTCGTCTGCCATGTTGCTTTTAGTTTCGGCGTAACTCAACATTTATGTTGAGCCTTCCAAACACCTGGAGCACGAACTTCCATCATGGGCGTCAGCGCTTCCGGGCAGCATGAAAAATCGCAACATGAATGTTACGCTACGGCTTGCGTAGAATCACGGCAAATTCAGAAAGTGTTGCTTTGCTCCTTTGTCCTTGCCGCACCGATGACTGCGTGATACTCGCTCCAACTCGCTTTTCACGGATGCAATGGACACCTTAAGCGCCTTCTTCCAAACGCGTCTGACGAAGTTGCTGAAGAATTTTTTCCAATCCTCGATGCTCGAAGGCCAGCGCGATCGGTTCGGCGTCGCGAACCGTTTGCCAGTATTGGCCGAAATTATGTGTTTCTAAATGTTTCTGTTCGCCAGGCGAAGAAACAAAATTCAGCCAGTATTTGAAATGCTGACCATTATTGCTCCAAAGGCGACGCGAAACAGATTCGCGATAGCCTCCGTTTCCATCCTATCAATGAAAGCCAACGCATGCAACACCTGCTTTTCAACTTTTGTGCTGAAGAAAGGCAGACGCGATTTATAGTATGGCGGAGCGACACTTTCCGGTGCCGATGTTGTCCGCCAGCTTCTTGCTGCTCTTTCCATATCAGCGAGCTTGACCTCGAGCTCTGCTAAATTGATTGCCGGGGCGCTAAGCTTGACACGCACTGCAAGCGCAGGATAGGGATTGATCTCAAAACCTATCGCATTATGCCCGCGAAGAACCGCTTGCAACAGCGTCGTTCCGACGCCGCAAAACGGGTCGAGCACCACCGCCGCTTTGCGATTTGCCAGATAGGTTGAAATGGCATCATCAACAAATGAAGCCGAATAACCTGCAATCCAGGGAACCCAACGATGAAGCGGCAAATTTTTATTATCGGCGAAAGCCGGATCGCGGAAAACGGCATGTCCATTTCCATTGAGAGGAAATAGAGACGTCTGTTGTTCGTGCAGCGAATATGCCAAAAGTGGTTGGGCGTTTTTTTTCCTCGTCTTTGCTACAACCGCGTGAGATTGAATAATCGCCATGGCCTTCCCTCACATAAATAAATCAGTTCAATTAAACTCAATTGTTCTTCGCGCCGTCCGCGATCCAATCTTTAATCGTTTGAATTTGAGCCGCGAGTAACGAGCCGCCGAGGGGCATGCGGCCGCCGGAAATCGCCGGGCCGCCTTCGAGCTTACGAACCAGATAACTATTCGCCGGGTCGTTAGGTTTAACGCGAGAGAGCGCCGGACTTTGCGTCGCGGCGACGTTGAAAATGGAAGCATAGGCTTTACCCGCCGAGAGATTTTGCGGTTTCGCTCGCGGCTCCGTATTTTGATCGCCGTGACAACCGCCGAAGGCACAATTGGCGGTAAAGATTTTTTGCACATCCGTAAACGTGGGCGCTTGCTGCAGCGGATTCTTGACCACAGTGGGTTGCTCGTGTTCACATGCCGCAAAGACGAATAGCGAAATCATTAACAACAAAGCGACACGAAGATATTTCATGTCAAATATATTTTTCATGCTGAAACTCCTTTTTCCACAAACTAAATCTGTAGACCATTTAAGACCATTTAAAGCTCAATCTGCACAAAAATGCAAAGATTTTTTATTGAGGTATCCGGATTTTCCGAATCATCCGGATAATTTGGAAAATCCGGATACCAGGAAGACCGTAAGGCCGAAAACCCCTATATGGAAAACCGTAGCGCCACGCCGGGCCGACAAGATGTCTGCGCTACCACTCGTGAGTAAGGCGTTACAAACGACCATCGTACTCATGACGGGTGCGCTAAAACGGATAATTCAACACGCGGTAAATGTTGAAACCGAGCCGCAGATCGCCATCCGCCAGGTCGAAATTGCCGCCGCTCAAATATTGATTGGTGGTGTTGCCGGCCGAGTTCGTCGCAAAAAATTGAAATATGTGACCGCCGACTTTGATTTCGAGGCCGGCCGCAAACGTGTCGTAAATAAACTGCCTGCCATTTTTCACCAGTGGCCCGCCGAGCGGTGACGCGGTGGCATCGCCGGATAAAATCGGCGTGACTTCGGCAAAGAGCGCATATTTTTGACTTAGCGCAACGCGGCCACCCAGGCCGAGCGTGACGAGCGCATCTTCATCTTTGACACCGACATTGCCGTTGAGCAAAACGCCGGGCACGGCCAGCGCCGAGAGACGATCACCGAGCTGCTTGCTCAGCGGCAGTTGTGCAAAGAGCGTAAAACGCTCGCCGGCGGTGCGGCTGAGATTAGCGCCTTGCGCATCCGCAGGATCGGGAATGTCTGCCGCCGTCGTCCAATCCACACCCGCGTAAATAGCGGCTGAAATCGGTGTGGCGCCGCTGCTTTTTTCGCGCAGGAAACGCCACTTGCCGCCGATCTCAAAAGTCGCCTTGTCGCCGGCGCGCTCGATCGTCACGGCGAAATTATCGGAAAGCGGAAAGCCGACTTGCGTCATCATAAACGCGCCGCCATCGAGGCCGAAGAGTTGATCAAAACCGGCATCGACCGGCGATTTGAAACGATGCGCGATGCGATAAAGAAAGGCGCCTTTATCAAGCGTTTCAGCCGTTTGCAGATGGCCAATTGTCCAGCCGGGGAACGCGCGCGTATATTCTTGTTTCGGCGCTTCGGCTTTCATGCCGGCCGGCAACGATTTGATCCAGGCTTCGATGGCCGCGATTTCCGGGGCGGGCATCGGTTTGCCGCCGCGCGGCATGCGGTCGCCTTTGATGCCGGGCGCGCCGAGAAGTTTTTTAATCAAATAGCTGTTGGCGGGGTCGCCGGGCTTGACGCGCAGCCACGAACCGGTCGAACTTTTCACGCCGACGAGATTCGCGACCAATACTTCTTCGGACATGTCGAGGCCATTGGGCGCATTGGCGCCGGTGTGGCAGCCGGCAAACGCGCAGCTTTCTTCGACGATCTCCTGCACGCGCTCCAGCAATTTATCCTGCGGGTGATTGGCGGCGAGTGGTTTCACAAACGCCGGTCCATCTCCGGCGCTCACACCCGTGACCAACAACAACACGAACACGAGTGACATCAAACAACTGCATCGACGTAACATCGTTCGAGCCATTTTTCTCTCCTTTTCTGTGATAGCACAAAATAACTTTTGTGACATCAAAACAACATTGTTCAATTAACAATACAATCTTTACAAAAAAAGCAAAGAACTATGGTTCACGGAAGTGGAACGGCTCACGAAAAAATTCCGTGACCTGTTCCACTTCCGTGAGCAAGTTATTTTTTGGTCCCGGCTCCGGTTTGTGTCATTGCACAATAATCCTGCCGGTGCCATGATTGTTGCTGTGAATCGAGCAAAAATAATTAAACGTGTCGCGCCGGCTAAAAGCAACGGGAAACGTCGCATTGGCGCTTAAATTGGGCGACGGGTCAAACAAATTCTCCACTTTCCTCGGCAGGCCGCTGGTGACATCGTGTCTGTCGTTGTCTTTGTTGGTCCACGTGACGGTTGTTCCAGCGCTGACCGTGAGCGTCGCCGGATCAAAACCCGTCGATTGAATCCAGACTTCATTCGGGCCGCGCAGATCGGGTTGCAGAGGATTCTCACCGCAGCGCCATTGCAAAAACGCCAGCGCGACCAGAAGACCAACCAACATCCGAACCGACTTCGGACCTCGGACACTTTGACCTCGGACTTTTTCAAAAAACCACATGACTCGCTTCCTCCTCCTGCGACAAAAAATCGTGTTGCGAAATTTCCTGCACGCGCCGCTGCAGCGCGTCTTTAATGCGATGGCGATGGTTATTGGTAAACAGCCGGATCTGGCCCGGCTGAATCACCACGCCGTCACCCGGCAGATGCGCGGTTTTGAGCTGAATGCGGCGGCGATACAGGGCAAAAAGCGTTTTTTCAAGATAATCAAAAATTCGCCCGGCGCAAATTTTTTCGACAAAATTTTTCAAACCGAAATTCTCCGAAGCTGTCGGCAGCGTTTCCGCGGCGCGACGGCGCTGCGGCAGGTATGAATAAATCCACGCGTTCGCCGACAGAAACCGCCGAAAATATTCGCCGCCGCTGAAGGGCCGGAGAAAAGCGATTTGATGCGCCACAAAAAAATCGCGCTCGTTGAGGCGCAGATGCTCCTGATCGAACAGGCAGTTGAGGCAAATTGTTTTGCGCTTTCCCAGCAGCTTGAGCAAAATGACGAGCGCCACATAAACCGACCACAACCGGCGCGGGGCGGTGATGATGAACACGTCGAGGTCATCGGCTTTTGGGCAATTTTCAAAAGCCGCGGCGCCGGAAAGCGACACGCTGCGCACGCCGGGGAATTTTACCAGCCATCGCAGCAACCACGCGTGTTTTTGCAAAAGCGCCTGCGTTTGCTGCCGGCGCTGCTCGCGCACGGCGACGAGCTGGCGGCGATCGCGCAAAAAGAACAGCCCGCTGTATTGCTCAATCACGCCGCGCCGCGTCCAGTCCTGCAGGGCCTCGTGTACTTCCTCCACGGTGGCGTCACAATCGAGCAGGCCGTCATGAATTTCCTCGAGCCGCAGCGGATAATCAAACAGATCGGCATAGGCCAGCGTTTTTAAAACCGCGCCGTTGATCTCGGCGCTTTTGCGATTGCGCACGAAGAGATTCTCCGTGGGTGAGGCAACGCCGTTGCGGGCGAGCATTTTCTTTTCGGGAGTCGGTTGCAAGCGCTTTCTCGTTGGGGCATGTAATGACACATAAACCTGCAGCGTGGCCCATGCCGTTTGTTGCCAGGAAAACTCCCGCGCCTGTTTCAAGCCGCAAGCAATGAGTTTCTGGCGCCGTTTGGTGTTAAACAGCATTTGTTCCATTTTATTGGCCCACACTTCCGCCTCACCAAAACACAGCATGTCCTGATCGGCCGCTAATTCCCGCATGGCCGAATTATTCGCCGCGAGCGCCGGCACGCCGCAAGCCATCGCTTCCAGCAGCGGGAAGCCGAAGCCCTCGTGCATCGACGGCAGCACGAACAATTGCGCGCCCTGATAGAGCGGCAGAATGTCGGCGTCCGGCACATAGCCAGGACAGCGAACGGCGGCGTTTAAATTTTCGCGCGCAATGGCTTTTTCCACCTCGGCCTGGCCGTTGCTGGGAAGTCCGGCGAGCACCAGCAACAGATCGCGATAACCGAGATCGCGCAGGCGCCGAAATGCGGCAATCAGCAACGGCAGATTTTTGCGCTTTTCCAGCGTGCCAACAAACAGGATATACGGCGCGGATAACGCATAGCGGTTGCGCACGCACGCGATTTTTTCCGGCAACACCGCGGAGAAAAAGCGCTCGTCAATGCCGGAATGAACGACGTGCAAACGGCGCGGCGCCGAATCATTTTTTCCGCCAAAAAGGCGGCGCGCATCGCTGGCGGTTGAGCGCGAGACGCTGATCACGGCGTCGGCAGCGTTCCACGCACGCCGAATGGTCTGTTGAAAATAGAGCCGCTTGACCGGCGGATAAAGTTGCGGATGCAAAAAAAACGCAACATCATGAAACGTCGAAACGGTGCGCATCGCGCCGTGAAAATGCGGCAGGCTGTAGTGCAGGCCGTGCCAAATATCGAGGCGGCATTGTCGGCCTTCATTGCCGGCGGCGAGATGCTGCCACAGCAGGCGCGAGGGCCTGGAAAAATTCGGCAGTTGAAAAATCCGAAAATTGTCCGGCAGCTCGGCGAAAAAATTCTGCGTCCCGGATTTGACAAAGACCACATATTCGTTGCGCGCATCGATTTGCGCCAGGCCATGAATCAAACCACAAACATACTTCCCGGCTCCGGCCACATTCGCTGGTAAACTGCTGGCGTCGAGTCCGATCTTCAATGGTTAACCCTGCAAAAAAATAAATAGAGCAAACGGCGAACGAAGAGCGCGTTTGAAAGGCGACTGACCGGAAGCTTGTTTCTAAGCAATGACTCCGCTGCGACGGAATTCGTCATGTGAGAAACCGGGCGCGGCTGACAAACTAAAGTTTGTCACTCCGAGGTTTCTGGGAAGTTTCGATTAAACGACGCTTTAAACCAGATGAACCAGCGCGGCGTTTTCCTGTCGAATGCGAATCGACAGCAACAGCGCGTTGGTCAGCCCCGCCCACAGCAAAGTATACCAACAGGAAAATAACAACGGCCAGAAAAAAATCTCCAGCACCACGACGGCATAATTCGGATGCGGCAGCCATCGATACGGCCCGCGCTGAATTTTTTTCGCGCCGGGAATAATCAGGATCTTGGTGTTCCAGAATTTCCCGAGCGCGAGGATGCACCAGTACCGCAAAATTTGCAGCACGCCCAGCGCGGCCACAACCACCGGCCAGCCGTTGATCAAAGCTGGCCCGCGTTGCCAGCCTTCGAGCGCGAAGCTGCCGAGAAAACTGATATGCAGCAGCACGATCCAGCGATAATGCGCCACGCCAAATTCGCGCGCCTGCTGTTGCCGCATCCAATTCTCGTTGGCGCGCGCCACCAGCAATTCGACCAGACGCTGACAACATAGGAAGCCCAGGGCGGCGATAAAAAAAGTTTTATTCATAAACAGGCTCCCAAAAACATTTCCGAGGTGAAGCCTGGCCCCAATGACGATGAAAACGTCGTCGCGCCGGCTTGAAAATCCGGCGATTGCATAAATTCGTGGAGCACGAATAAAATTGTGGCGCTCGACATATTGCCGAATTTTTGCAGCACGCTCCACATGCGCCGTGTTTGGGCGGGCGCCAATTCCAGCGCCGTTTCATAAGCGCGAATAACTTTCGCGCCGCCGGGATGCGAAACGCAAGCCGCAATGCTGGCGAGCGGGACGCCTTGTTGCGCGAGAAATTGGAGCACCGCCGGCCGCGCCGATTGATTCACGATGGCCGGAATATCGCGCGAGAACAAAACTTTCAAACCGTGGTGATTGATTTCCCAACCCATGACGTCCAGCGAATCTTTCCAGGTGATGCTATCGGAAGCGATGACGCCGAGCATGCGACGCTGGCGCAGTTTGCAATGGTCGCCGCCGAGCAACACCGCGGCGGCGCCGTCGCCAAACAACGACGTGGCGACAAAATTACTTTTGGAAATATCATCGCGAATAAACGTGAGGCTGCACAGCTCGACGGCCACCACCAGCGCGATTTTTTCGGGATACGCTTTGAGCCAGTCGGTCGCACGCGCGATGCCGGCCACCCCGCCGCCGCAACCGAGTCCCCAGATCGGCGTTCGGCGAATCGCCGGTGAAAAATCGAGGCGGTTCAGCAGATGCGCATCGAGGCTCGGCGTCGCCACGCCAGTGGTCGAAACAA
>Ga0247727_10004083_pt1 | contig 31384 bp, 29 predicted proteins | sample WisWelCaveWW1625_FD_202498 | JGI IMG/M metagenome (GOLD analysis project Ga0247727, IMG submission 202498) | Biofilm microbial communities from Wishing Well Cave, Virginia, United States - WW16-25 | ecosystem: Environmental > Aquatic > Deep subsurface > Groundwater > Cave microbial mat | place... | reverse complement strand
GCTGTCAGAAACTTTATCCCAGTTGGCGAGTTTGCTGGTATCAATCTCTTCGACCAAGTCTTCATCCACATAGAACTGTAACCAGCCTGAATACGGATGGAAGAGGTCGGCTTGATTGCCCGCCGCCATCTTGGCATAAATATCGGCATCCGAAGTGCCAAACTCGAAACCAACCGTTACGTTGGGATAGGTGTTCTTGAAGTCAATCCAGAAGTCCTCGGTGTCGTAGCCAGCCCATTCGAGGACGGAGAGCGAGCCTGTCAACTCTCCAGGTGGAACATCCGCTGGCGTTCCGCCGCATGCCGACAAGATCAATGCCAGCGTTACAAACATTTCAGCCAACAGGTTATGCAAAGGTTTTTTACGATTCATTCTCTCTCCTCTTTCATCAGGTAAGAATAGTACGAATCTTTCTCCAACCGAACGGACAAGCACAAACATAAGCGAGTGCGCCTCCTTTCTGGCTTTGCCAAAACCAATCACATGTCAACGAACATTTTGCAGATTATAGCACCATTGCTATCAGGTTTCCCACGCGCCCGCTCTGCACGAGTACGGTATAATCCCACTCATGAACACAAACATTATCGGCGTACGTTTTACCAAAGTTGGAAAAATCTACCACTTCGACTCAGCCTCCGTCCCGGATGTGCAAAAAGGCGAGCATGTGATTGTGGATACCTCACGCGGCAAACATCTCGGCGAAGTCATCCAGGTCGTGAAGGAAACGCCTCCGAAGCCCGAAGGCGGCTGGAGGTCCGTGGAGAGGCGCGCCACCCCGCGCGACCTGCTTCTGCTCCAGTCCTGGCAATCCAAACAGACCGAAGCCATGATCAACTGCCGCGCCCGCTCCTCCGAATTGAAACTCGAAGGCGTCAAGATCGTCACCGCGGAATATAACTACGACGGCACTCGTCTTGCTTTCCTCTTTAGCACGGAGAGTGAGGACAAGGTTGACCTCAAGTCACTCAAGCGGGACATGCAGAACATCTACCCCAACACCTATATCGAAATGCGGCAGATCGGTCCGCGCGACGTGGCGAAGATCATCGGCGGCATGGGTGCCTGCGGAATCGAAACGCGATGCTGTTCGCAATTTCTCACAGATTTCTCCCCCATCTCGATCAAGATGGCAAAAGACCAGGGCATCTCGCTCACACCCAACGAGATCACGGGCATGTGCGGACGCCTGCGTTGTTGTCTCATTTACGAGTACGAGCAATATGTCGAAGCGCGCAAAACACTTCCCAAACGCAACAAGCGCGTCATCACACCCAAGGGCGAAGGCAAGGTCATTGACGTTCTGCCGATGAGCAACAAAGTGATGGTGCTGATGGAAAACGAAGAAGGCAAACGCTTCACCGAAACCTTCGCGCGCGAAGACCTCCAACCTTGGGACGAACTCGAAACCCTGCGCCGCAAAGCCGCCGCGCCGTGCGATCGCCATGAAGGCGGCGGCTGTACCTGCGGCAAAAGCAGTCCGCTCAAAAATAATAGTAACTAACCTCGCGCTCCCGAAAACCGTCGGGACGATGTGAGCGGAGTGCCGTGTTCGTCGGCACGCAGACGAAGCGCACTCCGCCCCTACGCATTTTTTTGAAAAACTTCGGGCTCTTAGCGTGCTTCGCGGTAAAAACATTTTCCTCATCCCAATCCTTTTCCTAAACTCGCGCACGCCCCTCTCTTAGCCGACACATGTTACCTGACCCCTGAAACATGACACTCCCCGACTCTTGGGACTCCCCCCAAAACATCCTCGTCATCCTCGCCCATCCCGATGACCCTGAATTCTTCTGCGGCGCGACCCTCGCTCGCTGGGCAGGCGCGGGACATCACCTCACCTATCTCCTGCTCACTTGTGGCGATAAAGGCTTCAATCCCACCACTCACCCCGAAATGACCCCTGAAAAGTTATGCGCGATTCGCCATGAAGAACAACACGCCGCGGCAAAAGTCATCGGCGCAAAAGAAGTCCACTTCATGGAATTTCCCGATGGCTATCTCGTCCCTGACTTGAACACGCGGCGTGATGTCGTTCGTGAGATTCGCAGATACAAGCCTGATATATTATTAACGTGCGATCCGCAAACTGTATTCGCCATGTACGGACTCAACCACCCCGATCACCGCGCCGCAGGGCAAGTCGTCCTCGACGCGGTCTTCCCTGCCGCGGGTAGTCCTGTCTTCTTCCCCGAATTACTCAATGAAGGTTTTGAGCCTCACATGCCCAAGGAAATCTGGTGCTCGCTCACCAACCAGCCCAACACAACTCTCGATGTCACCGACACATGGGATATCAGACTCAAAGCCATCCTCGAACACAAGACTCAAGTGCAGGATGTTAAAAAACTGATCGAACGCATGAAATCCCGCCGCGCCGAAGACAGCACAGAAGAAAACCCGCGCTACGAAGAAAAATTCCGCGTGGTGAAATACAATTAACACATGTCATTGCGAGGAGCGTTCCTTGCGACGAAGCAATCTTCTCATCTTCGCGCGATTCGCGGTATTAAAGACATGGCTTTCGCTTGCCCTGCTCCAAGACGGTCTGTGACCGTCGGTTTTCGGCAGACACGGCGGTCACAGACCGCCTGCGAGCGAAAGCCCTAAAAGAAAAGGAAACCTCGATGAACGGCGTAAACCTGCGCTTCATCAACACCCTCATTCTCAGCCTGTTACTTGTCCTGACCCTTACAGGCATCTATGGCTTGTTTTTCCCATTCCCATCCTTCTTATTTGAACTCCACCGCATAGCCGCCTGGACGCTCATCCTCCTCATTCCGTGGAAAGTCATCATCTCAATGCGTTCTCTGGGTCGCGGTGTGGACCGACGCCTCGACCGCAATGTGATGATTGTCGTGTCCGTTGTAGCGGCAATAGCCACAGTCACCGTCATTATTTTCGGTTTGATCTGGAAGTGGAACCTCGGCGAATATTATGTCTGGATCGCGGGCTACGGATATACCGCCATCGGATGGCATTGGGGCATTGCCCTTTATTTATTATTATCGCTCTTTGCGCTCCATGCCTGGCGTCGCTGGCCCCATCCCAAAAAGACCGATTTCATGGGGCGGCGGCAAGCGCTCAAACTTCTTGGCCTTGGCACAGTAGCGATTGCGGGATGGGGTATCTCAGAGGCTTTAGCAAGGACTCTTCAAGATAAAGATGTGCCGCGTCGATTCACTGGTTCACGTGAAGAAGGCTCCTTTGCCGGGAATGTTCATCCCGTAACCAGCGGACCCAATCAAGGAAGTATCAAACTGGATTCTTCAACATGGAAACTGAGTCTCAAAGGCGCAGTAAAGACTCCATTGACATTGAGTTATGATGATGTACTTGCCCTGTCTGGGTCCGAGGTTACTGCCATCCTCGATTGTACAGGCGGCTGGTATACCACCCAGATTTGGAGAGGGATTCGTCTCACAGACTTGTTGGAGCAGGCTGAAATACGCAAAGATGCCATCGGTGTTGTTTTGAAAGGTGTTTTTGAATACACTGCTCCTTTCACACTCGCGCAGGCGCAGGAGATTTTGATAGCCACGCATGTGAGCGATCAGGTTCTGAACCATTCTCACGGTTTTCCCCTGCGCGCTGTTGTCCCTTCGCGCAGAGGCTGGCATTGGGTAAAATGGCTGACAGAGATCGAAGTTGTGAAAATTCTCTAGGGTGTGTATGCAAATTCAAAATTTTCGTCATTGCGAGGGCGTTAGCCCGAAGCAATCTCCTGTTAATTTAGGGGATTGCTTCGTCGGGAAGAGCAAGAACGCTCCTCCATTAGACTATATTTGCAATCTCTCTGCCACAAGGACTGAACAAGTCTAAGCACTCCTCAAGGCATTAGCCTACGTTGCGAACGAGACCCAGTCCTTGTGTGAATAAAACTATACAGTATTATAGCCATACAAATAGGCTACTACATGGAGAAAGTTCATTTCGCAAACTGGCAGAGACACCCTGACTCTCTGGAGGTCACAATGACAACGATCAAATATTTTGTTGGTGTAGATATTGCATCCGCCACATTCACAGCCAGTGTGGGTGCAACACCTTGGAAGGTGATTCTCAAAGCCCATACGTTTGAGAATACAGGCGATGGCTATCAAGCCTTTTTAGACTGGCTGGCCAACCAACAGATCGGAGCGAAAGAAAGTGTGGTTTGTATGGAAGCCACAGGCGTGTACTCGGAAGGTTTGGCATACTTCTTGTTTGCAGCAGGCTATCCGGTCGCGGTGCAATCGCCTTTGGAAGTAAAGCGTACTTTCAAGCCCTATGGTCCAAAAACAGATGCAGTCGATAGTCTGCAAATTGCTGAATATGCTTGTCGTCACATCGATAAACTCTCCTTCTGGCAGCCAAGAAACGAGATTTTGGAGCAAGTCAAGGCACTTTTAGCCACGCGTGAGCAGTTTGTCTCTCAAAACGTGGCTCACAAGAATGCCCTACAAGCCATTCAGCGCAAACCAGTCAGAACCCTTTTTGCAGAACAGGCCCATGCTCAGATGATCGAACAATTCAAAAAGCAAATCCAAGCCATTGATCATGAAATTCGTCGTCTGATTGAGAGCGATCCAACTTTCAAAGAAATGCTCTCGCTTCTGCTTTCTGTGCCGGGTGTTGGCTTACTGCTGGCTTCACACATGATCCTGCTCACTCAAATCTCTCTCGATCACAAAGAGTTGGCTTCTTATTTAGGAATTGCTCCCAACGAACATTCCAGCGGCACTTCTGTTTTCAGACACGCGACTTCTCGCCATTTCGGACCCGCCGCTGTTCGCAAATTGCTGTATCTCGCATCCTGTTCCGTTCGGACACATCCGGCACAATTTACTTCCTACTTCGCTCGCAAAACAAAAGAAGGCAAGCCTGCCAAATTACTTTTGAACAACATCGCCAACAAACTCATCAAGATTATCTGTGCCGTGCTACTGACTAAAAAGGCTTTCATCAAAAACTACCACTCTGTCCAACCTTGGACGTTTCAAAATACCTTGACAGGATCATAGTATTCGCAATGACATGTAATGGAGAAGATATGGCAGTCGCGAAACAATATTGTGTTTACATTATGACCAATGCTCATCACACAGTTTTATATACAGGTGTAACAAACAATTTGGCGCGCAGAGTCTACGAACACAAGAACGGTTTAGGCAGCGCCTTTGTCAAAAAATACAATGTTCACAAGCTGGTTTATTACGAGATAGGCGACGATATAATGCGACCATTGCTGGAGAGAAACAAATCAAAGGCGGCTCACGCAAAAGGAAACTTGATTTGATAAGTAACCTGAATCCTGCATGGAAAGACTTGTATGAAGAAATATCTTAATTATATATGTCATTGCGAGCTGTTTTTGGCGAAGCAATCTCCTATTTAATAAAGATATCTTGTTAATTCAATGTTTCACATAAATAAGGAGATTGCTTCGTCGGGAAAAGCACCCTCCTCGCAACGACATGATAGAAAGATTATGACAAAAATAAAAATCTGTGGAATTAAGAAATTAATAGATGCTGTTTCTGCCATTGAAGCTGGCGCAGATATGTTGGGATTTAATTTTTATCCAAAGAGCGTGCGTTTTGTTGAAAAAGAAACGTGTGCAAAGATTACATCTATTTTAAAAAAGGACTATCCACAAATAAAGTTGATTGGCATATTTGTTAATTCATCCCTTGCAGATGTAAAAGATATTCTCGAAACCTGCTCACTGGATCTGGCTCAATTGCATGGTGATGAATCTGTTGAGATGTTGAATGAGTTAAGTGGAAAGGCATTCAAAGCATTTCGTGGAGAAGTGGATGAACAGATGATTGTAAAAAGCACACCTGCATTTTTGATTGATGCGGCTGTAAAAGATTCTTATGGTGGTTCAGGTGTTAAAGCGGATTGGTCAATTGCGGCGAAGTTGGCGACGAAATATCCGTTGTTGTTGGCGGGCGGGTTGACTGCGGAGAATGTGCCAGAGGCGGTTGGTAGAGTCAAACCCTGGGGTGTTGATGTGGCTTCGGGCGTTGAATCAACTCCAGGGTCGAAAGACGCGGCGAAGCTATCCGCATTTGTGAAAGCAGTTAAGAGTCCCCAATCTCCAGTCTCTAATCTCTAATCTCCGATTCTCGAAATGAGGAACTCATGACATTACTACCCCCAAAATTTGGTCCCTACGGCGGACAGTTCGTGCCAGAGACATTGATGCCCGCATTAATTGAATTGGAAGAAGCGTTTGTCTCTGCAAGGGTTGATGTTGAATTTCAAAAAGAATTTAATAAATTGATGGCGTCATTTGTTGGGCGACCGACACCGTTGACTTATGCAAAACGATTGTCTGAAAAATTAGGCGGCGCACAAATTTATTTAAAGCGTGAAGACTTGGCGCACACGGGCGCACATAAAATTAATAATGCGTTGGGACAAGCATTGTTGGTAAAACGCATGGGAAAGAAACGCATCGTAGCGGAGACAGGCGCGGGGCAACATGGAGTCGCGTCGGCAACAGTCGCGGCGTTATTCGGACTGGAATGCGTTGTGTACATGGGCGTGGTGGATATTGCACGGCAAGAACCAAATGTGTTCCGAATGAAGTTGTTGGGTGCGAAAGTAAAACCTGTTAATTCTGGAACGCAAACATTGAAAGATGCAATCAACGAAGCGATTCGCGATTGGGTGACGAATGTGCGCGATACGCATTATCTGCTCGGCTCGGCGTTGGGACCACATCCGTATCCAACCATTGTGCGTGAGTTTCAGTCTGTGATTGGAACGGAAGCGCGTGAACAGATCATGATGGACGTTGGTCGCTTGCCTGATACGGTCATTGCGTGTGTTGGGGGTGGTTCGAATGCAATCGGTGTCTTTAGTGGATTTGTCGAAGATGATGGCGTTGAGTTGATCGGCGTCGAAGCGGGCGGGAGTGGAATCGCTTCGGGCAAACACGCGGCGCGCTTTGGCGACCCATCGAGGGGACGAGTTGGAGTCATTCACGGAACACGAACGTATGTGTTGCAAGATGAAGATGGTCAGATTGCTGAGACTCATTCTGTCTCGGCGGGTTTGGATTACGCGGCAGTGGGTCCCGAACACGCCATGATGAGAAATAACGAGCGTGCCTTTTATACATCCGCAACGGATGAGGAAGCGTTGAGCGCGTTTCAGACGTTGTGCCATACTGAAGGAATTATCCCCGCGCTGGAGTCATCCCATGCGTTGGCGGAGGTGATTAAGAGAGCGCCGAAGATGAGGAGGGATCAGGTGATTCTGGTGAATTTGTCTGGAAGAGGGGATAAGGATTTGAATACGGTGATAAAGGAGATGGGAGGTGTATAAACACGCTGGTGGTCGAGTAGACGGCGATGCACTTCCGCCGTCGTATCGAGACCACCAATGACAAGCAATTATGAAATTGTGAGTATGCCTGAAATTTGTGGTCTCGATATGTCCTTCGCAACGAATGCTCAGGGCTACTCGACCACCAGAGTAATTTTGGAATGAGGAATTATTTATGAACCGAATCGAAAACGCTTTCAAAAACAAACCCATCTTCATGCCTTATTTCCCACTGGGCTACCCTGACCTGGACACGTCCATTGACGTGATCGAAGCCCTCGCCAAACATGGCGCGGACTTGATCGAAGTGGGCTTGTCCTTCTCCGATCCACTCGCGGATGGACCTGTGATTCAGCGAGCCACGCAAATTGCTCTGGAGAAGGGGATTACCGTCAAGAAGTCGCTCGCGGCTGTTGCAGAGTTACGCAAACGCGGCGTGGACATTCCGTTGATTCTGATGGGCTACTACAATCCCATGCTGGCGTATGGACTGGAGAAATTTATCCACGATGCGCGCGAAGCAGGCGCGGATGGATTCATCGTCCCTGATTTGCCGATGGAAGAAGCGGATGAGTTTGAAACTTTGTTAAACGCTGGTCGAGTAGACGGCGATGATCTTCCGCCGTCGTATCGAGACCTGCCGTTGATTCAAATGCTCGCGCCGACCTCACCTAACGAACGCATGGAAGCGATTGCACGTAACGCAAAAGGATTTATTTATCTCGTTTCAGTTACAGGTGTGACGGGAGCACGTTCATCCATTTCAGATGGATTGGGTGATTTGATTGCTCGCGTGCGTGAGCATACGTCCGCGTCGGTGTGTGTAGGATTTGGAATCGGCACGCCCGAACAAGCCAAGCAAGTCGGCGCGCTGGCGGATGGAGTCATTGTCGGGTCGGCGTGTGTGAAGACGATTGGGGAGAGTGAAAAGCCAGTTGAGGCGGCGAGGGAGTTTGCGAGGAAGTTTCGAAGCGCATTAAGTCCGTAGTGATAGAATCAAGATTGGTCTTTACATTGAATTAATAATTCGGTCTTATTTAGCAAGGAGCAAGACATGTTAATTATCATGAAACCCAATGCCACGCCGCAACAAATCGAAGCGGTGGTTAATGCCGTCAAAGCGCAAGGCTTGATGCCTCACATTACACATGGGATCGAGACCGCCATCATCACGGCTGTCGGCGATGCCCCCATGCCGTCCACCGACCCGTTTGAAGTCCTCGATGGAGTTGAAAGTGTCAAGCGGATTTCACAACCATACAAACTCGGATCGCGCCAGGTGCATCCCGAAAATTCAATTTTCCCGATTGACGGATTCAACGTCGGCGGAGACGACATCATTGTGATTGCGGGACCCTGCGCAGTTGAATCGCGTTCGCAGATTCTAGAAACTGCGCACGCCGTCCGTGAAGCAGGAGCCAACGCGTTGCGCGGTGGAGTTTTCAAGCCGCGCACATCGCCGTATGCGTTTCAAGGTCTTGGTGAAGAAGGTCTCGAATACCTTGTCGAAGCGCGCGAACAAACAGGCATGCCCATCGTTGTTGAAATCATGTCGCAGACCCAACTCGACGTCATGATAAAGTACGTTGACGTTTTTCAAGTCGGCGCGCGCAATATGCAGAATTTCAATCTCCTGCGCGTGCTCGGCGAAACACGCAAAAGTGTTTTACTCAAACGCGGTTTGAGCGCAACCATCGAAGAATTGCTCATGTCTGCTGAATATCTGCTTGCGGGCGGTAACCAGCAGGTGATGTTATGCGAGCGCGGCATCCGCACGTTTGAAACATCCACGCGCAACACAACTGACATCAACGCGATCCCTGTGCTGAAAAATCTCACGCATCTTCCCGTCATACTTGATCCATCGCACGCAACAGGTCACGCAAATTACGTTGCGGCAATCGCGCGCGCCGCAATCGCCGCGGGTGCGGATGGTCTCATCGTCGAAGTGCATCCCGATCCTGCGAAAGCCGTTTCTGATGGCAAGCAATCGCTCAAGCCTGAAAAATTTGCCGAGATGGTCAAACAAGTGAAAGCGATTGCAGAGGTCATGGGACGCCGCATTGCTCCAATTAAAAAGCCCGTCACCGCAGGATGGTAGTGGGATGAAGCGCTTCGCCTCGCGCGTCGCCTGAACCTGCTCTTTCCAAAATGGACATTTCTCACGCCTCAGCCAATTCTCCAATTCTCTAATCCCCAATTCCTTCTCGATGCGCATCATCCCCATCAATCATCCGCTCTCTGCTACTGTTCGCGTGCCTGGCTCCAAGTCATTGACCAATCGCGCGTTGCTCATCTCGGCTCTTGCCAATGGCAAAACAAAATTAACCAATGCCTTGTTCTCCGATGATTCAAAATATTTTGCTCGAGCATTGCAAACCCTTGGCTTCGATGTTCATTTGGATGAATCAAATCTTGAAATGACTGTCACAGGCTTGGGCGGGAAAATCCCTGCAACCAAAGCCGTACTCTATATCGGCAACGCAGGCACCGCCGCCAGATTCCTTACTGCATTCCTCAAGCTTGGTCACGGTGACTATATCATTGACGGAGACTCTCGCATGCGCCAACGCCCGATTGGCGACTTGCTGGAAGCTCTTAACCAATTAGTAGATGAAGACAAACCAGCAAACACTGACCCTTGGGCACTGGTTCCTGATTATTCTTATATCTGCCTTCCCCTCAAAATTACTGCTCGCGGCTTGCATGGCGGCAAAGCCAGAATTGCAGGCAATATCTCCTCCCAATTCCTCTCCGCCCTCCTCATGGTTGCTCCCTATGCAAAATCCCCTGTAGACCTCGTGCTCTCCACCGACCTCAACTCCAAACCTTATGTTGACATGACCATCTCCATCATGAAAGACTTCGGTGTGGAAATCCAACGCAATGGTTATCAACAATTTTTAATTCACCCAAAGCCCTATTTACCAATTACCAATTACTCTATAGAGCCTGACGCCTCTGCCGCCTCTTACTTCTTTGCCGCGCCAGCAATTTGTGGCGGAACTGTTCGCGTCGAAAACATCTCGCATAAATCGAAGCAAGGTGATATTGCCTTTCTTGATGTCTTGAAACAAATAGGATGCGAAATCAACGTAGGAGATAACTTCATCGAAGTGAAAGGTGCATCATTGTTGCAAGGTGTAGATGTTGACATGCGCGACATCCCAGACACCGCCCAAACCCTCGCTGTGATTGCCCCCTTCGCCTCTTCACCGACTCGTATTCGCGGCATCGCCTCTGCCCGCGTCAAAGAAACCGACCGCGTCCACGCGACTTGCACCGAACTTGCGCGACTCGGCGTCCGCGTAGAGGAGCATGAGGATGGCATGACCATCCATCCCGTAGAAAAGATGCGTCCTGCCGTCATCCAAACGTATAACGATCACCGTATGGCAATGTCCTTTTCATTGATTGGTTTGCGCTTCGATGGAGTCACGATTGAGAATCCAGCTTGTGTATCCAAAACATTTCCTAATTTTTTTGAAGTGCTTGAGTCTTTGCATACCCCTCTCCCAAATTGGGAGAGGGGCTGGGGTGAGGGCTTGGCATGACCATCTACCATCTAGGTCTCATCGGCTACTCTCTCGAACATTCCCTCTCGCCCAAAATTCACACCGCCGCACTGAAAGCATGTGGATTACAAGGCAAATATTCACTATTCCCTATTGCTCCCGAAGACAAACAAGGCTTGAAAGATTTGCTCAATCGTGTTCGCCCAGGTGAACTCCACGGACTCAACGTCACCATCCCGCACAAACAAAATGTCATTCCATTGCTTGATGAACTCACGCCAACAGCCAAAGCCATCGGCGCAGTGAATACGATTTATTTGCGCAGAGATAAACTCATCGGCGATAACACCGATGCGCCTGGGTTTTTAGCCGACTTGAAAAAAATTTTGGCAGACTCACCTTCTCCCATTTTGGGAGAGGGATTAGCGGTGAGGGAAAAATCGGCAATCGTCTTGGGAGCGGGTGGCTCAGCAAGAGCAGTCGTCTACGCCCTCCTCATTGATGGCTGGCAAATCACCATCGCCGCCCGCCGCCTCGAACAAGCTCAACAGCTCACCGACTCATTTCCCAATTACCAAGTACTAATTACCAATCTTGAAAATCTCCAATCTCTAGTCTCCAATCTCTCACTCATCGTAAACACCACCCCCCTCGGCATGACCCCGAACATAGACCAATCCCCTCTCCCCGAAACTTTGTCATTGCCTTCAAATGCTTTAATCTACGATTTGGTCTACAATCCACGCGAGACGAAACTTGTGCGCGACGCTCGTGCGCAAGGATTGCAAGCAGCAACCGGACTTGGCATGTTGATCGAACAAGCCGCCCTCTCCTTTGAAATTTGGACAGGTCACAACCCGCCAAAAAGTATTTTATACAACTCGGTGGTTGAGTAGACCTGAGCGTTCGTTGCGAAGGTCGTATCGAAACCACTACTAGCTGGAGCACTCATGCTTAGATTTTTAACCGCAGGCGAATCCCACGGACCATCCCTCACCTCAATCTTAGACGGCATGCCTGCTGGCTTATCCATCACGCCCGATATCATCAACAAAGAACTCGCCCGTCGCCAAAAAGGATACGGCTCAGGCGGACGCATGAAAATAGAAAAAGACGCGGTACAAATCCTCGGCGGAGTCATGGCGGGTGAAACGACGGGCGCGCCGATTGCTATGCTCGTCGAAAATGTAGATCATATTAAATGGAAAGGTAAAGCCATCGAGCCGATGACCGCGCCTCGCCCAGGTCATGCGGATCTAACGGGCGCGGTGAAATATGGCTACAAAGATCTGCGTCCCGCGCTCGAACGCGCCTCCGCACGAGAAACTGCCATGCGTGTCGCGGTGGGCGCGGTCTGTAAACATTTCCTCGCACAGTTCAACATCCTCGTTGGCGGATACGTTTCCTCCATCGGCGAAATCCAAACCGACTTTGGCGATATGCTCTACGAAGAACGCTTCACCCGCGCCGAAGAATCGGATGTACGTTGCCCAATTGATTCGTCAGCGCAGAAAATGCGGGATGAAATTGAAAAGATCATTCACGGCAAAAACACCCTCGGCGGCGTTCTCGAAATCGTTGTCCTCAATGTGCCCGTTGGTCTCGGCAGTTTCATGCAATGGGATAAGCGTCTCGAAGCCAAACTTGCAATGGCGGTGATGTCTGTGCAAGGCATCAAAGGCGTCGAAGTCGGCGATGCGTTTGAAAATGCAAGACGATTGGGAACACAAGCGCATGATCCCATAAACCTTCAACATTCAAACCTTCAACGTGCAACAAATAGAGCAGGCGGCACCGAAGGCGGAATCTCCAACGGACAGCCGATCATCATCCGCGCGGCAATGAAACCAATTGCGACAACTTTAACTCCTCAACAAACTGTTGACCTCGCGAGCGGACAAGAATCTCCCACCAAATATGAACGCTCCGATTTTTGTCCCGTTCCGCGCGCCGTTCCTATCCTTGAAGCGATGGTCGCCTTTGTTTTGGCAGATGCCCTCCTCGAAAAACTCGGCGGCGATTCGATCAATGAAATCAAACCGAGATTCGAATCCCTGCGTAAGGCAACGCTCGATGATTTGCACATGGACAATACGCCTCACATCTTCTGGGAATAGTCATGCCTCATATCTTCCTCTACGGTCCCCCAGGGACGGGCAAAACCACCATTGGCAAAATCCTTGCACGGAACCTCAAACTTCCGTTCATTGACCTTGACCGTGTCATCGAATCGAACGCGGGCATGTCCATTCCGCAGATCATGGAAAGGCAGGGCGAGCCGGCGTTCCGCGATAGGGAAACATCTGTATTAAAAGAAACCGTAGGTCACGCTTTTAGCGTGACAAGCTCTGCGCAAGATCGAGTCATCGCCCTCGGCGGCGGCGCATTGTTGCGGGAAGAGAATCGCACCTTTGTAGATAGTCATGGCAGGGTCGTTTTGTTGATGGCAGAACTTGAAACTTTGTTCCAAAGACTCAATGAAAGCCCTGGTAAACGTCCTTTGCTGGCAGGGGATTTGCACGAGAATTTAACATCTTTACTTGCCAAGCGCGGCGAGCATTACAATTCATTTGCTTTGCAGGTTCAGGTAGATGGAGGCGCCGTCGAGCAAAATGCTTACAAGGTGCAGGTCGTTTTGGGGCGGCATCATCTCTCGGCGATGGGCAAGTATGATGTAATTGTAGGGCAAGTTGGCAACTTGCCCCACGTGCAACATCCAATCATCGTCACCGATGAAAACGTGGCGAAATTTCACGCGGATAAGTTCGCCAACCTGAAAATGATTACCATCCCTGCGGGTGAAGAATATAAAAATCTTGAAACCGTTTCGCATTTGTGGAAATCATTTCTTGAAAATGGATTGGATCGCAAGAGCACGGTCATTGCCCTCGGCGGCGGTGTGATCGGCGATGTGGCAGGCTTTGCCGCGTCTACATACATGCGCGGGATCAATTGGATCGCCATACCAACAACTCTGCTCTCCATGGTGGACGCGTCGCTCGGAGGAAAAACTGGATTCGACCTGCCCGAAGGAAAAAACCTCATCGGCTCTTTCCACCCTCCGAAGCTGGTTCTGGCAGACCCAAGCCTTTTACTCACGCTGACAGAACGCGAACTACGCTCTGGCATGGCGGAAGTAGTTAAACATGGAATTATTGCTAACCCTGAATTATTTGCATTGTGTTCCAACGGAATGGATTGGGCGAAAAGCAATCTCGAAGAAATCGTCAAGCGTGCTATGACGGTGAAGATAAAAATCATCGAAGAGGACCCATATGAGAAAGGAGTTCGCGCAAAGTTAAATCTCGGTCACACAATTGGACATGCCGTTGAGTTGGTGAGTAAATTCAAACTGCGCCACGGAGAAGCGATTGCAATCGGCATGGCGGCTGAGGCGAGGTACGCGGCTCGGGTCGGGCTGGCAACTCACGGGTTGGATGAAGCGATTGCAGAGACGTTGTCCACATTAGGACTGCCCATCCACATCCCCAAAGAATTGCCGCGTGATGAGATCATCCGCGCGATGAGGATGGATAAAAAGAAGAACGCAAAGTCCATCCGCTTTGCATTGCCTGTTGAGATCGGCAAGGTTGAGTTGGTGCACGTGACTGATTTGGAAGATGTTATAGAATAATCGTCATTGCGAGCCGAGCGAAGCGAATGGCGAAGCAATCCCCAACACTGTGGCAGAGATTGTTTCGTCGGGCTAACGCCCTCCTCGCAATGACGGGAAAAGAGGAACCATGAAAATACTTATCCTGCACGGACCCAACTTAAACCTGCTCGGCACACGCGAGCCTGAAATCTACGGCTCAATGACGTTGGAGGAAATCAACAACAAGTTGATGGAGTTGGGAAAAGAATTTGGCGCAGAAATAAAATGCCAGCAATCGAATCACGAAGGCGCGTTGATTGATGCGTTACACGATGCGCGGACTTGGGCGAACGGCGTGGTGTTCAACCCGGGCGCATACACCCACACCTCCATTGCCTTGCGCGACGCGATCTCCGCGATTCAAATCCCTGTGATAGAAGTGCATATTTCGAATGTGTACGCGCGTGAGGAGTTTCGACATACTTCGATGATTTCCGCGGTGTGCAAAGGGAAGATCACAGGCTTGGGATGGAGGTCGTATATGTTGGGGTTGCGGGCGCTGATCGAGTCCCCTCTCCCTTTGGGAGAGGGTTAGGGTGAGGGTGAGCAAAAAAACGGGATCGCCAATTGGCGATCCCGTTTTTTATTGATCGAAGATCAACTACGATTCGGAAGGCTTGAAGACCAGGAAGATCGCGTTGATGAGAATGCCAAGCACTGCCGCAGTGGCAATGGCTGGCAGACCGCCGGGGAAAAGAGGAACACCGGTAATCGGAAGGAAGCCACCCGGGTAGCCGATGTTGCCGCCGATGCCGATGACCATAATCACCGCGCCGACCGCAAGATTGCGCGGGTCGAACATGCTGACTTTGTGCTCCTGCATCAGGGCGATACCTTGCATGCCGATCACGCCGAACAGATAGACAGCCAAACCACCGCTGACTGCCAGCGGGACGGAATTGACCAACGCCGCAAGCTGTCCGCTGAATCCGAGCAGGATGGCAATCACGCCAGCGGCGATCAATGCCGGACCGGAGTAGTTGCGTGTGATTGCCATGAGCGAGTTATTCTCACCATAGTTTGTTCCCGCTGTTGCGCCGAACAGACCGTTGAGGAAGTCACCGATGCCATCGAGGACAAGATTGAAGCCGACGTTCTTATCGAGGTTGGTCTTCTCGCGTCCTGTTTCCTCAGCGTAGCGATCAATGTACAGGCTCATCTGATACAAGTGCGCGGTGGATTCGGGAATGGTGGCGATCGCCATAATGGAAATGCTGACAATGGCTGTTCCTACCAGAGGACCGCTAAAAGAGGGGAAGGTAAGATGCGGGACTTGAAGCAAGGGAGCCGCACCGACAGCCGCAAAACTCACGGAGCCAGGCGCAACGATTGCGGAAATAACATAGCCTGCAACGGCTCCCAACAGGACCGGAAGCATGCCGATGAATCCTTTGTTCTGCAAATAAACCGAGAACAGGATCGTGACGACAAGTGTGATCAACGCCACAAGGAAATTGTTGCTGGCGAGGTTTCCAACGGCGGCGAATGCCAGACCGAAACCAATAATCGCGGCAACAGAGCCGGTGACGACAGGCGGCAGAACCTTATCCAGGTTTTCTTTACCGACTGCGCGGATGATAAAGCCGACCGCGATGTTGATGAGACCGGTTACAACGATGCCAGCTTGCATCAAGCTGAGCACTTCATCGGGGACGGGTCCACTGAAATTTGCATACGGCTGGCCCGTTGCGGCTTGGATAATTCCCAAATAAGCCGCAATGTAACTGAAGCTCGAGCCATAGAACAGCGGGATAAACGTCCCGATGCCGCGCTTGGAAAGTACCAGCGCAACAATCGTCGAAACGCCGGATGCAAAGAGCACCGTGCCAACATGGAAACCACAGAACGCGGCAACGAAAACCGTTGCAGGGAACATGGTCAACACATGCTGAAAGCCCAGCAGGATCGTCCGTCCCATTGGGGGCGTATCATTGGGCATATAACCCATTGCATTACTTTTCATCATTGGAGCATTTTTATTCATCGTATTCTCTCCTCTTATTGATTGGGATGGTTTAGCGTTGCTTGCTTTTGCCTTACTGTTTTTCTTTTTGTTTGCCATACCTCATTCTCCTCATATTTAACTTGTGGGCGGTGAAATTATCGGGCGTCAATACACCTCCTAATAAAAATCGCCAGGCACGGTTTATGCATGGCGACAAAACAAAAAAGGATGCGACAGCTCACAGGTGGTGGGCATGTTTACGATGCGCGCAATTACTTGGACTAGGGAAGGGTACATGTCATAGTACATAACCCTCGACTTCCAACAGAGATACGCATATTTCCCACTTTTGGATTTAAGGACCGTTTCGCGCGCCGCCTCTGCCTGCTTCCGGCATGGACGCATTCGATTCCCCGTTGACTCGCGCGACATCCCTGTGCTACACTCCGAAACATCAACGAGGCTCATCCATGAAACCCGCCCCCTTTGAATATCACGCTCCCGATTCCATCGAACAAGCCGTTGACTTAATGAGTCAATATGCAGGCGAAGCCAAAATTCTCGCAGGCGGACAAAGCCTCGTGCCTGCCATGAACTTCCGCGTGGTTCAGCCGAGCGTGTTGATTGATTTGAATCGAGTGGCGGAGTTGAGTTTTATTCATGAAGAAGGCGGGACAATTCGCATCGGGGCGATGGCGCGCGAACGACATCTGGAATTTGATTCATCCATCGCGAAACATGTACCACTTTTAAATGAGGCTACGCCGTTCATAGCGCATCCGCAAATCAGAAATCGCGGCACCATTGGCGGAAGTATCGTCAATGCCGACCCTGCCGCGGAACTGCCTGTGTTGATGCTGGCGTTGGATGCGCGTTTGAAAGCAAAAAATATTTCAGGCGAGCGCTGGATTGACGCGCATGATTTTTTCGTCGGCATGTTCACCACCGCGCTTGAACCCGATGAGATTTTGGTTGAGATTGAATTGCCGTTTATGCCATCTCATACTGGCTGGTCGTTCATGGAGGTCGCGCCGCGCGCGGGAGATTATGCCATGATGGGCGTCGCCGCGCTGATCACGTTGGATGAACAAAACAAATGTAAACAAGCGAAACTGGTTTATTTGAACGCGGGCGATGGACCTGTGGATGCAAAAGAAGCCGCGAAAAGTTTGGAAGGTGAAAAGATAGATGATAAGTTGATTGAATCTGCCGCCGCGCACGCGAGCGAACGAGAAATCAATCCCTTTGGAAACATGCACGCCTCTGTGGATTTTCAACGTCACCTGGCAAATGTGTTGACGAAGAATGTATTGAAGCAAGCCATGCAGCGCGTGGACGGGGTTGAGCGGGGCTGAAGCCGCCTGCTCAGTACATAGAAATCCTGCGGATTGCGCGCGGAGTCCGTTTCAACGGACTTGCATGTACTGAGGCAGGAATCTTGTACTGAGCCTGTCGAAGTATCATTCCGACGCACTCAGATTGCTGAAGAACCACTGAAAAGGACTCATGATGACCCAATCCATCTCCATCACAGTCACAGTCAACGAAAAAGTTTACAAACGCGAAGTGGAACCGCGCATGTTGCTCAGCGATTTCCTGCGTCACGAACTTGGACTCACAGGAACACACGTCGGTTGCGAACACGGAGTCTGCGGAGCCTGCACGATTCTATTCGATAGTGAGTCCGCGCGTTCCTGTTTGATGTTTGCCGTTCAAGCCGATGGTCACGAAATTATGACGGTTGAAGGTCTTGCGAAAGATAAAGATAATCTTCATCCGCTACAACAATCCTTTTGGGAGGCGCACGGATTACAATGCGGCTACTGCACGCCAGGAATCTTGATGACGCTGATTCCATTTCTAAAACAAAATCCAAATCCCACCGAAGATGAGATCCGTCATGCGATTTCTGGCAATTTATGTCGTTGCACGGGCTATCAGCATATTGTGGATGCGGTCAAGTTGGCGGCGGAGAAAATGCGGTAATTGGTAAATAGTAATTGGAGACTAGAGACTCGAGATTATGAATCATCAACAATTGACACACGCGTTTCATTATGGCGAAATTTCTGCTCGAGATTTATTTTCCAATCTCCAGTCTTTCTTTGATTCGCGTGAACCAACTGTGTTGTCATTCCTCCCCGAAGAAAATCGCTTCGAGAGATTGCGCAAAGATGCGGATGAACTTATATCGCGTTTTCCTGATTCCAAAAACCGTCCGCCACTTTTTGGAATGTTCGTCGGCGTCAAAGATATTTTTCATGTGGATGGTTTCACTACACAAGCAGGAAGCAAACTCCCATCACAAGATCTTCAAGGCGAAGAAGCTGAAAGTGTTACAAGACTCAAAAATGCTGGCGCGTTGTTCCTTGGCAAAACCGTCACGACTGAGTTCGCTTACTTCTTTCCTGGTCCAACGCGCAATCCTCATCATCCTGAACACACACCTGGCGGTTCGAGCAGTGGTTCTGCCGCAGCAGTTGGCGCGGGTCTGTGCAATCTCACGCTTGGCACGCAAACCATCGGTTCTGTGATTCGTCCTGCCTCGTTTTGTGGGGCGGTGGGTGTGAAGCCAACTTACGAACGCATCTCGCGCGACGGCGTCATTCCGCTTTCGCCCACATTTGATCACATCGGTTTTTTCACACCCAACATTTCCTCTGCGAAACATGTTGCTCCTTCTTTATATAAGGATTGGAATGACTCAATCTCAGTGGATAAAAAGCCGACGCTAGGGATTCCCGAAGGACCGTATCTTGCCTGCGCTTCAGACTACGCCCTAACCTGCTTCAACGCAATTTGCGATTCCCTCACTCAAGCAGGATACGAACTACGCCGCGTCCGAGTCATGGACGATTACCAAGAGATTCGAAATCGACACGATGTCATCATGTCTGCCGAAGCCGCGCGCGGACATGCGATATGGTTTGAAAAATACGAAAACCTTTACTCATCCAAATTCACTGAGTTGATTCGCCGCGGCCAATCAATTACCAATTACCAATTACAAATCGCTTTTGAAGCTCGCGATAAATTCCGCAATCAAATAACACAAACCATGAATGAACATAACATCGACTTATGGATTTGCCCTCCAACCGTTGGTCCCGCACCCAAGGGACTCGACAGCACAGGCGACCCCGTCATGTGCCTCCCCTGGACTCAGATTGGATTTCCTGCGATCAACATTCCAACGACCAAAAATGAAGATGGTCTCCCAATGGGATTACAACTTGTTGGAGAGTGGAATTCAGATGAATCTTTACTAGCCTGGGCAGAAGATATTGAGAAAGTTGTGAGAAAGATATGACTGTCACAAAGTGGAACGTCCGCGCGGGCGCATATTATGACTCAGTTGTGTTGATGCAACTTCAACGTGGACTGCTTGGCTTGCCTGACGTTGTCGATGCGGGCGTCGTGATGGCAACTCAAGCCAACCGCGACTTGTTGGCCGCAAATAATCTCTTGCCCGATTCGATCTCGGCAAACCCAGATGATTTGCTGATCGTCGTCAAAGCTGAAACCGAAAACTCCGCAACCGAAGCCATCGGCAAAGTTGACGAATTGCTTGCACGCAGAAAATCTACAACGGTTTCAGAAGATTTCCGTCCGCGCAGTCTGAGCGCCGCGGTGAAGCAATTGCCAGCGGCAAATTGGGTATTAATTTCCGTTCCCGGTCGTTATGCGGCGGGCGTTGCACGCGAAGCTCTCGACCTGGGCAAACACGTTTTTCTGTATAGCGACAATGTTTCGCTTGAAGATGAAATCGCCCTGAAGAAAACCGCCCGCGAAAAGGGATTGCTCGTGATGGGACCCGATTGCGGCACAGCCATCATCAACGGCATCGGTCTGGGATTTGCCAATCGTGTGAGACGTGGGTCTATTGGAGTAGTTGGAGCATCAGGAACGGGAACGCAGGCTGTGACGAGTCATATCCACGAACTTGGTGGAGGCATTTCTCATGCCATTGGCACAGGCGGACGCGATCTCAAGTCCGATGTTGGTGCAATCACCGCGCATCAAGCATTGGACGTTTTAGCGCGCGACGATGAGACAAAGGTCATCGCGCTTATCTCCAAGCCGCCCTCACCTGACGTTGCAACACAATTAATTTCTGCCGCGCAAGGAACAGGCAAGCCTGTTGTGATTTATTTCATTGGTTATCCGTCACCTGCAAGGAAAATAGGTGATCTGTATTTTGCGATTAGCCTAAGTGAAGCCGCAGAGATTGCGGTGAAAGTTGAAATGCAAAGTGCAAAATCCGGTGAGAAGAATTTGGTCGCAAATAAATACTTGCGCGGTTTATTTTCAGGCGGAACACTTGCGTATGAAACTCTACTTGGCTTACAAGCCAGCCTTTCGCCAATTTATTCAAACGCGCCAATTACATCGAATCAAAATCTAAAAGACCCCCTCAAGAGCGAAGCGCATACAATCATTGATTTGGGCGATGAATTCTTTATGGTTGGTCGTCTGCACCCAATGATTGACAATGATTTGCGAATCCGTCGCATAAAGCAGGAAGCCGGTGATCCCGAAGTTGGGATGATGTTGCTGGATGTCGTACTGGGTGGGGGTTCACACCCAGACCCAGCGAGCGAGTTGGCTCCAGTTATCAAGGAGATTCACGATAAGAAAATCGAAGTTGTGACAATGGTTATTGGCACGGACGATGACCCGCAAAATGTTCAATCACAGATGGATCAACTAAAAGAAGCGGGAGCCATTGTATTTCGTACAGTCGCGGAAGCAGTGGAATATGTCAGTTTGAAGTTTAATCATCAGGAATCAATTCAATTTCCTCTTGTCGACCTTGAACAACTAAATCAGCCGCTCGCAGGAATCAATGTGGGATTGGAATCATTTTACGATAGTCTTATCTCGCAAGGCGCGCAAGCCGTGCACGTGGAATGGCGTCCGCCTGCGGGTGGGAATGAAAAGTTAGCCGCGTTGCTGGCGAAGATGAAGAAGTGAAAAGTAATTGGTAAGCAGTAATTACCATTTACCATTTACGAATTACCTGGAGACAAACATGGACATTGATAACGCCAATACCACCGCCATCAACCGCATGATGGAAGCGCGTCCCATCTTGAAAGCCGTCGCGGCGGCACGGGATGTCGTCCCTGGGATGAAGGATAACCTGTTCCTCCACGCAGGTCCGCCGATTGAATGGGCGCGGATGTCGGGTCCGCTGCGGGGGGCGATTGTCGGGGCGATGTTGTTTGAAGGATTAGCCAAATCGGAAGCCGAAGCAACTTCAATGGTGGAAAGAGGCGAGGTCGAATTCGACTCGTGTCATCATCACGGCGCGGTCGGTCCGATGGCCGGAGTCACCTCCGCTTCGATGAAAGTCTATGTCGTGGAAAACGCTGAGCATGGCAATAAAACATTTTCCAATTTGAATGAAGGCTATGGAAAAGTTTTGCGATACGGCGCGTACAGTGAAGATGTGTTGAAGAAATTACATTGGATGAACGATGTGCTTGGCGTCGCGTTGGCGGATGCGCTCGCGCAATCTAATGGCATTGACCTGCGCGCGCTGATCGCCGAAGCCTTGCACATGGGCGATGAGGGACACAATCGCAACAAGGCGGGGTCGTTGTTGTATTTGAAATTGCTCGCGCCGTTGATTGCGAAGGTCGTGAAGGATGATGCGATGGAATCGGAGATTTTGCAATTCATTGGCGATAATGCTCTGAGTGTTTTGAATCCTGTCATGGCGGCGTGCAAGGCAATGACCGACGCCGCGCACGGCGTCGAAGGCAGCACAATTGTCACAACCATGGCGCGCAACGGCACGGACTTTGGAATCCGTGTGAGCGGACTCGGAGAGAAACAATGGTTCACGGCACCTGCCGAAATCCCAGTTGGTCTATTTTTCTCAGGCTTTACTCAAGATGATGCAAATCCTGATATTGGAGATAGCGCAATTACGGAAACCGCGGGCATCGGCGGATTCGCGATGGCGACCGCGCCCGCGATTGTCACATTCGTGGGCGGCACGCCAAAGGATGCGATCAACGCGACTCTGGAAATGTATGAGATTACGCTTTCTGAAAGTAAATATTTCACGATGCCATCGCTCGATTTCCGCGGAACACCGACGGGTATTGATATTCGCAAAGTCGTTGAGCTGGGAATCACGCCGCGCATCAACACAGGCATTGCTCATAAAAATGCTGGCGTTGGTCAAGTTGGCGCTGGGTTGGTGCGACCGCCATTGAAGATTTTTGAAGATGCGTTACTTGCATACGCTGAGAAATATGAGTTATAAAAAAGAGAATTGAAAGTCTGAGAATTAGAGAATTGGAGAATTTTTTATGCCGACTTCGTTGGAAGATGTGAGAGTTTTGAAAAGCGCTGAGCAGATTGCGGATGCGATATACAAGACTGCATCGCGGTGGAATGATTTTGCTAAAGATGTCGTTGGTAAACAAATCTCTCGTGCCGCTGACTCAATCGGAGCGAACGTTGCCGAGTCGTTTGGGCGTTATCATTTTGGGGAGAAGATTCAATTTCTGTATTATGCGCGCGGCAGTCTGTTCGAGACGAAGTATTGGCTCAATCGAGCGTCTGCGCGGGAGTTGATGTCATCTGCTGATTCGCAAAGTTATGTAACGCGCTTGACTGATATTGCGCGCCAACTTAATTTGTATGTTTCCAGCCTCAAAGGTCAACGCTCTGGCGAAATCACTGTTGCCAAGACCGTGAAAGAAAGCCCCGTCGAATATCTCACATCACGACTTCCAGAAGATTTCCCCAACACCCTCTTTGACGAAACGGACATCGCATGGCTTGAATCATAACCATCCAATTCTCCAATCTCTGGTCTCGATACGTCCCACCGCGAGCGCGTAGGACTACTCAACCACCACCAATTCTCAAATTCTCTAATCCTCTTAATCACTCAACCAAACCCAAAGGAGACCCTCATGACCAAGATTTACGACCTCTCGCAAGACCTCAACCAAGATTGTTCCTTCTGGCCCTTCTACCCGCCGTTTGAAGTGAAATACATCAAGCGCAAGTCTGAGCATGGAGTCAACGCGCAGTACATCCAGACTTCGAATCACATGGGCACGCATCTCGACGCGCCGCGTCATTTTGTGACCAAAGGCAAGACGATTGACCAGATTCCGATCGAATGGTGCTATGGACCAGGCGTCATCGTTGACTTGAGCGATATGCTCGATGACGTGGGGCTTTTCACACCCGAGGATATCGAGAAACGCGCGAATGTACAAGATGGCGACATTTTGTTTATTCATACTGGCTGGCATAAATATTCATTCTTCAGCGAAGAAGCGGATGAGGAGAGATATATCCAACGTCACCCAGGTCCGCATTTTAGTATCTGCGATTGGCTGTTGAAAAAGAAAATCCACATCTGGGGCGTGGACATGATTTCCACTGACCATCCGATGAATCTGCCGATTGGTCGCTTCCTCGGCAAAGGCGGATTGGAGCACTGGCAGAAAGTCCGCGCAAAGACAGTAGAAAAATTTGGCGAGGATCAAATGGATGTGCTCTTCCCTGATTCGGCATATCAACTGACTCACAATGCCTTGTTCCCGCAGGATTGCATCCACGTTGAAAATCTTGGCGGCGACATTGGACTCAAAGAATTGCACAATAAGCGCATCACGCTCGGCGTCTTCCCGTGGAAGTTCAAAGGCGGCGAAGCGGCGTTTTGTAGAGCGGTAGCTTGGGCGTAGAAAAATTCTCTAGTTCTCCAATTCTCGGTTTTCTCAATTTCGAGAATTGGAGAATTGGGGAGAATTGAGGTTTGAATGACCACTCGATATTTCGGCGAACGGATAAAACGCAACGAAGACCCGCGTCTGCTTACAGGGCAGGGATTGTATGTGGACGATGTGGATTTACCGAACATGCTGCATGTTGCTTTTGTACGGAGTCCTTATGCTCACGCGCGGATAAATAACATTGACGTTTCGCAAGCCTTACAACGCGAAGGCGTGGTTGCCATTTACACCGCAAATGATTTGGGCGATTACTGGAAGCCTGGTCCGCTGCTGGTTTCGCCGCCGCCTGTGAAAGATATTGTGTTCAATGAAAAGACCCAAGTTCCGCTGGCGAAAGATAAAGTCAAATTTGCGGGGGAGCCGATTGTGATGGTGTTGGCGGAGAGTCGCTACATTGCCGAAGACGCGCTGGCTGACATTCAAATTGACTATGAACCGCTCGCCGCCGTCGTTGATATGGAAAAGGCTTTGGGAGAAAATAGTTCATTGATTCATGAAGAGATTGGTTCAAACGTCGCGGCGCATGTGGTGCAGACGAAAGGGGATTATGAATCGGTGAAGAAGGACGCGGCGTTGGTCGTCAAGCGGCGATTCAGTTACGAGCATGGATGCGCCGCCGCCATCGAGAATCGCGGCATTGTCGCGGAGTGGGATAAACGCGCGGGGCGGTTAACTGTCTGGGACACCACGCAGGCGCCCGTCGTGATTCGAAACGGATTGGCGGGCATGCTTGGGTTGTCGGAGCGGCAGGTACGAGTCATCGCGCCGTTTATTGGCGGCGGGTTCGGTCCGAAGATTATGATGTTTTATCAGGAGGAGGTTCTCGTCCCGTGGGTTGCGATGAAGTTGAATCGCCCCGTCAAATGGATTGAAGACCGAGCCGAAAATTTTGTCGCCACCACGCACGAGCGCGGACAAATCCACGATGCGGAAATCGCGTTCGACAAGGATGGTCACATTCTCGGCGTGCATGATATCTTCTTACATGATACTGGTGCGTATGCGCCTTATGGCTTAACTGTGGCGCTCAACTCGCAAGCCAACGTACTCGGACCCTACGACATCAAAAACTATTACAGCGAGTTCACGGCAGTCTTCACCAACAAAACCATCGTCACGCCGTATCGTGGCGCGGGTAGACAACATGGAGTCTTTGTTATCGAGCGACTGCTTGACTTAGCCGCGAAAGAATTAAAGATCGACCGCGCCGAAATCCGCCGACGCAACTTTATCCAGCCAGATCAATTTCCATATAATAACGAGATCATCTATCAGGATTTCGCTCCGCTTGTGTATGACAGCGGCAACTACGAACCGTTGCTGGATCAAGCGATGGAGAAGATCGGCTACACAAACTTCGTCAACGAGATTCAACCAAAACTAAGAGCAGAAGGCAAACACGTTGGTATCGGCATCGTCGCGTATGTGGAAGGCACGGGCATCGGACCGTACGAAGGCGCGAAGGTGCAAGTGATGAGCAGTGGACGAGTCTCGGTCGTCACGGGTGTGGGGACGCAGGGACAGGGTCACTTCACAAGTTTTGCGCAGATCGTCGCGGAACAACTCGGCGTGGATGTAAATAAAATCGATGTCGTCACGGGTGACACCGACCAGTTCTATTGGGGCGCGGGCACGTTCGCCAGCCGCGGCGCGGTCGTCGCGGGCAATGCCATCAATGAAGCCGCAAAAGTTGTGCGCAAGAAAATTCTCAAACTCGCCTCCGAACATTTCAACGCGCCCGAAGATGAACTCGAACTCGCCGATGGAATGGTCAAAGTGCAGGACCTGCCGCGCATGTCTATTTCGTTGAGTGAACTGGCGGGCAAGGCGAATCCGATGCGCGGAGCCGTCAAGCCTGGGACAGAGCCTGGTTTGGAAGCGACCAGCTATTTCGGTCCAGAAAGAGGCGCCACTGCCAGCGGCATCCACGCCATGATCGTGGAGGTCAATCCCGAGACTCTGCAAATCCACATCCAAAAATATCTGGTCATCCACGATTGCGGCAAGGTCATCAATCCGCTGATCCTCGATGGGCAGATCCATGGCGGCGTGGCGCAGGGCATTGGCAATGCGTTTTACGAGCGGCTCGCCTACGATGAAAACGGGCAACTGCTCAACGGCACGTTCATGGATTATCACCTGCCCACGAGCCTGGATGTGCCGCGCATCGAAACGGGACATGGCGTAACACTTTCGCCGCTCAACCCGATGGGCGTGAAGGGCGCAGGCGAAGCGGGCGCGATCCCTGTCGGTCCGCTGTTTGCGCAGGCATTGGAAGATGCGCTGCACGATGTGGATTTTGAGATTTTGGAAATTCCGCTGAATTCGAATCGGTTGTGGGAATTGGTGAGTGGTAAATAATTACTGGATGAAGTGCCCCGCTTCGTTCTTAGCCGATGGTTGATTCTGTTTCGAGCGGCATTGTCCCACCTGTTTGCCCGCACGGGGACGAAACTCTTGTATGGTCATAGTGAAGGCAAATGTGCAGGACAGTGAAAATGCCATATCCAATCTGAGAATTTAGTAATATAATAGCCAAAATGTTTGAGGTGATAATCGCATGGATCCCACACTGATTTCAACAATTACATCAACAGCGATTTCTTTTCTAATACCTTACTTGAAAAGTTTGGTTGATGAGTTCGCTAAGGGAATTGGCAAACAGGCGGGGGCGAAAACAACGGACGTTCTATTTGATAAAACTAAAAACTTGTACGACCTTGTCAAACCGAAATTTGAACAAGAAAAAACCACATCTGACTTAATAGATAATTTTGAGAAAAATCCAACAGACCCAAAAACTCAATCTGTAGTTGAATATCACCTCAGCCAGTATTTATTGGGTGATTCGAATTTGTTGCAAAAACTAAGTCGCTCAGTACATGATCTTGAACAAATACGCCGCGAGCAAATCAACTCAAATGTTGCCAACGCTAACACAGCCTTTCAGGCTGGCTCAATCTCAGGGGGCACAAATATTGGAACAGCTTTTTTTGTATCTGGCCCTGATTCTTCCAAAGCTATAGATCAGATAAAGGATCTCATTTCGCCTACTCGCGATGAGCAAAAAAACAAACCTACGACGAAACCCAAAAACAGCATTGAAGTAGGAGTGAAGTCCAATCGCTTCAAAAAATCCTTTAAATTCCATGTAGAAAAAGACCTGTATATAAGCGAATTTGCAGATGTTGTTATAGGCAAACTCAATCTACCTGAAACAAAGCCATTTCCCGAGCTAATGATGAGATTTGACTTTGCTTATCAGATGTCTTATAACGGGAAATTGGTTCCAAATTCTAAACTATCAGATCTTGGTGTTGTGGATGGGGAGAGAGTTGAGTTGATGATAACAACGATTTGGGTTGACGAAATAGAGGAAAAAGAATATGAAGAGGCAACGCAGGGCGCAATTAAGTACGAAGGTAATCAGATACAAGAATTAATTAAGAGAGATGTTGCTAAACGAGCACGCGGTAGAATTACAGAAACCTTTATTGAATCTCTGGCAAATGCGACATTTGCATATGTTGACAATCTAGAAATTTAGAGCATAAGGAGGAAGCATGAAAAGTAGTTTCACTTCATTTTGGTTACCTGGCATTTTGAGTGTAATCCTTGTCGCTATGGATTCACGTTTTCAATGGCTCAGAAGAGTGGAATTTATTAATGACCTAATTTACAAACCGTCAATTCCAGGCTTGGTCGCAACTATTGTGCTGGTAGTGGTTATCTGGGGTTTAATTTCTTTATATTTTAGAAATAATTGGGCAACAAAGGAACTCAGAATTATTACATCGAGCGATTTTCAATTAAGTAGAGCAACTTCATTATTAGGGTATATACAGAATATAGATAAACAATATAAAGGCTCGTTGATACAAGAACGATTTCAACTGATTTTACAAAATTTGCAAGGTCACAACGCAAGCGACAAAGTTTCTACATTACTAGGCGGTCAATCAGGAGTTGATTCGGCACATATCCATAGTGGGTATGGACCCTTGCGCGCCCTTGTTTGGGCACTTCCTGGATTAGGTTTTATGGGCACAGCATATGAGATGGCTGCCTCGATTGGAGGATTAGGTACTGCGCTAACAACAACGCAGGATTATAGCGGTCTAAGAAACCTGCTGGTAAGCGATGTCGTTCCTCATTTAGCAGGAGCTTTCGATATTACACTATTTGCTTTAGGCAGTAGCGTCGTTATGTTTCTACTTTTATCTTTGGTGTTTCATCGTGAAGAAAGAACTGTCTTTGATACGGATGCCTTGTGCTTGAAGGTTATTTCAAGAATTCAGGACACTCAGGCAGTACCAGGTAATATTATCGGTCAAGAAAATTTATCTGGCGATATGAAAGTTTTAAGCCAGCAGTTAAACTTGCTTTCTTCTGCATTATCTCAAATCAATCAAGACAATAGCAGTTTGTATCAACATCTCGGTTCGATAAATACTAACCTTTCTAATATTCAACAAAAAGTAAGCGAATTGAAAAACAGTGTGGATAAAGATCAAGAGGTCATTTTAAGAAGGGTGTCTCGCTAAAGGATAAAATATGTTTGGAAAAACCTTTGGACAAAGACATGGAACTGCTGAACCGCCTATCGAAATGCGGTTTGTTGATTTATTCATGATTATTGTCACCGCACTTATGTTTATGATAGTAATGTTGAGTATTGTTAGTGCTTTTGTCGGTGGCTCGAATGCTCTTGCGGAAGTTTCTCCAAGAATAATATCTGTCGGACTACCTGCAGGATTAGCAAACCGCCCATATAGTGTAACCCTTGCGGGGACAGGTGGATCAAACCCCTATACTTGGAAGATTGCTAATGGGTCACTACCTGCTGGACTCAGTTTAGATGAAAAGAAAGGTATTATTTCTGGTACACCTGAAAAGATACAGCAAACACAGTTTACAGTGTTTTTGAGTGATAATGATAATCGCTCGTCTCAAAAAGAATATTCTTTAGAAATTTTACAAGTCGGTTCGCAACAAGCAGAAATTCAGCGTAATCTTTATGTATTAGGTGATGCTGTTTATATTCCTGATGGGCAAATAAATTCTCCATATTCTTTTCAATTATCTGCTTTTGGAGGGATTCCACCATACTCTTGGAGCCTCGTAAGCGGGAATGTGCCCTCGGGGATCGACTTGACAGAAGATGGTCAAATCACAGGAAATCCTACGACAATTTCCGACGAAGACTTCGAGGTCGAAGTAAAAGATAGCCAAGGCGAAATCGTAAATCAAAAAATACATTTGGTTGTTAATTCTGGTCCAGATCCATGGTGGAAGAAGATATTTTTTTATTTGGAATTTGCATTGAGAATAATCGCCTATATTTTGTTAGTTATAATTCTCTATGTTACTCTTTTTGTAGATCGAGAAGAAGAGATAATTCGTCAAGAAGCGTATAAATCTCCTTGGACCCGATTTCGCGAGAGATTCCGAAGGTAGTGATATTTACAAGATTCGTTTTGTCGTGCGAGTTTGTGAAATAAAAAATAATCCAAACAGGTGGCAAAGCACGCAGAATTTATCAAGGCACTCTTTGAGGGCATGCCAGCATTTCCCCTATCCCACGCTTGGGTCGTAACAGCCACCCTCACCCTGCCCTCTCCCAAAGGGAGAGGGGGATTCGTCGGCTATTTTTCAGAAAGCCAATCTGATAAGTGTTTCTTTACGCGCCCCAATCTTTCATTGGAAACCTGACCAATCGCGCCGAGAAGAATTTCCCCCGACACAACTGCTAAACGCCCAACCCGAATTACACTCGCTACTTTCAATCCGCTTTCCCCAAAGTCATCTTCACTTTCCTGTACCATCTCATCAAACCCTGCGATATATTGATGGGTCTGTGAGGAGATCATGCAAATCAGCCAGTCGTCATACTCGCCAGGCAATTTCCCCAATAAAAGCGCAGGGCGTAATTTACCTTCTTCAAGGTCGGTTTGTGGAAATCGAAATACAACGATCTGCCCCGCCTGTTTCATCCAAAAACCACCCGCAAATCAGAGAGGCTGTATAAAACAGGCTCATCTTCCATATCGCGCATTGCAGAAGATAATGACAGCGAAGTCCAGTCTTGTTTTTCCTGTTGCTCGGCTTTCATCAATAAATATTGAACGAAATCGAACAATTCTTCCTGAAAGGAATGCGGTAATTTTTGCGCGTACTTTTGGATTTTTTCGTCGAGTGTCATGGCTCTTACTCCATCTTGTTCCTAATGACTACACTATCAATACAGGACTTACGCAAAATAGACGTTTAACCACCAAATATGGCGTTTTGCCAATTGAAAAACCAGCAAATATGGGAGTTTTGCGTAAGTCCTAAATATTTATTTTACACTACTTGCGCCCAGCCAGGCAAAACTTGTCAAGGCGATTTTTGAGTATATGCCAGCATTTCCCCTATCCCACGCTTGGGTCGTAAGAGACCTCACCACTTCGACACGGTGAGCGACAGACGAACCGTCAGTGCGGCGCCCGATTGCGACGATTGATCGGCGTGTCGGTTGGACCTATCCCCCCGCCCTTCCCAAATGGGAAGGGGGCTGTCGGTTGATGGCGATGATGAGTTTCCAAGTCAATACTTGGTTTAGGGAGGGCGTGGCTCATTCAAATGGCAGGACTCTGACGCGTGCCTTTGCCTCATCCACCGTCAACAGTGCGCCCTTTTCTAAAGTTGCCTGATGTTCCCGCAAAACCTTTACCAACCTGTCTCCTAAAACTTCAGGGAACACATCCTGCGTGCGGACTTGAATCACGCTGGGGCTTTCCGCCTGTGTCAATGCGAGTGAAACGCCAAAATCCAAATCGTGAGTGAAAACGATATATCCATTATCACGCGCCCATGACATGATGACATCATCGGTGGCGCGCATATCCCCCACCGTTGACCAGTGAACAGATTCCCAGCCCGCATCCGCCAGCACTTTCACCCAATCAGGTGAAAGGTTCATATCAACGACAATTTTCATGCGCCTGCCAGCGGCAACTCAATCTCTTCCACGCGCCATGCGGCATAAGTCAAAGCTTCGCGAATATCTTCTGCTTCAAGATATGGGTAAGCCTTGAGAATCTCCTTATTGTCGTGTCCCGCGGCGATGAGGCCGATAATCATCCCCACCGTTACGCGCAGACCGCGAATAGTGGGCTTGCCACCCATTACGTTGGGATCA